>Ga0209060_10000810_pt1 | contig 44556 bp, 52 predicted proteins | sample Coa_R1_8_FD_187155 | JGI IMG/M metagenome (GOLD analysis project Ga0209060, IMG submission 187155) | Surface soil microbial communities from Centralia Pennsylvania, which are recovering from an underground coalmine fire - Coalmine... | ecosystem: Environmental > Terrestrial > Soil >...
GGACCCCGGTCGACATCGTGCTCAACCCGCTCGGGGTTCCGAGCCGCATGAACGTCGGGCAGATCCTGGAGACGCATCTCGGCTGGGCCGCCCGCGAGCTGGCGAACCAGCTACGCACCGAGCTCGAGGAGAACGGCCGGCCGGACGTCGAGTCGCTGCGGCGCAAGCTGAAGGAGCTCTACGCGGGCAAGGACCTCGCGGAGTTCGTCGACGCGCTGACGGACGAGGACGTGCTCAAGCTCGCGCGCAAGGCGGCGCGCGGCATCCACGTCGCCTCGCCGGTCTTCGACGGCGCCACGGAGGAGGAGATCTTCAAGCACATCGCCCGCGCGGCGCTCCCGGCGGGCGGGCAGACCCGCCTGCACGACGGTCGGACCGGCCAGCCCTTCGCCCACGAGGTGACCGTCGGCGTGATGTACATGATGAAGCTGCACCACCTGGTCGACGACAAGATTCACGCGCGCTCCACCGGCCCCTACTCGCTGGTCACCCAGCAGCCGCTCGGGGGCAAGGCGCAGTTCGGCGGCCAGCGGCTCGGGGAGATGGAGGTGTGGGCGCTCGAGGCCTACGGGGCCGCGTACACGCTCCAGGAGATGCTGACGGTGAAGTCCGACGACGTGGCCGGCCGCACCCGGATGTACGAGGCCATCGTCAAGGGGGAGAACGTCCTCGAGCCCGGGCTGCCCGAGTCCTTCAACGTCATGGTCAAGGAGCTGCAGAGCCTCGCGCTCGACGTCGAGCTGATCGAGGACCGAGCGCAGTAGGCGGAGGAATCGACCGCGATGATGGAAGACCTCTTCAGTCTGTTCGAGAAGCCGAAGAACCCCCTCAACTTCAACGCGATCCGGATCTCGCTCGCGTCCCCGGAGAAGATCCGCTCCTGGTCCCACGGCGAGGTGAAGAAGCCGGAGACCATCAACTACCGGACGTTCAAGCCCGAGCGCGACGGGCTGTTCTGCGCCAAGATCTTCGGCCCGACCAAGGACTACGAGTGCAACTGCGGCAAGTACAAGCGCATGCGGCACCGCGGGGTCGTGTGCGAGAAGTGCGGCGTCGAGGTGATCCAGTCGAAGGTGCGCCGCGAGCGCATGGGCCACATCGACCTCGCTACGCCCGTGGCCCACATCTGGTTCCTGAAGAGCCTACCGTCGCGCATCGGCACCATGCTCGACATGACGCTCAAGGAGCTCGAGAAGGTCCTCTACTTCGAGTCCTACGTCGTCGTCGACCCGGGAACCACGTCGCTGCAGGAGCGGGAGCTGCTTTCCGAATCCCGCTACCGCAAGCTCGTGGACGAGCACGGACCGGACGCGTTCCGCGCCGGCATGGGCGCCGAGGCGATCCGCGAGCTGCTGCGACGCCTCGACGTCGACAAGCTCTTCGTCGACCTGCGGGTCGAGATGAAGGAGGCGACCAGCGAGGCGCGGCGCAAGAAGATCTCGAAGCGGCTCAAGGTGATCTCGGCGTTCAAGAACTCCGGCAACAAGCCGGAGTGGATGATCCTCGAGGTGGTGCCCGTCATCCCGCCCGACCTCCGGCCGCTGGTGCCGCTCGACGGCGGGCGCTTCGCCACGTCCGACCTGAACGACCTGTACCGGCGCGTGATCAACCGCAACAACCGGCTGAAGCGCCTGATGGAGCTCAACGCCCCGGACATCATCATCCGCAACGAGAAGCGGATGCTCCAGGAGGCGGTGGACGCGCTCTTCGACAACGGGCGGCGGGGGCGCGCCATCACCGGACCGAACAAGCGCCCGCTCAAGTCGCTCTCCGACATGCTCAAGGGCAAGAGCGGCCGCTTCCGGCAGAACCTGCTGGGCAAGCGCGTCGACTACTCGGGTCGCTCCGTGATCGTGGTCGGTCCGGAGCTGCGGCTGCACCAGTGCGGCCTGCCGAAGAAGATGGCGCTCGAGCTGTTCAAGCCCTTCATCTACAACAAGCTGGAGGAGCGCGGCTACGTCACGACCATCAAGAGCGCGAAGAAGATGGTCGAGAAGGAGCGCCCCGAGGTCTGGGACATCCTCGACGAGGTGATCAAGGAGCACCCCGTCCTGTTGAACCGCGCCCCCACTCTTCACCGGCTCGGCATCCAGGCCTTCGAGCCCGTCCTGATCGAGGGCAAGGCGATCCAGCTCCACCCGCTGGTCTGCGCCGCCTACAACGCCGACTTCGACGGGGATCAGATGGCGGTGCACGTCCCCCTCTCGGTCGAGGCGCAGGTCGAGGCGCGGGCCCTGATGATGTCGACCAACAACATCCTGTCTCCTGCGCACGGCAAGCCCATCATCGTCCCGACGCAGGACATCGTGCTCGGCCTCTACTTCATGACCCGCGAGCGGGTCGGCGTGACGGGCGAGGGACGCGTGTTCGCGAACTTCGACGAGGTGCGGATCGCCTACGACCAGGGCGAGGTGTCGCTGCAGGCGCCGATCAAGGTGCGCGTGCCGCGCGAAGCGGGCGGGACCGGCCAGCTCGTGGACAGCACGGTCGGGCGGGTGCTGCTCTACGAGATCGTCCCGCGCGAGATCCCGTTCGCCGAGGTCAACAAGCTCATGAAGAAGAAGGAGCTGGGCACGCTGATCGACCTCGCCTACCGGCACGCCGGCAACAAGGCGACGGTGATCTTCGCGGACCGGCTCAAGGATCTCGGCTACGAGCAGGCGACGAAGGCCGGCATCTCGATCTGCATCAAGGACATGGTGATCCCGGCTGCGAAGCAGCATCTCCTCGACGCGGCGCACTCCAACGTCCGCGAGATCGAGGACCAGTACAACAAGGGGCTGATCACCGACGGCGAGCGCTACAACAAGGTGGTGGACATCTGGGCCGAGGTCACGGATCGGATCGCCGACGAGATGCTCCGCGAGCTCGGCAGCGAAGAGGTCCGGGACGTCCAGGGCAAGGTGCACCGGGTCCCGTCGTTCAACCCGATCTTCATGATGGCGGACTCGGGCGCCCGCGGCTCGGCGCAGCAGATCCGGCAGCTCGCCGGCATGCGCGGGCTCATGGCGAAGCCCTCCGGTGAGATCATCGAGACGCCGATCACCGCCAACTTCCGCGAAGGCCTCACGGTGCTCCAGTACTTCATCTCGACGCACGGCGCGCGCAAGGGGCTCGCCGACACGGCGCTCAAGACCGCCAACTCGGGCTATTTGACGCGCCGCCTGGTCGACGTCGCGCAGGACTCGATCATCACCGAGCAGGACTGCGGCACGCTCGACGGCATCGAGATGGCGCCGCTGGTCGAGGGCGGCGAGATCATCGAGGGCCTGGGCGATCGCGTGCTCGGGCGTGTGGCGCTGGAGGACATCCGCGACCCGTTCACCGGTCGGGTGATCGTCGAGGCGAACGACGACATCGATGAGGCGAAGGTCGCGCTCATCGAGGATGCGGGGCTCGAGCGGGTGAAGATCCGCTCGGTGCTCACTTGCCAGTCCCGGCAGGGCGTGTGTGGCAAGTGCTACGGTCGCGATCTTGCGCGCGGGCACATGGTCAACCTCGGCGAGGCGATCGGCGTGATCGCGGCGCAGTCGATCGGCGAGCCCGGCACCCAGCTCACGATGCGCACGTTCCACATCGGCGGCACGGCGAGCCGGCGGGCCGAGCAGACGGCGCTCGAGGCTCGCAACGAGGGGTTCCTGAAGCTCATCAACGTGGTCACGGTCGAGGGCAAGGACGGGGACCTCATCGTCATGAACCGCAACGGCGAGGTGGCGATCGTCGACTACCCGGACGCCAACCGCGAGCGCGAGCGGGAGCGCGAGCGCTACCCGATCGTGTACGGTGCCAAGCTCAAGAAGCGGGACGGCGCCAAGGTGAAGGCCGGGGAGATGATCGCCGAGTGGGATCCGTACACGATCCCGATCCTCACCGAGGTCGGGGGCAGCGTGAAGTTCGGCGACATCCTCGAAGGCATCACCATGGAGGAGAAGGTCGACGAGCGGACCGGCCTCTCCACCAAGGTCGTGGTCGACCACAAGGACGTCGACAAGCGGCCGCGCATCTCGATCAAGGACACGGCCTCGGGCCAGACGGCCAAGATCGGGACCGGCGAGGCGCGCTATTTGCTGCCCGTGGGGGCGCACCTCAACGTGGTCGAGGGGCAGGAGGTCGCCCCCGGGGACATCATCGCGAAGATCCCGCGTGAGACCACCAAGACGAAGGACATCACCGGCGGTCTGCCGCGGGTGGCCGAGCTGTTCGAGGCGCGCAAGCCGAAGGAGTTCGCCGTGGTCAGCGAGATCGACGGCGCGGTGTCCTTCGGCAAAGACACGAAGGGCAAGCGCAAGGTGATCGTGACGCCCGAGGTGGGCGAGGCTCGGGAATACCTCATCCCCAAGGGCAAGCACATCAGCGTCCGCGAGGGGGACTACGTGAAGGCGGGCGAGCCGCTGATGGACGGCAGCTCGAACCCGCACGACATCCTCACGATCCTCGGTGAGAAGGCGCTCGCCAAGTACCTGGTCGATGAGGTGCAGGAGATCTACCGGCTGCAGGGCGTGCGCATCAACGACAAGCACATCGAGGTGATCGTGCGCCAGATGCTCCGCCGGGTGCGGATCAAGGAGGTCGGCGACACGGACTTCCTGATCGGCGACCAGGTCGAGAAGTGGCGCTTCGAGGAGGAGAACCAGCGGGTGCTCGCGGCCGGAGGCCAGCCGGCCGTGGCCGAGCCGCTGCTCCTCGGCATCACCAAGGCGAGCCTCTCGACCGAGAGCTTCATCTCGGCCGCGTCGTTCCAGGAGACGACCAAGGTGCTCACCGAGGCGGCGATCAACGGCAAGGTCGATCGCCTCGTCGGGCTCAAGGAGAACGTCATCATGGGCCGTCTCATCCCGGCGGGCACCGGCCTGTCGAAGTACGGGGCGATGGAGGCGGTCTCGGACGAGCCCGCGGGGCCGCCCGAGGAGGCGGCGGCCGTGGCGGCGCCCGAGGCGGTGGCTTGAGGAAGGTGGCAAAGGTTGACAGCCCAGGGCGGACTGCCTAAAGTGCGCGTTTTCGTTTGAGGGGCAGTATTTCGAGGCCTTTCCGGGTCGATGCCGACGATCAACCAGCTCGTCAAGCACGGACGTGCCAAGCAGCACGCGAAGCAGAAGGCGCCGGCGCTGCAGGCGTCGCCGCAGAAGCGCGGCGTGTGCACGCGCGTCTACACGCAGACGCCGAAGAAGCCGAACTCGGCCCTGCGTAAGGTCGCGCGCGTGCGCCTGACCAACGGCATCGAGGTCACCTCGTACATCCCCGGGGTGGGGCACAACCTCCAAGAGCACTCGGTCGTGCTCATCCGCGGGGGGCGCGTGAAGGATCTCCCGGGCGTGCGCTATCACATCATCCGCGGCACCCTCGACTCGATCGGCGTCCAGGATCGGCGTCAGGGCCGCTCGAAGTACGGAGCGAAGAGACCGAAGTGAGTCCCGGCCGTGGCGGGGGCGGCGCCGGGCCGCGACCCGCCTCCCGGCCGTCGGTGCATCCGCATGCCACGCAAGGGCGAAGTCAAGCGCAGAGAGGTTCTTCCCGATCCGAAATATCACGATCGGCTCGTCGCGAAGTTCGTGAGCGCGATGATGGTCGACGGCAAGAAGAGCCTCGCCGAGCGCATCCTCTACGGGTCGCTCGACCTCGTCGGCGAGCGCGCCAAGGAGGACTCGCTCGCGGTCTTCAAGCGCGCCCTCGATCAGGTGAAGCCGCTGGTCGAGGTGCGCTCGCGCCGCGTGGGCGGGGCGACGTATCAGGTTCCCGTGGAGGTCCGGCCGCAGCGGCGGATGTCGCTCGCGATGCGCTGGATCGTGCAGAACGCGCGCCTGCGGCCCGAGAAGTCGATGGTGCAGAAGCTCGCCGGCGAGCTGCTCGACGCGGCGGCCGGCCGCGGCGGCGCCATCAAGAAGAAGGACGACACGCACCGGATGGCGGAGGCGAACAAGGCCTTCGCGCATTACCGCTGGTAGGCCGGCCTTTCATGCCACGCACCGTCCCCCTCGAGCGCACCCGCAACATCGGCATCATGGCGCACATCGATGCGGGCAAGACCACGACCACCGAGCGCATCCTTTACTACACCGGCATCAGCTACAAGATCGGCGAGGTGCACGAGGGCACCGCGGTCATGGACTGGATGGTGCAGGAGCAGGAGCGTGGCATCACGATCACGTCGGCGGCCACCACCTGCTTCTGGCGCGACCACCGCGTCAACATCATCGACACGCCGGGCCACGTCGACTTCACGATCGAGGTCGAGCGCAGCCTGCGCGTGCTCGACGGGGCGGTGGCGGTGTTCTGCGGGGTGGGTGGAGTCGAGCCGCAGTCCGAGACCGTGTGGCGGCAGGCCGACCGCTACCGCGTCCCGCGCATCGCCTTCGTCAACAAGATGGACCGGGTGGGTGCCGACTTCCCCCGCGTCGTCCGTCAGCTCCGCGAGCGGCTCGCGGCGAATCCCGTCGTGCTCCAGCTCCCGCTCGGCGCCGAGGACGCGTTCCGCGGCGTCATCGACGTCGTCAAGATGAAGGCGGTGGTGTGGGGGGACGAGACGCTCGGCTCGGAGTACCGGGAGGAGGAGATCCCGGGCGACCTGCGCGACGAGGCCGCGGCGGCGCACGAGCGCATGATCGAGGCGCTGGCCGACGTCGACGAGCGGCTCATGGAGAAGTACTTGAACGGCGAGCCCATCGCCGAGGCCGAGGCGCGGGCGGCGATCCGGGCGGGCACCCTGCGGATGGCGCTCGTCCCCGTCCTCTGCGGCTCGGCGTTCAAGAACAAGGGGGTGCAGCCGCTGCTCGACGCGGTGGTCGACTACCTTCCCTCCCCGATCGACGTCCCCCCGGTGCGGGGCACGAACCCGAACAGCGGCGCGGAGGAAGCGCGCGCGCCGAGCGACGGCGAGCCGTTTACGGCGCTCGCCTTCAAGATCATGAGCGACCCGTACGTCGGCACGCTCACGTTCCTGCGGGTCTACGCCGGCGTGATGAACTCGGGCTCGTACGTCTACAACTCGGGGAAGGGGAAGAAGGAGCGCATCGGGCGTCTCCTCAAGATGCACGCCAACAAGCGCGAGGAGATCAAGGAGGTCTACGCGGGCGACATCGCCGCGGCGGTCGGATTGCGGGACACGACCACGGGGGACACGCTCTGCGAGGAGACCCGGCCGATCGTCCTCGAGCGCATGGAGTTCCCCGACCCGGTGATCTCGATCGCGATCGAGCCGAAGACCAAGGCGGATCAGGAGCGGCTCGGCACCTCGCTGCAGCGGCTGGCCACCGAGGACCCGTCGTTCCGTGTCTCGACCGACGCGGAGACCGGGCAGACGCTCATCTCGGGGATGGGCGAGCTGCACCTCGAGATCATCGTCGATCGCCTGCTGCGGGAGTTCAAGGTCGACGCCAACGTCGGCAAGCCGCAGGTCGCCTACAAGGAGACCGTGCGCAAGGCCGTGGAGCAGGAGGCGAGGTACGTCCGGCAGACGGGCGGCCGGGGGCAGTACGGCCACGTGGTCCTGCGTCTCGAGCCGCAGGCGCCCGGGGCGGGCTTCGCGTTCGCCGACGGCACGAAGGGCGGCGTCATCCCCCGCGAGTACATGCCTGCGATCGAGAAGGGCGTGAAGGAGGCGATGGGCTCCGGTGTCGTCGCCGGCTACCCGGTCGTCGACGTGAAGGCGACGGTGATCTTCGGCTCGTACCACGAGGTCGACTCCTCGGAGATCGCCTTCAAGGTCGCCGGGTCCATGGCCTTCAAGGAGGCGATGGCCAAGGCGCAGCCGGTGATCCTCGAGCCCATCATGTCGCTCGAGGTGGTGACGCCCGAGGAGTTCATGGGCGACGTCATCAGCGACGTCAACCGCCGGCGCGGGCGCATCGTGGGTCAGGAGCCGCGCGGCAACACGCAGGTGATCCAGGCCGTGGTGCCGCTCGCGGAGATGTTCGGATACGCGACGGATCTGCGATCGCGCAGCCAGGGACGCGCGACCTTCACGATGCAGTTCCTGCACTACGAGCCCGTGCCGAAGGGCGTCGGCCCCGAGGCGCTGCGCCAGGGAGGCCGCGTCGCCGAGGCGGCGCAGGCCGGCTAGGAGGGTGACGGAGGACCGCCATGGCAAAGGCAAAGTTCGAGCGCAAGAAGCCCCACGTGAACGTCGGCACCATCGGGCACATCGATCACGGCAAGACCACGCTCACCGCGGCGATCACCAAGTGCCAGGCGGCGAAGGGTCTCGGACAGTTCGTCGCCTTCGATCAGATCGACAAGGCGCCCGAGGAGCGGGAGCGCGGCATCACGATCGCCACGGCGCACGTTGAGTACGAGACGCCGAAGCGGCACTACGCGCACGTCGACTGCCCCGGTCACGCCGACTACATCAAGAACATGATCACCGGCGCGGCGCAGATGGACGGCGCGATCCTCGTGGTGGCGGCGACCGATGGCCCCATGCCCCAGACCCGCGAGCACATCCTGCTCGCCCGCCAGGTCGGGGTGCCGGCCATCGTGGTGTTCATGAACAAGGTGGACGCCGTCGAGGACAAGGAGCTGCTCGACCTGGTCGAGCTCGAGGTGCGGGAGCTGCTGTCGAAGTACGAGTTTCCCGGCGACGACATCCCGATCATCCGCGGCAGCGCACTCAAGGCGCTCGAGGGCGATCCCGGGGAGCTCGGCGCGCAGGCGATCCAGAAGCTGATGGACGCCGTCGACTCCTACATCCCCGAGCCCAAGCGCGAGGTGGACAAGCCCTTCCTCATGCCGGTCGAGGACGTGTTCTCGATCAGCGGACGCGGCACGGTCGCCACCGGGCGCGTCGAGCGCGGCAAGGTCAAGGTCGGTGAAGAGGTTGAGATCGTGGGCATCAAGCCCACCACCAAGACCGTCGTCACCGGCGTCGAGATGTTCCGCAAGCTCCTCGACGAGGGCATGGCGGGCGACAACATCGGCTGCCTGCTGCGGGGCATCAAGCGCGAGGAGATCGAGCGCGGGCAGGTGCTCGCCAAGCCGGGCTCGATCACCCCGCATACGAAGTTCCAGGCCGAGGCCTACATCCTCACCAAGGAAGAGGGCGGGCGGCACACCCCCTTCTTCTCGAACTACCGTCCGCAGTTCTACTTCCGCACCACCGACGTCACCGGGGTCTGCACGCTGCCCGAGGGCACCGAGATGGTGATGCCCGGTGACAACGTGCAGCTCAAGGTCGAGCTGATCACGCCCATCGCCATGGACGAGGGGCTGCGCTTCGCCATCCGCGAGGGGGGGCGCACCGTCGGCGCGGGAGTCGTCACCAAGATCTTCGAATAGGCATGAACGAGAAGATCCGCATCCGCTTGAAGGCGTACGATCATCGCCTGCTCGACCAGTCGGTGCGGGAGATCGTCGACACGGTACGCCGCACGGGCGGGCGGGTGGCCGGGCCGATCCCGTTGCCCACCCACGTCGAGCGCTTCACGGTGAATCGGTCGCCACACGTCGACAAGAAGTCGCGGGAGCAGTTCGAGATCCGCACCCACAAGCGGCTGCTCGACATCCTCGAGCCCACGCAGCAGACGATCGACGCCCTCGGCAAGCTCGACCTCGCCGCCGGCGTGGACGTCGAGATCAAGCTGCAGTAGGCGGACGGCGATGGCGCTCGCGGGGATCATCGGACGCAAGCTCGGGATGACGCAGGTCTACACCGCCGACGGGGTGCTGGTGCCGGTGACGGTCATCCAGGCCGGGCCGTGCACGGTGGTGGCGACCCGCCGGGCGGAGCGCGACGGCTACGAGGCCGTGCAGCTCGGGTTCGGCGAGCGCAAGACGCGGCGGCTGCCGAAGGCGATCGCCGGGCAGTTCAAGAAGGCGGGGACGGCGCCCTTCGCGGTGCTGCGGGAGATCGGCGTCGAGGGCGCCGAGGTGCCGCCCGTCGGCGCGCAGGTGACGGTCGGGGACGTGTTCCAGGCCGGGCAGCGCGTCCAGGTGAGTGGAACGAGCAAGGGCCGGGGCACGGCGGGCGTCATGAAGCGGCACAAGTTCGCCGGTTTCCCCGGCTCGCACGGCACCCACGAGTACTTCCGCCACGGTGGATCGATCGGCAACCGTTCGTTCCCCGGACGCGTGTTCAAGGGCAAGCGCATGGCGGGCCGCTGGGGCGCCGAGCGCGTGACGGTGCGCAACCTGACGATCGTGGCCGTGCGGCCGGAGGAGCACCTGCTCCTCGTCCGCGGCGCCGTGCCGGGCGCGCGCAGCGGCACGGTGCTCGTGCGGCGGATGGCGGAGGCGCGGCGCGGATGAGCGAAATGGTGACGATCCCCGTGCTCTCGCCGCGCCGGGAGAAGGTGGGCGATGTGAGCGTGCCGGCGGTGGTCGTCGCCGGGCCGGTGCGCGCGCACCTTCTCTACGAGGCCGTGCGCGCGCAGCAGGCGAGCCGCCGGGCGGGGACCGCCAAGACGAAGACGCGGGGCGAGGTGAGCGGAGGCGGCAAGAAGCCGTGGCGGCAGAAGGGGACCGGACAGGCACGCGCGGGCAGCAGCCGCTCCCCGCTGTGGGCGGGCGGCGGGACGATTTTCGGTCCGCAGCCCCGCGACTATTCGCAGCGGCTGCCGCGCTCCGCGCGCCGGGCGGCGCTGCGCTCGGCGCTGGCAGCGCGGCACGCGGAGGGTCGCTTGGTCGTCGTCGACGGTGTCGCGCTCGACGAGCCCCGCACGAAGCGTATGCTCGCCTGGCTGGCGGGCCTCGGGGTCGAGGGCAGCGCGCTGGTGGTGCTCGCGGCGGCGGACGAATCCGTGGCGCGCGCTGCGCGCAACCTGCCGCAGGTGAAGGTCCTGCCCGCGGGGGCTCTCAACGTTTACGACGTGCTCGGGCACGCGACCTTGGTGGTCACGCGGCCGGCGCTGGAGGCGATCGCCGCGCGGCTGGGAGACGCGGGATGAACCTCGTCGAGGTCGTGCAAGGCCCGGTGATCACCGAGAAGGGGACGCTCGTCGGCGAGGCCGGCAACCAGGTCGTGTTCCGGGTCCATCCCCGCGCCAACAAGATCGAGATCCGGCACGCGGTGGAGACGCTGTTCAAGGTCCGGGTGCTGAAGGTCCGCACCGCGCAGCAGCTCGGCAAGGTGCGTCGCGTGGGTCGCCATCACGGCCGCCGGCCCGACTGGAAGAAGGCCTACGTCACGCTCGCCGAGGGCGACCGCATCGACTTCTTCGAGGGGGCGTAGCGCCGTGCCCATCGTCCAATACCGCCCGACCTCCGCGGGCCGCCGGTTCCAGACCGGACACGACTTCGCCGAGGTCACCAAGAGCCGCCCCGAGCCCGCGCTCACCGAGCCGCTGCGCAAGTCGGGAGGGCGCAACAACCTCGGCCGCATGACCGTGCGCCACCGCGGCGGAGGGCACAAGCGCCTCTACCGGCGGATCGACTTCAAGCGCGACAAGCTGGGGGTGCCGGCGACCGTCGCCGCCGTCGAGTACGACCCGAACCGCTCCGCGCGCATCGCGCTCCTCCACTACGCCGACGGGGAGAAGCGCTACATCCTGGCCCCGGTGGGCCTCGGCGTGGGGGACAAGGTCGAGGCGGGACCGAAGGCGGACATCAAGCCCGGCAACAGCCTCCCGCTGGCCAACATCCCGCTCGGCAGCGTCGTCCACAACGTGGAGCTGCGCGAGGGCCACGGGGGACAGCTCGGCCGCAGCGCGGGGACGGGCATCCAGCTCATGGCGAAGGAAGGCGACTACGCGCTGCTCAAGCTGCCCTCCGGCGAGCTGCGCCGGGTGCGACTCGGATGCCGGGCGACCGTCGGCCAAGTGGGCAACCTCGAGCACGAGAACATCTCCTACGGCAAGGCTGGCCGGGTGCGCTGGTTCGGCCGCCGCCCGCGGGTGCGCGGCATCGCGATGAACCCGGTCGACCACCCGCACGGAGGCGGCGAGGGGCGCTCGAAGGGCAATCACCCGCAGACCCCGTGGGGCAAGCCGACGAAGGGCTACAAGACGCGGCACAACAAGCGCACCGACCGCTGGATCGTGCAGCGGAGGAAGGCGCGGTAGAGGGAGGAGCCGTGGCGCGGTCGGTCAAGAAGGGCCCGTTCGTGGACGCGCACCTCATGAAGAAGGTGCGGGCGATGCTCGAGAGCGGCGAGAAGCGCGTCGTGAAGACGTGGTCGCGGCGCTCGACGATCATCCCCGAGATGGTCGGCTTCACGTTCGCAGTCCACAACGGGCGCAAGTTCATCCCGGTGTTCGTCACCGAGAACGCCGTGGGCCACAAGCTCGGGGAGTTCTCCCCGACGCGGACGTTCCACGGGCACTCGGGGGACCGCAAGGGCAAGGTCGAGGGTGCCCCGGCGGCCGCAGCGCCGGCGGCGCCGGCGGCGAAGAAGGCGTGAGCATGGAGGCGCGGGCGACCAGCCGGTTCATCCGCCTCTCGGCGCAGAAGGCGCGTCTCGTGGTCGGGCTCATCCGGGGGAAGCCCGTCGAGGCGGCGCTCGGCATCCTCGAATACACGCCCAAGCGCGGCGCGAAGGTGGTGGCGAAGACGCTGCGCTCGGCCGTCGCCAACGCCGAGTCGGGACAGCGGGTCGACGTCGACGCGCTCTTCGTGAAGCGCGCCTTCGTCGACGAGGGGCCCACCATGAAGCGGTTCCTCACGCGGGCCCACGGGCGGGCCACGAAGATCTTCAAGCGCACCAGCCACATCACCGTCGTGGTCGACGAGCGCCGCAAGGGCGGGGAGGCGTAGCCGTGGGGCAGAAGGTCCATCCCAAGGGTTTCCGCCTCGGCGTGATCGAGGGCTGGGACTCGCGGTGGTTCGCTCACCGCGAGTACGCGGACCTCCTCCACGAGGACATCAAGATCCGCAACTTCCTGAAGAAGCGCCTCTACCACGCCGGGGTGTCGAAGATCGAGATCGAGCGGGCGGCCAGCAAGGCGAAGATCAACATCCACACCGCGCGTCCGGGCATCGTGATCGGCAAGAAGGGCGCGGAGATCGAGAAGCTCAAGCAGGAGCTGGGTCGACTCACGCGGAAGGAGACCTTCATCAACATCCAGGAGGTGCGTCGGCCGGACCTCGACGCCCAGCTCGTCACCGAGAACGTCGCGCTCCAGCTCGAGCGCCGGGTGGCGTTCCGGCGGGCGATGAAGGAGGCCGTGGCGCGGGCGATGCGGATGGGCGCGCAGGGCATCCGGGTGCAGTGCGCTGGCCGGCTCGGCGGCTCGGAGATCGCGCGCACGGAGTGGTACCGCGAAGGCCGCGTCCCCCTGCACACGCTGCGGGCGGACGTCAACTACGGCTTCGCCCAGGCGAAGACCACCTACGGCGTGATCGGCGTCAAGGTGTGGATCTTCCGGGGCGAGGTGCTGAGCAAGCAGGAGGAGGAGCGCGCCGCCCTGGGCGTCTAGCGCGAACGGAGATGCTCGCCCCGAAGAAGGTCAAATGGCGCAAGATGCAGAAGGGGCGCCGCGGCGGCACGGCGTGGCGGGGGTCGACCCTCGCCTTCGGCGACTACGGGCTGCAGGCGCTCGAGCGCGGATGGATGACGGCACGGGAGATCGAGGCGGCGCGCGTCGCGCTCACCCGCGCCATCAAGCGTGGCGGGCGCGTGTGGGTTCGCATCTTCCCCGACAAGCCGCTCACGAAGAAGCCCGCCGAGACGCGCATGGGCAAGGGGAAGGGCTCGCCCGAGGTGTGGGTGGCGGTGGTCAAGCCGGGCCGCATGCTCTTCGAGATGGAGGGTGTCGAGCGCGGCGCCGCCGTGCACGCCCTCGAGCTCGCGGCGGCGAAGCTCTCCGTCGGGACCCAGGTTCGCGAACGCCACCCCGGGGGGGCCGGAGGTACCGCGGCATGAAGGCGCGCGAGGTGCGCGAGATCGGGCTCGAGGAGCTGCGCGTGAAGGAGCGCGAGCTGATCGAGGAGCTGTTCCACCTGCGGCTGCGACGCGCGACCTCGCAGCTCGCCAACCCGATGAAGGTCCGGACCACGCGGCGCGACCTCGCACGGGTGAAGACGGCGCTGCGCGAGCGGGCGCGCGGGGGGGGGGGATGAGCACGGGGCGGCGCAAGCAGCGCGACGGCATGGTCGTGTCGGATCGCATGGACAAGACCGTCGTGGTGGCCGTCGACCGGCTGGTTCGCCACGGCAAGTACCGCAAGTACCTGCGCCGCCGGGTGCGCTACAAGGCGCACGACGAGCAGAACCGCTGCCGGGTGGGCGACCGCGTGCGCATCGTCGAGACGCGGCCGCGGTCGCACGACAAGCGCTGGGCGGTGCAGGCCATTCTCTCCCGGCAGGAGGGTGCGGGCGAGCCCGTGGCGGGATCCGAGGTGCCGGCATGATCCAGGCGGAGACCATCCTCGACGTCGCCGACAACAGCGGCGCGCGCAAGGTCCTCTGCATCAAGGTGCTCGGCGGCACGCGGCGGAAATACGCCTCGATCGGCGACGTCATCGTGGTCTCGGTCAAGGAGGCCATCCCGAACGCCAAGGTGAAGAAGGGCGACGTGACCAAGGCGGTGGTGGTGCGCACGGCCAAGGAGGTCGGCCGTCCGGACGGCTCCTACATCCGCTTCGACACGAACTCCGCGGTGCTCATCGACAACGCGCGCGAGCCCATCGGCACGCGCATCTTCGGGCCGGTCGCCCGGGAGCTGCGCGCCAAGCGGTTCATGAAGATCATCTCGCTCGCGCCGGAGGTTCTCTAGCATGGCGCTGCGACGGCTGCGGAAGGACGACTCGGTGATCGTGATCGCCGGCCGCGAGCGCGGCAAGACGGGCAAGGTGCTCCGCGTGCTCGCCGAGCGCAACCGGGTCGTCATCGAGCGCGTCAACCTCGTCAAGCGTCACACGAAGCCCCGCGGCGTGCAGAGCCCGGGCGGGATCGTCGAGAAGGAGGCGTCGATCCACGCGTCCAACGTGCTGCCCATCTGTGGCCGCTGCAACAAGCCGGCGCGCGTCGGCACGCGCCGCCTCGACGACGGGCGGGCGGTGCGCCTCTGCCGGCGCTGCGGTGAGCAACTCGACAATGCCTGATCCCAAAGCACCGGCGAAGACCGAGGCGCCTCCGGCGCGGCTGCTCGAACGGTACCGACGCGAGATCGTGCCTGCCCTCGCGCGCGACCTCGGCAAGGCCAACCGGCTCGCGGTGCCGCGGCTCGAGAAGATCGTGCTCAACATGGGGCTCGGCGAGGCGACGCAGAATCCGAAAGTGCTCGACTCGGCGGTCGAGGAGCTCGCGGCGATCACGGGCCAGCGGCCGGTCGTCACCCGGGCCCGAAAGGCGATCTCGAACTTCAAGCTCCGCGAGGGGATGCCGATCGGCGCCATGGTGACGCTGCGGGGCACGCGGATGTACGAGTTCCTCGACCGCCTCGTGAGCGTCGCGCTGCCGCGCGTGCGCGACTTCAAGGGAGTCCCCGACCGAGCGTTCGACGGGCGCGGCAACTATTCGCTCGGCATCCGGGAGCAGGTGATCTTCCCCGAGATCAACCTCGACAAGGTGGACAAGATCAAGGGTCTGACCGTGGTGATCTGCACGACCGCGCGGACGGACGCCGAGGGCAAGGCGTTGCTGAAGGCGCTGGGCGTGCCCTTCCGGGCCTGAGAGGATCGACGCGGATGGCGAAAACGTGTCTCATGGTGAAGGCCGCACGGCCGCCGAGATTCAAGGTGCGCTCCTACAACCGCTGCTCGCTGTGCGGCCGGCCCCGGGCGTTCTACCGGCGCTTCCGCCTCTGCCGCCTCTGCCTGCGCTCGCTCGCCCGCCAGGGGCAGATCCCCGGCCTCGTGAAGGCGAGCTGGTGAACCGCCGATGATGACCGACCCCATCGCCGACATGCTCACCCGCATCCGCAACGCCGTCGGCGCGCGCAAGGCGAGCGTCGACGTGCCCTGGTCGCGGCTCAAACAGGAGATCGCCCGGGTGCTCGCGGCCGAAGGCTATCTCGAGGACGCGACCGTCCTCGAGGAGGGGACCCGCCGCATGCTGCGCATCGGGCTGCGTTACGACACCCGCCGGCGCCCCGTGATCGAGGGGCTCAAGCGCGTGAGCCGGCCGAGTCTGCGCGTGTACGTCGGGGTGGGCGACATCCCCGCCGTCCGCAAGGGGCTCGGGGTGAGCGTGCTCTCGACGCCGAAGGGCGTGCTCGCCGACCGCGACGCGCGCCGCGAGCGCGTCGGCGGCGAGCTCCTCTGTACGGTGTGGTAAGGAGGCCCATGTCGCGCATCGGACGACTGCCGATCACGTTGCCCGAGGGCGTCAAGCTGCACGTCGCCGACGGCACGGTGCGGGTCGAGGGCCCCAAGGGCAAGCTCGCGCGGTCGCTGGCGCCGCGGGTCCGGGTGGAGGTCGAGGGGCGCACCGCGGTGGTCAAGCGCGAGGACGACTCACGGGCGAGCCGCAGCCTGCATGGCCTCACGCGGCGGCTGCTCGCCAACATGGTGGAGGGTGCCACCAAGGGATTCACCCGCGTGCTCGAGATCAACGGTGTGGGCTACCGGGCGGAGGTGCGCGGCAACGCGCTCTGGCTGACGCTCGGCTACTCGCACCCGATCGCCTATCAGCTCCCCGAGGGCGTGTCGGCGAAGGTCGACCGGCAGGTGGTGATCACGCTCGAGGCGGCGGACCGGGAGCTGCTCGGGCACGTGGCGGCGCAGATCCGCGGGCTCCGGGGGCCGGAGCCCTACAAGGGCAAGGGGGTCAAGTACGGCGGCGAGGTCATCCGGCGCAAGGCCGGCAAGGCGGCCGCGGGGGCGACGCGCTGATGCGGACCGATCCCCGGGTGGTCGCCCGCGTTCGCCGGCGCGAGCGAGTTCGCGCGCGGGTGCGCGGGACCGACGAGCGGCCGCGGCTGGCGGTCTTCCGCAGCAACCGGCACGTCTACGCGCAGGTGATCACCGACGTGTCCGGCCGTACGCTGCTCGCGGTGTCCACGCAGTCGCCCGAGCTGCGGGGGCAGCTCAAGAAGAGCGGCGACGTGGGCGCGGCCAAGGAGGTCGGACTGCTCGTGGCGCGGCGCTGTCGGGAGAAGGGTATCACCAAGGTGGTGTTCGACCGCAACGGATTTCTCTTCCACGGCCGGGTGCGCGCGATCGCCGAGGGCGCCCGCGAGGGCGGGCTGGAGTTCTGATGGCACAGTTCGGAGGAGGCGGGCCCCGGCGCCAGGTGCTGGATGCGCAAGGGAACGAGCTCAAGGAGAAGGTGGTCCACATCAACCGCGTCGCCAAGGTGGTGAAGGGCGGCCGGCGCTTCAGCTTCAGCGCGCTCGTCGTGGTGGGCGACGGCCGCGGGCGGGTGGGCTTCGGCCTCGGTAAGGCCAACGAGGTCCCCGAGGCGATCCGCAAGGGGATCGAGAAGGCAAAGAAGGGCATGGTCGAGGTCCCGCTCGTCGACGGGACGATCCCCTACGAGGTCGTGGGGCGCTTCGGTGCGGGCTCGGTGCTGCTGCGCCCCGCATCGGCCGGCACGGGCGTGATCGCCGGCGGCGGTGTGCGGGCGGTCGTCGAGCTCGCGGGGGTCGCGAACGTGCTCACCAAGTGCCTCGGCTCGAACAATCCCCACAACATGGTGCGCGCGACCATGGCCGCGCTCCGCGAGCTGCGCCTGCCCGAGCAGGTTGCCGCCCTGCGCGGCAAGAGCGTCGAAGAGCTGCGTGGATGAGCGAGCGGATCGTCAAGGTGACGCTGCGCCGCAGCGCGATCGGGACGAGCCCCCGCCAGCGCCAGACGCTGCGCGGGCTCGGGCTCACGCGCGTGGGGAAGTCGGTCATCCTGAAGGACTCGCCCGCGGTACGTGGGATGCTCGGCAAGGTCGCCCACCTGGTCGAGACGGAGGGATAGGGTGATGGACCTGAGCACGCTCCATCCGGCTCCCGGGGCGACGCGGCGCCGCCGGCGCGTCGGGCGCGGCCCCGGCTCGGGGCGGGGCAAGACCGCCGGACGCGGGCACAAGGGGCGAGGCTCGCGCTCCGGGGGCAACACCCCGCCCGGGTACGAAGGCGGGCAGATGCCGCTGCAGCGGCGACTGCCGAAGCGCGGCTTCCGGCCGCGGTCGCGGGTGGAGTACGCGGTCGTGAACCTGGGGCAGCTCGCGCGTTTCCCGGCCGGCAGCACGGTCGGCCCGGACGAGCTGCGCGCGCACCGGCTCGTGCGCGGGCGGGGGCCGATCAAGTGCCTCGCCGACGGCGTGCTCGAGCACGCGCTCACGCTGCGGGTGCACGCGGCCAGCGGGCGCGCCCGGGAGCGCATTGCGGCGCTGGGTGGGAGCGTGGAGACCATCGGTGCTTGAGGGCTTCTCGAACGCCTCGCGCGTGCCGGAGCTCCGCCGCCGGCTGCTGTTCACCGCCGGCGCGCTCGCGGTCTACCGCGTCGGCGTCGCCATTCCGACGCCCGGCATCGACCGCCTGGCGCTGGCGTCGTTCTTCGCCCAGGCCCGCAACAACATCGTGGGCCTCGTGAACCTCTTCTCGGGCGGTGCGCTCGAGCGGTTCTCGATCTTCGCGCTCGGGATCATGCCCTACATCAGCGCGAGCATCATCTTCCAGCTGCTCACGGTCGTGATCCCCTACCTGGAAAAGCTGCAAAAGGAGGGCGAGATCGGGCAGCGCAAGATCACGCAGTACACGCGCTACGGCACGGTGGCGCTCTCGCTCGTCCAGAGCTTCTTCATCGCCGTGGGCCTCGAATCGATCGAGGCGCCTGGGGGCGGCGGCGTGGTGTTCGAGCCGGGATGGCACTTCCGGATCATGACCGTGGTCACGCTCACCACCGGGACGTGCTTCATCATGTGGCTCGGCGAGCAGATCACCGAGCGCGGCATCGGCAACGGCATCTCGCTGATCATCTTCGCCGGCATCGTGGCCGCCATGCCGTCCGCGGTCGCGACGACGCTCGAGTTCGTGCGCCAGCGCGAGATGTCGATCTTCGTCGCGCTGTTCCTCGCGGCGTTCATGATCGCGATCGTGGCGGCGATCATCTTCATGGAGCGTGGGCAGCGGCGCATCGCGGTGCAGTACGCCAAGCGGGTCGTGGGGCGGCGGATGTACAGCGGGCAGACCTCCCACCTGCCGCTCAAGGTGAACACCTCGGGAGTGATTCCGCCGATCTTCGCGTCGTCGCTGCTCCTCTTCCCCGGGACCATCACGAACTTCATCGACCATCCCTGGGCGCAGTGGATCTCGCAGCAGCTCGCGCCGGGGAGCTGGCTGTACACGCTCGCCTACGTCGGCCTCATCATCTTCTTCTGCTACTTCTACACGGCGGTCACCTTCAATCCGGTCGACGTCGCGGACAACCTGAAGAAGTTCGGTGGTTACATCCCGGGCATCCGCCCGGGACAGCGGACGGCCGACTACATCGATCGGATCCTGGTGCGGATCACGCTGCCCGGGGCCCTTTACGTCGCGGCCATCTGCGTCCTGCCGACGATCCTCGTGAGCCGGTTCAAGGTCCCCTTCTACTTCGGCGGCACGGCGCTCCTCATCGTCGTCGGTGTCGCGCTGGACACCATCGCCGCCATGGAGACGCACCTGATCACGCGGAGCTACGAGGGCTTCATGAAGCGCGGGCGGATGCGAGGGCGGCGGTAGGAGGGTGAGGTGCGGGTGGTCATGATCGGGCCGCCGGGCGCGGGCAAGGGCACGCAGGCGAAGCTGCTCGAGGAGCGCTTCGGCGTGCCGCACATCTCCACCGGCGACATACTGCGCGGGGCGGAGCGCGCCGGGACGGCGCTCGGCCTCGAGGTGCAGCGCTACCTGCGCGACGGCGGGCTCGTGCCCGATGCGCTGATGATCGACGTGGTCGAGAAGCGGCTCGCCGCGCCCGAGGGCTGCGGCTTCGTGCTCGACGGCTTCCCGCGCACGGTGACGCAGGCAGAGGCGCTCGACGCCTTCCTCGCGCGCCGCGGCGAGCGACTCGACGGCGTGGTGTGGATCCGGCTGCCGCGCGAGGAGCTGGTGCGCCGCCTGTCCGGACGGCGGGTGTGCGCCGCCTGCGGCGCCATGTTCCACGTCACCTTCGACCCGCCGGCCCGGCCGGGGGTGTGCGACCGCTGCGGCGGAGCGCTCGTCCAACGGGAGGACGACCGCGAGGAGACCGTCCGGCATCGTCTGGACGTCTACGAGCGGGAGACGGGACCGGTCATCGACCACTACCGCGCACGGGGCCTCGTTCGGGAGACCGACGGGACCGGCAGTCGCGAGGAGGTGTTCGACCGGATCGCGGCCGGCGTACGATGATCGTGCTCAAGTCGCGGGAGGAAATCGAGCGGATGCGGGTGGCGAGCGGAATCGTGGCCGAGATCCTCGCCGAGGTGCGCGCGCGCGTGCGGCCGGGGGTGAGCACGGCCGAGCTCGACGCGCTCGCGGAGGAGCTCACCCGCAAGAAGGGAGCGAAGCCGGCCTTCAAGGGCTACACGGTGGGCGGGCGGGTGTTCCCGGCGTCGATCTGCATCTCGATCAACGACGAGGTGGTGCACGGTATCCCCTCGGGACGCCGCGTGCTGCGCGAGGGGGACATCGTCGGCCTGGACTTCGGCGTGAGCCATCAGGGCTACTACGGCGACGCCGCGATGACCGTGCCGGTCGGGACGGTGGGCGAGGAGGCCCGGCGGCTCATGGAAGCCACGGCGGCCGCGTTGCAGGCCGGGATCGAGGCGATCCGCCCGGGGGCGCACGTCGGGGACATCTCGGCGGCCGTGCAGGACGTCGCCGAGGCGGCCGGGTACTCGGTGGTGCGGGAGTTCGTGGGCCACGGCATCGGCCGGCGGCTGCACGAGGACCCGCAGGTTCCAAACTACCGCACCGGCCTGCGCGGGGTGCGCTTGCAGGAGGGGCTCGTGCTCGCGATCGAGCCGATGGTGAACGCCGGGGGGGCCGAGGTGTTCGTCAAGGACGACGGCTGGACGGCCGCGACTCGGGACGGCCGGCTCTCGGCCCACTTCGAGCACTCCGTTGCGGTGACGAGCACGGGCCCGTATATCTTGAGTTTGCCCTGAATCCGGTGACGTGACGCCATGAAGGTACGTGCCTCGGTGAAGCCCATCTGTCGGAAGTGCAAGGTCGTCCGCCGCGCGGGCGTGGTGCGGGTCCTCTGCCCCAACCCGCGGCACAAGCAGCGCCAAGGGTGAGGGGGAGCGACGCATGGCTCGCATCGCCGGGGTGGACCTGCCCCACAACAAGCGTATGGAGATCGCACTGACCTACATCTTCGGGATCGGCCGGAGCGCCGCGCTCAAGATCTGCACGGCGGCGCAGGTCGATCCGGGGCGCCGCAGCGACGATCTCACGGACGACGAGATGACCCGGCTGCGGCGCGAGATCGACGCCAACCACAAGGTCGAGGGCGACCTCCGGCGCGAGGTGGGCGCGGACATCAAGCGCCTGGTCGACCTCGGCTGCTACCGGGGGCTTCGCCACCGGCGCAATCTGCCGGTGCGCGGGCAGCGCACGCACACCAACGCCCGCACGCGCAAGGGACCGCGGCGGACGATCGCGGGCAAGAAGGCCCCGCCCCCGAAGGGCTGAGGAGGAGGCATGGCGAAGCAGCCCGAGACGGCCCCCGACAAGGCGGCGGCGCCCGAGGCCGCGGCGCCGGTGCGGCGCAAGAAGGCCAAGCGCGTCGTGGCGGAGGGCGTGGTCCACATCCATTCGACCTTCAACAACACGGTGATCACGATCACCGATCCGCAGGGCAACGTCGTCGTCTGGTCGACGGCGGGTGCGGTCGGCTTCAAGGGGGCGCGCAAGGGAACGCCCTTCGCGGCGCAGGTGGCGGCCGAGGCGGCGGCACGCAAGGCGGCCGAGCTGGGGATGCGCCAGGTACAGGTCTTCGTGAAGGGGCCGGGGGCGGGGCGCGAATCCGCGCTGCGCAGCCTCCAGGCGGTCGGGTTCACGGTGACGATCATCAAGGACGTCACGCCGATCCCGCACAACGGCTGCCGGCCGCCCAAGCGCCGGCGCGTATGAGAGGGTAGCCAGTGGCACGGTACACGGGAGCGGTCTGCCGGCTCTGCCGACGCGAGGGGCTCAAGCTCTTCCTGAAGGGTGAGCGGTGCTACACGGACAAGTGCTCCATCGAGCGGCGTAACTACCCGCCCGGCGAGCACGGCCAGGCGCGGCCGAAGTTTTCGGAGTACGCCATCCAGCTGCGCGAGAAGCAGAAGCTGCGGCGCATCTACGGCCTGCTCGAGGGGCAGTTCCGCCGCTACTTCGACATGGCCGACCGCGGCAAGGGCGTCACCGGCGACACGTTGCTGCAGCTCCTCGAGCGGCGGCTCGACAACATCGCCTACCGCCTCGGCTTTGCGACCTCGCGTGCGGAGGCGCGCCAGCTCGTCCGCCACGGCCACTTCGCGGTCAACGGCCGCAAGGTCGACGTCCCCTCGTACCTCGTGCGCGCGGGCGACGTCGTCACGGTGCGCGAGCGCAGCCGGCAGATCGCCCGCATCGCCGAATCGCTCGCCCTCGCGCAGCGCCGCGGCGTTCCCGACTGGCTCGAGGTGAGCGCCGAAGCGTTCAGCGGCACGGTGAAGGCGCTGCCCACGCGAGCGGACCTGACCATGCCGATCAACGAGAAGCTGGTCGTGGAGCTGTACTCGAAGTAGCTCGCAGGATCAGGGGAAGGACACATGGAATCGCAGGAGCTCACAGTCCGGCATCCGGATGCCGTCGCGCAGGGCAACTGGCGCGACATGATCAAGCCGCGGCGTCTCGAGGTGGACGACAAGAGCCTCACCCCGACGTACGGCAAGTTCTACGGGGAGCCGTTCGAGCGCGGCTACGGCACCACCGTCGGGAATGCGCTGCGGCGCATCCTCCTCTCGTCGTTGCAGGGGGCGGCGATCGTCGCGGTGCGCGTGAAGGGTGTGCTGCACGAGTTCTCCACGCTGCCCGGTGTGACCGAGGACATCACCGACATCGTGCTCAACCTGAAGGAGGTGCGTCTCAAGCTGCACGACGGCGCCACCGAGGAGGTGGCGCACATCAAGGTGAAGGGGCCGCGCCAGGTGAGCGCCGGCGACATCCAGGCCGGCCCACGGCTCGAGATCCTCAACCCCAACCAACACGTGGCGACGCTCGCCAAGGACGCCGAGCTCGACATGGAGCTGGTCGTGCGGCTCGGCCGGGGGTACGTGCCGGCCGATCGCAACAAGCGCGAGGACGATCCCGTCGGCACGATCCCCATCGACGCGATCTTCTCGCCGATCACCAAGGTGAACTTCACGGTCACCAACGCCCGCGTGGGCCAGCGCACGGACTACGATCGGCTCGTGCTCGAGGTCCACACCGACGGCAGCGTGCGCCCGGAGGATGCGGTGGCCTATGCCGCCCGCATCCTCCAGGACCAGGTCGCGATCTTCGTCAACTTCGAGGAGGAGCCTGCGGTCGCCGCGGCCGAGGTCCGCGGCGACGGGGCGGCGAACGAGAACCTCTTCCGGACCGTCGACGACCTCGAGCTGTCCGTCCGCTCGGCGAACTGCCTGCAGAACGCGGACATCAAGTACATCGGCGAGCTGGTGCAGCGCACCGAGCAGGAGATGCTCAAGACCAAGAACTTCGGCCGCAAGTCGCTGAACGAGATCAAGGAGATCCTGCGCGAGATGGGCCTCACCCTCGGCATGCGGCTCGAGAACTTCCCCGCCCGCGACGAGCTCGACCGCCGGCGGCTGCAGCGCGAGAAGGAAACCGCCTGAGCCATGCGCCACCGCGTCGCAGGGGTCAAGCTCAACCGCAGCCCGGCGCACCGCCGCGCGCTCTTGCGCAACCTCGTCACCGCGCTCCTCGAGCACGAGGTGGTGCGGACCACCGACGTCAAGGCCAAGGAGCTCCGCCGCTGGGGCGACCGGATGATCACGCTCGGCAAGCAGGGGACGTTGCACGCCCGCCGGCGGGCGGCGGCGCTGCTGTGCCGGCGTCCGGTGGTGAAGAAGCTCTTCGACGAGCTCGCCCCGCGCTACGCGGCACGCCCGGGGGGCTACACGCGCGTGATCAAGCTCGGCGTGCGGCCCGGGGACGCGGCGCCGCTCTCCCTCGTCGAGCTGGTCGACCGGCCGGGGGCCGAAGCGGGAAGCGGCGGCAAGAAGAAGCCGGGCCGCCGCCGCGCCAAGGAGCAGCATGCCCACGAGCATGCCCCGCGCCGGCGCGCCGCCGCGGGCGCCTGACGGCGGCCGAGGGACCCCGGGCACGGCTCGCCGCCCTCCTGCGCCGGGCGGTCGAGCGCGCCGCGGCCGCGGAGGGATTCGCGCCCGATGACGGGCTCGGCTTCCGGGTCGACACCCCGGCCGATCCGCTTTGGGGCGATCTCGCGGCCGACGTCGGCCTCGTCCTCGCCCGGCGCACGGGACGCCCCGCGGGCGCGCTCGCGGCGGCGGTCGTGCGCCACGTCGACGACCCGCATGGCTGGCTCGCTCGGGCCGAGGTCGGTGGCCCGGGCTTCGTCAACGTGCGTTTCACGCCGGCGTTCTGGCGCGCGCTCTTCGCCGACGGGCTCGCCGCCGGCGAGGCATGGGGTGGGTCGACGGGCGACGGCGGGCGCGCCGAGGTCCGCGTGGTCGCCGGCGCGCCGGGCGCCGACCCGCTGACGGTCGGACGCGCGATGGCGGTGGCGGAGGCCACCGCGCGTCTGCTCGCGGCGCGCGGGGATGCCGTGGAGGGGGCGGGTGCGCCCGCCGGCCTCGGCGGGGCGCCGGGGCGTTGGCGCGTGGCCGTGCACCGCGCCGGCGCGTGCGAGGCCGTCGTGCCGATCGGTGAGGTGCGCGTCATATCCCCGCCCGGCCTCGGTCGCGAAACGGGCCTGATGGCCGCGGGCGCGGACGCCGTGCGGTTCTTCCTGCTGCGCCGCGCGCCGGCGCTGCCGCTCGATCTCGACCTCGCGCTGGCGGCGCGGCAGGGAACCGAAAGCCCGTTCTTCTCGGTCGCCTACGCGCTGGTGCGGATCGCGCGTCTGGGGACGCCGCCCGCGGCCGTGGCCCCGGACGCCTTGGACGAGGCGGAGATGCCCGTCGTGCGCGCGGCGGTCCGGCTTCCCGACGTGGTCGAAGCGGCGGCGCAGATCGCGCCACACGTGCTCGCCAACTTCGCGGTCGAGTTGGCCGCGGCCTTTCACCGCTACTATAATCGCTGCCGCATCGTGACCGGTGATCCCGAACGATCGATGGCTCGGTTGGCGCTGGCCTGCGGTGTCGCACGGATCCTGCGTGCGGCGCTCGGGCTGCTCGGCGTGGGCTTGCCCGGGCGGGGTTGAGGGAGGGGGGGCGATGGGGAAACCGGCACGCGTCGGCCTGCGGCTCTGGGACCGGCTGATCCTCTTCACGGCCTGGGTGGTGACCTGCGGGTTCGTCTATCTCCTCGGGTTCTACGTCGGTAAGGGCACGCAGGAGCGGCGGCTCGGCGAGGAGGAGCGCGTGGTGCGCCTGCCGGTGACGTCGACCCCGCCGCCCGAGGGACAGCGCCCGAAGGTGCCGACGCAGCCGTCGTTCTACGACGAGCTGCTGAGTGGGCGTCCGGCGGACGTGCCGGGTTCGGCGCCGCCCGCGGCGCAGGAGACAGCCGCGTCGCCCCCGGCCGCGGCCCCGACGCCGCCGCCGACGGCGCCGGCGGTGGCGCCCCGGGCCGTCGCCGCGGTGGCGAAGCCGCCGGCGACCGTCCCGCCGCCCACCGCGCGCCCCCCGGTGCCTCCGGCGCTGGCGGCGGTCACGGCGCCGCCGGCCGCGCCGCCGGCCCCGGCCGCGGCGCGGTCGGGCCCACCGGCGCCACCGGGCCCATGGACCGTCGAGGCGAACCCGACGCGCAGCCTGAGCGAGGCGGAGACGCTCGCGGGCCAGCTTCGCCGCCGCGGCTACGACGTCGCGCTCACGCACGTGGTCCGCGACGGCGAGACGTGGTACCGGCTGCGCGTCGGGCGCTACGCCACCTCCGAGCAGGCGAGCCAGATGATGCGCCGGCTGCGCGAGCAGGAGGGCGTGACGCACGCGTTCGTCGCGTCGGAGCAGTGAGCGAGGCCGCCGTGCGGCGCGTGCTGCTGCTCGACAACCACGACTCCTTCACGTGGAACCTCGCCCAGTACCTGGGCGAGCTGGGGGCCGCGGTCGACGTGTGCGCGAGCGACGCGGTGACCCCGGAGCAGGTGGCGGGGCGGCGGCCCGACGCCGTGGTGATCTCGCCGGGACCGTGCACGCCGCGCGAGGCCGGCGTGTCGGTGGCGGTCGTGACCCACCTCGCCGGTCGCGTGCCGATCCTCGGCGTGTGCCTCGGGCATCAGGCGATCGCGGCGGCGTTCGGCGCGGCGGTCGTGCCCGCGGTGCAGCCGATGCACGGCAAGACCTCGTGGGTTCACCACGCCGGCGCCGGCGTCTTCCGCGGGCTTCCCGATCCGTTCGAGGCGATGCGCTACAACTCGCTCCTCGTCGATTCCCGCACGCTGCCGCCGGCGCTCGAGTGCAGCGCGTGGACGGCCGCGGGCGAGGTGATGGGGATCCGCCATCGCCGCCACGCGATCGAGGGCGTGCAGTTCCATCCCGAGTCGGTCTCGACCCCGTCGGGCAAGGCGCTGCTCGCCAACTTCCTCGCCGGCGTTTCGGTCGCGGCGCAGGCGGCGGGGTGAGGGCGCGCCCGTGACCGTGCAGGAGGCGCTCGCGCGCGTGGTGGCGCGCGCCGACCTCTCCGAGGCGGAGAGCGCCGAGGCGTGCGAGCGTGTGCTCGCGGGCGAGGTCACCCCGGCGCAGCTGGGCGGCCTGTTGATCGCGCTGCGCATGAAGGGCGAGACGGTCGCCGAGCTCGTGGGCGCGGTGCGTGCGCTGCGGGCGCGGGCGATCCCGATCCCGGACGTGCCGCCGGGCGCGGTCGACACCTGTGGCACGGGCGGCGACGGGACCGGCACGTTCAACGTCTCGACGGCGGCGGGCCTGGTCGTGGCGGGGGCCGGCGTGCCGGTCGCCAAGCACGGCAACCGCGCGATGTCGGGGGCGGTGGGCGGAGCGGACGTGCTCGAGGCGCTGGGCGTGACCATCGACCTCCCGCCGCCGGCGCTCTCCGCCTGCCTGCGGCGCGTCGGCTTTGCATTCCTCTTCGCCCCGGCGCTCCAGCCCGGGCTGCGGCACGCGTCGGGCCCGCGGCGCGAGCTCGGCGTGCGCACGCTCTTCAACCTGATCGCGCCGCTCGCGAACCCCGCCGGCGTCCGCCGCCAGCTCGTCGGCGTGGCCGAGCGCGGGCGCGTCGAGCAATTGGCCGCGGTGCTCGCCCGCGTCGGCGCCGAGCGTGCCTGGGTGGTGAGCGGCGCCGGCGGCCTCGACGAGCTCGGCCTGGAGGGCGAGTCGGTGGTCGCCGAGCTGTCGGGCGGGACCGTGTGCGTGCGCACGCTGCGGGCGAGCGACCTCGGCCTCGCTGCGGCGCCGCCCTCGGCGCTGCGGGCCGCGTCGGCGGCGGAGTCGGCGGCCCGGGTGCGGGGGGTGCTGAACGGCGAGCGCGGGCCGGCGCGCGACGTGGTCTGCCTCAACGCCGGCGCGGCGCTGGTCGTGGCGGGGGCGGTCGCCGACCTGCGCGCGGGCGTGGCGCGGGCGGCGGCGGCGATCGACTCCGGCCGCGCGCGCGGCGTGCTCGAGCGGCTGGTCGCGTTCACGAGCGCCGCCGGGGCGCGGGGGGCGTCGTGATCCTCGACGCCATCCTCGCCCACAAGCGCGCCGAGGTCGCTGCGCGTCGCCAGAAGGCGCCCGAGGCGGCGCTGCGGGAGCGGCGGTCGTGGGCCGAGCCGCGCCGCGGGTTTCGCGCAGCGATCGCCCGCGCGCAGGCGCCGGCGGTGATCGCCGAGTGCAAGCGGGCGTCGCCGTCCCGTGGCGTCATCCGTGCCGACTACGATCCCGCGGCGCACGCGCGCGGCTACGCGCGCGCGGGCGCGGCGGCGCTTTCGGTGCTGACCGACGAGCGCTTCTTCCAGGGCGCGCTCGAGCACCTCGCCGCCGCCCGGGCGGCGTGCGCCCTGCCGTGCCTGCGCAAGGACTTCCTCGTCGACCCCTACCAGGTGGCCGAGGCGCGGGCCTGGGGGGCCGACGCCGTGCTCGTCGTCGTCGCGGGCTGCCCGCCGGCGCTCGGCGCGGCGCTGCTCGCGGCGGCGGCCGAGCTGGACCTCGACGCGCTCGTCGAGGTGCACGACGAGGCGGAGCTCGCGTGGGCGGCCGGGGCGGGGGCCACGCTGATCGGCATCAACAACCGGGACCTGACGACCTTCCGCACCACGCTCGAGACGACGGAGCGCCTGGCCCGACTGGCGCCGCGGGACGCGCTTTTGGTCGCCGAGAGCGGCATCGCCACCAAGGCGGACGTCGCGCGCATGCTCGCGGCCGGGGCGCACGCGGTCCTCGTGGGCGAGGCGCTGATGGCGCGCGCCGATCCGGGGGCGGCGCTCGCGGAGTTGCTGCGGTGAGCGTCAGGGTGAAGATCTGCGGCGTGTGCTCGGTGGCCGACGCCCGGGCGGCGGTGGCCGCGGGCGCGGACTTCGTCGGCGTCAACTTCGTCCCCGGGAGCCCGCGGCGGATCGCGCCTGAGCGCGCGCGCGAGATCGCGGTGGCGATCCCGGGCACCCCCCTGGTCGGCGTGTTCGTCGACGCAGCGCGCGCGGAGGTCGAGGACATCGCCGCCGCCGTCGGTCTCGCGATGCTCCAGTTCCACGGCGAGGAGTCGCCGGAATACTGCGCCGGCTGGGCGTGGCGCACGACGAAAGCGTTGCACGCGCGCCCCGGGGAGGCGCTGGCGGCGCTCGCCGCGCGCTATCCCACCGACTTCGTGCTGGTGGACGCCTTCGTGCCGGGGGTGTACGGCGGCACCGGGGTCGCGCTCGACCCGGCTGCGGCCGAGGGCGTGCCGCCGGGGCGGCTGTTCGTGGCGGGCGGGCTCAAGCCGGAGACGGTCGGCGACGTGGTGCGGCGGCTACGGCCGTTCGCGGTCGACGTCGCCTCCGGCGTCGAGTCCCGGCCGGGAGAGAAGGATCATGCGAAGCTCGCGGAGTTCGTCCGCCTCGCCAAGGCTGCCTGACGCGGGCGGGCACTTCGGCCCCTACGGCGGCCGCTACGTCGCCGAAACGCTCATGCCGGCGCTGCTCGAGCTCGAGCGCGCCTACGTGCGGTTGCGCCGCGACCGGGCCTTCGGGCGCGAGCTCGGGTGGTGGTTGCGCGAGTACGCCGGCCGGCCGACCCGGCTCTACCCCGCGCGCCGGCTCTCCGAGCGGCTCGGCGGCGCGCGCATCTGGCTCAAGCGCGAGGATCTGCTGCACACCGGCGCGCACAAGATCAACAACACGCTCGGCCAGGCGCTGCTCGCGCGCCGCCTGCGCAAGACGCGGCTCATCGCCGAGACCGGCGCGGGCCAGCACGGCGTGGCCACGGCGACCGTCGCGGCGCTCTTCGGGCTGCGCTGCGAGGTGTTCATGGGCGCCGAGGACGTGCGGCGGCAGAGCCTCAACGTGTTCCGCATGAAGCTGCTCGGCGCGCAGGTCCGCGTCGTCGACGCCGGGGCGCGCACGCTCAAGGACGCGATGAACGAGGCGCTGCGCGACTGGATCGCCACCGTGCGCGACACGTTCTACGTCATCGGCTCGGTCGCGGGGCCGCATCCCTACCCGGTCATGGTGCGCGACTTCCAGGCGGTGATCGGGCGCGAGGCGCGCCGGCAAATGCTCTCCGCCTGCGGCCGGCTGCCCGACGTCGCCATCGCCTGCGTCGGCGGCGGGAGCAACGCGATGGGGCTCTTCCACGCCTTCCGCGGCGACACGGGGGTGGAGCTGGTCGGCGTCGAGGCGGCCGGGCGGGGCCTCGAGACCGGAGCGCACGCGGCGTCGCTCACCGCGGGTCTGGTGGGCGTGCTGCACGGCAACAAGACCTATCTGCTCCAGGACGAGACCGGGCAGGTGCGCGAGGCGCACTCGATTTCGGCCGGCCTCGACTACCCCGGCGTCGGTCCCGAGCACGCCTGGCTGCGCGACACCAAACGCGCCACGTACGTGACCGCGACCGACGACGAGGCGGTGGCGGCGCTGCGGCTGCTCGCCGAGACCGAAGGCATCATTCCGGCGCTCGAGAGCGCGCACGCCGTGGCGCACGCGATCCGCATCGCCCCGCGCCTGTCGCGCCGCAAGCTGCTCCTCGTGGGGCTCTCGGGGCGGGGCGACAAGGACATGGCGAGCGTCGCCGCGCATCTGGGGGTACGGCTCACGTGAGCCGCATTCCGGCGACGTTCGCGGCGCTCCGGGCGCAGGGCGAGGTGGCGCTGGTGCCGTTCTTCACCGCGGGCGATCCGGACCTGGCGACGACGCGCGCGCTCGTGTTGGCGGCGGTCGAGGCGGGCGCCGACGTGGTCGAGCTGGGGGTGCCCTTCTCCGATCCGATGGCCGACGGTCCGGTGCTGCAGCGCGCGGCGGGGCGCGCGCTCGCCGGCGGCACGAGCCTCGTGCGCGTGCTCGCGCTGGTGGCCGAGCTGCGCCGGGCGACCGACGTCCCCATCGTGCTCTTCGGCTACTACAACCCCTGCCTGCGCTACGGCGTCGAGCGGCTCGCCCGGGACGCGGCGGCCGCGGGGGCGGACGCCTTCCTGTGCGTCGACCTGCCTCCCGAGGAGGACGGCGAGCTGCGCGCGGCGGCGCGGGCCAACGACCTCGACGTGATCCGCCTGCTCGCGCCGACGACGCCGCCGACGCGCATGCGCGCGATCGCGCGCGCGGCGAGCGGGTTCCTCTACTGCGTGTCGGTGTTGGGAGTCACCGGCGGCCGAGAGGCCCTGCCGCGCGAGCTCCCCGCGCTCGTCGCCCGCGCGCGAAGGGTCACCGATTTGCCGATCGGCGTCGGCTTCGGCGTCCAGCGCCCGGAGCAGGCGGCGTGGATCGCGGGCTTCGCCGACGCAGTCGTGGTCGGCAGCGCGATCGCGCGGCTGGTCGAGGAGGGCGGCGGGGAGGGCGCCGTCGGGCGGGTCGCGGCCTTCGTGCGCGCGCTGCGCGCGGCGATGTCTTCGGCCGCCGGGCGCCGGGCCGCCCCGCTCGGGTAAAAGGGCCGGCCCGCCGATGGACGCCTACCAGGAGACGCTCGCCTGGCTGCTCGGCCTCGAGCGGATGCGCGGGTGGGACTTGAAGCTCGAGCGCATGAACGCCGCGCTGGCGCTGCGCCGCCATCCCGAACGCCGGTTCCTGGTGCTGCACGTCGCCGGCACCAACGGCAAGGGTTCGACGGCGGCGATGTTGGACGCGATCCTGCGCGCCGCCGGCCGGCGCACGGGGCTCTATACCTCACCCCATCTGATCGATTTCGCCGAGCGCATCCGGGCCGACGGCCGCACGATTCCCCGCGCCGCCGTGGTCGGGCTGGTGGACGAGCTGCGCACCGAGCTGGCGAGAGCCGGGATCGACCTCACGCACTTCGAGTTCGCGACGTTGCTCGCGTTCGAGTGGTTCGCCCGCATCGGCATCGAGGTGGCGGTGGTGGAGGTGGGGCTCGGCGGTCGGCTCGACGCCACCAATCTCGTTCGTCCGGTCGTGACGGCGATCACGTCGATCGCGCACGATCACGAAGAGTTTCTCGGGAGCGACCTCACGGCGATCGCGCGCGAGAAGGCGGGAATCCTCAAGCCGGGGGTCCCTCTGGCCCTCGGCCTCGTGCCGCCCGACGCCGCCGCGGTGATCACCGCGCAGGCGGCGGCGGTGGGCGCCCCGGTGGCGCGCGTCGGCTGCGAAGGGGTGCTGCGCGAGGAGGACGCGGGGCTCGTCTTCGAGGGAGTCGGCGCCCGCTGGGACCGCCTCGCTCTGGCGCTCCGGGGCACCTTCCAGCGCGACAACGCCGCCGTCGCCCTCACCACGCTCGCGCTCGTGCGCGAGCGGCTGCCGTGCGCGCCGGCCGCGGTGCGCGTCGGGCTGGCGGAGGTCCGCTGGCCCGGACGGCTGGCGGTCCTCGGCGAGGAGCCGCTGGTCGTCGTCGATGGTGCCCACAACCCGGCGGGGGTCGCCGCGCTCGCGCGCGAGCTGCCCGCGCTCGTGGGTGGGCGGCCGGTCACGCTCGTGTTCGCGGTGATGGCGGACAAGGCCTGGCGGTCGATGCTGGATCTCGTCGTCCCGCACGTGCGGCGCGCGGTGGTCACGCAGGTCGGGCGCCGGGGGCTCGACCCGGCCGCGGTCGTGGACGTGCTCGCCGGCCGGGTGCCCGTGGTGGCGGCCGCCGAGCCGCGCGGCGCGATCGACGTGGCGCTCGCGGGCACCGGCCGCGACGGCGCCGTGCTGATCGCGGGTTCGCTCTTCCTGGCGGGCGTTGCATACGAGGTGTTCGGCGGCGGGCGGCCGCTCTTCGAACCTTGGCAGGGCTGGGAGGGGGATGGTAGACAGTCGGCGCCATGAGGGCCGGGGCGGCGGAGCGATGGGCGCGTGGCGTCGCTCTCGGTCTGGCGCTCGCGGCGGTGGCGCGGGCGCAAGATCCGCCCGCGGGCGAGGTGCGCGTGCTTTCGAGCCCCGAGGCCGTGAGCACGATCGTCGTGCGTGCGACGCCCGAGACCGCCGTCGAGGACCGCACGCCCGGCGCGCGGCCGGCGAGCGGCCCGCGCGGGCCGGCGAGCCTCGGAGAGACGTTCACCGGCGAGATCACGCTCTTCCTGCCCGACGTCACCGTGCCCCGGCAGGCGGCGATCGACGTCGGCGACCCCGTGGTGAGCGCCGTGCGGCTCTTTCCCGAAGAGCGGGGCTCCACGGTCATCGTGTTCGTCCGCCAGCCCGTCACCTACACGGTCTCGCGTCCCTCGGCGCTCGGCGAGATCACGATCGAGGTGCGTACGCGCGCCCAGGTCGCGCGCGCGGTCGGCCGCACGGGCCGGGGGCGGGCGCAGATCGTGCGCCCGAAGGAGACCGGCACGGGCGAGGTCGCGATCGACGCCGAATCCCTCTCCTACGACAAGCCGACGGACACGGTGATCGCCCGCGGCGGTGTGACCGTGACCCGCGGCAACATGGTGCTGACCGGCGACGAGGTGCGCTACGACAAGACCAACCACACGGTCGACGCGAAGGGCCACGTGGTGATCACCGAGCCCGACGGTACGCTCGAGGGGGACGCCGCGCACCTGAACCTCGACGACGAGTCGGGTTGGGTGGACGCCGGCACCGGACGCATCCGCACGAGCGGCTATTCGATGCGTGGCGGTCACATCATCAAGCACGCCGGGCCCGCGTACAGCATCGCGCAGGGTGTGTTCACCACCTGCCAGTGCGGGGGGCTCGAGCCGCCGTCGTGGAGCATCAGCGGCCGGCAGACCGACGTGACGGTCAACGGCGTGGGCGAGACGCGCGACGCCCGGTTGCGGGTGAACGACGTGCCCGTCCTCTGGTTGCCCTACTTCGTGTTTCCCGCGGGGAACGACCGGCAGACCGGTCTGCTGTTCCCGGTGGTGGGCCAGTCGACCAAGCGGGGATTCCTCTACTCGCAGCCGTTCTACTGGGCGATCGACAAGAGCCAGGACGCGACGGCCACGTTCGACCTCGAGTCGTCGGCGCGCGTCGGGCTGATCGGCGAGTACCGCTACTTCCTCTCGCGCCAGGCTCACGGGGAGTTCACCCTCGCCTACTTCAACGAGGGCATCCGCAGCGCGAGCAACCCGAGGGCCCTGACGCTGGCATTTCAGCCCTTCGAGCCGCCGCAGAACCGCTTCTCGATCGTCGGCGGGCTGGTTCAGCCGTTCGCGGACGGGAGTCGCTTCTACCTCAACATGTTCGCGGTGAGTGACAAGACGTACACGCTCGAGATGCTGCGGACGCCGTTTTCCACCCTCTCCAACGCCGACCGCTACCAGAACTTCACGACGTCGGCCGCCGGGATCGCCAAGACGTGGCAGGGAGGGGCCCTCAACGTCGACGGCGTCTGGAACCAGGACCTCCTCGACCCGCAGGAGATCACGCAGCAGCGGCTTCCCCGTGCCCGCATCACCCAAGGGCAGACCCTCGTCGGGGATTGGCTCGTCGGGCGCGTGTCCGCGGAGGCGGACGACTTCTATCGGCAGCGCGGCTTCGACGGGCTCCGCGGCGACCTCTCGCCCGAGCTGTTCCTCCCGTTCCACCTGGGCCGGTACGTCAACGGGTCGGTGAACGGGCAGCTACGCGAGACGGCTTACCACCTCTTCGACCGCCAGCAGGTCGCCTTCGTCGTGCCCGACGCGCCGGGGGCGGTGGGACAGTTCCGGCCGGTGCTGCCGACCGACGGGATTCCGCAGCTCGCCGCGAACCGGTCGCAGGAGTCGGCGGTGCTCTCCGGGCGCGTGGGCACCGAGGTCGATCGGGTCTTCGACTTCGAGCACCTGGGCTGGGAGAAGCTCAAGCACACGATCGAGCCCGAGGTCGACTACCTCTACGTCCCGGTCACGTCGCGTCCGATCCTCAACCACGAGCTGCCGAACTGCCTGAGCCTGCCGCCCTCGCAGCGCGTGTCGGGTGTCAACTGCAATGCGACGGCCTTCACCGAGGGGTTCCTCTTCGACCAGCAGGACGCCCTCAACCAGCGCAACTTCTTCTCCTACGGGATCACCACGCGGCTCCTCGGGCGCGCCGCCACGCCGGCAGAGACGGCGGCGCACCAGGCGGCGACCACGGACGGCGACGGCACGACGCCGCCCGCGCCGCTTCCGCCCGCGCGCGAGCTGATCCGGGCGAGCATCACCCACGGCTACGACGTGTCCCGGCCGCTGGTGGGCACCAGTCACATGAGCGACGTCGACATGGGCCTGCGCATCTTCCCGACCGATGCGTTGCTGCTCTCGTACGCCGCGACGGCCAACTTCCAGGACGGCTCGCTGCGCGGCCAGACGGGAGGCCTCACCTGGCGCGAGACGTCGTGGACACCGCCGAACCCGGCGCACAACTTCCAGTCACCGTCGTTTTTCAATCTCACCTACATCTTCGTGGCCGACAGCAGGAATCGCTTCGCTGCCAACAGCGTCGAGCAGCGGCTGCTCTTCAGCCCCGGCGCCAACCAGGTATGGCCGTCCCTCTACCTGCGCATGACGGACTACGCCGGGCTCTACTTCCGCGGCATCTACGACTTCGGCACGTCGGTGCCCCCGACCTCCCCCAGCCAGTTCGTCGAGCGGGATTTCTTCCTGCACCTGATCTCGCGCTGCAACTGCTGGCTGCTCGACATCGGCGTGTCGGATCGCACCTTTCCCACGGGGCAGGTCGGTAACGCGCTCCATTTCACCACCGACACCCTGTACCGGGTCCAGCTCACGCTCGTCGGCCTCGGCTCGATCGGACACGGCGCCGGGCCGCAGGGTCTGTTGCCGCAGGCCTTGGGCGTCGGATATGGTCGCACGGGCCTCGGCACGACCGGGCTGTACTGACGGAGGAAGCGGCGTCGCGATGAAGGGTGTCGTGCTCGCGGGCGGGCTCGGGACGCGGCTCCTGCCGCTCACGCGGATCACGAACAAGCATCTGCTGCCGGTGTTCGACCGGCCGATGATCTATTATCCGCTCCAGACGCTCGTCAACGCGGGGATCCGCGACATTCTGGTGGTCACCGGCGGGCCGCATGCGGGTGATTTCCTGCGGCTGCTCGGCAACGGGCGCGAGTTCGGGCTCCCGCACCTCAACTACACCTATCAGGAGGGCGAGGGCGGCATCGCGGCGGCGCTCGCGCTCGCGGAGCACTTCGCGGACGGCGAGCGGGTGTGCGTGATCCTCGGCGACAACGTCATCGAGGGGACGATCGCGCCCGCGGTGGCGCGCTTTCGCCGCCAGCCGCGCGGGGCGCGCATCGTCCTCAAGGAGGTCCCCGACCCGCAGCGCTTCGGCGTCGCCGAGGTGCGCGGCGGGCGCGTGGTCGCGATCCACGAGAAGCCGGCGCGGCCGAAGAGCCGGTACGCGGTCACCGGGATCTACTGCTACGACGCCCAGGTGTTCGACGTGGTCCGCACCCTCGAGCCGTCGGCGCGGGGAGAGCTCGAGATCACCGACGTCAACAACTGGTATCTCGGGCGCGGTGAGCTCGCCTGCGAGGTCCTCGACGGCTGGTGGACCGACGCGGGGACCTTCGAGTCGCTGCATCGCGCGGGCAACCTGGTCGCCGAGACCGGAGCGAACCGCGCCGGGGGCCCGGCGACGCGGGTGCTCGGGGCCGACTCGCCGGCCGCCGGCGCGCGCCGGCGCCCGCGGGCCGTGCGCGGGCGGGCGTGATGCGGCTTCTGGTCACCGGGGGCGCGGGTTTCATCGGCACGAACTTCGTGCGCGGGGGGCTCGCGAGGGAGGCCGGGGCGCCGCGCGTCGACCGCCTCGTGGTCCTCGATCTCCTCACCTATGCGGGCAACTGGGCGAACCTCGCGGACATCGACGGCGATCCGCGCTTCCGTTTCGTCCGCGGCGACGTCGCCGACGGCGCGGCGGTGGCGGCGTTGCTGCGCGAGGAGCGGATCGAGGCGATCGTGCACTTCGCGGCCGAGTCGCACGTCGACCGCAGCATCGTCGACCACGGGCCGTTCCTGCGCACGAATGTCGCCGGCACGCTCGCCCTGCTCGAGGCGGCGCGCGGGCTGCCGGGCTTCCGGCGCTTCCTCCACGTCTCGACCGACGAGGTCTACGGCAGCATCCCCTCGGGACGGGTCACGGAGGAGGCGCCGACGCGGCCCTCGAGCCCCTACGCCGCGAGCAAGGCCGCGGCGGATGGCTTCGTGCAGGCCTATGCGGCAACCTACGGGCTGCCGGCGGTCATCACGCGCTCGTCGAACAACTTCGGCCCGTGGCAGTTTCCGGAGAAGCTCATCCCGCTGTTCGTCACCAACGCGCTCGACGACCAGCCGCTGCCGCTCTACGGCGACGGGCTCAACGTGCGTGACTGGATCCACGTGGAGGACCACTGCGCGGCGCTCTGGCACGTGCTCGGGCTGCGGGGCGGCGAGGGGCAGCTCTTCAACGTGAGCGCCCAGAACGAAGTGCCCAACCGGGTGATCACCGATGCGATCCTCGAGCTGACCGGCCGTCCGGCGAGCCTCGTGCGCTACGTCACGGACCGGCCGGGGCACGACCGCCGCTACGCGCTCGACTCCGCGCGACTGCGCGCCACCGGGTGGCGGCCGCGGTGGTCCTTCCGTGAGGGGTTGGCGGCGACGGTGGACTGGTATCGGACGCACCGGCCGTGGTGGGAGGCGGTGAAGAGCGGCGCCTACCGCGACTACTACGATCGCATGTACGGCAACCGCCTCGGCACGGGCAGCGCGGCCCCGCGGCGCGCGGGGGGCTGAGGCGCCACGTGCCGCGCACCGCGCTCATCACCGGCGTCACGGGGCAGGACGGGTCCTATCTCGCCGAGCTGCTGCTGGAGAAAGGCTACCGCGTGGTCGGCATGGTGCGCCGCGCGAGCACGGAGAACTTCGAGCGCATCGCGCACCTGCGCGAGCGGCTGGTGCTGCGCCAGGCGGACCTGCTCGACCAGCTCTCGCTGATCGACCTCGTGCGCGAGGTGCGCCCCGACGAGGTCTACAACCTCGCGGCGCAGTCGTTCGTGCCGACGTCGTTCCAGCAGCCGATGCTGACCGCGGAGTTCGACGCGGTGGGCGTCACCCGCGTGCTCGAGGCGCTGCGGCTGGCGGCGCCCGAGGCGCGCTTCTACCAGGCCAGCTCGAGCGAGATGTTCGGCAAGGTGCGCGAAACCCCGCAGCGCGAGACGACGCCGTTCCACCCGCGCAGCCCCTACGGCGTCGCCAAGGTGTACGGGCACCACATCACCGTGAACTACCGGGAGAGCTACGGGATGTTCGCGTGCTCGGGCATCCTCTTCAACCACGAGAGCCCGCGCCGCGGGCTCGAGTTCGTCACGCGCAAAGTGAGCGACGGGGTGGCCCGCATCAAGCTGGGGCTGGCGCGCGAGCTGCGGCTCGGGAACCTGGGCGCGCGGCGGGACTGGGGGTTCGCGGGCGACTACGTCGAGGCCATGTGGCGGATGCTGCAGCAGGGCACCCCGGACGACTACGTCGTGGCGACCGGCGTCGCGCACACGGTGGGGGAGCTGGTGGAGATCGCCTTCGGCGTGGTGGGGCTGTCGTGGCGCGAATTCGTGCGCGAGGATCCGGCGCTCCTGCGGCCGGCCGAGGTGGATCGCCTCCTCGGGGATGCGAGCAAGGCCCGCACCGTCCTCGGCTGGCAGCCCGGGGTGACCTTCCCCGCGCTGGTCGAGATGATGGTGCGCGCCGATTTGGACCGGCTGGCGCGGCGCTGAGAGGGCGACCCGTGCGCGTGCTGGTGACCGGGATCGGCGGTTTCGTGGGGCCGGTCGTGGCCCAGGCGCTGCTGGCCGGCGGCCACGAGGTCTGGGGCCTCGTCCGCCGTCCGCCCGGGCCGCGCCTGGCGGGGCTTTGCGTCGAGCTCGCCACGGCCGATGTCACCGACGCGGACGCCGTCGGCGGGGTGGTCGCGGCGGCGCGGCCGGACGCGGTCATTCATCTGGCGGGGCTCAGCTTCGGGCCTGCGGCCGAGGCGGATCCGGCGGCCGCGTACCGCACGAACCTGGGGGGCACGCTCGCGGTGCTGGCCGCGCTGCGGGCGCGCGCGCCGCGGGCCCGGCTCGTCTTCGCGAGCTCGAGCGAGGTCTACGGGCAGGCGCTGCCGGAGGAGCTGCCGGTCGGCGAGGACGTGCCGCTGCGCCCGGTGAGCGTCTACGGCGCGACCAAGGCGGCCGCGGAGATCGCCGCCGGGCAGTGGGGCCGGACCTACCGGCTCGACGTCGTGCGCGTGCGGCCCTTCAACCACACCGGCCCCGGGCAGGACGCGGCCTTCGTGTGCCCCGCGCTCGCGCGGCAGGTCGCGGCGATCGAGGCCGGCCGGCAGCCCCCCGTGATGCGCGTCGGCAACGTCGATCCGGTGCGCGACTTCGCCGACGTGCGCGACATCGCGGCGGGGTACGTCGCGGTCCTCGAGCGCGGGCGCACGGGCGAGGTCTACAACCTCTGCTCGGGCGAAGGCGCCAGCATCGCCGAGGTGGTCGCGATCCTGCGCACGCACGCACGGGTGCCGCTGCGGGCGCACGCGGAGCGGGGGCTCGAACGGGCGGTGGACGTCCCCCGCCTGGTCGGCTCGCCCGCCCGGGTGGCCCGGGACACGGGCTGGCGGACGCGCATCCCGCTCGCCGACACCTTGCGCGCGGTCCTCGAGGACTGGCGCACGCGGACCGCCGGCGGGTGAGCCGCCGCGCGCGGCTCCCCGAGTGCGCTTCGCTTGCCGGCCCCCCGGGGGCGCCGCTACACTCACGGCGGGCCCCATGGAGATTCAGCACCGTAGCCTCGAGCAGGTCCTCCTCGAGCAGGGCCGCATCAGCGTGGAGGATCTCCGGCGCGTCAAGCGCGTGCAGCAGGAGCGCGGCGAGCGGCTCGAGCGGCTGCTGATCGACCTCGGCTTCGTCTCGGAGGACGACCTCCAGCCGCTGCTCGCGGCCTACCTCGAGGTGCCGGCCGTGACCCGCCGGGACTTCCCGCAGGTGCCGGTGCCGCTCGGCAACCTGAGCGTCAAGTTCCTCAAGCGCGCGAAGGTGATGCCGCTGGCGCAGTCCGACGGCAGGCTCACGGTCGCGATGGCCGACCCCGCGGACTACTACACCATCCAGGGCCTCCAGGTGGCCACCGGGCTCGCGATCGAGCCGCGGCTCGCCCGGGAGCGCGACATCCTCGAGGGGCTCGATGCCGCCTACGCCAACGGCGCGGGCGAGGCGAGCGGCAACGGGGACGAGGGCCTCGGCGACATCGAATACCTCTCGGACGACGAGGAGGACGTCAACCACCTCCGCGACCTCGCCAGCGAGGCGCCGGTGATCCGGCTGGTCAATCAGCTCATCAACCGCGCCCTCGAGCAGCGCGCCTCGGACATCCACATCGAGCCGTTCGAGAACGAGCTGAAGGTCCGCTACCGCATCGACGGCGTGCTGCACGACGTCGAAACGCCCGCGCGCCGACTCCAGGCCGCGATCGTGTCGCGGGTGAAGATCATGGCGAAGCTCAACATCGCCGAGCGCCGCCTGCCGCAGGACGGCCGCATCAAGCTGCGCATGATGGGGCGGGAGATCGACCTGCGCGTCTCGACGCTGCCCACGCTCTATGGCGAGAGCGTGGTGCTGCGCATCCTCGACCGCTCGAGCATCGTGGTGAACCTCGAGTCGCTCGGCTTCCCCGCCGACACGCTCGCACAGTTCGAGCAGCTCATCGTCAAGCCGTACGGCATGATCCTGGTCACCGGACCGACCGGCAGCGGCAAGACGACCACCCTCTACGGCGCGCTCGACAAGATCAACTCGCCGGACAAGAAGATCATCACGATCGAGGATCCGGTCGAGTACCAGCTCTTCGGCGTGAACCAGATCCACGTGAAGCCGTCGATCGGCCTCACCTTCGCCAACGGGCTGCGCTCGATCGTGCGCCAGGATCCGGACGTCATCATGGTCGGCGAGATCCGCGACGGCGAGACGGCCGAGATCGCCATCCAGGCGGCGCTGACCGGTCACCTCGTGTTCTCGACGCTGCACACCAACGATGCCGCGGGCGCCGTGTCGCGCCTCCTCGAGATGGGCGTCGAGGACTACCTGCTGGCCTCCTCGCTGCTCGGCGTGCTCGCCCAGCGCCTCGTGCGGCGCGTCTGCCAGCGGTGCAGGCGCCCCGTCCAGATCCCCGGCGAGACGCTGCGCGAGGTCATGGGCGGGGTGACGGGGGCCCGGGTCGAGCTGAGCGAGGGCGCCGGCTGCGAGGAGTGCGCGCAGACGGGCTATCGCGGCCGCTCGGGCATCTACGAGCTGCTGATCGTGAACGACACGATCCGCAAGCTGATCCTCGATCGCGCCTCGGCCGACGTCGTGCGCGACGCTGCGGTCAAGCAGGGGATGCGCACGCTGCGCGAGGACGGCTGGAAGAAGGTGCGCGAGGGCGTGACCACGGTCTCCGAGGTCGTGCGCGTGACGCAGGAGGAGGTCTAGTCTGGGCCTGCTCGACCGCTTCCGCCGCGGCGGAGCGTCGGAGCCCGTGGCGGAGCGGGGCGACCGGGCACCGAGCGCGGAGCGCCGCGTCGTGGTGCTCGGGCTCGACGGGGTGGGGCTGCCGCTCGTCCGGGACCTGATCGCGCGCGGCGTCCTGCCGACGCTCGCGCGCCTGGCCCGCGAGGGGACGATGGCGCCCATGCGCTCGTCGATCCCGACGATCTCGAGCGTGTCGTGGACGAACTTCGTCACCGGCCGCAACCCCGGCAAGCACGGCGTCTACGGCTTCACCGACGTGAAGCCGGGCACGCTCGCGCTCTTCTTCCCGAACTTCGGCAACGTGCGGGGCGACACGCTCTGGGACGTCGCCGGGCGGGCGGGGAAGCGCAGCATCGTGCTCAACGTCCCGGGTACCTATCCGGCGCGCGCGCTCGAGGGGCTGCTGGTCTCCGGCTTCGTCGCGGTGAACCTCGAGCGTGCCGTCTATCCCGCGAGCCTCCTGCCGCGCCTGCAGGCGGAGGGCTACAAGATCGACGTCGACTACGTGAACGCGGATCGCCGGCCCGAGGCGTTCTTCGCCGACCTCACGGCCACGCTCGAGGCGCGCCGCCGCGTCTACCGCAGGCTCGTGCGCGAGGAGTCCTGGGATTTGTTCATCGGGGTGATCACCGAGTGCGACCGCCTGCACCACTACTTCTGGAGCCAGTGGGTCGATCCGGGCGCGCCGCACCACCAGCGCTTCGTCGACTTCTACCGCCGCCTCGACGACGTGCTGGGCGAGCTGGTGGCCGCGCTGCCGGCGGGCGTCCCGTTGTTCGTGGTCGCCGACCATGGTCACACGCTGATCCACCGGGAGTTCTATCCCAACGTTTGGCTGCGCGAGACCGGTCTCCTGCGCTTCTCGACGCCGACGCCGAAGGGCATCGCCGACCTCGATCCGTCGACGAAGGTCTTCGTCCTGGACCCCGGACGGATCTACGTGTACCGGCGGGGGCGGTTTCCGCTCGGCACCGTCGACGGGGTCGAGGTCGAGGAGCTGCTCGAGCGCGTGCGCGAGGGGCTGCTCGCGCTGCGGGACGAGAGCCCGGACGCGCCCGCCGACGGGCGTCCGGTGCCGCGCGTATTCACCCGCGACGAGCTCTACCACGGGCCCTGCCTGGAGGCGGCGCCCGACCTGGTCGTCCACTTCAACGACGGCTACGACCCGAAGGGCGCGCTCGCGCGCACCGAGCTGTTCGGGCGCAGCGCGCTCACGGGCATGCACACCTACGCCGACTCGCTGTTCTACGTGAACCGGCCGGGCGTCGACACCGACGGCCTCGACATCCTCGATCTCGCGCCGACCATCCTGCGCCTCCTCGGCCTCGAACCGCCGGCCGACATGGACGGGCGGGTGCGCCTCCCCGGTTGAAGAGAGGCCGCGCCGCCGGAGTCTAAGCGTACGGCTGCGCCCGCGCCGCCACGTTGCAAAGGTGCACGCGCTCGCGTATAGGAATTCACTGGTTTTCCAGCGACTTAGCGTATCGGCGTAAGGCGGACAGGAGCGCGCGTGGCGCAATTCCAGTACCGGGCGGTCGACGCGGAGGGGAAGGTCGTCGAGGGGACGATCGAAGCCGTGGAGGTGGGGGCCGTGGTCGCGCGCCTCCACGACCGCGGCCTGATCCCGATGCGCATCGGCGCGCCGGCTGCCGGCAAGGCGCGCGGCCCCCGGGTTGCGCTGCCCGCGCTTCCCCTGCTCACGCGGCGGCCCCCTGCCCGCAGCCTGCTCACCCTGACGCAGTCGCTGGCGGTGCTGCTCGCCGGCGGGCTGCCGCTCGACCGGAGCCTCGCCACGCTCCAGGAGCTGGTGGATCATCCCGAGCTGCGACGCATCGTCGGCGAGGTGCTGCACGCCGTGCAGGGCGGCAAGTCCCTCGCCGAGGCGCTCGCCCAGCACAAGTTCTTCCCCCCCATCTACGTCAACATGGTGCGCGCGGGCGAGATCGGCGGCTTCCTCGACACGGCGCTCCAGCGTCTCACCGAGTACCTCGAGCGCGGCCAGGCGCTGCGCGACGACGTGCGCGCGGCGCTCACCTACCCGGCGTTGCTCACCTGCGCGATGGGCGGCTCGATGCTGGTGCTGCTCGTCTACGTGCTGCCGAAGTTTTCGGCTTTGTTCTCGGACCTCGGCCGCTCGCTCCCGTGGTCCGCGGCCCTCGTGCTCGGCGTCTCGGACGCGATCCGTGCGTACTGGTGGGCTGGGCTCCTGGTGCTCGGGACGGGGATCGGTGCATTCCGCTACTCGATCCGCACGCCGCGGGGCCGGTACGGCTGGGACCAGTGGAAGCTGCGGATGCTCGGCATCGGCACCGTGCTGCGCAAGATGGAGGTGGCGAGCCTGGCGCGGACCCTCGGCACGCTGCTCAAGAGCGGGGTACCGATGATGCAGGCCCTCGGCATCGTGAAGGAGATCGCCGGCAACCAGGTGATTGCCCGGGCGGTGGGCGAGGTCGAGGTCGGAGCGCGGGAGGGGGCCGGGGTCGCCGAGCCGCTCGCCCGCACCGGGGTCTTCCCCCAGCTCGCCGTCCAGATGATCGCGGTGGGCGAGGAGACCGGCCGCCTCGACGAGATGCTCATGCGCATCGCCGAGCACTACGACCGCGACGTGCGGGTCGCGATCGCGCAGTTCACCCGGCTGCTCGAGCCGGTGATGATCGTGGTCATGGGGGTCGGCGTCGGCTTCATCGTGATGTCGATGCTGTCGGCGATCTTCAGCGTCAACGACCTGCCCATGTGACGAGAGGAGGACTTTCCGTGCTGCACACCCGGAGGCGACAGGCCGGTTTCACGCTGATCGAGATGATGGTCGTGATGGTCATCATCGGGCTGCTGATGGCGCTCGTCGGCCCGCGCTTCATCCGCCAGGAGGAGAAGGCCAAGGTGAAGGCCGCCAAGGCGCAGATCGAGCTGCTCGGTACCGCGCTGGACACGTTCCGCCTCGACATCGGCCGCTATCCGACCACGCAGGAGGGGCTGGCGGCGCTCCTCCAGCGCCCCTTCGGTCTCGACCGCTGGGACGGGCCGTACCTCAAGAAGGACGTGCCGCTCGATCCGTGGAACCGCCCCTACTACTACCGCAGCCCCGGCGAGAACGGCCGGGCGTACGACCTCTTCTCGCTCGGCGCCGACGGCGCGCCCGGCGGCGAAGGGGACAATGCCGACGTCGTGAGCTGGGAGTGACGCGCAGGCGGCCACGCTCGAGCGGCTTCACGCTCATCGAGATGACCGTGGTGCTGCTCATCGTCGCGCTCGGCACCGCGCTCGTGGTGCCGCTGATCGAGGGCGGCTTCACGTCCCGGGAGGTGCGGCGGGCGGCGCGGGAGATCGCGGCCACGTTCCATCACTGTCGTGGCGAGGCGGTCGCGCTCGGGCAGCCGCAGGAGGTGATGATCGACCCGCTGCGCAACGGCATCTACGCCTCCGACTTCGGGCACTGGGCGGTGCTCACCGACCGCGCGGTGATCGAGCGCGTCGACGGCGGGATGCCCGTGCCGAACGGCGCGGTGCGCGTGGCGTGCTTCCCGAACGGGAGCACGAGCGGCGTCGCCGTGCTGCTCGCGAGCCGGCGCGACCGGACGCGCAACCGGCTGTGGGTCCGTCTCGATCCGCTGCTCGGCACGGTGCGCGTCGAGGATGCCTCGG
>Ga0209060_10000812_pt1 | contig 44445 bp, 30 predicted proteins | sample Coa_R1_8_FD_187155 | JGI IMG/M metagenome (GOLD analysis project Ga0209060, IMG submission 187155) | Surface soil microbial communities from Centralia Pennsylvania, which are recovering from an underground coalmine fire - Coalmine... | ecosystem: Environmental > Terrestrial > Soil >...
GCCAGAATGATAAAGGTCACGCCGAGGCCGATCCAGGGCAGCGCCGAAAGAAGCGGTGTGTGCCACGCCCAGGATTCGGCCACGAAGAAGAACATCCAGAATCCGGCCCACACGAGTGCGAGCGTGCGAGCCAGGAATGCCGACGACAATTTCATCATAGGCTCCGGCTAGAGTATGCACCTTTCACTCGCCTGCAACAAGCCCATTCGGCATGCGTCGTGCAACTCGTATCTGGAAATCGCACGAGCCTTTCGACGAGTAGTAGTTTCGCAGTATTTGATAGTTGGGGGATACGCTATGCCCGTCTTACTGACAAAATCCTATCTTCTGGAGAAACACGGGATCGAGGAGCGACCGAACCCGAGCGTTATCATGCATGTCCCGAGGGCGGGATACATCTCAACTTCAGAGGGCTGGCACTCGAACCGCTTTGTGCCCAATCCTCCTGCTGCCCTCCTGCATGCAGCAGGGCGCTACCCCTTTTCAAAAACACAATACAATTAGCGGAGTGCCAGAAACGCAAACGGCCCGACGCCGTGTATTGGCAAATGTCCCTATTTTTGCGGGACTGACCGAATCGGAACTGGAATTTTTAGTGGAAAGGGCGATAACACGTCGCTGCTCTCCCGGAGAAATGATTTTCGCAGAGGGCGAGCCGTGTTTGGGGCTATATGTGGTGGAGCGCGGTCACGTGCGGATCTTCAAAACTTCCGCCACAGGTCGTGAGCAGGTATTGACCATCGACGGCGCAGGCAGCTCGATCGCTGAAGTTCCCGTTTTCGACGGCGGCAGGTATCCAGCCTCTGGAGCCGCGATCGATCAGGCAGCGCTGCTTTTCATCCGCAAGCAGGATTTCCAGGAGCTTTGTCTAACCCATCCACAAGTGGCGTTGAAGGTGTTGCGCGCTGTGGGCGCGCGCCTCCGGCGATTGGTAGGCATAATCGAAGAGCTCTCATTCACTACCGTGCGGCATCGCCTGGCGTCCTTGTTGGTACGCTTGGCCCAATGCGACGGAAGGCAAACACCTGATGGTACAGAAATCCTGCTGCCGGCCAACAACCAGGAATTGGCCGCGCAAATTGGCACCGTGCGCGAGCTCGTGTCCCGCAACCTATCTCGTTTCCAGGCCGAGGGCGTTCTCAAGATAGACGGGCGCACCGTGATCATTTACGACCTGGCATCCCTCAAAGCCGAACTCGAATCGGCCGAATAAGATAGCCTGCAGGAAAATATCGCTTTCCTCCGTGACTAAAGTCATAGGCTTGAGGGCCTTCCAGAGGCTACTCTCATCTCATCGAGGCAACAAAGATGAGCGTGACGACAGAAAATACAGTCCGGGAATTGGCGGTGACCGTGCCCGGCGCAACCCGGGTTTTTGAAAACTACGGCATCGATTACTGCTGCGGCGGCAATCGAACCCTGGAACAGGCTTGCCAGGCCGCGCACGTGTCCTTGGATCAATTGCAGGATTCGCTAGCCGCGGCCGGGCGAACGGCCAACAGCTCCCGCGACGATCGCCACTGGCAAGCGGAGCCCCTAGCCGATCTGATCGACCACATCAAAAACACCCACCATAGGTATGTTCGTGACACTTGCTCGCGGCTCGGACCTCTGTTCGGCAAGGTCTGCTCTGTCCACGCGAAGAATCACCCTGAGCTGCCGCTACTGCGCGATATCTTCGGTGGCCTTGCGCAGGAGCTGGCCACCCACATGATGAAGGAAGAGATGGTCCTGTTTCCTTACATTGCCCGCATGGAAGAGGCCGTAATCGAAAAATCAACCGTGATTCCGCCGCCGTTCGGAACCGTTCGCAACCCCGTGGCGATGATGATTCACGAGCACGATGATGCCGGCGCTGCACTGCAACAATTGCGCCAGGCGAGCAACAGCTTCACGGCTCCGCCCGACGCCTGCGTGAGCTATCGAACCCTGTATCAGGCGCTGGCGGATTTCGAGGCCGACCTCCACCAGCACATTCATCTGGAAAACAACATTCTCTTTCCTCGCGCCATCGAAATGGAGAGGACCGCTCTTTAAACGCCATGGCCACGCTGGTAACCAACATCGAAACGCAGGAAGGCCGGCCGAGGACTCCGGCCGAAACATTCGCGATCACCGCCGCGCGCGAAGCCGGCCTCTCCCGCTTGCTGATGGTCTACATCGGCGCCGGCCTCATGTTCATGCTGTTTCCGGGCACGTTCCTCGGCGTATGGAATCTCATGGCGATCAGCAGCCATCGCGCTGCCGGCTCGGTTTCTGCGGCCTGGGTGCAAGCCCATGGTCACGCCCAGATATTCGGGTGGATCGGCACCTTCATCATGGGCCTCGGTTACTACTCCATCCCGAAGCTTCGGCGTCTGCCATGGTTCGCTTTGTCCGCCGCGTGGACCTCTTGGATCCTGTGGACCGCTGGTGTCACGCTGCGCTGGCTCACCGGCGTCTCTCCGTGGCACTGGCGCATCGTGCTCCCGTTATCGGCCGCTCTCGAACTGGCGGCCTTTCTCATCTTCCTCCGCTCGGTTTCCGGCCACCGGCCCGAGAATGCCGGCAAAGCCAAAATGGGCGAGTGGGTCTACGTCGTCCTCTGGGGCTCGCTGGGCTGGCTCGCGACGCTTCTGGTCAATTTCGGCGCCGCCTGCTTCCTCGCGCTGACGGGTGCTTCGCCCGATCTGCCCTCTGCGTTCGATCAGCGCTTGCTGGTGCTCGAAACCTGGGGCTTTCTGGTTCCGAACGTTTGGGGTTTCGGTGGCAAGTGGCTGCCCGTGTTTTTGGGATTGAGGCCGCTGCGCGGCCGCCCGCTACTCGCCGCGGCCGCGGTCAATGCTGCCGGCGTAATCAGTGCCCTTGCCGGCTGGATGATTCCCGCTGTCCTCCTTCTGATTGCCGGCTCACTCACCGCTATATATGCGCTTCGATTGTTCGAGCCAACCGAGCGTCCTGCGAAAGTTCAGGGCGTTCACTCCAGTTTCCCCGTGTTCGTTCGCTTGGCGTATGCTTGGGAAGTGGTCGCCGCGGGGCTCGGAATTTGGGCCTCGCTGGTGGTGAATTCGCACGGAATCTGGGGTGCATCCCGGCACGCGTTGACGGTCGGCTTCCTCGCCCTCATGGTTTTCGCCATTGGCCAGCGCGTCCTGCCGGCGTTTTCCGGCATGCGGTTGCTGTTCAGCACCAAACTCATGTTTCTTACCATGCTCCTGCTCAGCGCGGGCTGCCTTCTCCGCGTGAGCTCTGAGGTCCTGGCATATCAGGGATTCCTTTCCTCCGCCTGGTCGTGGCTGCCGGTATCGGCGGTGACCGAAATGACGGCAGTCACGATCTTTGCAATCAACGTACTGGTAACATTCGCCCGGCGCCGCCAGTCTGAGTAGGCCCGTGCATCGAAAGGACATCGCATGAACTACAAGCGGCTCTGGATTGCTCTTTCTCTGGTGTTGATCGTTTCGTTCGCCGTGCTAGGCGGCGTCGGCTTTCACGTTCTGAATAGTGCCCCACCAATTCCCTCGCAGGTAGTGATCACCGATGGGCGAGTCCTTTTCGACGGCACGACGATTCAGGACGGCCAGGGAGTTTGGCAATCGATCGGCGGTCAGGAGGTCGGTACAATCTGGGGGCACGGCTCCTATATTGCGCCCGATTGGACGGCCGACTGGCTGCACCGCGAGTGCACGTGGATTCTAGATCAATGGGCGGTGAAGTTCGGTGCGTCTAACTTTGCAGCGTTAGGCATCGAACAACGAGCCGGACTCGAGGCGAGGCTTCGCCAGATGATACGCACCAACACCTATGACGCCGCCACCCGCCGCATCACCATTGACCCCGTTCGCGCGGGCGCATTCGAAGAACTCGAGCGTTATTACTCCGATGTATTCAGCAAGGGCCGAAGCGATTACGCTATTCCCGAGGGCGCGATGAGCGACGCGGTGAAACTGCGGCAACTCAGCGCATTCTTCTGGTGGACCGCGTGGGCAGCGTCGACCAATCGTCCCGGCAGCGAAGTGACCTACACACAGAACTGGCCGCATGAACCGCTGATTGCAAATGAACCCACCGGCAGCGCCATCGTCTGGAGCGTAGTGAGTTTCATTCTGCTGCTGGCCGGCGTCGGCGCCATGGTCTGGTACTTCGCTGCGCAACCACGCACTGTCGAGCAAGAGCTTCTCCCGCAGAGCGATCCCCTGCTCGGCCTCAGACCAACCGCTTCGCAACGGGCGACGGTGAAGTACTTCTTCGTCGTCGCCGCGTTGTGGGTCGTGCAAGTGGCTCTGGGCGCGATTACCGCGCATTACGGGGTGGAAGGCTCGGGATTCTATGGGATCCCGCTCGACCGGATCCTGCCCTACAGCGTCGCGCGCACATGGCATCTCCAGTTGGGATTGTTCTGGATCGCGACTTCCTGGCTCGCCACGGGACTCTACGTCGCCCCGGCCGTCAGTGGGACCGAGCCCAACGGCCAGCGCCTCGGCGTCAACCTGCTGTTCGGCGCGCTGATCTTTGTTGTTGTCGGATCGCTGGCAGGCGAGTGGATGAGCATTGAACACAAGCTCGGCAACCTCTGGTTCTGGTTCGGCACCCAGGGCTACGAGTACGTGGATCTCGGCCGGTTTTGGCAGATCCTGTTGTTCGTGGGTCTAGTGTTCTGGCTGTGGTTGATGTGGCGAGCCCTGAAACCGGCGCTGGCGAGGCACGACCAGAACCACTCACTGCTCCTGATGTTTCTATTGTCGAGTATCGCTATCCCCTTGTTCTATGCCGCTGGGTTGATGTATGGCGAGCGGAGCAATCTCGTGACCGCGGAGTACTGGCGCTGGTGGGTGGTGCATCTGTGGGTTGAAGGTTTCTTCGAGGTGTTTGCTACGGTAGTAATCGCTTTCTTGCTAACTCGCCTCAAACTGCTCTCGGTTCCCACAGCGACGCGTGCGGTTCTGTTCTCCACAGTGGTTTTCCTCTCAGGTGGCATCATCGGGACGTTTCACCATCTTTATTTCGCCGGAACGCCCAACATTGTGCTTGGACTCGGAGCGGTCTTCAGCGCTCTCGAAGTAGTCCCGTTGGTACTGATTGGTTTCGAGGCCTGGGAGAACATCCGGCTGGCCCGCGCACGTGAGCAGCACGTCTGGGTGGCGGCCTACAAGTGGCCCATCTACTTCTTTGTCGCCGTGGCGTTTTGGAATTTCGTCGGCGCGGGATTGTTCGGCTTCCTGATCAATCCGCCTATCGCCCTCTATTACATGCAAGGTCTCAATACCACTCCGGTTCACGGCCACACGGCGCTGTTCGGAGTGTACGGCATGCTCGGCCTGGGACTCATGCTGTTCTGCCTGCGTGCCCTCCGCCCTGGCAAAGCCTGGAAGGATGCCCCGCTCTCCATTGCGTTCTGGGCCATCAATATCGGTTTGGCGCTCATGGTCTTGATCAGCATGCTGCCCATCGGCCTGATGCAGACTTGGGCCTCGGTCGAATACGGAACCTGGTACGCACGCTCTGCAGAGTTCATGCATCACGGCGCCATGGACCAACTGCGATGGATGCGCATGATCGGTGATACCGTGTTCGCCTTGGGCGCTCTTGTACTCGGTTGGTTTGTTCTCGGCCTGGTCACCGGGCACTCCTATGACGAAAGAGGATATGTGGCCGAGGGCAGCTGGGAAATACGCGACCAACGAACCACGGCTCCGTCGGGGTTGTGAAACCCAATCACGAAGTCCCCGCGGTTCAAACGCCAGATGGCCTTTCGTCACTAAGCCGTACCTGTTCCCGCCGATCTGACAGCCTTAGGGAGCGAGGCGGATAAAGACTCAGAAGTCGGCATCGCAACTGGAATCTGGGCAGGGCGATCCGCGAAGGAACGCGCGTTTCTCGCCCTAATCGTTTTCGACTGTTCAGAGTTTTGGAGATGATGCCTCGCGTGCGGGCATGCTTCAGCGTTCACCTTCTCACCGGAAGTTCTCGATCATCACGATCTTTGAGCCCAAGTTTTCATCTTGCACGTATAAGACGTGCCGGCCGTCCGGGCTAACCGTCAGTGACGCAGTTATAAGGGGCTACCGGATACTCGAGCGTTTTTAGACACCCCCGGAGATCGCTCTCCTGGTTGCAGGAGGCGACCAGGAGGAGTACCCGCCCGCGAATCCGACCGTGTCGGAATCTTTCAAAACGATTCAGGTCCGCGTTTTCGCCTGTTTCCGTCTGTTAATCACCTGTTTCTACATCGCTCAGAAGCTCAGTAATACGACGCTTGTGCATGAATTTGCCTGTTCTTGATCTGTTTTTTCCAGCGTTAGTGCCATGGAAGGTTACGGTCGGTGCTCAAACCATTTGCCTGCCCTACGCCGAAGCGAAGGATGATCCCCGAGACAGCGGCATGCGCGAACTGTTGTATGCAGACCATCTTCTCGGCGCAAAATGGAACCGCCTGTGGCTTTCTCCCATGAACTGGTCTTTGAGGAAATGGAATGTTTACCTTCGGCCCCACCTCGCCTGATAAAAATCGGATTCGATCAGACGGCGACAGCGGACGCTATCTCTTATTGCCAGCGGTTCCCGATAGCTCGTGAACAGGAATCGCGATTCGGGGTGGTCGATCCAGATCCATGCGGGCCAGAAGACCGCAGTGAGCAGCGACTTTGCGTGTCCCGGCGGAACATTAATGATCAGATTGCCGAATGCGGCCTTCGGTGACGGCCTGCAGGTGCTGGCAAATGGCCCGTATGGGCAGACCGTCGACGAATGGCGTGTTTGGTTCCAACACAGTGCCACGCCTGCACCACGAACTGGTACTGACTGCGCCGGGCCTTTTCCGCCTGCAGCCGAGTCCAGTTGACCACAGGATTGGGCCAGGATGGCCTCAAGTTGCTCGAGTTGTTTGTCCGAGAGTTTCGCGTAGTCGATGGTTTCATTCTCATTCACCTCGTGAATCATTCGCATGGAGTCGGTCGTGGGCACAAAGCGGCGGCAGAGTTCCTGGATGGCCCAGGGCTCCTGGCGGCGGGCCGCCTTCCAAAGCAATCCAGCAGCTTCTTCCGGTCCTCCTCCGGTAACCAGGGCCTCGTTGAAGGCTTCTTCGAACTGCATGCGATGTTTCGATTTCCCCGCCGGATTTCCGGACTGCCCGGGTTTCCCCAAGACCTCCTGGTCCCCCCTGCTGCAAACACGAACTTCTTATTCGCCCGCCGAGCGCCAGCGGCCGTAACCGCCCTCAGAGGATTCCGCCAAACTTCCCTTCCAAGGAAGTTCTTGAGAAAAAACCGTGGTGTGGCCGATAAGGAAATCAGAGCGAGGAGCCAAGATTCCCTGTCATCCCCAGGTTGTACGCCGCCTCGACTAAACCGAACGAGCTGAAGGAGCAAACCCCTTTGGCTGTCACTGCATTTCCGCCCGATGTCTTCGCGCCTCGCTCTGCACTGCTACTGATCCTAAGCGCGGCATCAGTGGCGGGGCTGGTTTTTTGTTCCTGGATATGAGCCGGCCAAGACCCGAGAAGCGATCCGATCCCGCCATTAGCTCACGCATTCGATCCCATTAATATGTTGTTCATCGGGCCTCCGGACCGGTGGCGCGCGGGACTTCGCCACTGAAGAAGCTGTGGGTATCCATCTCAGTCGGGGCTCGCTTGTCATTTATGCTCGAGCCGTACTGAAACGTCGTCGTAGCGATTGACGTCGTAATCGCGGCGCGCGATGCTTCCCAGGCGTTCTGCGGAGAGGGCAAAACATCCATCGGTACCCGGAACGGGTGCGTAGTTCAGCGAGTTTTGTGCGGGCGAAACAATTGGGATTTTGGAATCTGATTTGGGTATACGGCCGTCCCGTTCTGTGATCGCTCATCACGATTCCTCGCGTTGACGTAACCAGAGAAGTAAGAATCCGCTACCGTTCGAAAGCTGACCTCAGTTTATTTTTTGGAGGACGTGTCACGGATTGCCGGAGTGTGTCGAAATCCTACACCTCTGCAGCAGTGAGAATGCCCTAGAAAAATCCCTAGTCTTCCCGATAAGGCAATTTATGGTGTCTCTGGGTATAAGCATTTTCAGACCTCAAATACTTATAATTGCCGGCGCGTTAAGCATTTGGGCTGGTGTGGCTTGGCCAGAGCAGTCAGATCACCAGGTCGGCACGGTCGCTGAGCCGGCGGCCGCAACAACGCAGGTCGAGCTCATGACGCTCGAGCAGTGCCTGGACAGTGCCATGCGGAAGAATCACCGGCGGCCGGCCTCACAGTTCGAGGTTGCCATGGCCGAAGCGCAACATCGCCAGGCGCTGGCAGGGTACTGGCCGCAATTGAACGTCAAAGGCGGATACCAGTTGCTCGACCAGCCTCTGAATTTCGTCTTCCCGTCGTCGACCATGATGATCCCCGCGCAAAGCATCAGCATTCCCGGCGGGACGTCGCTGGTGACCATTCCCGCCAATGCATTCGGACCAGGTTTTCCCCCGGCCAACATACAACTGCCCGTCAGCTACCCGGGTCAGAACCTGAATACTCCGGCGCAGGCATTCCATATACCGGAGCAGAACATCAAGGTGCTGGATCGTAACTTCGCGACGGGCATGCTGGATATCAAGTGGCTGGCCTTCGACGGGGGGATGCGGAAGGGATTGCGCGAAGAATCCGGCGGCTGGCTCGACATGATGCAGGCGGAAGCGCGGCGCACCGATCTGGAGATTGCCGATACCGTCAAACGATACTACTGGGGCGCCGTGCTGGCCCGCCAGCTTCACCAGATCGGAAAAGACACGCTGGCCAGGATGGAAACCACGCTGCGCTTAACGGAAAGCCTCTACAAGGAAAGCGCGGGAAAGGTGACCAAGACCGACTACCTGGACAATCTGGTTATGGTGGAGTCGCTGCGCTCTATGGTGGCTCAGTTAGAGAAGAACGAAGCCATGTCGCAGGCGGCACTGGCCAACGCCGCGGGGCTCGCGTGGACAGTGAGCGTGCAGCCCGCAAACGCCGAAATCCCGTTTGCGCAGCGCGCAGCAAGCATGGAGGAACTGGTCAGCACCTCGTACCAATTCAGCCCGGACTGGGTGAAGCTGGACGCGGCCATGCGCGCGGCCGAGGGAATGATGACGAACGCCAGGAGCGGTTACTACCCAAAGGTGGCGGTGACTGGGGACCTGCATCGATGGTGGAACGGGGGTTTCGAGGGCGGTATGTCAACGGAGCAGAACCGGGCCGGATAGTCGGTGGGTGTGGGCGTCGAGTTCCCGCTATTTGATGGATTCCTGACCCGCAATCGAGTCAGTGAGGCCAGGGCCAGGCTGGGCCAGCTCAGGGAAAGCCAATTCCTCTTGCGTGAAGGGCTGGGTTTGCAAATCAAGGATCTCATGATGGGGCTGGATGCCACCGCCAAATCCGCCGAAGCTACCCTGCGTGCCATGCAATCGGCGACGGAAAACCGGGACCTGAATGAGCGCGCCTACGAGAACGAATTGGTAGAAACGGAAAAGGTCATCCGCGCGCAATTGTTTGAAGCTCTCATGTCGGCGCAGCACTACAAGGCTCGCTACGACCATATCTCGCTGCTCTCACAGCTCAGCGTCATCGTAGGTACGGAAATCCAGACACGGCTCAAAGAACCTTCGAAATGATGCAGACCGGCCAAATGGGTCGCGTGATCCGGCTGCTCCTTGTAGGAGTCCCACTCACAGTGCAGGGCGCGGGGGACGATTCACGGGAGCAGATCGGTCCGGTAATGCGCATCGGCGCGTCCGCCACTCTGCTGGGGTCCGACGTGAACTCGAACGATGCCCGGGCGGCGATTAAAGTTTGGTGCGACTCCTTTGCGCACGAGACCGGCCTGCGCATTATTTATCCTCTGGACGGATTCTCACCGCCCGAGCTGCTTTACCAGAAGATTCGCGACGGTCAAGTGGATGCCTTCTCTTTTCCCCTGCCCGAGTATCTGCAGATCGCAGGCTACACCGATTCGACTTTGCTGGTGGAAGAGTCTTATGTCACGGGCGGCGAAGAATACCTGATCGTGGTTCATGCCGAAAGCGGGCTGCAGCGTATTTCCGACCTGCGTGGACGCAATCTGGTTCAGTTCACGGGAAATGTGATGTGTCTGGCATCTGACTGGCTTTCCGTGCTTCTCGATGCCGGCGGTCTGGGGCCGCCCGACCTTTACTTCAGCCAGATCACACGGTCACCTAAGGCTTCCCGTACAGTCCTTCCGGTGTTCTTCCGCCAATCCGACGCATGTCTGGTGACTCGTAGGGTTTTCGACACCATGGCGGAAATGAACCCGCAACTTGCCGTCAAGCTGCGCGTGATCGCAACCTCCCCCAAACTGGTTCCCGTCGTCATTGCCTTTCACAAGAACTGCTCACTCGATCAAAAGGAGCGATTTCGTGCGGCCCTTGGCAGCCTGGGCAACACCCCTTCGGGACGCCAGATATTGGCCCTTTTCAGCAGCCGTCAAGTAGCGGTGGCCAATGTATCGGTGCTGGCTTCTGCGATCGATATCGTCAATGCCAGCCGGCGATTGAGGCGAAAATGACCAGCTTGAAAAACATCACGCCCGCGGACCGGCAGAGCGCCACATTCCCGGAGCTTCAAACGATCACGCGTAGGGCATCGTTCGGACGAATGGCCGGAATCAGCTTCGGGGCATGGGCGCAGTCAGGGTCGCGCAGTGCCGCCGAGTCCGCAAGTGATCCACATCTGTTTCGCCTGGCATGTTCCCTGGCCGTGATCGGCGACGTCAACGTGAACGATGCCCGTGCCGCAATTCGCTCCTGGGCGGGCGAGGTGGGGCGGCTGGCGCGAATGGATTTACCGGTTGAAACCAACGTCCTGTACAGTCCGGACCGGCTCATGGAAATGGTTCGCAACGGTGTTGTGGATGGCGTTGCCGCCACGACTCCCGAATTCGTAAAGATGATGGCGTACGTGGACCCCGGGCGGCTGTTGATCGATGACGTGTACAACAAATCGGGTGAGGAATACGTCATCTTAGTCCACGGCGAAAGCGGGATTCGCAGCATAGCGGACTTGCGGGGGCGCGAGCTCCTGTTATTCAGTAACCCGGTGACGTGCCTCGCTCACTATTGGCTCGAGAATCTCTTAGGCACGATCACCTCCTGTGGTCCGGACAGTTTCTTCAAGCAGATCACTCTTGCTCCGAGGCTCTCGCGCGCTGTCTTGCCGGTTTATTTCAGGCAATCGGATGCTTGCCTGGCCACGCGGCGCGGCGTGGGCACGATGTCTGAAATGAACCCGGATATCGCGCGTCAGCTACGCGTGGTTACGATATCCCCTGGCGTCGTGCCGATTTGCATGGGGTTTCACAAGAACTGTCCCATCGACCAGAAGAACCGGTTCAGTGCAGCCCTGGCCGAGCTTCCCAAGGAGCCGGCAGGCAAACAGTTACTGGCGCTTTTTCAAAGCCATGGAACGGCGATGGCGAGTCATTCGGTACTGGCGAGTGCGGCTGATATGGTGCGCGATGCGGAGCGGATCCGTCTTCGGGGAGGACGACAAGGGTGCCGGTCGGGGATCTCCTAGGACGTGAAGCGATGACCGGAAGTGCGCGCAGACGACGGTGGGGCCGCATAGGCTCGCCCCGCGGGGAGACCCCGGTCATGAAGAAAAGTAGGCGTCTTTCTTTTGGGCGGGGCATCGGCGTGAGGATCTTCATCTTGTCCTGGCTGGTGTCGATCCTTACGCTGGCCATATTCGTGGTCGCCCTTATCCCCGAACAGAAACGCGATCTGCAGGACGCTCTGAGTTCCAAGGCGCGCGGTATTTCCTCATCCCTCCAGGAGGTGACCGCGGGAGCCGCCATTTCCGAGGATTACAGCAGCGTCGTCGATCATTGTGTGCAGGTGCTGGCCGGCGACGATGCCATTGATTACCTCGTCATCAGCAAGAACGATGGGACGTCTGTTGTCGTTGAGCGGAACCGCTGGCGGGCAGACAAGCTGGGCGAGTTTTGGCATCCTTCCGAACACCAGACCTTTGCCGGGATCCGCATGGTCCCGATGTTCGGACGCAGGGTCTTCCACTTTGCACAGCCTTTCGACTACTCGGGCATTCAATGGGGTTGGATCCACGTCGGCCTGTCGCTCTCCAGTTATGACCTGAGCGTCAACCGCGTTTATCACCGGACGGGGTTGATTGCAGTCTTTTGCGGCGTCCTGAGCTTGCTGGTGTCGGTGGTCTATGCGCGACGGCAGGTCCGGCCCATCCGCAGTCTCCAGGCTGTGGTGGGTCAAATCGCAAAAGGAGAACTTTCCGCGCGGGCTCCGCTCGGCAGCCGCGACGAGATTGAAAGCCTGGCTTCGTCTTTCAACACCATGGCCGATTCGCTGCTCCAGCGGAACCAGATTCTGGAGAGTGTCCGGCTGGCGGCTCAGGAGTTTTTGACGAATACCGACCCCCGGGAGGTGATTCCGCGTGTATTGGAGAGACTTGGGAACGCCGCCCACGCGTCGGTCGCATGCCTTGTCGAGATGAAGCTCGGGCCGCCCGTCGCCGTGGGCTCCATGCGATACCAGTGGCTGGCACGCGGTATTGCAGATGGGAAGAGTCTCGAGGCATGGCAACAATGCGTCTGGGAGTCCAACATCCTGACCGCACACCTTGAGACCCTGAGCCGCGGTGAGGCTGTCACCATCACCAATCTCGAGGAAGTTACAAAAGCTTCAGACCTGCTCGTGTCCCCAAAATCGATCATCTTGATCCCCATCCATGCCGGCAACGAATGGTTCGGGTTTCTATCCTTTGGAGATGTTGCCGGCAAGCGCACGTGGAGCGAGGCCGAGTTGGATGCCTTCCGGGCCACGGCTGGGATGTTAGGTGCGTCGATCACTCGGCAGCGAGCTCAAGACGAGTTGGTCGACGCGAAGGCCACGCTGGAGATCCGTGTGACGGAGCGGACGGCAGAGTTGCAGGATCAGGTGCATGCCAAGGAGCGGGCGTTGGCCGAGCTGGCCGAAGCCCAGAAGCGGCTCATCGACATGTCCCGCCTCTCCGGTATGGCCGAGGTCGCCACCGGCGTCCTGCACAACGTAGGCAATGTCTTAAACAGCGTCAACGTCTCCGCCAGCCTGGTGGCCACCAAGATCGGCGAGTTCCGCCTGGATCACCTGGCCGCCGCCATCGATATGCTGGAACAACATCGCACCGACGCCGGCACCTTTCTACGCGAGGATCCTAAGGGCCAACGTCTGATCCCCTATCTCTCCAATCTGGGCCACGTCCTGCGACAGGACTGCCAGACCGCTCTCTCCGAATTGCACCACCTGCAGAATCATATCGGCCACATCAAAACCATTGTGGCGACGCAGCAGAACTATGCCAAGGTTTCGGGCCTCATCGAGGAGTTACGCCTGGCTGACCTGGCCGAAGGCGCATTGCGCATCGTGGAGCCGGGATTGGAGCGTCACCAGATCCGCGTGGAGCGTGATTTCCAGGATCTGCCACCGTTGGCCGCCGACAAGCACAAGATCCTCCAGATTCTGTTGAATCTGCTGCGCAATGCCAAGGAAGCCATCCGGCAAAGCCAGCGGCAGCCGGGGCTCATCCGCATCAGCATACGGCGTCACAACCACGACCGCGTCCGCATCGAGGTGCAGGATTCCGGCACCGGCCTGGCCGCAGAGAACCTGACCCGCATTTTCGCCCATGGATATACCACCAAGGCCAACGGCCACGGTTTTGGACTGCATTCGGGAGCATTGGCGGCGCAGCAGATGTCGGGTTCCCTTTGGGCCGAAAGCCAGGGCCTGGGCCACGGCGCAGCTTTCATTCTGGAACTCCCTCTGCTCTCAGCTCACGAAAGGACTCTCGCATGAGCGCACAAAGCTCGTTTGATTTCAACCGCCGGATCCTCATTATCGATGACAACCGCTCGATTCATGAGGATCTCCGTAAAGTACTCGCCAATGAAGGCGAGATGGAGGCGTCTCTTCAGAGTGATGAAGCGCTCTTGTTCGGCACCATCCCTGTTTCCGCCATGGACTTTCAGGTGGATTCGGCCTATCAGGGCCAGGAAGGCTTGGATTTGGTGCAGCAGGCCCGGGCCGATGGCCGTCCCTATGCTCTGGCCTTCGTGGATGTCCGTATGCCACCAGGATGGGATGGCATTGAGACCATCAGTCATTTGCAACGGGTTGACCCGGACCTTCAAATGGTCATCTGCACCGCCTACTCCGATTATTCGTGGAGGGACATTCAGAGAAGACTCGGGCACTCAGACCGGTTGCTCATCTTGAAAAAGCCATTCGACAACATAGAAGTCATCCAGCTGGCTCATGCCCTGACCAGCAAATGGCAGCTCAGCCGTCAAGCCGAGACCAAGATGGCGGAACTGGACCACCTGGTTGCGGAGCGGACCTCTGAGTTAGAGGCCGCTAACCGGAGGATCAGCCAGGAACTCGAGGAGAAAATCAAAGCTGAGGAGGCATTCCGCGTCATCTTTGAAGCCAGTCCGATCGGCACCACACTCATTGACAGTCGCGGAAGATATCTGGACGCCAACGACGCCTTCGCGTTGCAACACGGCATCGTAAGGCAGACCCTGATTGGGAAGGAGTGCTCGAAGGTCAGCCTGCTGGCGGAAGGCCGCATGGGAGCCGTGCTGAGGCAGATAGCCGGCGACGGAGCGGTCAACGGTGTGGAAGTTGGTTATGCGCACCCGGTCCAGGGGCATCGAACCGCTTTAGTATGGGGCCGTTCCGTCGAGATCGGCAGCGCCCCTCATTTCCTCTTGTTCCTACTGGACATCACGACGCGCAAGCAAGCGGAGGAAATGCTGCGCCATGCGCGGATCGCCGCTGAGGATGCGTCCCGGGCGAAGAGTGAATTTCTCGCCAATATGAGCCATGAAATCCGTACGCCGATCAATGGAATTTTGGGGTTCACCCAATTAGCCTTGGGCACCGAGGTTTCCGGAGAGCAGCGAGACTACCTGGAAACGGTCGAGAGCTCGACGCGTTCCTTACTGAGTATTGTCAACGAGATTCTGGATTTCTCCAAGATCGAAGCGGGCCGGCTCGAACTGGAACAGGCGGCGTTCTCGCTCCGCGGATGTGTCGAGGAAGCGGTCCGCACGCTTGCGGCAGTCGCCCAGCAAAAAGGCTTGGATTTGCAAAGCGACGTGATCACTGAAGAGGCGGACCAGGTGATCGGCGACGCTGCCCGGCTTCGGCAGATTGTATTGAACCTGCTCGGGAATGCCGTCAAATTCACTCCCAGCGGTTCGGTGTGCGTCAAGGTCCGCGTCGCTCCGGGTACCCAGTCAAAATGTACGGTGCATTGCAGTGTCGAAGATACAGGTATAGGAATACCTCCGCACCAACAGCAGCGCATCTTCGAGCCGTTTCGGCAGGCCGACGGTTCGACCACACGTAAATATGGCGGCACAGGCCTCGGACTCGCGATTTGCGGGCGCCTGGTGGCACTTATGGGGGGGCGAATCTGGGTGGAGAGCGAAGAAGGTCGCGGAAGCAAGTTTCACTTCACCGCCACATTGCAAACACCCGGATCAGCCACAATCGATAAACCTGGCTGGGTTCGGATGGGCAACGAGCCCGCTCCGTCGCTCAACATCTTAATCGCCGAAGATGACGAAGTGAGCCAGAATCTGCTGGCGACATTGCTGGCCCAGCAAGGCCACCGAATTACGCTGACCAAGAACGGGCTCGAGGCTTTGGCCGCTTTTGACCGTGAGTCGTTCGACTTGATCTTGCTGGACGTCCAAATGCCCGAGATGGACGGTCTGGAGGCCGCGGCAGAGATTCGAAGGCTGGAAAATGGGAGTGGGAATCACGTTCCGATTGTCGCCGTGACGGCGCACGCCAGGACGGGTGATCGCCAGCGGTGCCTGGAAGCGGGAATGGACGGATACGTGTCAAAACCCGTTGACAGTGCGGAGTTGTTCCGAAGCATTGCAACCATGGCGAAATGCGCAAAAGATACGGTACACGTTTGAGCTGATCATGATCACCGAAACCATAGGCCGGCCGACAGCGGTCCCGCGCGAACAAATTTGTGTCATGCGTTCCCGCGTACTGGCGAATACGCCGCCGTTTCGCCCGATTGCCATACAGCTTATGCGATTGGTGGGGGATTCAGAGGCATGCCTTCCTCGAGTCGTGGAACTGCTCCGCACGGACGCCGTGCTGACAGCCGGCGTGATGCGGCTGGTGAACTCCCCAATTTTTGGCGTGCGTTACGAAATCAAAAATATTCTGCAAGCTTTGTCATTCTTGGGAATGGATCGGATTCGGGACCTCATCGTAACGATCGCCCTAAGGGGCTTGACCGATCAGGGTCCAAAGGAATTCATGCGGGCCAGCTGGCGCCATAACCTGGCAACCGCTTTGATCGCAGATCGCCTGGGGCCCAGTGCTGGCCTGCCCCAGAATACCTGCTATTTAGCCGGATTGGTGCACGATATCGGCAGGTTGGGCATGCTCCGGGCGTTTCCGAGCTATGCCGAAGAGATGGTGCTGGCGATTGCCAACCGAATCGATATTCTCAGGGCAGAACGGGCCTTGTTCGGCGCCGATCATGGCCAGGTTGGCCGGTGGCTGCTGGCGCAATGGGGTTGCCCGATTGAACTGCAGAACGTAGCCGCACTGCACGAGAATCCGCCCGACAAGCAAGCCTGCGACAGAGATTTGGCACTGCTCATCCGGGCCAGTTCGCAAGTGGCAGACTTAATGGGGATGTCGGCCTTTACGCCGACTCCCCTCGAAAATCTCCAGGAAATTACTCTCCCCCTGTGCGAACAAGCTCGCGAAACCCTCCTGAACAGTTACCAGGAGTTCGCCGATACCGTCGCCATGAACGTCAACGGTATAGAGCTTAGCTTCATCTGATTTTGGGCGCTTGACAATCGAATCTCCTGACCAAAAAACACAGGCTCGCCGAGCTCTGCCGGACTCGAGCGGCGGTACATCGACTTACCATCTCTGCGGTGAGGCCTGCACCTCTTCCCACCCTGGGAGGGAAACATTCGTCCGGTAGTTGGATTCGTTATAGTCCGGGTTACGAATTGGTCTATAGATACGCGCCCCATGAAAAGGCTGGTCTTGAGTGTAGATCCAGACTCGCTCCTGGTCCCACAGGACGATCTCGTCGCGCGCGTCCCCAGTCAGATCGAGGACGTTGGCGGCGAGATCCGGGTGGCCGTCATCGGGAAACATCACCACGCGCCGCAGATGACCATCGAGCATGCCTCCCTCCGCGACATTGCCGGAAAGCAGAATGAACTCCTGCCCATCCCCGCGCCAGTTTACCGGCAGCATCGGCGCTCCTGTGTGCACCGGCTCGCTCTGTTCCAGAATATTGCCGTTCCAGTCAAACATGGTCACGATACCTGGATTCTTCCAGAAGTTGATGCTGACGTACTGTAGGCCCGGCACATCCATCCGGTACTTCGCTACGCTGGGGCTCTGTGTGTGACCGGCGCGTACATGTTTGAGGATGTTGCCTCGCATATCGAACATAAGGAATCCCTCGTCGCTACCGCTCGCGTACACCCGTGGTTCGGCTTTTGGATCGCCGCTCAGATTGCCCGCCATGATGCCGTCGGCGTGATCCCGCAAGTCCCCATCATGGCTCCACAGTCGGTGGCCGCTGTGATTCCATAACGAGTATCCGATGGCAATTGTGTCCAGGCCGTTGGCGTCGATTTCCACGGGGTATGGATAATGCCCCGTTTGGCCGTCGCCTTTCCATAACAGCTCGAGCTGGTTGTTGAAAATCCAGAAGTGCTCGTAACGGTCCTTTACCAGGATCTCGTGACGCTCTTTGTTTCCCAGCAGGTTCACAAAAGCGATCGCATCCCCGTTCACCAGCTCGTACGGTCGCTCCTTCGCCCGCGGCGCTTCGGGCATCCAGGCCCACAGCTTCACGGTTCCGGTTCTGCCGTCCAGAATCTGTAGCTTAAAATCCTTGATCAATACCACCTCATTGCGGCCATCGCCGTCTATGTCATGGATCTCAAACGGCGTGTCGTTAGTAAGCAGCCCGTTGCGAGTATCCGGCCGGCCGATCTGCCATAAAATCTTGCCGTCGAGATTCACTGCGGTCAGACAACTGATGGCGTCAAAGGCGTCACCTTTCACATGCGGTACGTTCTGCGCAAACAGCATGTCAATATGTCCGTCCCCGTCCAAATCACCGAAACGCACGTTACGGCCAGCTCCGAATTTTGGCGTCGCGAATCGCTTCCAGAGCTTCGGTTTCGGATTCTCCGCGCGCAAACCGGCCAGCTCCGCTTCGCGGGCGCGGATCCGCAATTTGATGTCACGAACCGTGTCATTGGACGCCTGAACGCGAAAGTCCTGGAACCGCGCGGGGCCGGTCGCCGTTATGCCGGCCTTTCCCTTCAGAATCTCGGCATCCGTAGCTTCAAGGATCAGCCGGCCGTCGATAAAGCAACGCATGCTTGGGCCGTGGCTCTCGACCTTCAAACGGTAATAGTGTTTGGTGTCGTAGGGGAAGGGAACGCCGGCGAGCTCGCGGAAATCCGGCACCCGAAACTCTCTCTCGAGCGGCAGGTGCAGCGCCAAACGCGCTTTGCCGTCATCCAGCGCGAACAAGTAGTAGTGCCGGTTCGTGTGATAGCGGAACACGATACCCGCTAGATTCGCGAGCGCGAGTGGTTTGACCAGGGCCTCCACCGTATAGTCGCTCCATTCCTCGTCGCCAGTTAGAAAAATCGCTTTTTGAAACTGGTTGGAATCGGGAGGAAGTTGTTGTTCGAGGTAGCTCTTGCCGTCCTCGTCGCCTATGACCCAGGCGTCCAGATGGCAGATGGCGTTTTCCCAGTTGCCCAGTGGAACGCCGCGATTCGGCAAATAATGGTATTCCTGAATGGCGGCATTCAACGTCCCGACCGGATTCGTCAGCCATCCTGGAGGGAATTGCGAGAAGTCATCGTGAAACAAGTCCGCGGACCGCACTGAAAGACAAAAAGCAAGCAATAAAAAGATGACCAGCACAAGACACCTCGGGCGAATCATAGCAGGCTTCTTGATCGGTACCTCGTGGTGTATCGCCGCGGACTGGGCAAAGGAAATCCGCGCCCTGCGTCCACTAGACACCACCGCGCAGGAGGCTGCCCTGCTCGATGACGTCCAGCAACGTGCCAAGCAGGCGCTCGATTCGATCCCGCGCGCCCGCACAAAAGATGATGCGGAGCGAGCCCGGCCTGTGCTTCGCCAAAAGCTCGAACACTCCCTCGGCTTCCGGCAATTTCCCTGGCCGCCCGATTTACAGGCCCGTACCGTCGGAATGATTCAGCGCAACGGTTATCGCATTGAAAAAATCGTTTACCAAACGCTGCCCGGCACGATTGTGGCTGCGCACCTGTACATGCCGGACGTTTTGAGCCGGCCCGCGCCTGCCATCCTTTTCTACAACGGCCACTGGTGGCCGGACGCCAAAACACGCCCTGATTTCCAGGCATTCTGCATCAACATGGCACGGCTGGGGTTCGTCGTTTTGACCTTCGACCCGTTCGGCCAGGGCGAGCGCGGGATCTCCACGCGCGACCATCGCCGCATCGAGTCTTTACTGGTCGGTGTCGCTCAGCAGGGCATCGCGGAATACGAATCACAGAGCGCACTCGCCTATCTGCTCCGCCGTAAAGAGGTCGATCCACAACGCATCGGAATGACCGGGGCGTCGGGAGGCGGCTACAACACGTGGATTACCTCGGCACTCGACGAACGCATAAAAGTCGCGGTGCCGGTGGTCGGCACGAGCGACTTCTACGAGCAGATCGCGGCAACAAGGTCGCTCGATTGGTACCACGCCTCAGAGCATTGCCACTTCGTTCCGGGCTTGATCCGCTATGCCAATAATCATGAGTTTGTAGCAATGGTGGCGCCCCGGCCGCTGTTGATCATCGCTGCAGCTCAGGACCAGAGCTTCCCGATCGAAGGCGTGCGGGCGGTCTACCGCTATAGCCGGGATCTTTACGGCTCGTTCGGCGCGCCGGACAAGCTCGGCTTTCTCGAAGACACGTCCGCCGGCCATGGATATCAGCAGAAGAAACGAGAAGCCGCCTATGGCTGGTTCCTGCGCTGGCTCATGGGCAGAGGCGACGGCAGGCCTTACCCGGAGCCGGCAACCGAAACGGAACCATTTGATTCGCCCGATTTGCGCTGCCTTGAAAAAAACGCGCCCGCCGGTCCTGGAATCATCGAAGCGGTCCGGCAATTGGCCGCGAAAGATAGGCCGCTGCCCGTAGAATCGAGTCGAGTCCCGGTGCCTGAGCCGATTCCGCTGCTTCGGAGTTTGCGGGTCCAGCGGGTTCTGATTCCATCCGAACAGATCATGCTTCCGGGTTTCTATTTCGCTGCGCCACGGGAAATCGGCGTGCTTGTCGCGGTGGATGATCGAGGAAAAGAAGAGCTGATGGTCGACCCGCTGATCCGTGAGGCGGCTGCGCGCGGCTGGAGCATTTGCGGTATCGATCCCCGCGGCATCGGCGAGTCGGCGACCACGCAGAAAGGCTGGCTGGCGGCGACAAGCCTGCTACTCAACGAAAATTTTATCCTTCGGCAGGGTGAAGACATGGCTCACGTAATCCGCGGGTTCCCCGGCAAGCGCGTGGCTCTTTATGCACGAGGCGACAATGCTGCTTTGGCGGCCGCGTACGCGATCACGATGGCACCGGATGTCGCCTGGTATGCGCTGCGCGATGGCTTCCTCACTTTTCGCCAATTTCTCGATCGCCCACGGTCGCTCCAGGCTTCGTTTCAACTCAAGAAAGACGACAAGGACCGCAACAGCGCGTACGACCACGAGATCCCATTCGCGTATTTCCCGTTCGATGCACTGCGGAAGCCGGATATTCCCCAAATGCTCGCCGCCACCGGCGCTCGATGCCTGATCGTAGATCCAATAGATGGCGACTGGAACCGCATGCCGCAAGAGGCTGCGCAGAAGCTTGTGCGCTGCCCAGTCGTATCGGCCGATAGCTATGGGGATCATGTTCGATCGTTCCTGAACAGCCGCTGAACCATAGCCCGCTCCCAAACACCAAACTCTTACCGCCGTACCCGCTTCGCCCGAGTCTGCCATGCGCACGATTGTCCTCGTATCCATCTTTCGCGGTGAGGTTGCAGGTTCCCCGTACTGTGCGATTTCGAACGCCCGATTCATCACGAACTTGGCACTGGCGACCCCGTCCTGTTAGATTGCGGTCATCTTCTGTACGTGCACGAATGCATCTGGAAGAGGCGATCGCACATCTCCGCATGGAATTAAGGCTGATCAAACAGGCCATCATGATCTTCGAAGAACTGGCTAGGTTGCGGTCTCTCAAGCCGGGCCGGCCGCCCGAGTGGTTGCAGAATTCGGACGAGAGCAGAAGCAAGCATCAGCAGAATCGCGACTCCTGGCGATGACCGCTCAGCCCTCCGCGGCATGTGGATGACTCATCGTTGGAACGGCCAACGACGGAATGAATAGGAATGCGGACGCTTTTTCGCAACCTTGCGCATCGAACGGCAGATCTGGTCGGTTCGCCCTCGGCATTTGTTGCCGGTGTTGCGATCACTGTTGTCTGGGCGGCGTCGGGCCCCTGGTTCCATTTCTCTGACACCTGGCAGCTCGTCATCAATACGGGTACGACCGTCGTTACTTTTCTAATGGTCTTCCTCATCCAAAGCACTCAAAATCGAGACTCCAAAGCGATGCACCTGAAGTTGGATGAGTTGATTCGCGCGGTGAAGGCGGCGCGCACGAGTCTGGTCCATTTGGAGAGTCTGACTGACGAAGAGCTAGCCGCGCTGGAGCTGGAATTTCAAAAGCTGCACGAGAAACTGCAGAACAAACCTGTGCAGCCCAGCTGAGGAGGACGTGCGCGGCGCGATTCCGAGCCAAAGAATTCGACACCGCGCCCCCCTGCCGCGCGATAAAACTCCTCCGATCTAGGCGCAGCCTACCATGGTCAAACAGGCATAGCTGTTGCATTCGCCGTCACAAGTGATGGTTCGAAGCTGCTTCTGCCCGCCAGCCACCTTATCGAGGTCGCCGTCTGCCATCTCACCAGGCTGGTCCCCACTAAGGCTGGTCTTCTTGATGTCCAAATCCAGTTCATCCATTTTGCCCTTATCGTCGATTGCCATGAATTTTCTCCTTTTTATGTGAAACCCCGCTTCCGAGCGGGGATGTAACGTTAACAACTTGACGAGCACCAAATCATGTCGCCACGGCCTCCGCCGCGTATTTCAGCAATCCCTCGGAAACGCGTTCGAGGACATGGGCGCAATCCTGCTCATCCTGCGGTTTGAGCCCGGCCCGGTTGCAGTGCATGTGGCCCAGGCTGGCAGCAATCTCCATCCGGGACCGGCGTAGCCCCCCGCTATGCTCCAGGTGCAACAGATCGCGCCGCGGGCCTGCCAGTTGGTTTTCAAATGCGCGGACCCACGAGGCCAATTCCGAGCCGCCGGGCTGCCGGGCGATCCATTCAGAGCACAGTTGGTTCCGGATCGCTTCGCGCCTGCGCCTGAAAAGTCCACTTAAGTATTTCCGTCGTGCCGGTGTGTCCTCAGATCCGGATCCCCGGTTCATCCGCTGATAGATGGCCTGGCGCTGGCCCGTCTCGAAGCCAAGTCCCCGGAAGAGTGTATCGAGCCCGAGCAGCGCCAGGTTCTCCCACTCAAACGCCGAGCCGGTCTGCCGGTGGAAATGAAGCAGTGATACCAGCGCCGCGCTATCGCTGGCAAAGATCTCCTCGCAGACCAGTACGCTTTCCTGGCCACCGTAGCGTGCGGCTTCGCGTTCGTACGTATCGACGCTAGCGCGGGTTAACAAGCCGCGGCTGTAGAGAGGACGAAGCGCCGCGCAAAACTTCGGGAACACCTCATGGAGCAGAGACCGTGGCTCGCCGAACAACCGAAGGCGCAAGTGGGCATCCGGGTCGGTGTAGCGGATAAAGAACCACCTCTCGGTCTCGGGAACGAGATCCCTGATGATTGCCTCGAGCTCGAGCAAAAGGTCGTCCTGCAGCGACGCCGGTCCGTACAATTTCAGGTACAAGCAATCTTCGCCCGGGAGCCGGATCCGCTCCGGTGCATCGGCGGCTTCGCTGGCCGTGGGAATGGCCTCACAGCTCTTGGCCTCACGCAGATGCAGCGAGATCACCGCTTCCAGCATGTAGCTGTTGCCTTGCGAATCCTTGAGAGGCGCATCGCCCAGACCAGGCAGGGCTTCCTCCACCACCGCCGGACCGTGCTGCAGTGCGCGCTGGAGAACCTTCCGGTGCCACGAATTATCGAGATCCAATAGCAGGCGGTTGTCATGCTCGCCCAGGTACAGGTAACGGGGAACGTGAAAGCGCTCGCGCCATTCCGCCAGGGCTTCCGGCTGCGTCGCCGCCTGGTCCTTCTGAGCTCCTTGCAGCCGCCAGCGTGCCGGTGCCAGCACCACCTTGCCGTACCGGACTCGCGGAAGAAACGGCATCAAGCCGTGGGCTCCCCAGTTCCATCCGATCTTGCTGAAGTTGTGGCCGCCGGCGATTTCCATAATGAAGCGCACCGCATTCGGCGCGTACGCGGGGTTTAACAGGTTGCCCGTACGCACCACCACCTGCTTCTGCGTCCGCTTCGAGCGCAGATAGAAGCGATCACGCGCCAAACCCAACAGCAAATCATTCAAGGGAATGTGGCAGTGAAACGGCACGCCGGGCGTGGTGGCAACGGCAATTTGATAACGATAGAGGCACGGGCGGATGCCGACATTGTTGGCATGGCCGCGCGGGTGCGTATAAATCAAGTCGGCAAAAATGACATCGGGGTTCTGTTCTTCTTCTTGCGCGGCCATCCGGTGCAAATGATCCCGGAACGCCGGCTCGAGGTAAGCAAAACGCCCAATGGCCCGGCTGGCGGGCGACGCCGCTCCGCCGGCACCCAAAACGGCCAGATAGTCGCCGCGATCGATCGCTTCAGCATCGCACGCAGCCAGCGACACGAACGCGTCGAGCGAGGATGGCAATTGTTCAGGCTGAAACTCGAAGCCCCGAAGAGCTTCCTCATCCAGCACAATCTCCCGACTTCTGCTCTGCAGGGCCTCACCCAGCAATTGCGACAACCATTCTTTCTGCTTCCATGAAATATCCGCGGGCGCAAATTGCCACGAGCGCACCGGCGGGGGATTCCTATAACCTGGTGGCGGTCCGAGTCCGATCTCCCCGTTCAAAACGGCTAATAAAGGCACCTCCTGGCAGGCTCCATAGCGTTCGATGAACGCACGGGCGTATTCCTGCATGCCTGCGGAGTGGGTCGACACCGGCCAGATCCGCAGCATGGCCTGTATGGCCTGCGCAACCTCAGTTGAAACGCTTGCCGGCAGTGTCCTTTCCGGCATCGCCAGCCTCGCGTCCACCTGAAAGTGGGCGGAGCGGTCAGCGCCGATCTCTCGTGCTTGAATTCTCAGCTCTTCAAGCAGCTGCAACCCTTGCCCTACAGGGACTTGATTGTAACCGCGAAGATCCGCGGCCATCTTTTCCAGCAGCGCACGCTGCGGGCCTTGATAAGTGCAAGGCAGAGCATGTAACAGATAGGCCAGCGGGTCCGGATCGCTCAATGGCGGCCGCAACGTGCTAAGCAATATGCCTTGCTCCAGCAGTGATTGCAGAAAGCCTGCGATCTGTTCACCACGTCTCGCGGGAAGCGCCTCGCGCAGGCGCGCCACCAGACCCTCAAACGGTTGGGGAGTTTCCGCCCACGCCAGGACCTCCAGGACCGGAGCCGTAGCACGGACCGAGATCGTTTCACTGGGTTGCCCGGTCCCATAGGAATCCCGGCAGTCCACGTAAACCCTTTCGCCCCAGCGGAAAAGCGCTGGGTTCGCATAAACCTGAAGATCGGGTCGCAGGGCGGGCTCTCGCTCCAGCTTCTGTACCAGCTCTAGAACATCACCGTAGTCAAAGCGCGCGAAGACGCCATGTTCATTGAGCGAGCCCATTCGCAGCCGGGCTGTTTCGCCCACCCCTCCGGCGCCGACCCCGGCGAATGCGCCAAATGGCGTTGGCCGGGTCGTGGCCCTGATCAAATAACGAGCCACGGCTCCGAGGAGATCGTCCGTCCGCTTGGGGGAAAGCGCGGAGGGATCACGCTGGAACGCTGCCACCCTCTCCAACAGGTCAGGGCTCGCTATCCCCAGCATTTCCAAGAAAATAGGGTCGGACAGAACTTCTCGAAGGCGCTCGCCCGTTGCGTCGGGAAGGTCAAACGCTGCCCGGTAGGTTTCCACCGGAAACAGAGGGGCCCGAAGTGTGACAAGATTTGCGCATTCGTAGGCTTCCTCAATGCCTCGACGCCGCGCCTCTTGTAGCACTTCCATCATCATTCGGTGTTGCCCAATCGCCCGCCTTTGCCGAGGCAAGCAGATAGGATAGACGCGTAAACCAATGGCACATTTAGTCACGGGCTGATTTTATTTGGCACACTATGACGGAGCCGATTTCCTCGTCAGGGACGGCGGAATCAACTCAGCAAAAAGGCGCGGTCCCAATCCGGCGGAGCGGCTCCATCTGCAAGGAGGGCCAGGGAGATGCCCGACATGCCTTCCAGAAGCCAGGGGGCTGTTACCGTTTGCGCCGGGGAAGAAGTCGCCATGATCTCGAATCGCGCGAGAATCGATTCCGTCAACGACGCTGCACCATTCAGGAACGTGGTTTCGCGAGTTTCGTGCGCAAATCGCCACGTAATTTGCAAAACTCCCGACTCGCCGTGGCAGAACATCGGGGAATCGAGTTTGAGCGTGGCGGAGGGACGCCGAAACACAGCCGCCAGGGCTTCCTGCGCCAGGTCCTGAAATTCCCGGCGTGGAAGCGCACGTCCCGCCAGCCACAGCGCCCTGGCAATACCTGGGCTGCCGTAGCACCAGGCGGCGCGGGCCACGCGAGGAGCGGGTTCGGTTCCACCACTTGCCGGTCCCCAGGCGCTTGGCCAGTTGGGGCCCCATTCGTCATCGCACCGATTCTTCACGAGCCAGCTGGCCGTTCTGTCGATGGCCGCTGGCAATCCGGGGAGGCTGAGGCCGCATTCAAAAGCCAGCGACAACAGTGCCAGCGGACCGGGAGCGCCATGGGCCAGCCCGCAATTGAGGCTTCCTTCCGGGAAAGCGCGCCGCATCGACTCGCCCTCGGTCAGTTGACCGGGAGTGAACCAGCGGGGAGGAGTCGAATCGTCGAACAAGTCCACTAGAAATTTCACGACGCCATCCAACGCGCGCCCCGCGTCCGGCTCGCTCCGGCGGTCCAGCAGGTAAGCACCGACGCCGGTCAGTCCAGAGATCAGATCCCAATCCGAGCAGCGGAACTGCTCCTGGAAATTCAACGTCTGGCAACGGCGTGAAATGGCGGCATGAAGGACCGCGTCGATTTCATCTTGCGCACGTCGATACCGGGTCCGGCCGCGCGAGAGATAGTGCGCGGCATAGGCATAACCTGCCAGTCCTCCAAACAACCCTAGGGGCTGCTGTTTTCGGGCACTGAGGATCTCACGAGCTTGCTGAAGGTGCTCGCGCGCTACCAGCTCAAATTTCTCGCCTGGAAAACAACGATCCGCCTGTTCCCACAGCAAAGCGAGGCCGGCGTAGCCGTGGGAAAGAGTGTAATTGGGCGCTGCATCCGGATGCTCGCGGGAAGTCTCGATCGCGGTCGCTTCCAGGATGCGCTTCGCCAAAGCGAAACCCATCTCCATTGCATCTTTTCTAAGATGAGTCGGTAAAACGGACTGAGAGGCCGGAGTCAAGAGGACAGAAAAGCGAACACTGGATGATCACATGCGCCGGTACAGCCGGTCAACCAGGCGCTTTGTAGTGCGCCGTGCGAAAACTCAGCGGAAGACGAACCACAGGACCAGCGTGCACAAAAACAGCACGCCTGCCCAGATGCGATAGTCCGTTCCGCCCAGACTCTCCTCCGCCGCAGAAGCGAAAACGTTGCTCGTGACCTTGTACTCAGGCGGTGGCGCAGTCAAGAGGCTGACCGCAACCATGGTGATTGCGGAGAACAGCCATACGAGAATTGTCCGATGGAGAAATGACGCGAGGTATGGATGGGCCACCAGTCCCCAGCCCAGGGTCTGGTCCAGGAACAGGAACAACCCGAACGCAAACCCCGCGACGCCGCCGGCCACTGCCCCTGCCGTGTTGCCGCGCTTCCAGAGTAAGCCGACGAAGATGACAGCACCCAACGGGACACTCAGATAAGCGGAAATCACCTGAAGATAATGCCAGATGGTAACCGAAAGCCCCACGAGCGGAGCCGCGAGCACGCCCAGGATCGCCATGAGCACGGTGATCCGGCGCCCGATGGCGACCTGGGCCTGATCGGAGAGCCCGGGTCTCCAGCGCAGGAAAAAATCGCGGACCACGAGCGTTGCGCTGGCGTTGTAACAGGCGCTCATGGAAGACATGAGAATGGCAATGAGTCCCGCAAGCACCAGTCCGCGAAGCCCGACCGGGAGCAAATCATGGACGAGGCTTGGATAGGCCATGTCGGCTTTGGAAAGATTCGGATACAGCGCATGCGCAATGACACCGGGCAACACGAGGATGAACGGGATCAGCAGTTTGAGGAAACCAGCAAAAATAGCGCCTTTTTGGCCCTGATCCACCGAACGCGCCCCCAGAACGCGTTGCACGTTGGTCTGGTCCATGCACCAGTAGAACATCCCGCCAAACAGGTTCCCGATAAGAAATCCCGTGAAGGGAAGCTCGGAGTCGAGCGGCTTCACCATGTGGATCAGACCGGGATCCACGTGCGCGGCGAGACCACTCCATCCGCCGACGGTCACCAGACCGACTATCGTCAGGACAATGCTGCTCACGATGAGCCATGTCCCCTGCACCATGTCCGCATAAACGACCGCGCGAAGGCCCCCTTTCATCGTGTACAAAGCCGTAAAAAGAGAAAGACAGATCATAACTGCGAACTGGTTCCAACCGAAAAGCAGCACCAGCAGCAGCGAGCCCGCCCATAAGTCGATGGCGTTTTTCGTCAGTACGTTCATCACCAGCAAATTGCCGGAGAGGAAAGCGCGCAGGCCCCACCCGAAGCGGCGTTCAAGGAATTCAGGAATCGTGTAGATCTTGCTGCGCAAATAGAGAGGCGCAAAAAGAGACGCGAGAATGATGAGGCACCAGGCCGCCATCCATTCAAACCCGCCTGTCACCATGCCAACCCGGTATCCATCGCCTGCCAGGCCAACCACGTGCTCGGCGGAAATATTGGAGGCCAGCAGCGACATCCCGATGAACGGCCATCGCAGTGCCCTGCCCGCCAGAAAATACTCGGCGTCCGTTTGTTTCTTACCCGCCGCGCGTAGAACCGCGCCGACCACAAGCACGAGGCTGGCAATGATGATTATCGAATCGAGGATGCCTAACACACGCTAAGCGCTCCGGTGAATAGCAGTTCCTGGCCCTCCAATTCTATTCGCTCAGCGATTTCGCCGCGCGTTCGCCCGAAGTCGTCTAGTGCATGATCAGACCGCCATCCACATTGATGACTTGACCGGTGAGCCCGCTTCCCAAGTCACTGGCGAGGAATAAACAAGCACGCGCGATATCGAGCGGCTGCAGACGGCGTTTGAGGGATTGCTGGGCTACGATCTCGGCGATCTGTTCGGGTGTGGCCACGAGCTTTTCGGTCTCCACCTCGATCGCTCCAGGCGTTATGCAGTTTACATATACGTTGTGGGGGCCGACTTCACGCGCGAGTGAGCGCGTGAAACCAATCACTCCGCCTTTCGCGGAAACGTAATGCGTCAGGTTTGCCAGTCCGGTGAAGAAAGTTACCGAAGAAATATTGATAATCTTACCGGCGCCCCGCGCAATCATGTGGGGCATCACCGCCTTGGTGCAGTAGAAAACCCCCTTTAGGTTGGTTTGCTGCACGTCGTCCCAATCCTGTTCCGACATTTCGATAAATGTTTTCCGGGGATAAATGCCTGCGTTGTTCACCAGGATATCGATGCGTGGAACGCGCTGTAGGGCATGGTCCACGGCAGCCTGGACGTCCTCCCGCCTGCGGACGTCAACCCGGAACGAGAAGGCTGAGCCTCCAGCGCGTCGTATACCGTCCGCCACCGAGGCAGCTCCCTCTTCATTGAGGTCCAGTACGAATACGGTCGCGCCCTCATCACCAAAGGCGCGGGCTATGGCCTCGCCAATACCCGCTGCCCCTCCGGTAACCAGGGCTGTCTTGTTCTCGAGAAGGGGTCGGTTCATCGCATCCATTCTCCGTCAATTAGGGGCAGCCTGGTTTCGGAGAGGATGGTCCGTCAGGAGGATCGGGCTATGGCGCGCAGCCTGCTCGATCGCAACGCACTGCAGCACGAAACAAGATTACCTTCTGCGCTTTGCTTCATCTGCGCGTTTCTCTTCTTCCCAGCCGTCTTTGAAGTCCTTGCTGGCCCTTCCGAGTTCGCGTGCTGTTTCTCTTGCATCCCGCTTCGCCGCTTGAGCCGCCCGGTATGCCTGCCGTCCGGCTTGATGTGCCGTCGCGCGATCCCGGTATTCGTCCCGGTCGCTGGTACATGAGGTCAACCCAATCCCCAGAAGAAGAACTGTCATGATGCAGCACGAGCGCATTTGATCCCCCGCCTCGCAACGTGCAATTCCATTTCCAGCAGCATCTCATCTATGGAATTCCGGTGCGGCCGCGGCGTAATCAAACATACGAATTCACCGTACGTGGCCCTGGCCCAGGTTGCCATTGCAAGAGCAGTCTGCGGGAACGGCCCGGCCACAACGCGTTATGCAGAAGCGATCAAAAAGATGGTGAGGCAAAAAATTCGGCCTCGGTAATCGTGGCTCTCTCGGAGGAGGGAGTAGCCACACACCGGGGCCGATTCCGCGCATTAACGTGACAGCCAGCGCGAACTGGTTATTCTGCCAGAACAAACATGAAAGCAGGATGAACAGCTGCCCGCCATGCGCTCGTCTCACAAAGGTGCCCTTACATTTCAGCAGTAACGCATATCAAAGGATTCGATCCATCGGATATCCATTAGGCTCAGGCAGACATCTATCGTCCCAAGCGCCCGGGCGCGCGCCTCGCCCAAGCGTGACCAGAAGGCAATCTTAAATCGGAATCTGGCTCGTCGTCACGACAGTACTGTAGCGTTCTAGCGTCTGTTGACCAACCGCCGCCACAACGTGAATTAGCTAAAGCTCTGCTGAATGACTCCGATTAGATCGCCTACCCCGTACGGTTTTCGAACAAAGTGTTCAACTGTCCCGGCCAGCGAAGTTGCGGCCATCTGTTCGCTGTACGCACTCGTGACAATGACCTTCATCTCCGGTCTCAGCCGTTTGGCCTGTTCGAACACCTCACGACTGGGTGCCCCCGGCAAACTGATATCCAATAGAAGGAGGTCGATGAACCTTTCCGTAGACCGGAGGATTCGTAAGGCGGCATTTCCATCAACCGCTTCGAGGACCGTGAATCCCGTTTTTTGAAGCATCTTCGCTACAGGCCGTCGCAACGGATCTTCATCTTCTACAAGCAAGATCGTTCGATTGGATATACAAGCCCGGCCGGCCGCGGGCGCCTCACGATCGCCTGTCGCCGCCGTCGATTCGGCAGACGGCAATAAGATGTGCCACGTGGTACCTTCGCCGGCTTCGCTTTCCAGCCGGATCGTTCCCTTAAGTGCCGTAACGATCCCGTGGACTACGGCCAGCCCCAGTCCGCGGCCCGTAGATTTGGTCGTAAAGAAAGGATCGAATACCTGGCCCTGTGCTTCAACCGGTATGCCGCAGCCGTTGTCGGAAACCTCTAACCGTACAAAATCCCCGGAGGAACCATGTTCTGAAGTTCTTTCCACGGCCCAACGCCCCGTCTTTACGCTGATGACTCCCTCGCGATCTCCCATTGCCTCCGAGGCATTCGTGACCAGGTTCATAATGATTTGACGGATTTGCGCGGGATTAGCCCGAATATTGGGCAGATCTTTCTCAAGATCGATCGCCAATTTAGCTCGTTTCGAAAGTGAAATACGGAGCAGGTTAAGCATTTCGTCGGCAATCTTCGAAACATCGACGAGCTCGGAAACTTCGGTTTCCTTTCCGCTATAAACCAGCAACTGCCGAACGATTTCAGAACCCCGGATGGCGCCTTCCCTTATCCCTTTGAGTTCCTGTTCGGGCGAATGGCCCGCAGCCAGGTCTTCGAGCGCGACATCTGCCTTGAACAGTACCGCCCCAAGAATATTGTTGAAATCATGAGCGATGCCGCTGGCTAGCATTCCCACACTTTCCAACTTTTGTCTGGCGAATGCCTTCTCGGCAGCAGTCAGGGCCTGAGAATATCTCTGGGCCTTGATTCTTTGCCGGCGGTATCCGATCGCTGAGCAAAGGGCAACGACAAAGAGGGTGGCGAGGGCGGCTAGTCCGAAGCGGTACAACTGCAGGCGGCTTTTCGCCTGCCGGAGCTTTGTGACGGTAAGCAACTCCTGACTGGCGGCAGGACTCCAGACACTGACGATCTTTTCCAAAGTGCCATCGCTTCCCATGACACCGATCTCGTCACGAATCGCATCCGCTGCCGCTCGCGACTCTCGCGTCGAGCCCAGGGCAACTTCCATGCGCATGTCCTGGAGCGGAATCATTCGCAGCGGCGTTCCTGCACATGCCGGGTTCTTCAGCAAAAGTGCGAACACGCTGAGGTGATCATCAAAGAGCGCCTGTGCCTCGCCGTCGCACAGTGATCGAATGGCTTCCGCCGTTGAAGCCTTTGCGAGAGGAATACTTTCCGGAAAATGCTCCCGAAGCATTTTGAGATCTATCGGTGTGCCTTCGTAGCTAATGGTCTGCCCTTTGAGATCGCTCGCCGCCCTGTAAGGACTATCTTCATTAACGTAAAAAGCGTATTCATCTTCCTGGTACGGGTCCGTCATGTGGAGGAGCTTCTTTCGCTCCTCGGTGACGATCATGATGGGCCACAAGTCGACTGCCTTGTTCAGCAGCGCAGCCTCGGAACTCTCGGGGTGCTCGACCCACTTGAGCCGGATTCCACGCCGCTTGGCGGCTTCGCGGACAAGTTCAACCGCAAAACCGGTGGGGTCACCGGTCGTTGTCGGTACCTCGTCCGGGGGCGTTGCCACCCAGCCAATGACATACGTGCGGTCCTGAATAGCCGGGCGCATCGCAAAAGGGAGAGCGACCGCTAGAATGAGCGCCACCCCCAATACCGACAAAGCTATAGGGCTCTTGATCTTCATGGGCCCGAATCTCCGAAGAGTTTAAATATGATGCCATAACTTACAGGCAGAGCTAGGGGCGGAAAAGGAGTGTTGGTACCAGCAGGCATGCCGGTACCTAATGGAGGTTAGTTGTACTAGATCAGCTCTGTGATCGGTTGGGCAGTACCGTCCTCGAGGGAGTTGGCGATCTTGATGGGCCGTCCCGCAGGGCTCATGTACTCTTTGGACCAGTCAATCCCAAACGCCTTGTAAACAGTGGCGAAAATTTCACCCATGCTGACCTGGCGGCCGGCAGGATGGAATCCGCGCTCGTCGCTTCCCCCGACCAGTTGGCCCCCACGGATTCCCCCGCCGCCGAGCGCGAGCGACCAGCAGTTGGGCCAGTGGTCACGCCCCAGCGCCGGATTCAGCTCCGGTGTCCGGCCGAACTCGCCCATGGCGATGACAACCGTCGAATCCAGCATGCCGCGCTCCTCCAGGTCCTCGAGCAGGGTCGCGAGCGTCCGGTCGAGCGGAGGCGTTAGACGATTCCGATGTCCCTGATCGTTGCCACTGTGGGTGTCCCAGGAATTCGCGTGGTAACCGGCAGCCGTGACAAAACGGGTTCCAGCTTCCACTAGCCGGCGCGCGAGTAAAGCGCTTTGGCCCACAGTATCCCGTCCGTAGCGGTCGCGGGTTTTGTCGGACTCCTTCGAGAGATCGAATGCATCACGAACCCCTGGTGTTAACAACATCTGCCATGCCTGGGCGCTGAAGTGGTCCATGTTGGCGTGTTCCGCCGCGAACATGGTGCGGCGATAACGCCGGTCCACTGCCTTCAGAAACTCCTGCCGGCTCTCCACCGCCTGCTGGGATACCGATTTTGGAAGACTTAAGTCGGCAACCGAAAAATCTTTTTGGCTGGGATCGGGAATACCCATGGGATCGTAGTCCGACCCGAGAAAAGCCGCGTGGAAATACTCCTCGTATTGCCGGCTTTTTTCCCATCGCGGTACCAGAACATTGGGCGGCATGCTACGGCGCGAGCCGGTTTCTTTGGCTACGATCGCGCCGATGCTGGGAAAGGTCATGGCCGCATTGATTTCGTGCGCCGTAACCGCATAGTGCGTGGCCTGGGGATGATTGTCCCCCTTGGTATGCATGGAACGCACGATGGAAAGCTTGTCCATATGCCGGGACACTTTCGGTAGTAACTCAGAAACCTGTATTCCGGCCACATTCGTCGAAATGGCTTTGAAGTTGCTGTTGGGCTTTGGATCCCAGGTGTCGATATGGCTGGGTCCCCCCTCCAGCCACAAGAGAATGCAAGCCTGAGCTTTGGGTTTCGCGGACGCGTCCGCCAGCAGATTTCGGGCGGTTAGAAACTGGCTGAGGTGAATTCCGAGGAATCCGAGCGAGCCCGCCTTGAGAAAGTCGCGGCGCCCTGCCTGTTCATGGGTTAGTGTCAAACAACCGGCCTTGGGCATCGCTATTTCACCTCAATTCTAGCTCTCAATGATTTTCCGCGAACTCGCGCGACGCGATTAACGCCCACACAAAATCCTTCAGTCCCTCTTCCCGAGAGGGCTGTTCCCGGATTAGTTTCAACAAATCGGCTGTCTCTTCGCGGGTCGGAGGCCTGGTCAGAGCGGCCAAATAAAATTCTTCGATGATCTTGTGATCGGGCGTTTGTGCCGCGAGCAACCGGCCGAGCCGCGAGCCTTTTCCGGCTAGCTTTTCGTTGTACGTGGAACCGGCGAACATATCCAGTGCCTGGCTCAGATTGGCTTTGGCGCTACGCTCGGGCACACTCAACCGGTTGGGGCGCCCGTACACATCCAGAAAGCGCGAGAAGTATAAGTCGGATTGATGCAAATTGATCGCACGCGTCCCGAGCGGCGCCTGACCCTCACTGGAACCCCCGGTATCGGCTACCGCGGTGCTAAAGACTTCGGGGACGCCCGTCACAGCAGAAATGGCATCCAAAAGCACTTCGGCGTCGAGGGGGCGCGAGACGGCGTGTGAGCAGTTGATCAGATCCTCCTGGTTCGCCGGAGTCGCGATGCCGGAAAGCTGATAAGCGCGGGAGGTAACGATGAGCCGCATGAGATGGCGCAGGTCATGCCCATGGTCGCGGAAGTCTTGCGCCAGTTTTTCCAGCAACTCGGGATGAGTGGGCGGATTCGTCGAGCGAAAATCGTCGACGGGATCGACGATACCGCGGCCGAAGAACGAGCTCCAGATGCGATTCACGGCAGCTTCCGCAAAATAGGGATGTGAAGTCATCCAGCGGGCGAGTTCGCGCCGCGGGTTGACGGTATCGGAGCCTTGCATTACGGTGCCGTCGAGCACGGCCGGTTTCACTTCCGCCTTGGTGCGCGGATGCAGCAACTTAATGCTGCCATTCACGTCTGCCGAGCCCAGATCCTGATGGATGGGGTGGTCGAAGACGACCGAATCCGTCAGCGTATTGCTGAGGATAAACATACGGTCGAAAAATGCGGCCAAGCCCCAGAACTGATTCTGCGTCCAATTTTCGTATGGGTGGTTATGGCACTGGGCGCAATCGAGACGCCGGCCGAAGAAGACGCGCACCTCTTCCGCCATGATTTCTCCGGGCGGCGAGATTACCGTATACGGGAGATAGTGGCGGGAAGGCGCATCGTAGCCCTGCGCGCTGAGACGCTCGCGCGCCATCTGGTCGTACGGCTTGTTTGCGGCAATGCTGTCGTGAATCCACTGCCAGTACATGTCACTCCACTTCGTGCTCAAGCCGTTCGGAAAAACGGCCACACGAAAGAGGTCGGACAGCCGAAAAGTCCAGTAATCAACGAACTCCGGTGAAGCCATGAGCGCATCGATCAGTTTTTCGCGCTTGCGAGGATCCTTACTGGCAAGAAAGTCACGGACACGTTCGGGCGGGGGCAGGGTGCCGGCCAAATCGAGACAGACGCGGCGCAGGAACTCGCCGTCTGCGGCAAGGCCGGACGGCATCATTTGTAACTTGCGGAGTTTGGAGAAGACGTAATCGTCTATGAAGTTAGAACGGGGAATCGAGGGGTAGTCCGCAATGGGTGCGCCGACCACGCCCACGGTTGCGCTGGCGGCAAGTCCGGCGGCACGGGCCAACACCGCGGTCTCGCCCAACTTCTCCGCGGTCAGGAAGCCGTCGGCAGCGACGCCCGCTACTTCGGCATTGATCGTCTGATAGGCGACCCGGCGGGTGAAGTCCTCCTGGGAACCGTCCGCGAAATGGGCAGTGACCAGAAGCCTGTGGCGGGCTTGCGGCGAGAAAACGATCAGCTGTGGGGTGATCTCAAGAGAGACGATTTTGGCACTGGATTCCGCGGGCTCTCCAAGCGGTGCGCCGTTTCGTACCCATTGGAGAATCGTTCGATAGTCTTCGGAATCTTTAGAAAGACGCAGGCCGCCGCCGTGCGCGACGCTCATGGACGGCTTCAGCAGAAGCAGGCTCTTTTCGGGATCCTGAAGATTGATTCTGGGAACGCGCGGTTCTTTGGGAACATCCGTTAAAACCTGAAAGCCGCCGCCCTTCGTGATCCAATCGTAATCCTCAGTGGGATTAGCTGCGGTTGTGGAGAGATGGAAGCCACCGCGGCCTTTCACGCTGCCATGGCATGCCGTGCCGTTGCAGCCGCGCCGCGTAAAGATGTCGCCGATATCGCGCGCGAAACTGAACGGGCGTTCCTTTTGCGTTTGTTCGATGCGTAGGGACGAAGATGCCGTGCAACCCTGCACTGTGGCGGTGAGCGTGAGCAAGCCATCTCTGATTACGAGAAGGCGGGCTCCCCCTTCGATTCTTGCGAGCGAGGGATCGGACAAACTCCATTGGGCAAGGTCGGTCACGTCCTGTTCCGAGGAATCCGAAAAGGTCCCGATCACCAGGAGTTGCTGGGAGACATGCGATCCGCGCAGCACCCGCTCCTGAGGCTCGACGCGAATGGAGAGCAGCCGGGGCGGTACCGGCGACGCCATCGCGGCAACAGCAAAAGCGAGAATGAAGACGGCTCTGGGCATCAGCGTTTAGTTGCGGAAGCGTCTTCTGTTGATCCGGTCACCATGACCGGTATGAGATCCGTGGCCACCGGTGCCTCCAGCTTGCCGTTGACGATGGGATGCACCAGCACCCGCGCCATCCGGGGCATGGGAGTAATCGGGGCGTCGGCCGCCGCGGTCAGCAACACGACGGATTTCTGCTTCTTGGGAAAATAGCGATCCACTTTCCCGCCATTCATGAGGGGTGGTTTCTCTTCTTCGGGTTCCGACCCAACGACGGCCTGGACGCCGGAAGGCAGGCCTTCGACGGTGACGGCCACGAAGCCTGCGTAGTTTTCCTCGCGTTCCAGATCCACGTTCAGCGGCTTGGCCGACCCGGGTTGAAGATTTACGCGTTCCTCCTCAAGCGTGACTTTCCCGAGATGCGGAGCCAATGGCCGAACCAGAACGCGATAGGCAAAATCGGAACCGGCGCTATCGGTGGTGATGTCGTGGATTTCCATCGTGTATTCGTGATCGCCGGCAAACGATGCGACGGTTTTGGGCTGCGCGGTTTTCATCATGAAGCCGCCGCAGTTATTGAGTTGCGTATAGATATTGGTGACGACCTCTCGGCCGGTGGAATCGAGCACGCGAACGACGGGATTGAAGAGCGGCACGGATGCTTTTGGCGTCTCCACTTCAAAAACCAGTTCCTGAGAATCCTTCAGGCGAAACGTGACTTTTTGCGTTTCCCCGGGCTTCGAAATGGTTCCTTCGACGATGCCGGGAACCTTCACCGCAGGAAGTGAGCCGGCAGACGCTTCCACGGCGCGATAGATCTCGAGCGGCTCCTGGGAGGGCAACGGATCGCCACGCCGGCTCAGTTCGCGCAGCCGGTCGGACGTGAAGTCCCGCGTAAACGTATGTTCCTGCCAGGCTGATTTCGCCACTACGCGCAGCGATGGCGCGGGGACGCGGCCGTCCGAGACGCGCAATTGATAAACATGGTTCGGACTTCCATGACCTTCGAATGACCCGACGGCTACGAGGTACCGCTCGCCGCGCGCAAACCGGTGGACGAGCAGGGCATCGGTGGAGAACTCCGGGTAATACAAGGGCTCATCGTTGAAAGCCACACGGTTGAGACGATGAGGATCGAACCAGCTGCCGGAGGGTTCCAGGATCGCGATCGAAGGATCGAAGGCGGAGAAACCGGAAACAGCCTGGAAACTGAGCTCCTGACCCGGTTCTGTGTCGATCGCGTAGTAATCTACTTCGCCTTTTTTGGAAATCCGGCCATTCACGGTGAGAGGGAGCTCGGAGAGACGCGGAGCCTGCCCCGTGCCTGACGTCAGCGCCTCAGGTTCAAGAATCGTGCGGCAGTCGGTGACCCGCATCGAAATGGGATTGGATACGCCTTGCTTGGTGACTGCGCGGAACACGTAGCTGCCGGGTTTGGCAGTGGAATCAATGGTTACGTGGACATCCACGCTGTCGGACGGCGTGGATGCATTCGGATCAGATTCCGGATCACGGCCGGTGTGATCGACGCGGGCATGAATGAAGTCAGAATCGAACCAGATTGCCTGCGTGTCTTTTAGAGTGATGCCGCGTATGGTGGCCTGGTAATCCGCGCCGGGGCGGTCCCCCAGCGGAAAGATACTCAACAGGCGAGGTTCCGGAGGCGCCTTGGATTTTTCCGGCAAGGCGGGCGGCTGGAATAAGAGCACACCGAGTACGACGATGCTCCAACGAAGACCAGCCTGAGGCCTAAGCATAGCCAGCGGCACCTATGGGTATAACTATACTGCGCTGTTTCGGGCTGTCAATTTTCCCGTCCAGTATGCTGTAAGTTAATTAAATAGCAGCGGATTCGCGGGTATTCGGCGTACTAAAACTACTTTTGGCCCGCGGCAGAATCCGGCTGATACAATTCCTACATGGTTTTGGGCTTGGAACACACGGCCATTGCTTCACCGGACCCGAAGCGGCTGGCCCAATGGTACGTGGAACAACTCGGCTTTGTCATTAATTACGACTCGGGCCGAACGGTTTTTGTGAAGGCGCCGAACGGCAGCATGCTGGAGATCATTACTTCGGAGGGAGACCGCGCACCGCAAACCATGAAAAGCCCCGGCCTGCGGCACCTGGCACTGGTGGTGAACGACTTCGACACCACTTACAGTGGGCTGCGAAAGGCTGGCGTTTCGTTCGCCGGCGAGCCGGTGGACAGCAAAGGCGTCAAGGTCGTTTACTTCGCCGACCCCGACGGCAACCTGCTGCACCTGATCCAGCGGGAGACGCCGCTGCCGTGAATTCTGCTCGTCGCGGTCCGTATTCGCGATTAAACCGAGACGGCCGGCGCAGCCACGTTTGCCGTGGCTTCTTCGAGGCCCGCTAGGAAGCTTTTTTCGATCAGATCGCACATTTCGTCGAGCTCGGCATCGGTGGCGATCAGAGCAGGCGAAACCGCGAACCATGAGGGATCGACGCGCAGAATGAGCCCATTCTTGAGTGCGGCTCTCTTAATGGCAGCGCCCAACTCGGGGAATGGGGCGAGCGTACGCGTGTCTTTAACCAGTTCCACGCCCAACAGAATTCCCTTGCCCCGCACCTCGCGGACCACGCCGTACTTCTTGAGTCCCTCCAGACGCGCGCGCAAGCGCTCGCCCATGCGGACGGCCTTCTCGTCCAAACGCTTCTCGACGATTTCATTGATGACAGCAATCCCTACGGCTGACGCCAGGGGGTTTCCCGCGAACGTATGGCCGTGGGCGAATTGCACGTCCTCGCTCGCCGCGCCCCAGAAGGCATCCGCCATATCTTCGCGCGCAATCATGGCGCCGATGGGGACCACTCCGCTGGACAGCCCTTTACCGCAGCATATGATGTCGGGCGTCACCCCGAAGGTTTGGGCCGCGAACATGGAACCGGTCTTGCCGAACCCGGTGATGATTTCGTCGAAAATCAGCATCACCTTGTGCCGGTCGCAGATCTGGCGGAGCAGGCGGAAGTACTCGGCGGTCGGCGTGATGATGCCGCCCGTGTTGCCTACCGGCTCGACCATGAAGCCGGCAACCGTTTCCGGGTCTTCGGCGATAATGACGTCCTCGACTGCCTGGGCGGCGAAACGGTTGCATTCGTCCCAGTTGGCGAACTGGCTGCGGTAATGCGTGGGCGGAAATACTTTGACGAAGCCGGGCATTTGCGGCTCGAATTTGGTTTTGCGCGGCCCGGTGCCGCTGGCGGACATGGCGCCCGCCGTGCCGCCGTGATAACCCTGATAACGGCTGATGAATTTGTACTTGCCGGGCCGCCCGGTCTGCTTGAAGTACTGGCGCACAAACTTCATCGCGGATTCGGTGGCTTCCGAACCGCCGCTGAATCCTTTGACGAATTTCAGATTTCCCGGAGCGACCGCGCCCAGACGTTCGATGAAATCGAGCGTGATGCTGGCGATGCCGTGCAGGGGCGGCGCAAAGGTCATCTTCTCCATCTGCGCGCGCATGGCTTCGAGCAGACGCGGGTGGCCGTGGCCCAGCGTAGCGACGAAGATGCCGCCAATCGCATCGAAGTAGCGCTTCCCTTCGGTGTCCCAGTAATACACGCCCTGCGCGCGTTCCACCACCAGGGGATTGCGAAGAAAGTCCGCAATCTGCTGGTAATCGATGAAGGTGCGCTTGAGTAGCGCTTCCTGACGAGACGTAATTTTCATACTCGTTCCTATTCCGCCCAATCGGTTCGCGCCCAAAGATAGGGCGAGTAGGCCAGGTTGTCGAAGCGAAGTGCGGCGAGCCCCTGGCACTCCAGGCTGATGGAAGAAGCCCGGTTCATCCAACCTGTGCGTATCCGCTGCAACTGGCCCGCTTTCAGTGTAAATAGGCGCTCTCGCATTTCAGGCGCGCGCACCGTGATCTCGACATCGTGGTCCAAAGGATTATACACGTCGAAACCCATCAGAATGCGTGGAGCGAAAAAGTGGAAGTGCGCTTTTCCTGCTTGCGGATCAGCGGCGCACAGCGAAAATGTGCTCATTCGCCCCCCGGGCGGACAGACTTTCCACGCCTCCCTGCCCCAGTCAATCACCCCCGACGGGTACTGTCCGCGAAGCCCCACGTTGGCGCCGACGTGCGGATTATCGAAATCGACGATCAGCGGCACCGGCTGCTCCTCGGTTCCCTGAATATCGACGTCTCTCGATTTCTCATGGCGAATGCGCAGCACGTGCGTCGCATCGTCAAATGTGAATCCTTCTTGCTTGAGATCGCCGTGACGGGCCAGTTTGCGGCCTCCTGCCGAAACCGTTTCGGGAGCAAAGGTGAGCCGGAGAACGTCGGTGGAGGCAGGATCAAACGTCGAATAAGTCACCGAACCCTTGCCGTATGCAATCTTGGTGACAACGGAGCTCGAACCCACGAGGTGGGATTCGTCCGCGGGCGCCCACTCAGGCACCGCCCAGAAGCCGTCCATCATGCGGCGCGGCCCGTCGGAGAATTCGTCGGTGAACCACCACTGGTTGCCGAACGGCGTATGCGCACCGGCGGGCATTCCCTGAAAATAGGTAACCCAGTTGAAGGAGCGGAACGCTGCCTCCTTGTAAGCTGCGTCGCCGGTCCGCGCGTAGTACAGTGCTTCGATCGCAGCCAGCCGCGATGTGTGGCTGTCGCAGCATTCGTTGGGCTGCGCGCAACAGAATGCAGTCCCGCCGCTGCCCTGCTCGGTGGTCACGGTGGCGCCGTGCACGATGTATTTGGGCCACTTGGGAGTCGTTTTCACCCACTCGATGAGTTTGCGCGCATGATCGCGCCACTCCAGATCCTTTTCGGGATTTAGGAGGACGTAGCGCGCGTACTCGAGCGGAATCACCTGGTTCATGTTGCCCATGCTGGGAGTAACGTCCTCGAAGTACCCCACCCAAACGTTGTTCTTCATCGGGTACTTCTGCAGCCACTCCCACGCTGCCTGGCGGACTTGCTTGTAGGCGGCGACGTCGCCCTGATCGAGCCGGATCAACTCGTCGAAGAGCATGACGGGCTCGACCACGTTGGCCGAGTACGGGCCCATTCCCCGCCCTTCCACTTTGCCGTCGCGCGCATAGCAGCGCACCGGCCAGGGGGAGTTCTTGTCATCGCCCGCTTTGTAGTTCTTCACCAAGGCAGCGGCGCAGCGGATGGCGGCTTCGAGGTACTTCGTGTTGCCCGTCATCTCGTAAAAGCGCAAATATCCGTAGCCGTCTTCGCCGACCACATGCGGCTCCAGAAAATCTTCGCCGTGATGGCTCCAGCCGGTGTACCGGCGGTCTCCGGGATTCGCGGATGCATACGGCACGCGCGACCAGGCGTAGTTTTCCGGTGTCAGTCCATTTTCGAGCTCGTAATCGATCAGGTCTTGAAGAAACGTGATCGTGTTTGCGTCGCCGGTGTATGGATAGAGACGCTCGACAAAGCCTTGCATCATGGCGCGCAGATACCCGGTTGAGTTCGCCCAATGCCAGTCCGGCTGCATCTCAAAGGTCGTGCGATCGAAATCGAAACAACAGTGAAAATAGTGAATGCGCTGGCGGTTGTACTGGTCGAAAAGAATGCTCCATTGCGTGAGGAAATGTGAGCTATAGGAATAGCCGGTGCTCTCGGGCATCGGCCAGGGAAGCAGCTTGCCGCCCGAATCGAGCTGTACAGGCCGGCCCGCGATGGTGGGAGCGTCGACAGTCGAGACTACCTTGAACGGCTCCTGTGCCGCAGCGCCAGCGATCAGACCAAACACCAATACGGCAGTCCCACAAAATCCCTTCATCCGCTCATCCATCCGTTTAATAACTCGTGTCATATTTCATAATCAGAACCGTCGCGACCAGGACGATTCCCGAACCGGTCAGCGCCAGCGTGCCCAGCCGCTCGCCCAGCAGCACCGCCGCCAGCAGGACGCCAAAAATAGGCACCAGGTAAAGCGATACCGAAGCAACCGTCACGTCCAGATGTTCCAGCGCCGCGAAGAAGAATAGCATGGACGCGCCGTACATGAAGATCGCCAGAAAGGCGAACGCCGCCCACGATTTCCAGTCCAGCGTGCTGAAGACGCTCCAGTGGAACGGCTCGACCCAGATCAGCAGAGGCACGCTGGCGATCGATGCCGTGATGTAGCTGAAGATCAGAATTTCAATCTCCTGAAAGCGCCGCATCAGACCTTTGCAATACGTGTTGTAAAACGACGAGCCGAAGCAGCCCACCAGAATCAAGCCGTTCCCCGCGATGTACTTCCCTTCGAGAAACGAGCTTTCCTTTAAATCGGGCACCGACATCAGCATCACACCCACCAGACCGATCACAAGCGAGCCGATGCGCAGCAGGCTCAACTTCTCATGCAGCATAATCGACGCCAGAACGGCCGTCATCACGGGAATCATCAGGTTCAACACTGCGCCGTTCGAAGCCAGTGAACGCGAGATCCCCCAGGTCATCCCCAACTGGGCCAGAACCTGTCCGAGTACCCCCGCCAGCGCGAACTTCCCCCAATCGGACCAGGTGGGCCGCAGGGCCGACGGGTTGGCGCGCCGTTTGCGAATGAGCAGCGGCACAAACAGAACCGTCGTGATGTAGAAGGGAACAAACGTGATGGCAATCGGTCCCATTTGCCGGTCAAGAAACTTCACTGCCGTGCCCTGCGCCGACCAGATGAGCGATGCCAGGGCCAGCAATGTGAAGTAGCCGAGCATGCGGCCTTTGTGCACCTGCTTTTGCGGATCCGCGACCGTCGCCATCCTTTACCTTTCCATCACGAGCACGCCGAACCTGTCGGCGCCCATGGAACTACCTGCAAACACGTACGGCTCGATCTGCCGCGCTTCGGCATAACGATCCACCACGCGACGGAAGGCCGGCTCGGCATCGTGCCGCCCAAGCACCGCCACCGTTCCGCCTGCACCACCGCCCGTGACTTTGGCGCCGTATAGACCGCTTGCCGGGCCTTCGGCGCGAACCAGGTCGACCAGCAGGTCCGTCGCCTCGTTGCCCAAACCGCACTCCGTATAAGAGTAATGCGACTGGTACATGAGATCGCCCATCAGCCGACAGGTATCCTCAGACGGCTCGCGCCCACGCGCTAGTTCCACGAACAACTGAATGCGCTGGTTTTCTTCGATCGCGTAACGTGTGCAATGGCGAACCCGGTAACACGCATCCGGCCGGACGGGAGTGAACGGATCCGGATGAAACTGGCCGTTATTCAGAAATTCCGCGCCGCGCATCGCTTCCGGCAATCGCATTTCGTATTTGGAGCGAAACAGCGACGGCGATATATCCGACACATACCCTCGCCAGCGCGGATCGGTAAAGCGCGGGATGCGGCTCGCCCGGTCGGGCGCCACTTCCAGGCCTTCCCAATCGCAAATCAGCTTGTACCCCATGAACGCGCCCGCGCGCGCTGCTTCGTACTCGATACCCGTCACCGCATGGCTCACGCCCGAGTCGATGGCCCAGCATTTTAACTCGGCCGGTAAACGCACCAGCTCGCGTGGCTGGCACGGCTGGCATAGGAGCGGCAGCACGTATCCTTCATCACCCAGCACCACCGCAGCCTGGTCCATAATTCCGCAGGCGGATTCCGCAATCACGTTTTCCACCCACTGGCAGGCCTCCGCCAGCTCAATCCCCTGCAGATCAATGCCGTAGGCGCGCGCCGCCGGCTTCATCACCGACACTTCCACTGCCGCCGACGAGCTCACGCCCTTGTTCAACGGGACCTCGGACGATATATAAACATTCGCACCGCCCTTCACGGCCTCCGGGTAATGCGTGCGCAGCAGGTGGAAGATCCCCAGAACATACGCCGTCCAGCGATGGCTGGGATCTTCGTTTGCGAGCTGCCGCACGGCGTCATCATCGGTCAGGGCCTCAAATGCGAAATCCACGCGATCGCTCCAGCCGCGCTTCGCCATCTGCGGATTCCAGAAGCAGATCCTCTGGTCGTCGCGCAACTGCACGGCGGCCCACGTCGCTTCACGGATGGTCGCCTCAAACACCAGACCGCCGGTGTAATCCACGTTGCCGCCCATCAGGTCCAGCCGTCCCGGAGAGCGGCCTATATAAATGGGTCTTACAGGCGCGAAAAAGTCGCCCTGCGCCCGCACACGCGCGACCTCCTGCTCAAAAGCCGTCACGCCAGCTCCCGGATGCTGTTGGTGACGTACTGAACCGTCTCGTCGCTCATGCGCGGGTGTATCGGCAGGCTCACGTATTTCTGAAACAGCCGCTCCGCCACGGGACACTCGCCCTCGCCGTGC
>Ga0209060_10000815_pt1 | contig 44255 bp, 30 predicted proteins | sample Coa_R1_8_FD_187155 | JGI IMG/M metagenome (GOLD analysis project Ga0209060, IMG submission 187155) | Surface soil microbial communities from Centralia Pennsylvania, which are recovering from an underground coalmine fire - Coalmine... | ecosystem: Environmental > Terrestrial > Soil >...
CGCCTCCGATGAGGATGGGAACTTCGTCTACCAGCTTGTTTTCGATGATCGTTCCAAGTTGCGGCTGAGTGGTTTCGAGGGCAATCTGCTGCGCAACGACCTCGACAACGTCGGTCGCCGCGCCGGTTTTTAACGTCACACTCACGTTCGAAACGCGGCTCACGTCGACGTGGACTTCCTTTACCACTCCCAAGCTAAAACCTTGCTTTTCGACCTTGAGGCTATAGGTGCCAGGGATGAGGTCAGTGAAGTTGAATGTCCCAGCAGAGCCAGACTTGGTTTCGGACTTCACGTTGGTGGCAACGTTCGTCACAGTTACTTTGGCGTCTGGGACCACCGATTCCGATTCGTCTAATACTGTCCCAGAAATTCCACTCAGTCCTTGCGCTTTGACGCCCGGCGCCGAGGCCAAGAAACTCAACATTAGAGCGATCAAACCGGCCAAAAAGAAAGCCTGCTTCGAGATATGGACATCCATGCGGCTGAATTGCTGACTCATCAAGCGCCCCCTGCTCGACTTTAACGAAGTGAAATTGAGCTATAGCACCCCGATTGCGCCCAATTTTGTGCAGAAAGCGGTGGGCGTCAATACACTCGGGTGTCATCTGTCCATTCCCATGCAAGCTATTGAGCGATTGTGGGTTAGGAGCGGATGTGCCCAGCCGACGAGTGCTGTAAATGGTTGTTACATCGCGGACGTAATGAGAAATGGGATTTTGCTGACACTGCAATAACGTTATTGCCGAAATCAGGACTTATGGGGATTTTGGGGTAAGACAGCTTACTCGGGGTTGATATCCTGGCCTTCGGTGATTTGAGAAATGGCGTCGACGCGAACGGATTTGACGAGCTGATGAAGTCCGCTGGGCCAGAAAATTTCGAGTTTTTCAATTGCAGTCGCCGCGCCCAGGCCGAAATGGACGCGCGGGTCAGAGCTTGAGCCGTAACTGCCGCCGCTGAGGACATCGGCTCGCTGACGAATTCCGTTGACGGTCAGAAATACTTTCGTGCCGACGGCCTCCCTGGGACTTTTGGGGCCGCCGATGAGTTTCAGTTCGATCCAATGATTGGAATTCCCGGCGACGTTTCGGAGCAGGACGGGCGTCGAGTCGATGCAGTTGAGGACGATGTCGATCTTTCCATCGTTAAACAAATCGCCGAACGCGGCGCCGCGCGCGGAAACAACTGCGGCCAGGCCGCTATCGGTAGCAGGCGGCACTTCCTCAAAATGTGTGCCGTCCAAATTCCGAAATAATTGCGGACGCTGCGCCCAGGTTGTGCCCCAATCGAGCGAATCGGCGACGGGATAGACATGGCCGTTTGCGACAAATAAATCGAGAAGGCCGTCGTTATCGAAATCGAGGAATCCGACGCCCCAACCGAGAAACGGAATGGTGGGGCGGACAAGGCCGGCCTTTGCGGTGACGTCGGTGAATCCGACGCCGCCATCATTGCGAAACAAGACGTTGTAATCGTCGGAGAAAGCCGAGACGTAGAAATCGACTTTGCCGTCACGGTTAAAATCTCCGGCCGCGATGCCCATGCTGGCGTGCGAACGCCCTTCGCCATCGACGGCGAATCCGGAAAGGTAGCCCATGTCTTCGAAGGTGCCATCGTGGCGATTGCGGTAAAGAAAATTGGGGACGGAATCGTTGGCGACGACCAAATCCAGCCAGCCATCGTCGTCGACATCGACGAACAAGGAAGCAAAACCGTAGGCGCCGTTGGGATCGGAGACGCCGGCTTTTTTGCTGACGTCGGTAAAGGTTCCGTCGCCGTTGTTGTGGAATAGATGATCGCTCTCACCGATCAGGCCAATCGGGCCGCAAAAAACGTCGACACCGCGGAAACGGCAGGCGTTGGGAGGAATCGGCCGGTGGCCAGCCATTGGCGGATTTTTTGGGTCGAATTGAATGTACCCGGGCACGAATAAATCGAGTTTGCCATCGTGATCGTAGTCGCCCCAAGTCGGGCCGGTGGACCATCCGCCGAGAGCTACGCCGGCTTGGTCGGCGACATCGGTGAAAGTTCCGTCGTGATTGTTGCGGTAGAGGCGATTTTTTCCGTAGTTTGAAACATAAATGTCGGGCCAGCCGTCATTATCGAAGTCCGCGACGGCAACGCCGAAGCCCCAACGTTCATTGGCTACGCCGGCTTTGTCGGTCACATCGGTGAAGGTTCCATCGTGATTGTTATGAAGGAGCATGGCGCGCGGCGGTTTGGCTTTCCCTTGCAGGGCGTCGAAGGTCGAACCATTGAGTAGATAGATGTCGAGCCAGCCGTCGTTGTCGTAGTCGAGGAGCGCGACGCCGGAGCCGGGGGCTTCGAGGATTGTGGGTTTTTCGGGGCTGCCGGAGACGTGATGAAATTTATCGAGGCCGGCGGATTTGGTGGCGTCGATGAATATGACGGGTGCGCCGTCGACGAAGCCGCCGGCGGTGATCGGGCGATTCTTTGCATCGCGCACAGGGGCGTAGACGCCGCCAGTTCGAACGCCGGATTGAGGCGCGGGGGCGGGCTCCTGCGGAGCCATTTGGGCGGAAGCGATTCGGGTGAGGCTTGGGAGAGCCAAAAGAACGGGAATCGCCAGCAATTTCGTTTTCGAGGATCTGAACATGTTGCCCAGTGTTGAGGAGTGTTAACCGGAGTCAATCGAGGTGTCAAATCCTGATGACGTTCGTAGGGGCATGAAACAGGAATTGTGAATGTGAGACGCGGGAAGGATAGGACAAAGGTCGCGTTGAATGAATGAGATGCGCGGGAACACAAAGATGACACCGCAATGCATTGACAGTCTGCGGATGGACACGAAAATGAGGCAGTCACAGAAAGAATCGTTCACCAGGTAAATGTTGCTGGACGGTGCGCCTTGGCTGTCAGGTGCCGCGAAAATGCCGGGGCGGAGTGGTAGTCTTTCGGAATTCTGAGAGGACGAATGAAAAAGATGCTTGTAACGTGCGCGGCGCTGATGACACTGCCGATTTTGCCTGCTGCGGCGCAAGAAAAGGTCACGTTGCCCGAGTCGTATAAGGCCGCGCTGAACCGCCTGGATCAATTGACGGTATTTCCGGAGGCGGAGTGGCGGTATCACGCGGACGTTGCTCATCCGGAGGATCCTGGGCTGAATGATTCCGACTGGCAGCCGATGGCGCGGGGCGATTCCTGGAAAGATGGGGCGCGCGTGCTTCGGCGCTGGATTGAGATTCCGAAAAGTATCGGCGGGTATGACGTGCGCGGCGCACGCGTGGAGCTCGACCTCCGATTCGAGAGCCAGGACTCGATGATCGTGACGGTGTTTTCGAACCGTTCACAGGTTGCGCGAACGGACGAAGATTTGCAGCAGCCGATTCCGCTGACTGAATCGGCAGTTCCAGGAGAGAAATTTCTGGTGGCGGTTCGCGTGGACGCAAACGCGGTGAATACGCGGCTGGCCGAGAGCCGTCTGAGGATCTTTCCACGCGCGAGTCGTCCGGATCCAGGGATGCTGAGGACGGAGATACTTGCGGCGCGATTGATGGTGGAGGCGTACGAAGATGGGCGAGCGGGCCGCGAATCGATTCTCGACAGTACGGTTGCGGCAATCGATTTTGCGCCGCTGGAAAAAGGCGACCAGGCTGCGTTCGATCAAAGTCTGGCCCGGGCTCACACACAACTGGAACAGTTAAAGCCGTGGCTGAAGCAGTTCGTGATTCGGGCGGACGGGAACTCGCACATCGACATGGCGTGGCTGTGGCCGTGGACGGAGACGGTCGAGGTCGTTCGAAATACGTTTCGTAGCGCTTTAGATTTGATGCGCGAATACCCGGATTTCAAATTCAGCGTGTCCGCTGCGCAAGCGTATTCCTGGATGGAGGAGAAGTACCCCGAACTTTTTAAGGAAATCGAAGAGCGGGTGCGCGAGGGACGCTGGGAGATTGTTGGCGGAATGTGGGTCGAGCCCGATTTGAATATGCCGGGCGGTGAATCGCTGGTTCGGCAACTGTTGACGGGGAAAACTTATTTTCGCCGAAAATTTGGCGTCAACGTAAATATCGGATGGAATCCCGACTCGTTCGGATACAACTGGCAATTGCCGCAAATCTACAAAAGATCCGGAATCGATTATTTCCTGACGCAAAAACTGCTATGGGCAGACGAGTTCACGAAATTTCCCTACCGTCTCTTCTGGTGGGAGTCTCCCGACGGCAGCCGAGTTCTGACTTATTTTCCGCACAACTATGCCGCAGACACGGATGCCGAATACATGGCGCGGGACCTCGCGTATTGGTCGAAGTCCATCTACGGCAATGACACATCGGACCATCCGACGATGCTCCACCTATATGGCGTGGGCGACCACGGTGGAGGCCCGACGCGCACGATGCTCGACAACGCGGCGCGCCTCATGAAGCCAGACGTGGTTTACCCGACGCTGCAATTCAGCACGGCGTCGAGTTTCTTTAGTGAACTGGAGAAGAAGCTGCCTTCCCTGAAAGTTCCCGTGTGGAAAGATGAGCTTTATTTCGAATATCACCGCGGAGTGCTGACGACTCAAGCCGAAACAAAACGCAGAATCCGCACCACGGAAGAGTTGCTGCTTAACGCGGAAAAATTTTCTTCGATAGCATCCCTTTTCGGCAAGGCGTACCCGGCTGACGATTTGGATCAGTCGTGGAAGCGTTTGTTGTTTGACGATTTCCACGACATCTTCCCCGGCTCTGGCATTGCGGTAAATTATCTCGATGCGAAACGAAACCTGGAGGACGTCGGTCGCGTGGGCGACGATATCCTGCGCGGCTCGCTAGGTGAACTTACGGCGCATATCCGTACGACTGAACCGGGAACCCCTGTGGTTATTTTTAATCCGCTATCGTGGAGTCGCTCGGAAGTAGTGGAAATCGAAGCGCAACTTTCCGGGCCCGTGAGCAATGTTGAGGTTGCTGATGAAAACGGGAAAGCGATTCCCTCTCAACTTCTGAACCAAGACAAAGATACGAATCGCGTTCGGCTGCTTGTTTTGGCGAACGTGCCTTCGCTCGGATACACCACCTACTTTGTGCGCGCCGCCGCGCGCGCCGTGCCAACTTCAGCGCACGTGAAGAGCACAGCAACGACGCTGGAAAATGAGTACGTCCGCCTCACCATAGATCCGGCGACCGGCTGCATGACGAGCCTTTTCGACAAAAAGGCAGGGACGGAAAGTCTCGCGACACCCGACACCGACACCGGCGGTCCCAAAACGATGATTTGCGGAAACTTGCTGCAAGCATTCCAGGACAAGCCGAAGGCGTGGGATGCCTGGAACATCGATGCCGACTTCGAAAAAGTCCATTGGGACATCACAACAGCCGATGAAGTGAAAGTGATCGAATCCGGACCGCTGCGCGCGATTCTCCGCGTGAAACAACATTTCCAGAATTCAACCTTTGTTCGTGACATCATTGTGACGGCCGGTTCTCCGCGGGTCGATGTCAAAACGTCCGTGGAGTGGAACGAAAAACATATTTTGCTGAAAGTGGGTTTCGCGCTCAGCGCAAGGAGCGAGAAAGCTACTTTTGAGATTCCCTACGGCTCTATCGAGCGTCCAACCACGCGCAACACTCCCGCCGAAAAAGGAAAATTCGAAGTACCCGCACTTCAATGGGGAGATATTTCCGACGCAAAGCACGGCCTAAGTCTCTTGAACGACTGCAAGTACGGTTACGATGCGAAGGGGAACGTCCTGCGGCTTTCGCTATTGCGTTCGCCCGAATGGCCGGACCCGCACGCCGACGAGGGACATCACGAATTTACGTATTCGATTTACGCCCACCCAGGTTCCTGGCGCGACGCTCTGACCGTGCGTCGCGCTTATGACCTGAACTACCCGCTCATTTATGTTCAAGCGGAGAAGCATGCAGGTTCCCTGCCCGCGATACAGTCTTTCTTGAATGTAGCGCAAGAGAATGTCGTTGTGACGGCGTTCAAGAAGGCGGAAGACGGCGACAGCTTGGTCGTTCGCTTTTATGAGTGGGCCGGAAAAAACGACGAAGTCCGTTTGCATTTTTCCGCGCTGGCGCAATCCGCGACAGAAACCAACTTAATCGAAAAAGAAGGCGATGCTCTTACCATTCGCGGCAACGAGATTATCGTTCCCACAAAGCCCTTCGAAATTCGCACGGTGCAAGTACATCTCACTCCGCAAGAGCACTCGCGCTAAATTGCGGATGGCGAAAGGCGCACAACCCTGAACACGTACCTCTGGAGATGTGCAATTGTTGGAGCGCTCGGCGGCTTGCTGTTTGGATTTGACACAGCCGTCATCGCGGGCACCACCCATTCCTTGACGCTGCGGTTTTTGCTTTCGCCGGCTACGCTTGGCGTAACAGTTTCGGTGGCGCTGTGGGGAACAGTTGTCGGCGCGAGCTGCGCCGGCGTGGTCGGCCAAAACCTCGGAGGCCGCGAAACACTGCGTCTGATGGCTATCCTCTATCTCGTCTCCTCGCTCGGCTGTGCATTTGCATGGAGTTGGTCGGCACTTCTTTTCGCCCGCTTCATCGGTGGATTAGCGATTGGCGGATCCTCCGTCTTGGGACCCGTCTATATTGCGGAGGTCTCACCCGCGCCACGTCGCGGCCGGCTGGTGGGATTATTTCAAATCAACATTGTTGTCGGAATTCTGCTCGCGTACTTCTCCAACTATTGCGTCGCACGAATGAGCCTAGGAACTGACGAGTGGCGATGGCAACTTGGAATCGCCGCTGCTCCAGCTCTGCTATTCCTTTTCCTCTTATTCGGGATTCCCCGAAGCCCACGGTGGCTTGTAACGAAGGGGCGGCTTGATGAGGCTCATCGCGTTCTACAAATGATTGGTTCGTCCCACCCAGATGAGGAGCTGCGAGAGATCCTCGAATCGATCGACTTTGAGAAATCGCTTGCTGCCGAGCCGGTCTTTTCTCACAAATACCGCTATCCAATCTTTCTTGCAATCACAATCGGGATGTTCAATCAGCTTTCTGGAATCAACGCAATCCTGTACTACCTCAACGACATTTTCGGCGCGGCAGGGTTCAGCAAGGTGTCGGGAGAGCTGCAGGCGGTGGCCGTAGGCTGCATGAACCTCATCGCCACGCTTTTTGCCATGAGCCTGATCGACAAGCTCGGGCGCAAGACTCTGCTGCTGATTGGTTCCGTCGGCACGGCGATTTGCCTTGCCGGAGTCTCGGCCATATTTTTCGCGAACCGGTTTCAGAACTATCTTCTGTGGCTGCTTCTCTTCTACATCGGCTTCTTTGCGATTTCGCAGGGCGCCGTTATTTGGGTTTACTTGAGCGAGGTCTTCCCCACCCGCGTCCGGGCAAAGGGGCAGAGTATCGGCAGTTCGACGCACTGGATCATGAATGCGCTGATTTCCGGCGCTTATCCGCTCTGGGCCAATTCTTCCGGCGGCTTTCCGTTTCTCTTTTTCGCTGTGATGATGGCCGTGCAATTCGTCGTGGTGCTTTACCTGTATCCCGAAACAAAACAGATCACCCTGGAACGCCTTCAGACACGCCTCGGCATTCAATAGTTTCGCAGAGCAACTTCGCATGGCCAGATTCGTCCTCATGCGCCGGACAATTTTGTCCGCTTCACAATCAAACTGATCCGAGCCCCCGCGCCAACTCGTTGATAACCCAAGATCGCTTTCATCGAAAACTTCGGCATGGTTCGTGCACGAGCGACAGCGCATCCGAATTGCGACTGAGCGCCGGCGACTTGCCAGACTGCTCAAGAGACTAGGACCTACGTGCCAGACTACGGCGTCATCGCCGATACTTCCGTAACACTGCAGACAGTTTTGACGCAGGCGCTGCAGCCACTGGACCCAATGGCACCGCCGGTGGCAGAGATCAGCGATCTGCAAGGCACGATTACAACCTCGCCCGCTCGGCTCACCTTATTTCTTTTTGAAACGGTCGAAGATCCAAGCGCAAAGAATCGGCCAAAGGTTGTTACTCCCACGCCGCCGACAATCACAGTAAAAAAGCCTCCCATGGCGCTTCTGCTTCGTTACATGCTCACGCCGTGGAGTGGCGACCGCGTCACAGATCACAAGATTCTCGGCCGAGCGATGCAGGTACTCTACGACGGCGCAATTCTGAGCGGAACGCAGCTGCAAAATGGGCTCGCCGGAACCAATCAAGCGCTGAAAGTCACGCTCTCGCCTCTGACGATCGAAGAACGCGCCCGCGTTTGGTACGCGATTCAAAAACCCTACCGCCTCTCCGTAACGTACGAAGTCAGAGTGGTGAACCTGGACGCAATCGGCGCCGACCAATTCGTCCCCGCGTCACGCCGCAGTAACCAGTATCTCGGGCCGGAGGCAGCGCAATGACGACCTGGATCACGCCTGCCGTCGAAAATACCCAACTCTTCAGCCCAGTTGGTTTGCGTCTTGTGGATGATTTCACCGGTACTGCTCCGATTGGCCGAGTGAGCGTATATCTCGAAGCAAAAGACGCGAGCGGCAATTGGGGTGCAACAGATGTCCCGGCCACAAAGACGCCAAGTGGGGTCGTGACATATCCGGGACTAGAACGCCACGCGGTCGTGACAGGTCTGCCATCCCGCCGTTATCGCGTACGCCTCGATGCCGAATTCTACGTGCCGCTTTATCAGAGAAACGCAGATGGAATTGAGTTCGACGCGTTCCCCTACAACGACGAACATCCGCCCACCACGGTGACTACCGGATCGCAAGATGCGGTACTTACGCCTGCAACGAATTATCAAATCGAAGGACACGTACCGGTGCTCCGTGGCGTGGTCGTGGATAGTGCGAACGCGCCTGTCAAAAATGTTCTTGTGACCCAAGGAGCGAAAGAACGAGTACTGACCGATACGCGCGGAAACTTTGCCTTGCCGCTGCGATGGGTGGCGGCAAATGTCACCGTGCCGGTGGATGCAGTGGATGAACGCACGGGCCGCACCGGAATGCTGAACATTCAATTACCCGGTTCATTGAGCAAGAGCCAAACAATTCAAATCAGTTGAGAGGACGAGACCATGCCTGAATATCTGAGCCCTGGCGTATATGTCGAGGAAGTCGATGCGGGACCGAAGCCGATCGAAGGAGTGAGCACGAGCATCACGGGTGCGATTGGCGTGACCGCGTTTGGCCCCACGAGTGGTAAGCCGCAACTGGTGACCAGCTTCGCGGACTATATGCGTCAGTTCGGCGGATTCCTGCCCGATCCAGATAGCGGCACGTACAACAAATGGGCGCTCGATCCAGACGAAGGCGGGCATTGGTGGAACTTCCCTCTGTCGGTGAAGGGCTACTTCGATAATGGCGGCCAGCAGCTTTACGTGAAGCGAGTGTTCAGCAGCAAGGCGACGGCTTCGTGGGCAACGCTCGGCCAGGGGGTACTGACACCGATTGCAAAAGATGCGGCCAGCGGCGCAACTTCGATCAATCTTCAGAACTTGATTGGCATTGACACGGCCTCGACCCTGCACATTTTTCAAGGTGACAACAACACAGAGATCGGCGGCCCGGGCGGATTCACTGTCTCGAGTTATGACCCCTCTTCTGGTCAAGTGACGCTGGGGGCGGCGCTCCCTGCCGCACTGAAGGTAAGCCGAGGAGACTACGTTGTCATCAAAGCATTTCAGGCGCCGCCTGCGAACGCGTCCGTGAAATTCTCTGCAAAATCTCTCGGCGCTTGGAGCAAAGGAATGGCAGTGAACGTCGAGCCGATGGTGTCTCGCGCGATGAGCATCCTGTTCGACCCTAACCTTCCGGCAAACAACAATAATCCACCGCCAACAACGGTCACGGCGGTAACACAAGTCGCCGGTCCCCCGGCGAAAACGACCGTTACGGTGGCCAGTGTCACAGGGCTAAATGCAGGTGATGTAGTTGCAGTCAACGGGAACAATTACGTTATTGCGAATGTAGCTGTCACGGCAGCGCCAGCGGGAACATTTGATCTGAATCCAGCGGACGCGACGGTAGCTTGGCCCGCAGGAACCGCGGTGCGGCGAGTCCGCACTGCCAGCAATCCAGCGACGCCGAAAAGCCTAAATGTGCGTGGTGCGAGTTCGCTCTACAAAGGCGCGCTCGTTGAACTCGACAACGGCACGAAGAAAGATATCGCATCCGTTGTCAGCGTTTCCGGGGACACCGTGACGTTTCTTACGGCGCCCGCGCAGACGTATCTGGAAGGCGATGTGCTTCGTCTGATCGAGGCCGAAGTATTCGTTCAATACACGGCGAACGATGGCAGTTCGACTTCCGAATCGTTTTCCAACTTGCGACTCATCGACGATGGCAGCAACAGCTTCCTGAAGACCTACGTCAACCAGCAATCCCAACTGGTGACTGTGGACGCGCCGGGGCTCTCTGCGACAGCACTGACTGACCTCGCCAAATTTCCGTCCACGAGTAATGGTGCCTGGCAGACTTTGGGTGGAGGAGATGACAGGCTCGACGCTTTAAGTGTTGACGATTTCGTTGGCCAGGACAAAGGCAGCAATGCGCGTACGGGAATTCAGGCGCTCGAAGACATTACGGACATAAGCATTTGCATCGTGCCCGGCATCTGGTCGAAGACGGTTCAGTCCGCGCTGATCACACATTGTGAATCGTTGAAATACCGATTCGCCATTCTCGACTCGCAAGACGGGCTGAGTATCGAGGGGATTCAGAGTTTCCGCGAACCATTCGATACAAAATACGCAGCGCTGTATTACCCGTGGGTTGAGGTGCGCGACCCGTCCGTACAAAAGAATGTTGCAGTCGCTCCATCAGGGCACATGGCGGGAATTTATGCGCGCGTCGACGTCGAGCGCGGCGTCCACAAGGCTCCGGCGAACGAAGTCATCCAGTCCATTAACAAAATTGCACAGGACGTAACAAAGCGTGAGCAAGACCTGCTGAATCCGAAAAATATCAACGCGCTGCGTTACTTCCCGAACCGCGGCAATCGAGTTTGGGGCGCGCGCTGCGTCACTTCGGACAGCTCGTGGAAATACGTAAACGTGCGACGGCTATTCATCTTCGTTGAGGCTTCCATCGATGTTGGAACTCAATGGGTGGTTTTTGAGCCGAATGACGAACCACTGTGGGCGCGAGTACGGCAAACCATCACGAATTTCCTCACGACAGTGTGGCGGAGTGGAGCGCTGCAAGGAACGAAACCGGACGAGGCGTTCTTCGTGAAATGCGATCACACCACGATGACGCAAGACGATATCGACAACGGAAGGCTGATTTGCGTGATTGGCATCGCACCCGTGAAACCGGCCGAGTTTGTAATCTTCCGCATCCAGCAAAAAACTTTGGACACTCAAACGAATTAAAAAAGTCACCAATCAGAGAGGAAAAACATGCCGCCACAATATCGCGATGATCCGTACCCGGTATACAACTTCGAATTGGTCGTGACCGGCATCAGTGATGACGGAAAGGCCGTAAAGGGATCGTTCATGGAAATTTCCGGTCTGGGCGTCGAGTTGCCACCAATTGAATACCGGAACGGCAGCGAAGACATCACGATGCGAAAAATACCGGGATTGAAGAAGTTCACGAACATCACTTGCAAATGGGGCATCACCGGCGACCTGGCATTTTGGAACTGGGTGGTGGACGGGATGAACGGCCTCGTCCTCCGCACCGAAGGCTCCGTGATTATGTTGAACGAAAACCGCCAGGAAGTGATGCGCTGGAACTTCAAACGCGCCTGGCCGTGCAAGTGGACTGGGCCGGGACTGAACGCAAAGAACAACGAAATTGCGATGGAGACGCTTGAAATCTGCCACGAAGGAATTGAGATCGACGGACAAGCATGACGGCTACGGCAACCATTCCTGGTCTCTATTACAACTTCGTGCGCACGCCCGCACAGTCGGCGGCCTTGCGCTCCGACATTGCTGGATTTATTGGCAGGACCACGCGAGGACCAGTGGGTGTGCCAATGCGAGTCGAAGGCTGGCGCGAATACATGAGTCTCTTTGGCGGACTTTCCAGCGATGCGTCTACACCGTATGGGGTCAAGAGTTACTTCGCAAATTTGGCCACGACCGCATACATCGTTCGCCTCCTTGGTGAAGGTTCGGTGGCAAGCACCGGCTCGTGGAAGGTTTCGGACATCGATCCAGTCACTCACAAGCCTGGTTGGAACTGGCCTGGAGAGAGTGGCCTGACCGCGCTTTCCTATTCGATCGTGGCGAGCAGCCCGGGCGCCTGGGCGAATCGAACGTCAATCGGCATTCGTTACTGGGCGAAAGGCAGCTCGGGCAAGCCGGAGATGGAGTTCGAAATAGCTCCGCCGAATGAAGAAATAGAATTGCTGTCCGGCATTTCCCCGGCCAGCTTGGTTGAGGATGTAAACGCGCGCTCGCAATATTTGCAAATCAGCGCCGACCCTCTTCCCGCCGGCGTTTCGTCCACGGACTTAACGCCGCCTGCAGCGAATCCTGGCGCACGGTATCTGGAGTGGACCGGGATTTCACTCTCCGGTGGTGCAACGGTTCCACCCTCACAAGACGATTACCTGAACGCTGTGCAGTCTGCGGGCGACCAGGTTGATATAGCGCTCACCTGTTGTCCCGACCTCTATTGCGAACCGAATCTCAACAGCGATCAAATGCACGAAGTCATTGAGTCACTTCTGGTACAAGCTGACGCCCTGCATGACCGCGAAGTCATTCTCGATGTTCCGCCGGACCAATCCGATCCAATCAGTGCCGTCGCGTGGGCTTCCGGCCTCCGCAAATCTATCCACGATGAAAAAACGCTTCGCGGAGGTGCAGTCTATTATCCGCGCGTTCGTGTACAAGATCCTCTTGGCGGAACTTCCTCTCCCCTTCGGTGTATTCCATGCAGCGGAGCGGTTCTTGGCGTGATCAGCAGACTCGATGTGCAGCTCGGCCCATACGCGACTCCCGCCAACGCACAGATATACGAAGTCTTCGATCTGTCCAAACCACTGAACGCCAAAGAGCAGACCGCCATCTATCAAGGCGGTCTCAACCTCCTTAAATGTTCTCCGAGCAACGGGCTTTTGGTTTGGGGCGGACGCGTCTTGGGAGTTGAGAGCGAAGCAACCGGAATGTTGGGTGGATTCCTGGCGCATCGGCGACTGATTCAAGTCCTCGTTCGCGCTATTCGCAGAGTCGCGGAACCTCTGGTATTCGAAACAAACGGCCCGCAGCTTTGGCTGGCTCTGGTCCGCGGAATTACCTCCGTTCTCCTGGAGGCATATCGCGCCGGCGCGTTGAAAGGCGCAACACCTGATGAAGCATTCCTCGTGAAGTGCGACCAGACCAACAATCCCCAAGAAAACATCGACAACGGATTGTGCTTCTGCGACATCCAGGTGGCGCCCGCCGCGCCGATGGAATTCATTACTCTGCGCGTGGCAGTGAGCAACCCCGGAAAGCTGGAGGTCTTTGAATCGTGATCGAAGATCCTCTGGTTTCCTACAAATTTCTGGTCACGCTCTTCCCCGGTGACGCATATCTTCCGCCGGCGCAAGCAGCCCTGCTGGCACTTTTCAGTCCGAGCGAATTTCAGGAAGTAAAAGGTCTCGGCGCCGATTTGGAAGTCACTTCCTATCCGGAAGGCGGCGTCAATGATCATGTCCATCTTTTGCCAGTGCGGCATACGTGGACGCGTCTCTCCCTGAAGCGCGGCGTCGTTCGCGATCCCGGCCTTTGGTCCTGGTATATGGCGGGATTGACGCAGTCGCTCGGTGCTCGACGCGACGGCGCAATTATCTTGATGACGCCCGCCGGAACGCCGGCAAAAAGTTGGACGTTTCATGCTGGCCTCGCTTCCAAGTGGGTTGGTCCGGAACTTAACGCGATGACCAACGCTGTCGCGGTGGAATCGATTGAAATCGCCCACGAAGGATTGATCGCGATTCCGCTTTCGACTCCGGGGACACCCTGAACATGGTCACGATTCACAACCTGGAAGTGAAGCTCGAAGTCGAGGGCGAAGGGGACGAGGCTGCGTTTGTGAAGCTGTTTGAGAAATACATCAAGCTCTGGGGGCAGCGCGTGGAAGAAGCAAAGCGCAAGCAAAAGATCGCCGACGAGCATCGTTCAGTTGTCGCGAGCGGCGCGCAGGACGGTGCGTGATGGCAACTCCCGTCCTTTTCGCAGGGCAAAGTCTTGTCCAAGCCTATCTGGAGATCGTTGCGCCTCGAGTGCCGGACCCTGTGATTCCCTTGAAGTTCAATCCAACGGAATATCAGATCCAGAAGGCAAACAATTTTGCGGAAATCGCAATTCCGGGATTGGAGACACCTCCGATCCAATTCATCCGCGGCGCGAGCGAGAAGTTGACCGCAGAAGTGCTCGTCGACACTTCCGACACGCTCGACGACGTGCGCGACAAATACGTCAACAAGTTGCGCGGCTTGATGAATCTCAATCGTGAATTGCATGCGCCGCCCATCGTCGCTTTCACATGGGACCAGCAGGTATTTCGGGGAGTTCTCGATAGCCTGAACGTAACTTACACGCTCTTCACTCCAGATGGAGTTCCGTTGCGGGCAAAGCTCAGTTTGTCCATGAAGGAGTACCGGCCCGTAAAAATCCAGGTCAAAGAGAACCCAACCTCGTCACCCGATTTTGACAAAACGTACGTTGTGCAGCGCGGCGACACGCTGAGTGGAATTGCCTACTCCGTCTATCGCGACAGCAGCGCCTGGCGCGACATCGCTCTCAACAACGACATTCGCGATCCACGCACGCTCGAACCGGGAACAGTGCTGGCGTTGCCGCGATTGCCGCTGGGATCTTGAAATGGCTGACACCTCCATCCTCGCGCCGGGCGTCCCGACGGACTACTACGCTCCGAATTACAAAATCGAAGTGGAGCGCGAGGAAATGGACCCGGAGTCCAAGGGCGACATTCTTGAAGTGAAAGTCACGATGGATTTGGAAAACATGACGCACTTCGACCTCAGCGTAAACAATTGGGACGACCGCTCTCTCTCGTTCAAGTACAGCGACTCCGGCCGCTACGACGTGGGAAACCGCGTCCACGTGCAAATGGGTTACGCGGACAAACTCCTTTCGATGGTTCAGGGAATTATCACTGGCTTGACACCACGTTTTCCCGAATCCGGGCCGCCGACCCTGAGCATCAGCGGCCAGGACGCGCTTGTGAAGTTGAAAAACCGGAAGCCCAAAGACGGTGAAAAGAAAAAATTTGTGAACATGACCGACGCGGACATCGTGCAGGAGATTGCGCAGCGCAATGGTCTGATCCCAAAGGTGAAGCGGACAGATGTAACCCACGACATCGTGATTCAGAAAAACCAGGATGATCTGACTTTTTTAAAAGAACGCGCAAAACGCATCGACTACGACTGTTTCATTGGCATGGATCCCGACACGGGACAGGACGCGCTTTTCTTTCAACCGCCCACAGACAAACGCGACGCAAGCAAAGTCCGCGTCTACGTTTTTGAGTGGGGCAAGACACTCATCAATTTCAATCCCACGCTCAACTTGGATAAACAGGTTGGCAAAGTAACAGTGAAAGGCTGGGACCCGGAGACAAAGTCCATCATTCAATACACGGCCGGCCCAAATGACCTTCCCAAAGCCGATGGAGGCGGAGAGACGGGCCCTGAAGCGATTCAGAAAAAATTGGCCAACCGGGAGGACTTCGTGGTCGACCAGCCTGTTACGAGCCAAAAAGAGGCGCACGATTTGGCGGTGAGTCTCCTGCGCGAGCGCGCGTATTCCTACATCACCGGCAGCGGTCAGGTGATCGGCCTTCCAGATTTGCGCCCCGGCGACAACGTGGAACTTCAAGGACTTGGTAAGCGTTTCAGCGGCACCTACTACGTGACAAAAGTCGAGCACACGCTCGGAGGCTCCGGATATTTGACCAGCTTTGACGTTCGAAATCATAAAGACGGAGGCGTTTCGAAATGAGCGTCACGGCTATTTCCGGCGCGCGTGCCATGGACAAACGGTTCTACGGAATCGTCAGCGGCATCGTTACAGACGTGGAAGACAAAAATGGCAAACAAGGCCGCGTGAAAGTGCAATTCCCCTGGTTTGACAACCAAATGGAGACGGAATGGTGCCGCGTCCGGCAATTTTATGCTGGCAACGGCTATGGCTCCTTCTTTATTCCGGAAAAGGGCGACGAGGTTCTCGTCGGTTTCATTCAGGGGGATATGCGATCGCCTGTGATTTTGGGCGGGCTCTACAACGGCAAGGATTTGCCGCCCTCCCACCGTTCAAGCCAGCAGGATCAGAAGATGATTCGCACCAAGGGCAAACATGAATTGCTCTTTGATGATTCGAGCGGGAGTGAACGCATTCAACTCAAAAGCAACAAGGGCCATACCATCGACCTAAATGACGCGCAGAAAAAAATCACCGTGAAGAGCAACGGCGGACAAACTGTCGAAATTGACGACTCGGCGAAGACGATCACCGTAAGTACGAACGGAAAATCGATAACGGTGAACGGAACGAGCGGCGAAATCAAGCTTTCCGGCATGACCGTCATTTGCGACGGCACGAGCGTCAAGCTTGGCGGGCAAGCCGCGGCGCAATCCCTGATTTTAGGAGAGCTGTTCATGGCGCTGTTCAACGCCCATGTTCATCCATGCACTGCGCCCGGAGTTCCGAGCCTGCCGCCTGTAACACCTATGACTCCAGCCATGCTTTCACTGATTTCGAAAACGAGTTGACCGATGCCACCAGCGTTCTTAGGAAAAGGATGGCGGTTCCCAATCTTGCCAGACAAGGCAGGTTGCCTCGGGTATGTCGACGGCGACGCGAATGTGGAACAGTCCGTGCAAATCCTACTGATGACTGCGCTCGGAGAGCGTGTGATGCGATCCGACTTTGGCACACAAACTCCCAGACTGGTCTTTTCCCCGGGTAGTTTGCAATACCTCAAGCTGATCGAGAACACGATCGCAGATGCGATAAAAAACTGGGAGCCTCGAATTGATTTGGTCAGCGCACTGGCGGAAGCGGATCCCGCGGACGAATCAAAGATCACCGTCTCCGTGATCTACACGGTTCGCCAAACAAATACTCGCACAAATCTTGTCTTCCCCTTCTATGTCGGAACGACGCAGGTGACCGCATGAGCCTGCAACCAATTTCTCTGGACACTCTGAATTGGGATCAGATTTCGACTGCGATTCGCTCTCGCATTCCCGCAAATTCGAACGGCAAATGGACACTTCACGCACCGGTCGATCCGGGTGTCACTTTAATTGAACTCTACGCGTGGCTGATCGAGCAAAGGCTTTACTGGATGGATCAGACGCCGGACGATTTGATTTACGCCTCGCTCGCCTTGCTCGGAGAGGCGCCGAAACCCGCACTGGCCGCTGTAACCGTAATGCAATTGATTGATGACGCCCCTGCTGCTCCAGCACTGCGCACCGTCAATGGCGGAACCACACTCCGACTGGGACAGACAAATCCCGCGCTGATTTTTACAACAGACAACGATGTGACGCTGTTGCCGATGGACGAAGGCGCATCCGCAGGGCTCCGCATTAACGGCAGCGATCAGTCGGCAGATTTACAGCAAGGCCGACCGGTTTCGGCGATCGTTCCTGGCGCAGCAACTGCAAAAATCGAATTCCTGTTTCCGCTGAACGCCCCGCTTAAGGGTCCAGCTTCGGGAACTTTTTCCTTCTTGATTGACTTGGAAGATCTCGGCGGCATCGCGCCACAGTGGTCACACTTCGCAGCCGACGTTCCGCCGCCCGCATCGTTAACTTGGTCCTACCGCGGCAATTCCGCAACTGGGACGTCGCCGTTCGCGGCAGCCCAAATCGCGGATGGCACCTCGGGACTTCGCCGTCCTGGCATCATCGAACTGCCGATTCCCGGCGATTGGCAAGCGGAACCTGGGGCCGCAACGGCCGGCGCACAAATATATTCCGTCGTCCTTACCATTGCCAACGCACAGTATCCCGCGCCGCCTCGAATTTCTCGCGTAGTGCCCAACGTTGTCATCGCGCGTCACCGATTCGCACGAACAAAACAACCGAAGAACACAGACACTTGGCTTCCGCTTCCAGGAAACCTCATCCCTTTAACAAGCGACGTCACCGGTACCGCACTCTCGGAATTCCCACCCATCGAAGACTCGATTCGCGTCACGATTGCCGAACCGGATAGCACGCACACATGGAGCAGAGCCAATAGCCTATTCAACGCCGGTTCACAGGACCGCGTTTTCCTGGCAAACCGCCAACGCGGCGAGGTCAGCTTCGGCGATGGACTGACTGGTCGTCTGCCGCGCCCTTCGGGGCCGGCCGCAATCACCGTCAACTACGACGCCGGCGGAGGAGCCGCCGGACTGGTTGGCGAAAATGGCGAGTGGAATGCGATTGACCCATCGAATGGAGGCGCTGCGCAAAATCTTCGCGGACTCAATGTTGTTGCGGGGATAGAAGGCGAAGAAAGCGAATCGCTCGCCGACGCGCAGCTGCGCGTGCGGGCCTCTCTCAAGGAAATCGACCGCGCAGTAGTCGCCGACGATTTTGAAGTCCTGGCGCGAACAACTCCCGGTGCAGGACTCGCTCGTGCCGAGGCAGCCATCGGACGGCATCCGGACTTTCCTTGCACCACGGTACCCGGCGCCGTGACGGTTTACGTTGTGCCCTTTGCCCCGCGCGACGGTTTCGGTTTGTTTGGCGGCGATGCCGATTTTGTTGCGGCGCCGGTCGCTGATCCGGGCCAATTGTCGGCAGTTTCACAACGGTTGGATGGCGAACGATTGATTGGCACTCAAATATTCGTCGAGCCCGCAAAGTACCGTCGTGTTTCCCTCACTGCTCAAATCTCCGCATCCTCGGCTGTCTCAGCTTCGTTGCAGGCTCAGATGCGAGCGCGACTTCAGCAGTTCCTCGATCCACTCTCCGGTGGCGACGCCGGCGACGGCTGGCCGTTCGGCGATCCTCTGCGACCCACGGCTTTCTTGCGTGAGCTTCAGCAGGTGCTGGGCGATCGCGGCTCAATACAAAGTGTTTCCATCCAGCTCAGCGGAATGCCTTCCCCAGAGAGTTGCCAGGACGTCGCAATCGGCGCATACGAACTGCCCGTGCTTGAGAATGTGGTATTTCAGGTTGCGATAACCGCTTCGCGCGTCGGAGGTCTGCAATGAGCGGCGCGTGGTGGGGAAAAGAGGCGACGCCTGCGCAACGTCTGCAGGACGTGTCGCCGAATGCCACTCCTCAGACTGAGTTGCTGCTCTGCGACAGCTCGCGAGAGGAAGTGCTCAAGGAACTCCTGGCGAATGCTCCGCCGTTTACGCCGGAATGGACGAACCGCAGTGCCGGGGATGCAGGGACGGCGCTACTGAAACTGTTCGCGGAAGAGCTTGAGCCCGCTCTCGAACGCATCAATCTTTTGCCCCAGAATTCCTTCATCCAGTTCCTGAATAATACGGGAATCAGCACGCGGCCAGCGACTCCAGCCGAAGCTCTGCTGCAATTCACGCTCGCGGACGGTGCGACGCAGCCCGTCCCAATTCCGCAAGGATTTCAAACCAGCGCACCCGCCGCCGATGGTGGACCGCCGGTAATTTTTGAAACAACGCAATCACTAAGCGCCGTACCTGGCTCCATCAAAGAGCTTTACACGCTCGAACACGGACTCTATGAATCGCTGGATCCTACGACGGATACAGTGCCGTTTTTTCCGTTCGGAGGGAAACCAAAACCCGGCGTGGCGCTCCTGATTGGCATTTCTGCAAATGACGCTGCAGACCTCGGATCGCAGATCTCCCTAGGATTCGACGTGCAGGGAGAAGCTGGAGTGCCCGCTCCTGTATCCACGGGGGGATCCGTGCCGACGCCTGCGCCGCTGTCTCCGCTATTGCAGTGGAGTATTCTTAACGGCGCGTCATTCGAAAGCGCAAAAGTTCTATTCGACGAAACCGACGGCCTCACCAGCAGCGGAATTGTTGCACTGGAAGTTTCTGATCAGTGGATCCCTGGAATTCCTTCAGGTTCGTCCGACACGCAGCCGCTCTTCTGGATTCGTGCCCAGATTGTATACGGCGCCTATTTGAAGGCGCCTGTTTTGTTGTCGATAAGATTGAATGTGGCTCGAGCGATCGCCGCTCGAACCATCCACGATGAAGTCTTGACGCCCGTGGCAAACACCAAAGGCTCCGTGATGCAGTTAAGCCAGACACCTATTCTGTCCGGTAGTGTCGTTCTCTCTGTTGACGACAGCTCCGACCTGACTTTCGCTGGGGCATCTCCGTTGGCGCTTCCCGGCGCCGCGTCAACCGTCACAACCGCTGGTCAAGACTGGCAACAAGTCGACGACTTGGCACAGTTTGGACCGGATGACAAAGTCTACGTTCTCGATCTTGCCTCGGGCCTTGTTCAGTTCGGCGACGGCGTCCACGGCAAAGCCCTGCCCCAGGGCTATCGAAACGTGGCGGCAAAAAGCTATCAAGTTGGTGGCGGCAGCGGTGGCTCGGTTGCGGCTGGCAAGATCACGAGTCTTGTAAATTCCGTTCCATTCCTGAATGCGGTTACGAATCCAAAACCCGCGACGGGCGGACTCGACGCGGAAACGCAGCAGGAAGCGCTCATACGCGGGCCCGCCGAGTTGCGCGCGTTTGGCCGCGCCGTCGCTCCTGCAGACTACGCCGCCCTCGCTCTTCGGACGCCCGGCGCAAAAGTTGCCCGCGCATTTGCCGTGGCGGGTTTTCATCCAGCCTTTTCAGGCAAACCGATTCCCGGAGTTGTTTGCGTCTTTGTTGTGCCACAGACGTCTGGAACTTCGATTCCCATCGCTGACAGCGATACGCTCCGCGCTGTTTCGTCATACTTGAGCAGGCAGATCGCGCCTGCGGGCGCTGAAATTGTCGCCGCAGCTCCCGTATTTCACAAAGTTCGCGTCATCACAACCGTAGCTGTGCTGGCAGGGGCAAATCCAAGCGCCGTGGCCGCGAGTGTCACAGCTCGCATCAATTCTTATCTCGACCCGATCAATGGCGGAGACGATGGCAGCGGATGGCCATTCGGCGGAACAATTTCGTTTTCCTCATTAGTGCGGCAAATCGTTGCGGGAGTCCCTGAAGTGACCGCCGTTCCGAATCTTCAATTCGTAGTTGACGGAATTCGCCGCGGCAACTGTACAGACTTTCCAATCAGCGCATATTCCCTGCTTTGGCCGGGAACTCATGAAGTGTTTGCGATATTGCCGGAGGCTAAGCCATGAGCTGCGGCACCGGTAAACCGAACTTCCAGTTGCTGGATTGCAACGTGGGGTGGGCCGAACCCGATCCCGCGAAGACGAATCTCGACGGATTTGGCGATTGTGACGGTCTGCGACTCTTGCTGAAAAATCCGTCCGCCATCGATCCGTCAGCAATCACGGCTTGCATTCCGCCCGCGCGACTCGCCCGAGGTTGCGGTTCGTGCGAATGGTTTCTCGTCACCAAATCACCTCCGTGCTCCCGGCTGCTGAAAAGAGACGCTTGCCATCACGAGTGGGGCGAACTTTGGACTAGCAAATTCACGCCAATCCAACTGGTGGACGCCGTCGCAATCGCAACTTGGCGTCGCTATGTCGCGGTGGCCGACCGTGCTGTCGGACGGGTCTACTTGCTAAGCGCTTCAGGACTTCGACTCGTCGCTCAGGTATCGTTCGACAATCCTGCGGCGGTCGCGTTCTCTTCGACGGGTGAGCTGTTTGTTGCCTCTAGTTCGAAATCGCAGATTTTTCGTTTCGGCCTGGACGGAAATTTGAGAGGAATTCTTCAAGGCCCTGTCGCAACCGGGATCAATCGTATCGCCGTTGATAGAACCACGCGGCTGTGGGTGGTGTCGGTAGACGCAGGTGGCACATGGCAATTGTGGTCTGCTGCAATTTGCGATGGAATATTCCGAAGCGAAACCATCGCGAGCCTACAGGGAGCGTTTCCACCCTCAGGCGTCAGCGCCGAATCCCCCGAAGGATTTTGCCTCAACGATACAAGCGGCGGTTCGGTTGGCTGCTTTTCTTGGTATGGCCGGCCAATTCCCGCCGACGAAATAATTCCCGCGCCTCCACCGGCAGTCCAATCGCAGGGTCAGCTGCTGACCAGTGCGCTCGACAGCGGGATCCCTCGCTGCAAATGGCACCGCGTGCGCCTCGATGCGGACGTTCCATCGGGCACTTCGCTTGAAATCTCTGTCGCCACCACCGAGGACAAAAATATTCAGGCACAAGGCTCCCTGGGTGGCGATCCTCAATGGCAGACGTTCCCTTCGGGAGCGCCACATCCATCCGATTGGACCATCGCCGCGCCGGGCTTCCTCGATTTTCTGATCCAACAACCTCCCGGCCGTTATCTCTACTTACGGATTCGGTTTCGGTCCAGTGACGGCATATCTACGCCCATCGTCCGTCGCGTTCGCATCGATTTTCCTAGAACGACAAGCATCGAACATCTCCCAGACATCTACCGCCAGAATCCGAAGGCCGAAGAGTTCACCGAACGATTTCTCTCACTTTTCGATGCGTTGCTCTCGGATACGGACAATCTCATCACGGGCTACCCCGCGCTGCTCGATCCCACCGGTGTTCCCGATCAGCTTCTTCCGTGGCTTGCAAAGTTCTTCAGCATCAGTCTCGATCCAACCTGGAATGCGGACACATCTAGAAAAGTGATTCAATCTGCGGCAAAGCTGTACCGCGAGCGCGGTACACCCGCGGGTTTGCGCGATGCGATCCAGCTGGTCTTTGGAATTTCTCCAGCCATCCTTGAATCGAGTCCTGTTGGCCCTTGGGGCGCAGTAGGAACGGGAAACTCCCACAAGACCTGTGGCTGCACTGGTAGCCAATCCGCTTCGTCAATTCGTCGAACAGCAAAACTGGGTTCGGTGCGCCTGTTCGGAAAAACAAAGGTCAGATTCCGCCTCGGCAGTTCGCCCCTTTCCGGCGCGCCACTTCGTAGCTACGGAAATCCGGACCTCGATCCATTCGCAGACGGCAGTTACCGATTCCGTGTTCTCGTCCCGCCCTTGGCGGATACCTCGGAGCAAACGAAAGAAAGACTCCAGTACCTGGTGGAAGCACAAAAGCCGGCGCACACGATCGCCTCGATTCGGTTCGGCGGAACCGGTTTCCTTTTGGGCCATTGGTCCGCCGTCGGGATCGACACGGCTTTTGTTGCGCTCCCATCTCCGATTCTGGGCGCCAGCGGAAATATTCGGCTGCGTCGAACATCGATTCTGTGGGGGAGCCAGCAAACTCCCAACACTGGGATGAAGCTCGGCACGAGATCGATCGTAGGTATTCAGACAATTGCGGGGTGAAGCTATGGCGACAACGACGAAGGAACCAGAGCACGACGCTGGAAAACAAGCCGAATGCATGGAGACGGCGGATTTTCTCCGCTTGAAATATTTTTACGGCCAGATGTTGACCGCCAGCGATTTTCAGACGGAGCAGGATTTCTTTCGAGAAAAGCTCAAGCTGCACAATCGCTGCTTGCATGGCTACGGTGTCGTTTGCGGTTTGCGCGTTGAGCCCGTGCCGATTCCGCCCGATTGTGATGACAAGCATCGCGAAGAGTATCACTCCCTCAAACAGAAGCTTACAGACTTGCTGCAAAAAAAAGCGGCTGCCTCCCCCGATTCTCAGCCACAGCCCGCCGCCGCGCCGAGCCCAACAGCCGAAACACCGGCTCCAGCTCCTGCTCCACCCACGGCTCCAACTCCTGCACCGGCTCCCGCCGTGGCTCCGCCTGCCTCTCCGGCAGCGACCTCTGCTCCGGTTCCCCAACCCACCAACGCGCCACAAGCTCCCGTCACTCCGCCGGCAGCCGCTACACCGGCTCCCACAGAAAATTTGGACGCCGAAATAGAAGAAGTACGCCGAGCGCTGAGCAAGCTCCACAAGGAATGTTGCCACGAAGAGCCCAAAACAAAAGTCCACATCGACTGCGGCCTCGCAATCGATTGCGAAGGCAATGAACTCGTTGTACGGAAACCACTGACCGTCGATCTGCTCGCGGCGCTCGATTCCCAATCGGCTTATCTCGTCAAACATGGAGTGCACTCGCTCTATCTGAGCATCTGCTACTGCGAAAAGGACGTCGATCCGGTTCGCCCCGTTTTTCCCGAAGCTTGCGGCGCCTCGATGGATTCCGCTTTCGGTAAAGTTCGCGAGTCTGTTCGAATCCAGGTGAGCCTCGATCCTCCGCCGAAAGATCACCGCTGCGAGCCGTGCTGTGAAGCCTGCAAGAGTTGCTGTCTCTTGCTCGCACGAATCGATTGCTTTGTTCCGGGCCACGAGATTCAGCCTCATCACATCCACAACGAAGTGCAGCGACCCATAAGCCTGTATGAACCGACGACCATTACCGGCGTCAGTTGGAAACACGGCCACACCTACACGCAGGAGGAAGCTCGCGAGCTACTCGGCACGGACGACGAGCACAGCGAACACCACGACGGTTTGGAAATTCGCTTTTCGAAACCCGTCCGCGCTTCGACGATTCGCAGAGGCGTTCTCGACGTTTGGGTCGTCGAAGGAGGCCGCGGCCGTTCCGGCAACATCTATAACAAAGCCGGCAAGTTCGTGCACAAGCAGGATCACGGATTCGTCGAACGAATCCGTTTCCGCGACACCACAGAGGAGACCCTGGAACCCGGCGACAGGGTCATCATTACACTTCGCACTGATTTCATCCTCGACCGCTGCTGCCGCTCGGTCGACGGAGAGAATACCGGCGGCCGTGTTCCTCAACTTCCGGAATTTGCGCACCGCTTCCGTCATCATGCCGCCGGTGAAGAGCATCACGAGCACGAACACGAAGGCGAACATCATCCGCACGCCGAAGAATGTTGTCACCCACCCGGAAGGCCGGGCCCGTGGACATCGGGAAATCGAATTCCCGGCGGCATTTTCGAGAGTTGGTTTTTCATTCGCGAAGACGAAAACGATCGTGATCGCCGGAAGAGCAAGTAGGAGGATTACCATGACCGCTACGACAGCTACGAAAAAAGGTTGTGGATGTGGATGCGGCGGCGGTGCAACCACCGCGGCGAGCCCCTGCAAATGTGGTGGCGCGTCCTGCTCGCTTTGCCAGGACCAGAGCTTTGTGCGTCCTCGATTCTTCGCCGGGCAACTCCTGACCGAAGACGACCTGCAATTGCTCGAGGACTATTCGCTCGCCAAGAACCGATTGCATATGCGTCATTTGTTTGGCGCTGGAGTTGTTTGTGGACTCGAAGTCACCTGCTATCCCTGCGGCGGCGGTAAAGTCATCGTCAATCCTGGCTACGCCCTCGATTGTTGCGGCAACGACATCGTTGTCTCGTGCTCGACCGAACTCGACATCAACCAAATGATCCGGGAGTTCCTGCGCAAGCAGCGCGGCGGCGCCGACTGCGGCGACCCATGCGCCGGCACTGTATCTTCCTCCGGCGGAACTTCTCCTGCGGGAACGCCAGGCGCGCCAGCCGCCACAACTCAAACCGGGGCTTCAGAAAGTGTCACCCCGCAAAAACACGCGCACAAATATTGCCTGTACGTGAATTACTGCGAACAAGCTTCTGACCCGGTCGCACCCTACGCAACCGATGATCCTTGCACCTCCACTGCGTGCGAAACCACGCGGACGAAGGAAGGGTTCCGCTTCGAGCTTCGGTGCCCTCCGCCAGCCAACCCGTCATTGGGAATTTGCGGATCCATCAGCGATTGTTTGGGAGACGAAACCGCATACTCGACCGTCGCCGCTAGCAATCAACGGCTTGGCACATATTTCGAAAAATATCAGGCCGCCTACAGTCAATATCAACAGAGCCCCGTCCGCGTCCTCGGTCCGACTTTTTTTGACGATTGGCAGGCACACGTCGAGAATCTGGACACATCGTTAAAGGCGCTGACAACAAAACCTCAGGACGCGGTGGACAACGCCCTCATCGTCGCGAGCGATCTTGCGTCGTGGCAAACACAAGACAATCTTCAATTGCTCGCGCGAACGGCCAACGCGGATACCACCGAGTTGATCAAAGCCACCACCTCATCCTTGAATACTGCATTTAAAGCTTTCCAGTCGCAGGACTTTCAGACTCAGTATTCGGACACGCTCGACGTAGCCTGGCTAAATTCGCTGAATCTGCTTTCAACGCAATTGCTCTCGCTCGCCAACACGGCAGCCACAAGCGCGCCGACAACCACCGCGGACGTGCCCGCTCATGACACAACTACTCAACCCGAGTTGCTCGTCAGGACGCCCTCCACACCCGCGCCGAACTTCTCTTTCCAGCTCCTCGCCTATGGAGCTCCCTACACCGCGGCATTTCACAACGAAGCCCTGGTTCGTTTGGACGGAATGGACGCATGGATCGAAAATCGCCTTGCTCAAGCGCAAGCAAAAACGCATTGCACGCTTCCGCGTCTGGACACTTTGCCCGCACCGGCAACGGGCGATGTCAGTCGCGGCCAATTCTCCCAGCTCCTGGATCGCGGAACTCAGCGTTTGACCACCGTGTTTCAACTCATTCGCGATTGCATCTGCAACGCGATCAACCCTCCCTGCCCGGACTGTGACGACACGGGCGTGCTCCTCGCGTGTATCACCGTGTGCGATTGCCAGGTCATCGACATATGCAACTTGGAACGTACGTTTGTTCTGACGTGGCCGACCATTCGTTACTGGATTCCCGAAATCGCAAAGATCGGAAATGCTTTCGAGAGCCTGTGCTGCCCAAGTCAGTGCGACGACACATCCACAACGTCGGGATTCTCACCCGGCCGGTTCGCGGGCAGAGATCCAAATGCCGCGACCGCCCTTACACTATTGGCTCTCTTGGTGGCCGAGTGTGGCATCAAGCTTCCCATTCGGAACACGTCTGCGTCCTTTGCATCAGACGGCCGAAATCAAATCGTCAATTCGCTTCGCGACTTCTTCGCACCTTCCGCCACCGCGACAGCAGCGGCGGCTGCCCCAAGCCCTTCGCCAACGGCTGCTACAACTGCTTCCGCACCGAACGAGGCGCTGACCCAAAAACTGGTGGCGACTCAGCACAACTTCGATCTGCTCTCCCGTGATCACCGCAAATTGCTCGACCGTGTTGGAAAACTTGAAAAAGCAGTCGCTCGCAAGGGAGTTTCACTCGACGCTTAGGAGCCATCATGGCCACTACAATTGTCAGACCGACTTTTTATGAAGGGGAAGTCTTGCCCGCCGCCGATTTGGTCAGTTCGGTGGACTCTGCTCGGGGCCAAATGGCCCGCCACGACCGCTACCTTCATTCCTGGGGAATCGTCACTGGCCTCAGCTTAGTCGGCACTGACGCAACCCTCGCCGGTGGGACCAAGTACAAAACCATTGTGGTTCAACCGGGAATTGCGATCGACGGAACTGGCCGCGAAATCGTCGTTCCGAGCCAGATCTCATTGGTCTCGACCGAATTTCAATATGCAGTCAATCCGAAGGACAATATTTGGTATCCGGTTTTTCTTACCGGCCAGGACGAACCTGCGCCTCCATCAGCCAATTTGACGGGCGCTTGCAACACGTCGCTTCCCACCGCCATTCAGGAGAACGCTTCCATTGTGTATGGCTCCCCTGGCGCCGAGCTGAATCTCGATCAGCAAACCATTCCCGCGCTCACCGCCGGACCGGCTGATGGAACCACAAGTGATCCGTGGCAAATCCTGCTGGGCTTCGTCAGTTGGAGCACCGCCGCTCTCCAGTTCATCGATGTCGCGACGATGAGTCCGGACAGCGGAATCGGTCCTCGTTATGTCGGCGTGAACGCAGCCTCGGTCGTATCGCAAAGCGGCCAGTTGCAGCTGGCAACTCATCCAGCAAGCTTCGTCGGCCAGTCGCCCTCGATGGCGATGGCGATACAGGAATCAAGCGGCGGCCAGCTCATTTTCGGAAAACAAAATCCGGATGGCAGTATCACTCAGGTCTTAACGGTCACTTCGAAAGGCGACATCATCGCCGCTGGAAAATTTACCGGCGCCGTGACTCCCGGCAGCGTCCAAGTCCAATCGGGAATTGCTTCCGATGGCATGACGATTCCCTTGCCCATTGGTATCGACCCCGCCAGCGTCGATGCCGGAAAAGTGACGCTCTCCATCCACGTCACACCGCACTTTCAACAGCCCGTTGGCCCTTCGGGTGGCACCTATTTCCCTGTGCCTTATGAATGTTATGTCGATGACAATCGCCAGATTCACTGTCGCCTCCAATGGTGGAAGTCGACTCTCAATCTGGCAGACGTTCAGATCCTTCCGGCACTTTGCGATTACACCGTGATCGCCGCCGTTGCCGCATCGGGGAGTTGAGAATGAACAAAGAACTGAATTTGCTTTACATCAAGTCGACCGGACATGTGATTGCCGCGTTCACGCGCAGCGGAGAGCCCACTCAACCGGAAACAGCCGCTGACGCATTCGTCGGTGACGGCTTTCACCTCCGTGGATTCGGCGATGTCTCGGAGTTCTACAGCCAGAGCGATTTCAACAGCGCCGACCTCATGATCCCAGCTTCGGAGATCGGCATTTTCCGCACCAGCTTCGACTCCACGGTTCTCAATGCTCCGTTCGATTCACAGATGATCAATCTGGACACTACGCCGGCTCTCGGTACATTCAGCAATGCAAAGCCGGCGCCGCCAGCTACCTTACCGGTGACTCCTGCACCGACGCAATCGCTAAAGGTCACGTTGGCAGGCTCGCTTTCTGGCCCCACAAACGCGACTTTCATCTTGATTTCGCCGTCGCCCGCTGCGCCGATCGTGAAATCGAGCCTCATCCAGCCCCCCAATCCGTCACTCCCCAATCAACAAATCGATATTCCGCTGCCTGCATCTCTGAGCGTGGGCGAATACTACGCTCTCATTTTTCTCGCCGGGTATCCGGCATGTGTTCTTCCGTTCCAGATCAATTGAGGATGCAGCCTTGCCAGAGTTCGCTATTCGCCGGTGCAGTTTGCGTGTCGTACGCCGCAGTGGCTGGAGCTGGGGCTCGTCGCCCCGTCGTATTGCGGAAAATGCCATGCGCCTGCTTCCTGCGCTGATCGAAAAAAGCCTGCCCGGTATTTTCGACGGCGACCAGGATTGCGAGTATTCCGCTCCGATCGAACTGCGATTGCGGATCGGTATTGGCGAACTCCAGAGTAGTCTCAGCGCGAGTCATCGACAGAATTCAGAAGATGCGGCGGTAGTTGATGCCGGACTGGCAAAAAAGTTCGACTTGGCGCTCCGCGCCGCGCTCGGCATTCCTTTTCCTTCCATCGGCGAACCATCGTCTAAATCGAAAGTTTCCTCGACACGTTCTCACGAGCGGGGTGCGGACGTTGGCCCTAAATCTAGCCAAAAGCCTATCGAAAAACTCCTGCTGCGGTGGCTTGAAGACGGCGTCCTTGAACTTCAAATCAGCCGACTCTCGTTGTCGGAACTCGAATCCTGGATCGCAGTCCTGCGAGCTGCAACGGGCCCTCCCTCTGAACTCTCACCCGATCAAATCTCTTTTCTCAACCACGAGCTGCAACCGGAGGTTCTGGCGGAGGGAGTTCATTCCAGGCCGGAGTCGCTCTTCATTTTGCGTCGCCAAATTCTCACGGCTGCCCGCGCTGCCGAGAAGTTCAACATCCCGATCACTTCTCAAGAACTTTGGCGCCAAATCGAACGCGTAATTTCTCCCGGTATTCCCAAAAGTCCTGACGAAGTCGTTGCCGAGACTTCCGAAGCCGAGCCTCACGAATCAAAGCGCCGCCTATCCGCGCCAATCGAAGCGACGCTGCCGGTAAACAACCCGCAGCTCTCTATCATCGAGCGCAACGTCTCCCCGCTATCTTTAAACTCAACCTGGGATGCACACATTTGCACGGCCCTTCCCTTTCTTGTCCTCGCGCCGCTGCGGCGCTTGGACTATTTCGAAACACTCGCCGCTACTCTGCAGGCAGGCGGTCTCGAGGACTCCGCACCTTTATTCGCCGTTACTCTCGCTCGCAAAACTCTGCCGGCTCCCGAGCGTGGATGGCGCCGAACGGGCGACGCGGACTATGCATCCGCCGTCGCAGCCGGTTTGCAAAGTTCCGTCACCGACGAATCACTCGAAGATTTTTCGCGAAACTTCACGGCTCATCTCGGCCCCGTCGCTCGCCTGTTGGAGGATCGCGTTCAGGATGGACACGCAATCGGCACGCCGGTCACTCTCATGCGCTCCGCCGCCCCGAATTTCGCCGGCTGGTTATTGGTTGACGCACCTGGATGCTTCCCAATCTCTTTTTCGAATGACTTTTCTCAAATTATCGCGAAGCTTGCTCTCATGCAGCGCCCACTCGTTTTGCTCGATCCGGACTCCGCGATTCCTGCCGTGGTGCGCCAGCTCGAACAAGCACGAATTCGATTCCTCACAAATGCTCGGCCCGGCCGCGAAGAAGCGTGGCACCGCCTGAATCGTCCGTCCGATGAACCACTCTGGACAAACGGCTTTAACACGGACACGCAAGAACTCCGACATGCAGTCGTCAGTTTCTCCGCCGCGCAGGAAGAAGCATCCGGCATGTGGAACGATTTCGTCGTCTCACGGCCAGGTGTTCCGCGCACTGCAATGCCTGACCTCGAGCAACTTGTCTCATTTTCCGCCGCAGTATCGCTGGGCCTCATTGCATGGGACTTGTGGCACACACGCGGGAGAACCACGCCGCAACTCGCGCTCGAGCGGTTCGCGGATTTCGACGCACGCGTGCGTTTCGACGCCGATTGCATAACGGTCCGGCTCCCCATGGGCCGCCGCTACTCCGAACTTCGCGAAAGCGGCCTCTTGCAACCAATCGACGGAATTCCTTGGTTCCCGGGTTGCCGGGTGGAATTCAACGGAGGATAAATGGACAGCCTTGCCTCCCTCGCCATCGCGCACCTGATACTTCGGCTACAGCCAATTAACCGCGCCCTTCGCGTTGCCGTCGAAAATCAGCGCGCTGACGCCGAACGGCTCGCGCGCCCCGACGTATCCGCTCTTTGCGTAACCAGCGACCACGTCCAATTGTTGCTGCAGCAAATCGATTTCGTACAAAGCGGCATGGCTCTCTGCAGCTCTCCGTCAGCTCTCACTCCTGAGGAATTGGACGCCGAGGCGGAACTCCGCAGCGCTGCGTCGGCCACGTCCTTGTTTCTTCCGCTGGAACGAATGGTTTCGGAACTTTCGCTCACGGAATTCGAAACTGAAGTCATTTTGATTTGCGCAGCTGTCGAGTTCGATCCCAAATATGAGCGCATCTTTGCGTTCTTGCTGGACGACCTCAACCGCAAATTGCCTTGTCTAGAACTGCTTACTTCTCTCACCGCGAGTTCTCTGGATGAACGAATCGCGCGTCGCCATGTCCTCGGTTGCTCTGGTCAGCTTCGTCGTCGTGGAATTCTTGTACCCGTCGGCGATGCCGCATCTGAACTGCGCCAGGAATTCCGGTTGGCTCCCGGTGTTTTCGATTTTCTCGCCGGCACGTCCAAAGCGAATCCTCGCCAGTGGCAAGACCGCTTCGAAGTCCCAATTCCCGCATCGTCAATTCCGCCAAGCGGAATCAACCCTTCTGAATTTGCGCACTTGTGCGACGCCTTGTCCCAGGGATTTGTCCAAATCGTCGGCATCTGGGGCTCCGATTCGAACGGCACGCACGAACTGGTCCAAGGCATCGCCTCCGAATTAACAATTCCGCTCCGCCGGATCACTTGTCAGGATTTGCTCGCGCCGAATCTCGATATTCGTGCGTTTCTTCAAGAGCAGCTAACGATTGCCGCAGGCCTTCATGCAATCTTCTGGCTGGAATTCGAATCGCTGGATGACTCCAGCAATGCACGCATCTCTCAGATTCTCGCCGACACGCTCTCTCGCTCACCGGTTCCTGTAGTCGTCACTTCCACATCGCCATGGCGCCCTGCCTCACTTCTGCGTTCTGGCTCGTATACCGAAATTGAGCTCAGCGAACTCGACCACGCAACACGCGAAACAATCTGGTCGCAATCCTTTCCGGAACTTGCCGGCGACGAGGTTTCAAAAATCAGCTCCCGATTCGCACTCAGTGCCGCGGACATTCGCTCCATCTCGGAAATCGCCCGCGCTCGCGCTCGCGTCTGTGGCAACGGTGCTCCCGATCCCGTGCAACAACACGTAGCTGCTGCCTGCAACGTAGTCGCGCAACGCCACAGCACTCATTTCGCCACGGTGGTACGCCCCCGCCGCGGTCCCGACGACTTGATCTTGCCCCCTCAACTCCACCTGCAGATTCTCGAAATTGCGTCCTTCTCGCAGCTCGGCGCACGCATCGACGCCGATTGGGGCTTCGGCCACTTGGCCAACGGTTCCGGAATGAAAGCCATTTTTACGGGCGAGCCCGGCACTGGAAAAACTCTCGCCGCCGAAGTCATTGCCGGAATCCTCGGCCTCTCTCTTTACAAAGTTGATCTGGCGCGCGTCGTCTCCAAATGGGTCGGCGAAACCGAAAAAAATCTCGAGTCCGCGTTTCGCGAAGCGGAAGAGAGTCACTCCGTCCTTTTTTTCGACGAAGCCGAAGCTCTTTTTGGTAAACGTGCCGAAGTTCAGCATGGAACTGACCGCTATGCGAATTTGGAGGTCAGCTATTTGCTTCAACGGCTGGAATCAAGCAGCGGCTTGGTCATTCTCGCCAGTAACGTAAAAGATCAAATCGACTCCGCGTTCACGCGCCGCTTTCACGCCGCGGTTCATTTTCCAAAACCCGGTCCGGAAGAGCGGCTTCGCATCTGGAAACTGGCATTCCCGCAATCCGCTCCGCTCGACGACTCAGTCGACATCGCCGCGCTTGCGCGTCTTGATATGACCGGCGCGGCAATTGTCGGAGCCGCGCGCACAGCTGCCTTGCTCGCCGCAGATTCTGGTTCGTCTCGAATCACAATGCAACACGTTATTCGTTCCGCATCGCGCCAGTATCGCCGCGAAGCAAGAGTCCTCACTCCCGTGGATCTCGGACCTTACGGAGCTTTGTTGCAAGGGGCAACATGAGCCCAGCTGCAGTCAACGCATCGCCGGAAAAATCGCACCACACCGAAACTCTCGTGCGTTCCGCCGCTCCGCGACCCACCCTCGCGAAGCAGCCCCGGCCCGCCGCGGCTCACAATGAAGCCTTGGCGCCCACGTCGCCAGCAGCGACGACTATCGTCTCAGCACCAGCCATTCCGCCCGCGACGCCGGCCGCCGCTCCCTCCACACCGGCGCAAGCGTTGGCGCTTCAATCATCTTATGGCAACGCTGCTGTCGCGCGCGCAGCTTCCACCGGAGAACTCAGGCCCGCCGCCGCTGCCGAACCAGCTTCGAAGGGCGCCGCCCCTCCCGCAGAATCTCCATCAACTAAATCCGTCATCGCCGCGCCCACATCTGCTTCGCAAACTCCGGGCAACATCGCTTCCCCCGCCGCGCCGCTGCCTGCGCAAACTTTGCCGGCAACTGCCGTCGCCTCTGCCGCGCCAGCCGTCACCCCAGACGCCGCCGCCGCATCCGCCCCCACAACTGCAGCCGCATCAACTCCATCCGCAGGTGGCTCCGCGCCAGCTGGCAAAGCAACTGGCCCTGCAGCTCTCGCAGCGAAGCCAGCGGAAAAGAGCGCCGGAGCACATGCGGGCGGCGCAAAACACGAAACCGATCAGCACGCAAAACCTGCGCCCGCGGCAGCAGGTTCCGCCGGAGCATCTGGAGCTCGCAGTCGTTCCGCAGCAAACGATCCAGCTTTCCAGTCCGTCGTCAAACATGCAAAAGCCGTCGCTCACCATCAGGCCACGCACGGCTCCGCAAAAGGTAAAGCCGCGGAAGCCAGCGCTGCCGCCGTTCCTCCCGGCAACGAAGTTTCGAGCCGCGCAGCCGCGCGGCAGACCGCGACGATGGAAGCGCAAAAACCGAAACGCTTCAATCGCGAAGCCTTCAAATCTTCACTCCTCGGAAAAATCAAAGCGCCCAGCACTCTCAAGGAAGCCGACAACTTCAAGGAAAACAACAATCTTGGCGAAGTCAAAACTTCCGTCAATTCCCAGGTCGCTGATCAAAAACAGCAATCCCAGGGCGCCCTTCCGCAAAAAGTCGCGGAAAATCCCGACGCCTCCGGCATCGATCCGAAACCCGTAACTCCTCTTCCCGACGCCGGAATCGGTCAAGGCCAGGGAGTCGCCGCTGCTGGCGCCGCTCCGAAGCCCGCCGACAATTCTGAAATCGATCTGAGCGCCGGGCCCAAAGAAGTCGACAAGCAGATGTCCGACGCGCAAGTTACCGACGAACAGCTCGAAAAATCCAACGAGCCGGCGTTCCAATCCGCCGCGGGTGAAAAGAAAAACCTGCAAAAGCAATCGGCGGAGGCGCCGCGCGAATATCGAAAACAGGAAAAAACCGCGCTCGTCGCTTCCGCGCACCAGGCCCAGGCAATCGCGAACAAACACACCCACGAAATGCATGGCGCGCGCAAACATGCCCTGACCGCCGTTTCCGCTCACCAGGCCCAGGCTAAAGAAGAAGAGGAAAAGAAGCGGAAAGAAGTCTCCGATCACATCGAGTCCATCTACCAGAAGGTCAAAAGCAAAGTCGAAGCGCGCCTCTCGCAACTCGACAAAGACGTCAACAAAACATTCGACGACGGTGCGGACGGTGCCCGCGCCGCCTTCGAATCCTACGTCGAAGTCCGCATGGACGCCTACAAAGACGATCGCTACAGCGGAGTCACCGGCAAAGCCCGCTGGGTCAAAGACAAATTCCTCGGCATGCCGGATTTCGTCAACACGTTCTATGAAAAAGGCAAAGACCTGTTCATCCAGCACATGTCTGAAGTCATCGACCGCGTCGCCACGCTCGTCGAAGCCGGCTTGAACGAGTCCATGGATATCATCGCGTCCGGAAAAGCTGAAATCGATCACTACGTCAATGTCGAACTTCCTTCCAACCTGAAATCTTTCGGCCAGAAAGCCGCCACCGGCATCCAGAGTAAGTTCGAATCGCTCGAACAATCCGTCAACGACAAGCAGGATCAGCTCGCCGAGTCTCTCGCCCAGAAGTATTCAGAAAATATGGAGAAGTTGAACAGCCGCATCGAAGAGATGAAGGCCGCAAACCGTGGCTTGGTCGACGCCGTCCTCGACGCGGTCGTCGGCGTCATCAAGACCATTCTCCAGTTAAAAGACATGCTCCTGAACGTGCTCGCGCGCGCGGCCAGCGCCATCGGCATGATCATCGCGCATCCGATCGACTTCCTCGGAAATCTTGTCGAAGCAGGCAAACAGGGCTTTTCGAATTTCGTCGATCACATTCTCGAACATCTCAAACAGGGCTTCATGGAATGGCTGTTTGGCGCCGTGGCGGAAACCGGCATTCAGCTCCCCAAGAATTTCGACCTCCCGGGAATTCTCAGCCTCGTCCTCCAGGTTCTCGGCCTCACTTACTCCAACATTCGTTCGCGAGCCGTAAAAATCCTGGGCGAAAAAGTTGTCAAAGCGCTCGAAACCGCCGCAGAAATCTTCAAGATTCTCATCACGAAAGGTCCCGGCGGCCTTTGGGAGTACATCAAGGAAAAAATCGGCGACCTCAAATCGATGGTCATCGAAAAAATCAAATCCTTCATCATGGAAAAGGTCGTCATGGCGGGCATCACTTGGATCATCGGCCTGCTCAACCCCGCGTCTGCCTTCATCAAGGCTTGCAAGGCGATCTACGACATCATCATGTTCTTCGTCGAACATGGAAAACAGATTCTCGATCTCGTCAACGCCATCATCGATTCCATCACCGCCATCGCGAAGGGCCAGATTGGTGCAGCCGCCGCCTGGGTCGAAAAATCGCTCGCGCGCACCATCCCCGTCGTCATCGGTTTCCTCGCCGGACTTCTCGGCGTCGGCGGCATCTCCGAAAAAATCAAGGAAGTCATCGAGATGGTCCGCAAGCCCATCAACGAAGCCATCGATTGGGTCATCACCAAAGCCGTCGACCTCGTCAAAGCCGTCGGCGGCCTCCTCGGCTTTGGCAAAAAAGATGAACCGGTTGCCAAGACCAATGATCCGGAACACGATGCGAAAGTGCAGGCTGGATTGGCCGCAATTGACGAGGAAGATGCCAAACATGTTAAAGACGGAAAGATTACACAACAGGCTGCTGAGGAAGTTGCAGGCACAGTCAAGAAAGCCCACCCCGTTTTCAAGTCACTCACAGTCGTCGAGGGGCAAGAGACATGGGACTACGATTACGTCGCTAGCCCGGGCCAAAAGAAGCCAGGAGCCAAGAAGGCCGGTGCCGCAAGTCAGGCAGAATTGGAAAAACAAGTTAATCCAGTGGAACCGAATTACGCTTCCGTCGATGGTTTGGGAAGGCCAAAACCTGGGCCGGAAGGGTTTCCCCCGAAACGTGTGCTCGGAGGAGACCGCGAAGCGCTTCCACCGATTGCGGACTTACCCGGTGGTGCTACATCGTACCAACCAGGCGATCATCGTGGTCACCTGATTGGGGATCGTTTTGGTGGCCAAGCTGTCGAGGGCAATTTGGTCCCGATGCATCCCGTCCTGAACCTTTCAACATTTAAGACATTCGAGAACAAGATCGCCGCTGCATACGAAAAGTGGAAAAAAGATCGCCATGCTGCGCTCGTCTGGATGCACATCATTCCCGCTTATTCTAAGAATGAGCCCGGAGACCCAGAAAGCTATAGGCCGACCTCCGTGCATGGCTCATTCAAAATTCACTCGTTGGACGACAAGGGCGACCCACCCAAGGCGATCATTGGGGAAAGTGGCTCCAGTGGAAAACTCGATAATCCAGACTCCGGTCAACGGAGAAAGGAAATCAACCTCAACACCGCAGGGCGCGCAGAGCTAACGGAGATTCCGGGCGTGGGGCCGGAACTCGCGGATCGGATCGTGAACGAACGCAGGAAAGGTCCCTTTAGACGTTACATGGAATTGGTAGAGCGCGTGCCAGGCATCGGCGAAAAGACCCTGGAAAAGATTCGTGGCGAAGATCCGCTCATTCGTGTGAGATTGCTTGAGTGAGCCGTCACAACGGCGTCCCGCAAGGGGCGCGATCTCAAGGGCTCGGAAGAGTTCATATACTCTACATAGAAGACGAGTGTGGATTTACCGCCTTCACCCCATGCTTCCTCATCAACTCAAAAAACGCCCGCCGCGCTTTCCCGCTCGCCCGCGCCGCTTCCGCAATATTTCCCTTGCTCTTGCGCAGCGCTTCTTCCAGGTACTCCCGTTCGAACAAACTCACCAGTTCCCTCTTCGACTTCTGAAACGAGTTCGCTAATTTTTCAGCGCCCGGTGTGGCTTCACTCTCTTCCTCTTCCGTCGACAACAAGGGCAATTCGCTCGTCTCCACCGGATGATCCAGCTGCAAACACGTAAGATACTGCGCGCAATTCTCAAGTTCCCGCACGTTCCCCGGCCAGCTGTATCCCTGGATCCGCTCCCACGCTTTGTCGCTGAGCTTTGCCGGCGGAAATCCGTACAACTCCGCATAGTGCTCGATGTACTCCTCAAAAATCGGCCGAATATCCTCCGGCCGCTTCCACAACGGCGGCACATCGATCGGGATCACCCGCAGCCGGAAAAACAAATCCTCTCGAAATTTCCCTGCATGCACCGCCCCAACCAGGTCCGCGTTCGTCGCCGCAATGAATCGTATGTTCGCCTTCCGGGTTCGCGTCTCTCCCAGCCTTCGATATTCCTTTTCCTGAATGAATCGCAAAAGTTTCACTTGTCCCGGAATGCTCAGCGAATCCACTTCGTCCAGGAACAGCGTTCCGCCTTCTGCCGATGCCGCCAATCCCTCGCTCTGCGGCACCGCCCCCGTAAAAGCGCCTCCCACGTGCCCGAACAATTCATTCTCTAAAAGTGAATCGGGGATTGCGCCGCAGTTCACGGGTACAAACGCTGAATTTGCGCGGGGGCTTTGCCGGTGCGCGTAGCGCGCATACAACTCTTTTCCTACGCCAGTCGGCCCGGTAATCAGGATTTCCGCATCGCTGCAGGCAAACCTCGACAACCGTTCGAGGATTCCTCGATGAACCGAGCTGCTTCCAACGAGGCCTACACCTGCCACTGGAATTCCCCCAAGCGGAGCCTGAACCCGGAGCGGGCGCCGGAAAGCCATCTCGGCTTCAGCGGAACTGAAGGAAACGACCGAAGGGCGTGCTAGTTCGTAGTGATTGCTACGACAATTCCGTTACACACTGATGAAACGATTCGTGAATTTTTATTTGGAACCGGTGCCGTCTGAACCCTCTGTATATTCCTTCCATTGCAACTAAGGCAATAGAACGGGTCGTATCGTCCTGTGGAAAAACTGCGGAAAACTCGGTCCACCTCAGACCTTCTCTGCCCCTCACCATGGATCCCGAAATCCGCGCCGCAATACCCCGCCTCCCGTCCAGCTCCCATATAAGGACGCGCTTTTTCTCTTGACCCGGCGTACCTCCTATGTTAAGGTATGCACTAGGAAATACTGCGGACCTCGGATCGCGGCAGCCTCTGCCGCATTTTTCTTTTTTAGCTAAGCCCTTCAAAATGAGGTTCATACAAACCGCCTCAACCGCAACCCTCTTGTTTTAATAATCATCTGAACTGCCCGGGGGTGGGGGATACCAACGCTCTTGGCGCCCCCGCGTCGTCCGCAGCGACGCAGGAAAGCTATTTTTTTCAATCACTTGCGCACTCTTTTGCGCTCTTTTGCCGTCCGCGGCAACTCATCTATCGCCTTTTCAACAACTTGCGCACTCTTTGCAAAAACACCGGGGTGTACCCCTGTGATGCCCACTGGCGCTCATCTCGAGCCACTGCTTTCAGAGGTGCCGATAGCCTGCCTATCGAGCCCCCGTCCCGGCTCCACGAATAACCAGGCAAGCGCTCCGCAAAGGGATAGCCCGGCCGCGACCAGAAACGCCGCCGTCCAGCCCGCTCTTTGCGCGATCCACGGCGTAAGCGACGCCGTAATCATTCCACCGACTTGATTTCCCATGTTCATGAAGCCGGAGACGCTACCCGCCGAAGCGCCCCCGATATCGGCGGTCACGGACCAGAACGAACTCTGGGAGAGATAGAGCGCGCCCGCTCCGCCGGCCAGCACGAAAATGGCGACCTGCGTATTTTGTGCGCGCGATCCCACGATCAGGAAAACCGCGGCAAGCATCATCGCAACCGCCGCAATACCAGTGCGGCCGGCGCGTGGGCCCTTTCTTTTCGAGATCGCATCGCTGATCAGCCCGCCGAGCGGCGAACAAATCGCCATCGCAATGAACGGAAGCATTGAATACAGCGCGCTCGTTTTCAAATTCAGGCCGCGGACTTTTGCCAGGTAGATATAAAACCAGCTGAAGAAAATCCACGCGACGTAGCCGAACGAAAAATAGCTGACCGTAACGGCAAGCACTTCTTTGCTCCGGAACATACGTCCCCAGGAAATAAGTTTCGGTTTTTCCGTGGGAGATGAAATCGGAAGGCCGGCTTTTATTCGTGAGAGCTCGTTTACGGAAACACGCGGGTGCTCTTCGGGAGTGTTGCGGGCAATCACATACCAGACGAGGCCGACAGCCAATCCCAGTAGTGCGCAGACGAGAAAAGAACTGCGCCACCCAAAATGCAACATAATGTAGGTAACGAGGGGCGGCGCAAATCCGGCTCCGACTCCGACACCGGAAAAAATCAATCCGTTTGCGAGGCCGCGCTCGGAGCTCGGTATCCAACGCGCCACGAATTGATTGGTTGCCGGGTACATAACGGCTTCGCCGGCCCCTAAAGTGAATCGCAGGGCCATCAGCGCGAATAATGCAAAGCGGAATCCGCTGGGAACAACGACAGTGAGAGCGGAAAAAACTCCCCACCACAGAACGGCGAGCGCCAGAACGCGCCGCGCGCCCAATTTGTCCGCGAGCCTGCCTCCCAGCGTTTGGAACAACGCGTAGCCCGCGAGAAAGGCGCTAAAGATCCAACCCAGCTGAAGATTCGAGAGCCGAAACTCGCTCTGCAAAAGAGGTGCGGCGATAGAGATGTTCACGCGATCGAGATAGGCGACAGCGCTGAGCACAAACAGCCAGGAGATCAGCAACCAGCGAATCCGGTTCGATTTTTCGGCGGTCAAGCGCGCTCCTGCGTTCGAGTGCGAATCGTTGCGACGGCTGCAAAAAAAACTAGGCCAAATGCGCCTTGAAGAACTTCACGAGCTCCGTAGCGATAATCTTTTCCTCGCCCGGCTGCAGCATGAACGAATTCATCGAAAGAGCTTCACCATGTTCGCCGGTGGAGAGAACGATCGAGGGCTTGCCTTCGCGTAGCGCTTTTCCCGCCTCATGCGGCGTCATGGGAATTTTCTTCGCATCCCACTTGATGCGCATGTGCGGCACGTGATTTGCAATTTCCAGCGGCGGATAGGACGTCGTCACCGTGGGAATTTTTGTAATTTGCGACGAGATATATTCGAGCCGGCGCTGCCATTCTTTGTTTAAGGCCTCGTGGTCGTCTTTCAGAAACATTTCCACTGCCTTCACCATGCCGACGATTTCTTCCTTGCCGACTTTCTGGCTGCGCCCAATCGTGTCTTCGTGCGGACTATTATTGAGCAGCGCGTTGGCGACCAGTTCCTTTCGTCCGATCAGCAATCCGGCGCATTGCGGACCGCGCATCGCTTTGCCGCCGCTGAACGCGATCAGGTCATAGCCCATGTTCGCGTAATCCCACAAATGCGAAACGGGAGGCGTGTCCGCGGCCGCATCGATGAATGCCGGAAGATTGTTTTCGTGGGCGAGTTTCACCCATTCTTCCACTTTGATTTGCCCTTCGTCGTTCGCGAAGTTTGAAAAATGCATCATCGCAGTCTGCGGATTGATCGCCTTTTTCACGTCGTCGGCGGTTTCCACAACGACGAGTTTCACTCCGGTGTTGCGCAATTGATGGTCGAACGGATTCCGGTGCGACTTCTGAAGGATCACTTCGCTCTTCATTCCGGTCAGGTCCGGAATCTGTTCAATAAATTTCGGATTGTCTCCCGTCAAAATTCCCGCAAGGCCGGACTGCATCGCCGCTGCCGCGCCGCTCGTTACCAGCGCCGTGTAGCCCTCGGGAAGTTTCAGCATCTCGGCAATCCGTTTCCCTGCTGCAACTTCCAAATCCGGAATGCTGCAGAAATGCTTTCCCGCAAGCGCCATCACTTCTTCCACTTCCGGTCGTGGCAGCGAACCTCCCAGCACCGTCATCGTTCCTTGGCCATTGATGACCGTGGTTATGCCAAGCTCTTCGTAAACGTTTCCGGTCGAGCCAAATCCAGTCAGCTTCTTGGTCTCCGCAGGTATCGCCCCTGCGGGCATCGCGAAAGCGCGGATCGGGCTCAACAGCGCCGCGGAAATCGCGCTCACTGTCCCCAGAAAAGTTCTCCGGTTTGATCGCTCGATAATCGACATCGCGCTACGCACCCTTCTTCACAACCGCGGCGATGCAATTGATTTCCACGAGCGATTCCCCCGGCAGCCCCGCAACCGCAACCGTCGTCCGCGCGGGCCCGCCATTCGGAAAATAATTTTTGAACACCGAATTCATTCCGTCGTAGTACTCCAATTTCGCCAGAAAAACCGTCAGTTGCAAAATGCTGTCCATCGTGCCGCCTCCGGCTTCGACGACGGCTTTCACTCCGTCCATCACCATCGTCGTGTGCATCTCGATCGTCGGAGTTTTCCCGGCGTCAGATTTGTCGCCGCGCGAATGAGCGCCTTGCCCTGCGATATAGATGAGCCCGTTGTGAATAATCAGTGGCGTGATGAAACCTTTTCCGTCCGAAGGTTTCCCGTTCCCGTCCAACTTCTGCACTCCACCCGCGCCTTGCCCCACCGGCTCTGCCGCAGCAGCGCCCGCGATGCCAAGGCCCGGCAACAGTGCTGCGAGTTTTGCCGCAAATCCGCGGCGGGTCGTAAGATTTGAAAACATGTTCTTTCCTCCTGTGTGATCGATCACGTTCAAACTTTTCCTTCAGGGCAAAGCAAAACTGAACACGTCGCTTCCGGCCGCAATTGCAACGTACTGTTTCCCGTTCACCGCATAGCTCATCGGTGAAGCGTGCAGAGGTTGTCCGGTGTTGAAATGCCAAAGCGGTTTTCCCGTCTTCGCGTCGACGGCTTCAAACGATTCCGAGTTATCGCCAAAAAATACAAGTCCCGTTGTGGTGGTCATCGTTCCCGCGCTCGACCAGCGCCCGCTCGCTTGCGGATAGCGCCAGCGAAACGTCGCGGTGTCCAGATCGAATGCCAAAAGTATCTTCTCTCCGTGTTCTCCCGGCGGACGGCGCGAGCCCGTCGCGTAATATGTTTCCCCTTCTTTGAATTTCTGTTCGCCAGAAATCAAGACCGTGCATTCTTCCTGCGCCATAAAGTAGAGCGTTCGCGTCTCGGGATTGAAGGACGGAGAAAACCAGTTTGTCGCGCCGGAAAATCCCGGGCAAATCTTGGCTCCTTCCGGCGTCGGTTTCGCGCTGTCTTTATCCAGAATGGGCCGCCCTTTTTCGTCGATTCCTTTCGTCCAATTCAATTTCTCCGCGAAACGCGTGGCCGACAAAAATTCTCCCGTCGCGCGGTCGAGCACATAAATAAATCCGTTCCGGTTCGCTTCCACCAGCAACTTCCGCGCTTTCCCCTTATAATCCGCGTCCACGAGCACTGCCGTCTCCGTCGCGTCATAGTCATACAAATCGTGCGGCGTAAATTGAAAATGCCATTTCAGCTTTCCGGTATCCGGATCCAGCGCCAACACACTGCATGTATAGAGATCGTCCCCAGGCCGGACATCGCCGTTGAAATCGGGTGACGCGTTGCTCACGCCCCAATACACCGTATTTAATTCCGGATCGTAAGTTCCCGGCATCCAAGTTGTGCCGCCGGCATGTAAGTAGCTATCTCCCGGCCAACTTTCCGAGCCACGTTCGCCCGGGCCGGGAATCGTCCAGAACCTCCACAACAATTTGCCGGACTCCGCATCATACGCGGCAACAAATCCGCGCACTCCGTCGTCGCCGCCCGAAGTTCCGACCAGCACTTTTCCGTTGATGACAAGCGGCGCACTCGTCGCGCCGTAGTTTTTATTCCAGTCCGCATACGCAACATCCCACAACAAATTTCCCGATCGGGCGTCAAGACAAAGCAAGTGAGCGTTGTCGGTGTTCATATAAACGCGCGAGCCCCACACTCCGACGCCGCGATTCAGATGCCGTGAAGCATCATCAATCAATCCTTCGGTTATCGGCCGCGCGTAGTGCCAGATGGTCCGGCCCGTTCGCGCGTCGAGTGCATACGCATCGTTCGCGGCCGTGACGAACATAATTCCGTTGACGACAACCGGAGTCACTTCCAACGTGTCGGAATTGGGCGAGTGAAAGGCCCACTGCGCGCGCAACTTCTCGACGTTCGACGGAGTAATCTCGCGCAAACTGGAATAACGTCTCCCGGTATAATCTCCATTGTAAGAAGGCCAATTCGCAGCCACAGGCGCAGCCACCAGGTCGGAAGAAGTCACGTTGATTACGGCGGACACTGGAGCATCCGCTTGTGATTGTGAGTTTGCGCCGCTCGCAATCGCGGCGAAGAACAGAAACGTCACAACTTTTAGTAGCCACTGACGACCTGTCACTTAGCTCCTCACCATTCCCTTTAGCGAAATGCCGCAGCCGTCGCTGCGCGTGAAATTGTTTCCGGCCCGCGCGCCGGACGTGCATCAGCGGAGGGACGCGATTTCGCGACATCCAATCCGCGGTAACCCAGTTCCCGTGAAATTTGCAGCCCCGCCTCCTGCATCAGCGGCGCAAGTTGGCGCAACCGCGGAATCGGCATGCGCACGGCAGGCGCCGTCAAGCTCAAACTCGCGTTCACGCTTCCGGTGTGATCCCAGATCGGAGCCGCCACGCAACGAATGTGCGGCTCGTGCTCTTCCAAATCGTAGGCATGCCCTGCTTTGCGCACTCGCTGCAAATGCTGTTCCAGATCAGGGACAGTCGCAAGAGTGTTGGACGTAAAGCGGCGCATTTTGAGTTGTGGCAAAAGCGACTGAAGCTCCAGCTGCGGCAAATAGGCAAGCAACACTTTTCCCACCGCGGTGCAGTACAAAGGCACCGACGCGCCAATGCGCGAAAAAATTCGCAAATGTTCCGGTGAGTCCAATTTTTCCACGTAAACCGCGGTCAATCCTTGTCGCACCGTGAGGTGAATTGTTTCTCGCGTGTGCTGATTCAATGCTTGCAGATACGGCAAGCTGAGTCGCCGAATATCCAGCTGGCCAAGCGCTGCGTGTCCGATCGAAAAA
>Ga0209060_10000816_pt1 | contig 44235 bp, 34 predicted proteins | sample Coa_R1_8_FD_187155 | JGI IMG/M metagenome (GOLD analysis project Ga0209060, IMG submission 187155) | Surface soil microbial communities from Centralia Pennsylvania, which are recovering from an underground coalmine fire - Coalmine... | ecosystem: Environmental > Terrestrial > Soil >...
GGCCGATTCTACGGCACGGTCTGGCACAAGATGCGCAGCCAAGGCGGCGTGTGGAAGGCGCAGTACGTGATCATCTCGGCACTCTCGATTTACCTGGTGATGCAGACCATCGAGGCGGTGTTGTTCCGGGTGATCGAGTTGTCGGTGCCCATCTGGCTGTTCTGGGGCTTCGCCCGAGGGTCCCGTGCGAGATGGGAGTTGTGGCCGGTGCCACCGGAGGAGTTTGCCGAGGCCGAGTATTTCGAACCGGAGGTAGTGGAATGCCTCAAGTAAGTCTCACGCGGACCAAGGCGCCGGATACCACTCCCCGCCCACGTCCGGGCGAGGTCGAGTCGATATTCTCCATCGATGTGGAGGACTGGTATCACATCCTCCAGGTCCCGGGAACGCCGGCAATTCACTTGTGGGATCTGTTGCCATCGTGCGTGGAACGAGACTTCATGCGGCTGCTGGATTTGATGTCGGAGCGCGGTGTGCACGCCACCTGTTTCTTTCTAGGATGGGTGGCCCGGCGATTCCCGAGTCTGGTGCATGAGGCCGTAGCGCGTGGGCACGAGATCGCGTCGCACGGCTTTGCGCATCGGCTGGTGTTTCAGATGACGGCGCGGCGCTTTCGCGAGGATTCGGTGAGTGCCCGCTGCATTTTGGAAGACCTCGCCGGATGCCCGGTGCGGGGGTATCGCGCCGCGGGATTCTCGGTGATCGACCGCACGCCGTGGTTCTTCGAGACGCTGCTCGAAGCGGGATACGAGTACGATTCGTCGGTGTTTCCGGCGGCGCGGCAGCACGGCGGCATCAGCACGGCGCGTCGCGCCCCGTATCGCCTGGTGGGCGACTGGGGGGAGTTGATTGAGTTTCCCATCAGCGTGGCGGATGCGTATCCACGCGCGTTCTGTTTCTTCGGCGGGGGATATCTGAGGCTGTTCCCGCTGTGGCTCATCCGGCGGATGGCCCACAAGGTCCGTGCGGAGGCGCGTCCGGTGATCTATTATGTGCATCCGCGTGAGATCAACCCCGATCATCCGCGACTGCGCATGCCGCTGCACCGGCGATTCAAGTCATACGTGAATTTGCGAACTACCGAACCCAAAGTAGCGGGGATCCTTTCGGAGTTCCCCATGATTACGTTTCAGGAATATATCAAGCGCTATGGCGACTCATTGGAGCAATCAAATGTCTGAGACTAGTACAGCAACCCAAACCCAGGAATTTTTTCACTCCTATGCGGGGGATTTCAATGCGATCTACAGCAGCCGCAATGGAGTCTTCAACAATCTGATCAACCGCACGCTGCGAAAGAGCATGCAACTCCGGTACATCAAGACGCTGGAAGGCGCTACACCGGTAGTGGCCCGAACCGTTCTGGATGTCGGCTGCGGCCCCGGACACTACGGGATCGCGCTGGCGCGACGCGGCGCCGCCCGGGTGACCGGCATCGATTTCGCCGAGGGCATGATCGAACTGGCGCGACAGCAGGCGAAAGTGGCGGGAGTATCGGACTGCTGCGAGTTTCTGGCCGGCGATTTCACACAGTACCGTCCCGAAGCGCCGTTCGACTACGTGGTGGTGATGGGTTTCATGGACTACGTCAGTGAGCCCGCGGCGCTGATCGACCGGGTGAATTCGCTGACGCGACGTAAGGCGTTCTTCTCCTTCCCGGCAGCGGGCGGAATTCTCGCGTGGCAACGCCAGGTGCGTTACCGCCGGCGCTGCCCGCTGTATCTCTATCATCGCGAGGATCTGGAGAAGCTCTTTGCGAACGTGAAGGACGTGCGGGTCGAAATCGAGCCGATCGCCCGTGACTATTTCGTGACCATGACCAAGAGGTAGACCGTGATCGCCGTCATCTGGACAGACTGGTACGCCTATCACATCGCACGATTGCGCGCGCTATCCGACCACTCGATGCTGCGAGGAAAAGTGCTCGGCATCGAACTGGTAGGAGGCTGCGGGGAGCATGCGGGCCTCCGCTTCCGGAGCGACGAGCGGCAAGGCCTGCCGATCGAGACCCTGATGCCACAGGCGGACTGGCGCACTGCGGGGCAGGGGCGCGTGGGAGTGGAGCTTTGGCGAAAACTGCGGACCGCCAATCCGGCGATGGTGCTCGTACCTGGCTACTACACGGTTCCGGCGTTGATGGCCGCTATGTGGGCCAAGCTCCATCGGCGCCACAGCGTCCTGATGTCGGAGACGACGCGGGAAGACCACAGCCGGGTTTGGTGGAAAGAGTCTGCGAAGCGGTGGATCGTCCGGCTGCTGTTTGATTCCGCGATCGCCGGAGGAAAACCGCACGTCCGCTATCTACGTGAACTGGGCGTCCGGCCGGAAACGATTCGCCGTGGCTACGACGTAGTCGACAACCACTTCTTCGCGGGGGAGGCCGACCGTATGCGCGCCTCGGAGAGTCGCGCGGCTCTCGGATTGCCGGAGGATTACTTCCTCTTTGTGGGACGCTTCTCACCGGAAAAAAACGTCGAGCAACTGGTACGCAGTTTTGCCGAATTTCGCGGGGCGGGTGGACGCTCGCACCTGGTCCTGTGCGGCGATGGCCCGTTGCGCGACACGCTTGCCCGCATGGCAGAAGAACTGGGCGTGTCCGAATGTGTCCATTTCGAAGGCATGAAGTCCGTGCGCGAATTGCCGCCGTATTATGCGTTCGCGCGATGCCTGGTGCTGCCCAGCACGCGCGAGCCTTGGGGCCTGGTGATCAACGAGGCGATGGCTTCAGGCCTGCCGGTGCTGGCGTCGAGCCGCTGCGGCAGCGTCGAAGACCTGGTGGAAGATGAGGTCAACGGCTTCGTCTTCGATCCGCGCGAGTGCGGCGCGCTGACCGCAGCCATGCTACGCGTCGCCCGATTGAACGAACGCCGGATCGCCGAGATGGGACAGCGGTCACGCGAAATTATTGCTCGATATTCTCCCGAAATTTGGGCTTCGGAGGTGGCGCACCTTGCCAGCCAGTGCATATAGTCTCGCGATTGAAGAAAAAGCGGAAGCCAAAAAAGCGTCGGCCGTTTGGCTGCAAGTTGCGGAACATCTGGATCCGCGGTTCGGCGGCATTGCCGGAAGCGTGCCGTTGCTGGCGCAGGCGGCTGAGAGTGTAGCTCGCCACTTCGCGCCGATCGCCGCGTTTACCGGACCGGAGGAGAATCTGGCGCACCTGGAGCAACGAAACCTGCACGTCTTCCGCTTTCCCAGGGGCCGCTCCGCATGGATTCGCAATCCTACGTGGAAGAGCCAGTTGCAGAACCTTATCGAGGCGGTGGACGGCGTCCACATCCACGGCATTTGGGGAGAGCATTGCGCGATGGCGGCGGCGCTGGCGCGCGAGGCCGGCAAGCCGTACATCGTGGCCGCGCACGGCATGTTGGAAGGCTGGGCATTGCAGCAGAAGCGCCTCAAGAAAATGGTGTACTCGGCGCTGGTCGAACGCCCCAATCTACAGGGCGCGGCCTGCTTGCAGGCGCTCACCCGCAGTGAAGTGGACGACTATCGCCAATTCCACGCTCACGCTCCGGTGGCGATCATTCCCAACGGCGTGGACGTTCCAGTGGGCGCGACCCCCGATCGCTTCCTGGAGATATGGCCGCAGTTGAAGAACAAACGGCTCCTGCTCTTCCTGAGCCGCCTGCATCCCAAGAAGGGGCTCGACATCCTCTGCCAGACGTGGAGTCGGCTGCGCCGCAAGTACCCCGATCATCATCTGGTGTTGGCCGGTCCCGACTTCGAGAACGCCCGAGCTTCCACCGAAGAACTCGTAGACATGCTCGATATGCGTGACGCGGTGACGTTCACGGGGATGCTCGCTTCGGGCCTGAAGTGGAGCGCGCTGGCCGCCTCCGAGTTGTTCGTTCTCCCATCGTACTCCGAGGGTTTCAGCATGGCGGTGCTGGAGGCGATGGCGATGGCGGTCCCGGTGGTCATCACCACGCCTTGTCATTTTCCTGAGGTGGCCGAGCATGGCTGCGGCGAGGTGGTCGAACCCGATGCGCGCCAACTGGAAGCTGCACTGATCCGCGTGCTCAATGCCAGCCCGAGCGAACGGCAAAGAATGGGACGCAACGGCCAGGACCTCATCTTAAGGCGGTACACCTGGGAAACCGTCGGCCGCCAACTTACGAGAATCTACGACTGGCTGTTGGGTGGACAACTTCCCTCCAGCGTCGAAATTTACCGGACACCAGGAGCGCATTCATGAGCGCGGTGGACCTGTCCGCGTTCCACAACGAATGGTATCGGCCCGGGCGCTCGCGGCTGGTGCAGGCGGCTTGGTTCTTCCTGGGATCGCCGCTGGTGCGATTCCCTCTGCTGCCGTTGTCGGGAGCGCGCCTGGCGGTGCTCCGGCTATTCGGAGCGCGGATCGGCCGTGGGGTAGTCATCAAGCCGGGTGTGCGCGTGAAGTATCCCTGGCTGCTCACAACGGGCGACCATTGCTGGATCGGCGAGGACTGCTGGATCGACAACCTCGCCGAGGTCACGTTAGGCAGCGATGTCTGCATCTCACAAGGTGCATATCTGTGCTGCGGCAATCACGACTGGTCCGACCCGGCGTTCGGGCTGTTGGTCGGAAAGATCTCCGTTGCAGACGGCGCGTGGATCGGGGCGAGGGCGGTTGTCGGGCCAGGCTCGATCGTGGGCGAATGCGCGGTGGTTACGGCGGGCAGCGTGGTCACCAGGCGCGTCCCGGCGTTTGAAATTCATGGTGGCAATCCTGCGGTGTTCCTGAGAAATCGACAGATCAGAAAGGCGAATCGGGCGGCGGAAGCCGTCCATTCGGAAGTGCTATGAAGAAAGCGGTCATCACCGGTCTCACCGGCCAGGACGGATCGTACCTGGCGGAGTTCCTGCTCTCGAAGGGTTATGAGGTCCATGGCCTCAAGCGGCGCGTTTCCTCACTGAATACGAGCCGTGTCGATCACATCTATCAGGACGCGCACGAATCTGGCGCGCGGCTATTGATCCACTATGCGGATCTTGCGGACGGTCCGTCTCTCACGCGGCTGATGAACGAAATTGAGCCCGATGAGGTCTACAATCTCGCGGCGATGAGCCACGTGCGCGTGAGCTTCGAGGTGCCCGAGAGTACGGCCGACATTACGGCGCTCGGCGCGCTGCGCATTCTCGACGCGGCATGGCGTGCGGCCCCGCGCTGCCGGTATTATCAGGCGTCCTCGAGCGAGATGTTCGGCGCTGCACCGCCTCCCCAAAGCGAGAATACGCGTTTTCACCCGCGCAGTCCCTACGCCTGTGCCAAACTCTTCGCGCACACCGTCACGGTGAACTACCGCGAGGCTTACCAGGTGCATGCCTCCTCGGGAATTCTGTTCAATCACGAATCGCCTCGCCGCGGCGAGACCTTCGTGACGCGCAAGGTCACTCGGGCGGTGGCCCGCATCAAGCGCGGACTGCAAGACAAGCTCTTCCTCGGCAACTTGAATGCGCGCCGCGATTGGGGATACGCCCCTGACTACGTGGAAGCGATGTGGCTGATGCTACAGCAGGACGAGCCTGACGATTACGTCATCGGTACGGGCGAAGCGCACAGCGTCCGCGAGTTCGTAGAGAAGGCCTTCGCGCACGTCGGGCTGGATTGGCGCGATTACGTCGCGATCGATCCGAGATACGAACGTCCTGCCGAGGTAGATTACTTGCTCGCGGATTGCACCAAGGCCAGACGCCAGTTGGGGTGGGAGCCCAAAGTGAATTTCGAACAACTGGTGCGCCTGATGGTGGATGCAGACCTTGCCGAATGCGATTCGGGCAATCGTACGCCGTTGCTGGCCACGCATGCCATGTCGTAAAGGATGTGTCGCAGGCCAAGTCGCCTGTACCGCCGGCTAAGTGCCGGCTTTTTCGGTACAAACTATGAACTTACAAAACCAAACGATTCTGGTGACTGGAGGCGCAGGCTTTCTCGGTGGTCACATCGTCGAAGAACTGCAGCAAGCGGGCTGCACACAAGTCATATCCATACGCAGCTCCGACTATGACCTGCGCCAGGCCAGCGATGTCTCCAAGGTCTTTCAGTTCTACCGTCCCGATGTTGTGATCCACGCCGCGGCTGTGGTGGGAGGCATCGGAGCGAACCGAAATCGCCCAGGCGAATTCTTCTATGACAATGCTGTGATGGGGTTACACGTAATCGAAGCGGCGCGCCGTTACCGGACGGGCAAACTGGTGGTTCTCGGCACGGTTTGCGCCTATCCGAAGTTCGCGTCGGTGCCGTTCTCGGAAGACGACCTGTGGAACGGTTACCCCGAGGAGACCAACGCGCCCTACGGTATCGCCAAAAAGTCTCTGCTGGTACAGTGCCAGACGTATCGCCAGCAATTCGGCCTCAATGCTATTTATGTCATCCCGGTCAACTTGTATGGTCCGCGCGACCATTTCGATCTGGAGACCTCGCACGTAATTCCCGCGCTGATTCGGAAGTGCGTGGAGGCGCAGGAGCGAGGCGCCTCCAGTCTGGAGCTCTGGGGAGACGGAAGCGCGACCCGTGAGTTCATATTCGTGCGAGACGCCGCGCGGGCGATCGTTTTGGCGACTCGACTCTATGAGAAGTCCGATCCAGTAAATATCGGCACGGGCCAGGAGATCTCGATTGCCGATCTGGCGCGCCTGATCGCGGACCTCACGAACTTCCGCGGGGAGTTTCATTGGGACAGCTCGAAGCCTAATGGACAACCCCGCCGTTGCCTGGATATCAGTCGGGCGCAAAGGGAATTCGGCTTCCGCGCCTCGACCGAGCTGCGGGAGGGCCTCAGCGAGACCATCGCGTGGTATCGCTCCAGCCGCCAGACCATCGGGGCGTCGTAATGAAGATCCTGTTCATCAACCAGTTCTTCTGGCCGGATGCCGCGGCAACCGGCCAGTTTCTGGAGGATCTGGTGCGCCACCTCGGCGCGCAGGGCCACGACATCACCGTGATCGCGAGCGGCAATAAGTACGCCGATGCGGCTCCGTTGACCAACGCGCCACCGGCGCGAATTCTGCACGTTCGAGGCGTCCCGTTCGCGCGCAGTGTTTCCGGCCGGGCCCTGTCGTATCTTTCCTTCTTCACCGGCGCCTTCTGGAAGGCCATTCGCTGCGAGCGTCCGGATGTCGTCGTCACCATGACTACTCCGCCGCTGCTCTCTGTGATCGGCGAGTTTCTGCAACGCCTTCGCGGCGTGCGTCACGTGATTTGGGAGATGGATTTGTTTCCCGACGCGCTGGTAAGTTTGCAGGCTATGCGCGAGGGAGGATGGGCTGACCGCGCGCTGGGCCTGGTCGCCGACTATTGCCGCCGCCGCTCGGACGCCATTATCGCTCTGGGGCCTTGCATGGAAGCGCGACTTCGCAAGCGGGGTATCCCCGCGTCGCGGATTCACGTGGCGGACAACTGGGCCGATGGAGAGGAGATTCGACCGCAGCCTCCGCGTGAGGCTCCCGATCTGCACATCCTGTACTCGGGCAATCTGGGGCTATCGCACGATATCGATACCATCGCCGGCGCCATGGAAACGCTCGCGGGCGATCCTCGCTTCCGCTTCTCGTTCGCTGGTGGCGGCGCCCGCCGCGCGGAGCTCGAACTTCGCAACCAACAGCGTCCAACGGGCAACGTCACGTTTCTGCCCTATGCCAGCCGCAGAGATGTTGCTGCCAGCCTCGGTGCAGCGGATATCGGCCTGGTCACGCTGCGGCGCGAGTGTTCGGGTACGGTGGTACCGAGCAAGGTCTACGGCCTGATGGCCGCCGGCCGGCCCATTCTATTTATTGGGCCGCTCGATGCCTCAGCAGCTCGCCTGGTGGAGCGTCACGATTGCGGATGGCGCGTCGATGATGGCGATGTCGCGGGCCTGACCGCGCTCTTATCGAAGCTACAGCGCGATCGCAGCATGGCTCGAAATGCCGGAGCCCGCGCGCGCAAGGCCTTTGAGAATCACTACGACATCGGTATCGGCGTGGCCCGGATCGCGGCGATTCTCGGGCTGCCGGAAAGTTCTTATGTCATACCCAAATGCGTTTCCAGAGTGTTGGAGACATAAACCATGAATGTCCTCTGCTATCTTCTGGTGTGTTCCTTTTTCGCGGCTACGTTGCTCACCCCGCTGTGCACCAAAGCCGCTTGTAGGTTGGGGCTGGTGGATCGCCCCGACGGGCATCGCAAACTGCATCACAATCCGATTCCGCGCGTCGGTGGAATCGCCATCGCCCTGGCTTATACCCTGTCTTTTTCCATTCTTCTGATCTTCGCCCATCGTGATGGCCGTATCGTAGCCGACAACATGAGCCTGGTGTGGCGTCTGTTTCCCGCCGCCGGGATCGTATTTGCGACTGGACTGCTCGACGACTTGATTACCCTCACGTCGTGGCAGAAGCTGTTGGGCAACTTCGCTGGAGCTGCCTGGGCATACTGGGCCGGCGTGCGGATCGTAGTAGGAGGCCACACGTCGCACTGGTGGAGCCTGCCGCTCACTCTGCTGTGGCTGGCGGCCTGCACCAACGCCTTCAATCTGATTGATGGGCTCGATGGCCTCGCGGCTGGAATCGGGTTTCTCGCCACGCTAACGATTCTGCTGGGAGGGCTTATCCAAGGCAATTTCGCACTGGCAGTCGCGACTATTCCGTTGGCGGGCGCATTGATCGGCTTCCTGCGTTACAACTTGAATCCGGCATCCATCTTTCTGGGCGATTGCGGGAGTCTTCTTATAGGTTTTCTCCTCGGTTGTTTCGGCGTGATCTGGAGTCAGAAATCCGCCACCCTTTTAGGAATGGCGGCACCCCTCTTGGCGATGACGGTACCTGTTCTCGACGTCGCCCTTTCTATTGCCCGGCGCTACATGCGGCAGCAGCCCATTTTCAAGGCCGATACGGGCCACGTCCATCATCGGCTTCTGGCAATGGGACTCGGGCCCCGCCACGTCGCGCTGATCCTCTACGCCGTGGGTGGTCTCGGCGCGGCGTGTTCGCTGCTCCAGGGTTTGACGGGCGTACGATTCGGCGGCGCGGCGATCGTGCTGTTCTCGGTAGTGGTCTGGTTCGGCGTGCGGCGGCTCAAATATGTGGAGTTCGGCGTGGCGCATCGCATGCTAAAGACCGGCGAATTCCGGCGCCTGTTGAAGGCCAACATCCGGCTGCAAATGTTCCAGGAAGCAGTAGCGCGTTCAGCTTCGGGCGAGGAGTGCTGGCCCATCATCCAGGAAGCCTGCCGCGACTTCGGCTTCACCTCCGTGCAGTTGCACGTGGGGAATCAGTGGTTCGAGGAGACATTTGTCCGCCACCCCCGCCGGTCAGACGATGACGATTGGAGCGTCAGGATCGAGCTTTCGCGTGGGGATTACGCCATCGTCCGCCATGCCGTCAACTCTCCGCTCGAAGGAATGATCATCCTGCCTTTCCTCGAAGCGATGCACGGCTTGCTATTGGAGAAGCGTCCGGAAACATCGGGCGCTGCAGTGGGATGAGGAATCGGAGTTTGGGAGGCCCCATGCGTAGTGCAACCAGTTCCAAGGTGAAGCTGATCCTGATCGCGTGCCTGCTGTGCTGCAGTGCAGCCGGAGTGGCCGTGTATCATTCACGCGAACCCCATCCGTCCATCGAGTTTACCTCGCAGGGACTGAGTTCGCTGCAGTTCCGCGGGGTCGAGTTCCTCTCCTTCGGCGACCTGCGGGTTTCGCGCGCCGTGATGCGCGACTCCAGCGGCCGGTCCGCTCCCGCATCCCTCGATTCCTCGCTCGAGGTCGACCCCAAAACCGGCACCGTGTTGCGGCGTTTTCCCTGGGGAGAACTGTCGGCGCGCTACACCACTTCACCTGGACGCCTGGCGATCGCAATCACCGTCACCAACCGCTCCCAGAACACATTGCAAGAGGCGTCCTACGAGCCGCTTGGTTTGAAGTTCCCAGGCAAAGTGGTGGAGTACGATGGCACGGTTCCATTACTCGGTCACAACTATGGCGACCCCACGCTAATCGGGATGAGTTGGGGAACCGGCATAGCGGTTCTGGCTAATGATGATGTTACACAGCCCCTGATCTCGGGCTTCCCATGGGCGCTGGACCGGCCCGGCAACACGACGTTTCCCCTGCGTGTCTGCACCGGCCGCGACCCCATGCTTCCCGACATGCTTCCCTACATTCAGCGGCCGGTGGCGCCAGGAGTTTCGGATACTTATCATCTCTCCATCCGCTTCGGTTCGCGAACCACGGGTGTCTCCCAACTCGGCCACGACGTCTTGCAGCGATTTGCGGAACACTACCCCGGACACTTGCAGTGGAAAGACCGCCGGCCCATCGGTACGATCTTCCTGGCGAGCAGCGGTTCACACTCGGCTAAAAATCCTCGAGGCTGGCTGCTCGACCCCAACATTGATGTGAAGAGCGCGGCCGGTGTCGCGGACCTCAAACAAAAGATCCTGCAACTGGCCGATTCCACGACTCGCATCTTGCGATCCATGAATGCACAGGGTGCGATCACCTGGGATATCGAAGGCGAAGAGTTCCCGACCGCTACTTACGCCGGCGATCCGCGTCAGTTCACCGCGATGGCTCCCGAGATGGCGGGCATTGCCGATGCCTATTTCGAACGCCTGCGCAATGCCGGCTTTCGCGTGGGAGTGTGTGTGCGCCCGCAAGAGTTGGTCTTCGATCCGCAGCAACAGACGGCGATTGAGCGAGACACCCAAGACCCTGCCGCACTGTTGACGGAGAAGATTGCCTGGGCGCGGAATCGCTGGGGCGCCACGCTCTTCTACGTGGACACCAACGGCGACCCGAGCCGGCCGCTGGATGCGGACATTCTGGAAAAGGTAGCGGCGACTTTCCCGGATGTGCTGCTGGTGCCGGAGCATAAGAATGTCCGCTACTTCGCATTCTCCGCACCGTATTTCAGCTTGCATGAAGGGCTGGCTGCCACGCCCGAAGCGATCCGCGCGGTGTACCCGAATGCCTTCAGTCTGATCAACACCGCCGACGGACCTATCGCGCACCGGCGCGAGGAATTGATGTCAGCCATCAAGCATGGAGATATTCTGCTCTACCGCACCTGGTACGACGATCCAGCCAATACGGAAGTCAAGAGCTTGTATTAGTCGTGTGTCGTTTGCTCATTCGGAACGCTTGACTGCGAGCATGGCTGGTAGAGGAGCGTGCGACGCGACCCACGAGCCGCGATCGTGAGAAATTTTGTGAGAAGCTGTGAAAAATCCGGACATGGCTTGCTCACGGTCGCGGCTCGTAACCTACCCGAAGTCGCGGCTCGTAACCTACCCAAATACGTTTCGCGCGATACGTGTGCTTACGAGCCGCGCGCGTAAGCAAGCGATGCCTCATCGTACTTGGGGCAAGCGCTCCCGGATTTTTCACAGCTTCTCACCTCACGCGCGCGGCTCGCCAGCGTACGTATTCGCGCGAAGGTAGCTTACGAGCCGCGATCGTGATGAAGGTGCGTTCCTGGCAGTGACAACTGTCAGAAAAAGGCCGCGTCGAGGTCGCGTGTAATCTCTTCGCTGAGCGGCATCAGCGATCCGATGGCCCGGCAGTTGATGATCGCCTCAGCCGTCGACTCGAGCACCTCCAGGCGGTCGAAGGCGTCCAGCACATCCGAGCCGGTGACCAGGACGCCATCGTTCTCCAGGATAAGTACGGGCTGTTCTGGTGAGAGCCGATCGGCGAGGTCGCCGGGATCCTGGAACTGCAGACCGAACGGCACACTCCCCACCTGCCGGATGACGACGTAGCTTTCGGGGATCGTGCGGCTATCGAGCGGAACTCCGCTTACGCTGAAGGCAGTGGCGTTCACGGGATAAGCGTTGACGATGGCGCCGACATGGGGGTGGCGACGGTAGATTGCTTCATGAAGGGCGGCTGCACGGCTTGGCTGCTTGCCGGCCTCGGCGCGGCTCTCGCGGATTGACACCAAGTCCTGGAGGTCGAGCGTGCCGCGGTCTACCTGGTAGGGAGTAATCACAAAGTCAGGACCATCTGTGCGCGCGGAGTAGCTGCCCTGCGTGCTGATGAACAACCTCTGCCGGTACGCCCGTCTGACAAACTCGCAGAGCCGCCGGCGCATTTCGTTCTCGTGGCTGCTGGGTGGGGTCGGCGCCAATTCCTCCCATCGTGTGGTCCGCTGCCGTTCGATCTCGAGTTCAGAATCGCTGAGCACACGAATGTCGCCGCCCAGCAGTTTCGCCTTGATCAATGTCTTGGCGGTGAACTCCAGGGTTTCGAACCGCCGAAAGGCCTGCTGCAGATCGTGACCGGCCGTAACCACGCCGTGGTTCTCCAGGATCACGCAGTCGTACCCTTCCCCGAACACGTCCGCCACGCGATTTCCCAGCGCCGCGCTGCCCGGTAGTTCATAAGGCGCGAAACCGGCTTCGCCGCAGATACGCCGCGCCTGGTGAAAGAGCCGCGTGTCGGGCACCTGGTGGACCAGGCTGAATGCCACCAGCGCGGTGGGATGCGCATGCACGATTCCGCCTAGTTCGGGCCGACGCTGTCGAATCTGCTGATGAATCGGAAGCTCGGAGGAAGGCCGGCGCGTTCCCTCCGTTCGGCCGTCCGCGCGAATCCACACGATGTCGTCGCGCCGCAATCCGCCTTTATCCACGCGCGCCGGAGTAATCCACACGTCACCGTTCGCCTCGCAAATGGAGAGATTTCCGCCGGACGTGGTCGTCATGCGATACCTGTAGATCCTCTCCATCGCATCAAGGATCTGGTCGCGGGGGTGTTGGTAATGGTAAGGATTCGGCATAATCTTCACGAGGACGCCAGGATCGCTTCAATCACGCGCTTCGTCTCGCCGGGATCGCGCACCTGGATGCAGAGTACACCTGCTTCGCGTGCCGGGTAGTCGTTGCCCCCAGGAAATATTGCGTCGCCGATGAACAGCATCTCGGAAAGGGCGACGCCGAGCGTGTCGCGTAGTTTGAAGATGCCATACGCCTTATCGATACCGGGCTTGGTGACATCGATCGAAGTCGCGCCGCCCATACGCACCGAAAATTCGGGAATGAACGTATCCAAAATGGCTTTGATCTTCTTCCGTTTCGAAAAATCGGGGTCCCATTTCTTCTTCTCTTCCAAGGGAGCGGACTGCCCCAGTGCCGAGAAAGTGATCTGGCTGCCGCGATCTTCAATCGCCTCGCCCCACAGCTTCTCGGGCTTATACCCAGCCTGGTCTATCGCCTTTTCCAAAGAACTGATGATCTTCACTTTCTGCTCAGGAGTGAAGTCCTCGGCGTACAGCAGATTCCAGTCGGATCCGTATTCGTAAAACTTGGTCCCGCAGGTGGGCAGAAGATACAAGTCCTCCAAGTGCCCGTCCAGCGGCAGGTTCGAGAGCAACTGGTTCTGAAACTGCGGCCAGTTGCCGCCTGAGATGACTGCCACTTTAGCGACGCCGAGCAGGCTGGTGAGCAGTTTGGCCATCTCGGGATCGAGAGAAGACTTACTCTCGGCAAGCGTTCCATCCAGGTCGAAGACGATCAGTTTTTTCATCGTGTGTCGATTCCTCAATCGGATATTTGGGCGCGCGTCAGGCGAAAAATCCAGGCGCCCGGAGTCAGTGCGGCCAGGTGCCGCGCGCAATTCCATTCGAGCAGTTTTCGGCAAATCGCCGAGATACCGAAGGGCCGGCTCAAATGTGCCCGGCATTCGCGAAGATGGCTCGCACAGGGTGTTGCGTGCGCGGCGTTTCGTCCGGCCAGCCGTCCCGTGAACAAGGCGTTCAGGATGCCCGAACCAGTAAACGGGTCCACGAAGCCCAATGCGTCTCCCGCCGCATAGACCCGCTGACCGCCTTCGCTCGCCGAGACCGGTGCATACGAGAGCGGGCCGGTGCGCAGCCATTCCATCCGGCGCCGCAGCGGTTGCAGGCGCTCAGCCAAGACCGGAAAGCCCCCTAGATACTCGTCCACTTGGAAACCGCAACTTCGCAGAGCTGCTTCAGGAGCGATGCCGCAGACGTTCGTCCAGCCATTCTCAATCGGGCTGACCCCGACGTAAGCGTGGCGGCCGAAGAACAGCTCGATGGCATCGTCCTGCGGGCCCTCGAAGTGCGCCTTGAATCCGAAAAGACGATTCTCACGCGAGCCGGAGGGTCGGCGGCCTACCGAGACTACCCTCGCCCCACCATCGCGATTGTCCTCATCCAGCGAGACGCTTTCGCCGCGATGCACCTCCGCGCCCGCCGCCTCCGCGCGCTCCAGGAGAATGCGGTCGAGTTCCAGACGGCTCAAGCCCAGCGCGGGCTCACCGAATCTCCATTCCTTCTTGCGTTGACCGAACCACAGTCGGCAGGTGGCGATGCGTGCTGGGCGGAGTCCCGCGAAGTCCGCGATGCCTAGCGAGTCCAAAACGCGCAGCGCGCCGGGGGACAAGAATTCGCCGCAGACTTTGTGTTTGGGACGTGGAGACCGTTCGAAGAGCTGCACGGAGACGTTTTCGCCAGCCGCCGCAATCGCCGCAGCGGCACCCGCCGGTCCCCCTCCGATCACCAGAACTTTTCCCATGCGTCAGGCTCTTTGTCTATTATCCGACGTCTCACGGCGCCCATTGCATATAATGCGTTCAAAGACACATGCGCACTCAGCAACCGGGGCCACGATGAAGCGTGCCGTGGAGCGGGAAATTCTGGACGAACCCGATGTTCCCGATGCCCTCGCCGATCTCGCCTACAGCGACCTCACCCGCATCCATCGATATCTGGGCGACACTGCGGTGATCGTCAACGCCATCCGCCGCGATCCGCGGCCCGTCCGCAAGGTGATGGATTTGGGCTGCGCGGCGGGCGGAGTGCTGCGCGAGATTCGCCAGAAGCTCGGAGTGGAGACCATCGGTGTAGATGTGGCGCCACGCGGGGTCCGCGATGGCAAGCAGGCGATCATTCGCGCGGACGCGGTGCGAGACGCGCTGCCGCAGGCCGATCTGGCTTTCTGCATGTACCTCGGGCATCACCTCTCGGAGCAGGACGTGATCGGTCTGATCCGCAACGTGGGCCGATGCTCGCGGCGATTTCTGCTCTTGGACCTGGTGCGCCATCCGCTACCGCTCGCGCTTTTTCGCGTGTTTGTCGCGCCATTTGTCTCGCCGGTGGTGGTGGCGGACGGCTCGGTCTCGATTCGGCGTTCGTTTACACGGCAGGAGTTGGGCAAGCTGGCGAGCGAGGCACTGGCGGGCTCCAGTGGCCGTTTCCGGCATTCCGTGGCGCCTCTGTATATGCGGCAAGTGCTCGACATTTCGTACGGCACGTGAGCGGTGGCGCAAACACTCCTGTTTGCCGCGTCGAGACTCATCTCGACGCGGCGAACAAGAGTGTTCGCGCCACGGGCGACGCTAGAGGTCAGGAGTGCCGATGCTACAGTAAAGGCTTGCCCTATCACCTGCCGGAATCCTCTGGAATCGCCGCACCCGCACTGGCAACGGCGGTGGGGCTGGGTGGTGCTCTGCTGGGCCTATGGCTCACCGGAATGCGGCGCCGCGCGCAGGTAGTGGTTCCCTTCAGCGCGGGCGTCCTGCTGGGCGTGGCGGTGTTCGGCCTGGTTCCGGAACTCGCGATAGAACTCGGCTGGATGGTGAGCTTGCTGTTGTTTGCCGCCGGGTACGGCGTCCTGCTCCTCCTCAATCGTTACGCGTACCCGGTCTGTCCGACCTGTGCGCACGATCACGATCACAACTCCTGTGCCACGGAATTACATGGATTCGCGGCTCCGCTAATCGTGGCGGCGACGCTCCACAGCTTCCTGGATGGCTGGAGCATCGCGACCGTCCAATTGCATGTGCCGCTTGGCCTGCGAGTCGCGGTCCCGGTGGCGGTGGGACTTCACAAATTACCCGAAGGCATCGCTCTTGGAGGCGTCTTGCGGGCATCGGTGAAGTCGCGTTTTTCGGCCACGGCGTGGTGTGGACTGGCCGAAGGAAGCACCTTGCTCGGTGGCGTACTGGGATTAGTGATGGCGCCGCGATTGGGAACTGCCTGGATCACGTATCCCTTGGGTGTCGCGGCAGGATGGCTCTTCTATCTGGGATTCCACGCTGTTCACGAAGAGTGGAAGCGGCGCGGAGCGCGCAATGCCTTCCTCTCCGCGCTCACCGGAATGGCCGGGGCCGCGGCCCTGCAGCGGGGAGCGGAAGCCCTCTTTCGATAGGCCTAAAACCGCGGACCCCTGGCATTCGTATTCCTGCGCAGAGAGATAATACGAAGACTGTCATGACCGGCCGGAAATTAGGCAACTACGAAGTACTCGATAAGCTCGGAGAAGGCGGCATGGGTGAGGTGTGGCGGGCACGCGATTCGCGCCTGAATCGCACCGTCGCCGTCAAGGTGCTGCCGGCCGATGTGGCAGGCGATCCCGCGCGCCGCCAGCGCTTCGAGCAGGAGGCGCGGGCGTTAGCCGCGCTCAATCATCCCAATATCGTGGCGGTCTACGATGTAGGTCAGAGCGAAGGCCGCGCGTACATCGTGTCGGAGTTGGTCGAGGGCGAATCGCTTCGCAAGATCATCGACCAGGGCCCGCTGGCACCCCGCCGACTCATCGATATCGCCGTGCAGACTGCCGAGGCGCTGGCGGCTGCTCACGCGCTCGGCATCGTTCACCGCGATCTGAAACCGGAAAACATTATGGTTTCGGGATCCGGAAGCGGTTCGAGCGGGCGGGTAAAGGTGCTCGATTTTGGGCTTGCCAAACAGGCCGCGTCCACGGGCAATACCGACGACACAGCCACCATCATGTTGTCGCAGCCAGGCATGGTATTGGGCACCGTGGGCTACATGTCGCCGGAGCAGGTGCGCGCCGAGTCGGTGGACGCGCGGTCGGATATCTTCAGTTTCGGATGCATCCTTTACGAGATGGCGACTGCGCGCCATGCCTTCGGTGGAAAAACTGCCGCCGATGTCATCAGTGCGGTCCTGAAGGAGGAGCCTGCCGAGATCTCCGGGACCGGCGCCCAGGTTCCGCAGGCGCTCGAAGCCATTGCGCGTCGCTGTCTGGAGAAGGACCCGGCGCAGCGGTTCCAGTCCGCTGCCGACTTGGCATTCGCCCTGCGCGCGATTTCCAGCGCCTCTCCTTCGCAATCCGGTTCATTACTGGGAGCCCCGGCCGTGCCCAAGCGCCGGAAGTGGCTGGTCCCCGCGGCCGCAGTACTGGGCTCCATCGCAGTCTTCGCGGGTGGTTTCGCACTGCACGCGCGCCTGGCGGTACCGGTGGTCCCGCGCTTTCATCGAGTGACCTTTCGCGAGGGGAGCGTTTCCGCGGCACGATTCAGTCCCGACTGGCAGGACGTGGTCTACACAGCCGACTGGGATTCGGGCCCAAGCCGCATTTATCAGTCCCATCCCGGCAGCCCCGAGTCTCGCGACCTCGAACTCTCGGACAGCCGCCTGCTCGCGGTGTCATCGAAAGGAGACCTCGCTATCCTGCAGGGCCCATTCACACCGGAAGGCCTGGGCACTCTGGCTCGAAGTTCGATCAGCGGCGGCCAGGCACGCCAACTGCTCGAGAATGTCGGGCTCGCGGATTGGTCTCCGGATGCGTCGGAGATGGCGATCGTGCGCGCCGTCGAAGGCAAGTATCGCGTGGAGTACCCTGTGGGCAAGGTGCTGGTGGAGTATCCGTTTCCACCCTTCGCTCTGCGCATCTCTCCCGACGGCCAGCGAGTCGCCTTCACCCAGTTCACCATGGGAACGCGCATCGGCCTGTTTGTTGTGGATCGGGGCGGCACGGTGGTGAAACTGGGCCCCATTTCGGGACAGGTGTCCGATCTCGACGTGGCGCCACTGGCCTGGACGCCCGACGGACGTGAGATCTGGGTCCGCTCCTACGACTCCAGCGAACTCAATACCATCTACGCCGTGAATCTGGGTGGCAATCATCGCGTAGTGGCACGCTTTCCCGGCCGCGTGACGCTCTTCGAAATCGCAGCCGATGGACGTGTCCTACTGAGTACGGAGAGCGGCCGCAAGGGGATTCGCGGACTCGCACCAGGAGGCGAGATGGACCGCGATCTTTCGTGCATGGATTCCAGCCGGCTTCGCGGGCTCTCTGCGGATGGCAGTCTCATTGTGGGCGATGTGCTGGGTGAGAGCGGAGGTCCCAAGGGCAGCATCTACATGCGGCGCACCGACGGCTCGGCGCCCGTTCGCCTTGGCGACGGTGTGGCGTATGGCCTGTCGCCCGACGGCAAGTGGATTGCCGGCTTTTCCTCTCGCGATACCGGCAATCGCATGTTCGAGTTGATGCCGACCGGTCCCGGCGAGACCATTCGTTCGCGGATGATCGTCGGATGGCTTTCGGGCCAGGGGAACTATCTGGTTTTCGAAAAGGCTCCCAGCGGGAAGGGGATGCGGTATCAGGCATGGGATTCGGCGTCGAACGTCTCCCGCTCCGTTTCGCCAGACGGGATGCCCGATACGGATGAGCATCCTCCGGTGTCGCCGGACGGCCGCCGGTTCTTGACCGTCGGACCGGATGGGCAGCATCACATTTATTCCATCGATGGCGGCGAACCGAAGATGGTCGTAGGGCTAACGCCCCACGATCGCGTCGTTGGATGGACAGCGGACGGCCGGTCGGTCTACATCACCACGCACCACAATCAAAATCGAACGCTGCCGGTTTCGGTGCTGGATCTGGAGAAAGGGACACGGACACCTTGGAAAGAGATCAAGCCGACGGTACCGGTCGATGAGGTGAGCGGTCTGCGCATCACACCCGACGGCAAGGCATACGCGTACAACTACACGTATTTGCGTTCCGAACTGTACGTGGCAGATGGAATTCGGTAGAGGTGTTGGGTTACGAGCCGCGACCGTAAGGGAGCGCAAGCGGGTGGGCCCGACGGCGCTTGCTTACGCGCGCAGTTGCAACGAGGCACGACCGTAAGGGAGTGATTTTCGGAGCGATCGGGACGTCGCTTGCCTACGGGCGCGGCTCGCAACGAGCCACGACCGTAAGGGAGTGATTTTCGGAGCGATCGGGACGTCGCTTGCTTACGCGCGCGGTCGCAACGAAGTACGACCGTAAGGGAGTGATCTTCGGAGCGATCACGACATCGCTTGCTTACGCGCGCGGCTCGTAATCACATCACCAATCCAGCCTGACACCGAACTGCACGATACGCTTCTCCAGCACTGTACTCGAAGGCTGCAGAAAGGTCGGCGACAGCGACGGCTGCATCACTCCGAGCGAATCGACGGCGACCGCGGTGTTCAGCGCTGTGATGTTTTCGCGATTGAAGAGGTTGTTCACCTCAGCGATGAATTTCGGCCTCAGATGCTCCCACAGCGTGAAGAAGGTGCGAGTGTAGCGCACATCCACCTGATAGATGTTCGGCCCGCGCACGGTGTCGCGGCCGATAAACAGGGGGCGCGTCGCCGCCTTCGTATCGTTATTCAAATTGCGCGTCGACGTGATGTTCTGCTGGTCGCCGGACGAGAAATTGCCTAGAATCGCGAGTTCATTGTTGTTCGCAAGCCAGTTCCACGCCTTGTTGGAGGCTGTCACCTTTGGTGCGAGGACGGCGCTCAGAGTCAATGCCGAAGGCCGATTCACCAGGCTGTTTCCCCGGTCGCGCAGACGGCTGGTATTGTCTTCGATGAAGACATTCTGTTCGAAGCTATTGGCATCCGGCGCGTCGCTGATGGAGTGCGACCAGGTGTAGGATGCGCTCAACTGGAACCCGCGCGACACGCGATGCTGATAGTTCAAGATCATCGCGTTGTAATCGGTGACGGCGCCTACATCCTGCAGCGTGATGTTGTTGAACCGCGGATCGAGCCGTGTGGACGCGCTCTGCGTGGTCGAGTAGATGGGGCGGCCATCCCCCAGGAAGCCGGTCGGGTTTACGAGATTCAGGTTGCGCAGATAGGTCAACTCGCGCGCGCCTGTGTTGACGTAGCCCACGGTGAGGGAGTCGTTGTTGGTCAGTGCCTGGGTGACCTGGATGCTGGTGTTGATAGTGTAGGCGTTGCGAAAATTCGGCGTGATGGTAGTGATGTCGGCCGAGGGCGGCACGGAGCCCGGGACCAAAGAGATCACGTTCGGAAATGCAGGAGCCAGCGGACTGCTGGCCGCGATCGATGCCGAGTATGCCGTCGTGCTGCCGCTATTGATAAAGGTGTTGTACCAGAGATTGGTCGGCACCGGTTCGAAGAAGATCCCGGAACTGGCGCGCACCACGGTCTTCGGCGTGATGGACCATGCCAGGCCGACGCGCGGGGCGAAGTCCTTTCCCGGCGTCCGGAAGTGCTGCGAGTAACTGAAGAGGGCGTTGGGATCGGCGTCCGGTCCATGGAAGCGGTCGTAGCGAACGCCGAAAATCAGCAATAAATTCGGCCGCACCTGCACGCTGTCCTGCGCGAACCAGTTCCAGAAAAACGAATGATACCAGGCGCCCGGCAATCCGATCACGGACGCATACGTGTTGTAGGAGAGCGGGTTTCCCGCCTTCGCCGACAGATATTGCGCCACCGAGGCGAAGTTGTACTGGCTGTAGACGTCCGCGGTCTGGGTATCGAGCATCTGCTGGAAACCGGCCCCAAACTTCAGAGTGTTGCGCCCACGGATCACCGTCACGCTATCGTTCAGATTCGGAATCTTCTCCTGGTAGCGGTCGCCCACGCCCGTGCTGCCATTGAAGATCGCCACGCCGCTGATGTTGATCTGCGGACCCGGTCCGGTCAACGGGTCGGCGAAGTGGTGCTCATTGCGGTAAGGCCAGCCGAAGCGGAGTTCATTCAGCACGGTGGGCGAAAACGTCGTGAGCACCTGGGCGCCCATCACGTGAGCCCGGTCGCGAAAATCGCTTGCCGCGTCCAACGCGTTCTTACCGCCCACGGCAGTGTTGAACGGATACTCATTGCGGAAATAATTGTAACGGAAGAATACCTGATTCTTGTCGTTTACGGTCCAGTCCACGCGGACGCTGAAGAACTGCGCGTGCTGAATGCTCGGCGCCACCGCCAGCAGACTCGCCGGCAGTCCGATCGCGGCGGCATCCGAAGCAGTAATGGTATTGGGTGCCGGCAATCCGCGATCGAGGTGCTCATAGCCTCCGAAGACGAACAGCTTGTCCTTGATGAGCGGCCCGCTGCCATTCACCGCAACATCTTTCAGCGACAGGTCGGGCTTTGGCGAACTGAGTGCCAGCAGCATAGGCCGCGCGGCCAGCGCGATCGGCCGGCCTATGTAGTAGAACTCCGCGTGCGGTGCGTTGGAGCCGGAGTTCGTGATCACATTGTAGATGTCACCGGCCGTGTTGCCGAATTCCGGCGCGAAGCTGTTCGATACGGTCTGCACTTCGCGCACATAGATGTCGGAGATGGGGAAGAGGCGCAGGCCGTAGCGATCGCTTTCAGTATCCACCATGCCATCCATCTGGTAGTTGATGCGATCCAGCAGGCCGTTGGTATTGAGGGTTCGCGGAATGCCCAATTCGGGGTTCGGATGACCGCTCACGCCAGGCTGGAAGATGATGAAGTTGTAAGGATTCCGCGAGGTCAGCGGGAGATTGTCGATCTCCGCATTGCTGATGGTGCGGCCGGTGTTGACGCGCGACGGCTCCACCATCGCGGCGCCGCCCGTGACTTCGATTTCGGTGGTCACCGCGCCAACCTTCAGTTGCCCTTCGACCACCGCTTCGGCACCTGCGGTGAGCACGATGCCAGGATGTCGCTCCGTCTGGAATCCTTCCTTCTGCATGGAGAGCGTGTAGGTGCCGAGTGGCAGATTTGGCACCACGTAATAGCCGTCGTCCTCGCTGGAGGCGGTGCGCGTGAACGCCGTCTCATCGTTTACGACTGTAACCTTGGCAAGCGGGACGGCGGCACCCGCGGCGTCGGTGATCCGCCCCCGAATGCTGCCGTTAATGGCTTGGGTTTGAGCGAAAGCAGAGATTGCCAGCGCGGCAACCACCACGCCGGCTGCGGAAATACGCGACAGAAAGCTGAGAGTGAACATGGAGTATTCCCCGGAACCTAAAGATTAGACGCCCTTAATGGGATTCAGTATGGTCCTTTTTCTGATGCTCGTCAACGCCTTTCGGGTTCGCTGGGCTTGACGCCATTTCGCCGTCCAGGTATCATGATCTCGGTAACCGAGACTATATGAGCAAGCCTTCCGATCTCGTTCAAGGCACCCTGGAAGCTCTGCTTCTCAAGATCCTGGCCCTCGAGCCGCTCCACGGCTTCGCCATCAGCCAACGACTCAAGCTGGCCTCCGCCAACGTCCTCCAAGTCAGCGATGGATCTCTCTATCCGGCGCTTCACAAGCTGGAGCAATCGGGCTGGATTACGGCCGAATGGAAGACTAGCGAGCTGGGGCGTCGCGCCAAGTTCTATTCTCTGACCCGTCTGGGACGCCGCGAACTGGCAAAGCAGGCTGCCGATTGGGAGCGGCTTTCGCAGGCGATCACACAAGTGATGCGCCTGGAGGAGGCGTGAGCGATGCGCGTGGAGCACTGGGTCTACACGATTCCACTGCGGCTTCGGTCGCTCTTCCGCCGCTCGAGAGTGGAGCAGGAACTCGATGAAGAGCTACGGTTCCATTTGGAGTGCGTTGGGGAGGCTCCCTCTACCTGGAAAGCATTAGAGCGCTCGAAGGAGGAGTGCCGGGATATGCGCCGTCTCAATCTGATCGACGATCTGGTCAAAGATCTGCATTATGCGGGCCGCACGCTGCGCCGCAGCCCAGCCTTCACGAGTGCTGCTGCCGCGACTATCGCCTTGGGCATTGGCGCCAGCGCCGCGATCTTCAGTGTGACCAACGCCGTGCTGCTGAAGCCCCTGCTGTACCGCAATCCGGAGAGCCTGACTTTGGTTTATCGCTCCAATCCCGCCAGTGCGCTTGGGGCTCGAAACTATTATTACTCGAATGCCGAGTACTTCGATCTTCGTGACGAAACGAAGTCTGTGTTCGAAGAGATCGCGGGCGTTTGCCTCTTCCGCGCCTTCGTGCCTCGTGAAGACGGCAGCATGGAACAAATCGCCAAAGGACTGGTCACCCCCAACTTCTTCCGACTGATGGGCGCGCGAATCGCCGTGGGACGCGATTTCGTGGACGCCGACGCCGTTCCCCAGCCCGCAAACGCCGAAGTCCTTATTCCTCCCGGAAGCAGCGCCATTCTGAGCTATGAATACTGGCAGCGGCGCTATGGCGGGAACGCGGCAGTTCTGGGGCAACAGATGCCGGGCACCGATGGCGTGACTGCCGGACCAACCATTGTCGGCGTGCTGGAGCGAGGCTTCCAGCTTTATTATCCTTCCGGCCCCGTGACCGGACAGCCCGATTTCTGGGTGGCCAACAATGTCGGCTACGACAATGCCCATCGCAATTTGCTGCTGGTTGGGCCGGTCGCGCGGCTCAAGCAAGGGATCACATTCCAGCAGGCGCAGGAGCGGATCGCCGTTTTGACGCCGGAGTTGCGAAAAACCTCCTTCGACCGGAATGCCAACTTTGGCTTGCAGCCCCTGCGGACCAACCTGGTGGAGAACGTCCGGCCGGCGATCCTCGCCCTCATGGGCGCCGTGGTGTTCCTGCTGCTGATCTCGTGTGCGAACGTGGCCAATCTGCTGCTGGTACGCGCTGCGCGCCGCGAGCAGGAACTAGCTCTGCGCGCCGCGCTCGGAGCAGGACGATGGCGCCTGCTTCGTCAACTGCTGGTGGAGGCGCTGCTGCTATCCGGCATTGGGACCGCGATCGGAGTCGGCATCGCGTGGGCCGGGGGCAGGGAATTGGCGCACGCGGCGCCGGTCGCTCTGCCTCGCGTGGAGAATGTGGCGATCGACTGGCGCGTGCTCGGATTTGCCGCCGGTGCGGGGCTGATCGCCACGCTGTTTTTCGCGATCGCCAGCTTCAGCCTGCCATGGAATCATCTTCTGCGGAGCCGGCAAGCGCAAACACACCGGACCTACAATCTTGTGGTGATCGCAGAGGTCGCGCTCTCGTTTGTATTACTGGTCGGGTCGGGGCTGATGTTCCGCAGCTTCCTGGCGTTGCAGCGCATCGATCCGGGCTACGACACCCATGGGATTCTGACCTTCTACGTGACGCGAGATTGGCCGCTGCAGCGGCAGCAGGGGCGTTACGCTTTACTGCGCGAAATGCAGGACCGCCTCCGCGCCATTCCCGGCGTCGAAGGGGTTTCGGAAGCGCTGACCATCCCCCTGGCCAGCAGTGCCCGGCCGCGAAATCCTAACGCTCCTCGTCGACAGCCAGGGCCCCCTGCGGTGGAGGGGGCGGACATCCAACAGGTGATGCCCGATTACTTCGAAATTCTGCGCACGCCGCTGCTCGAAGGGCGCACCTTCACTGCCCAGGACGATCAGTCCGCGCGCAACCTGGTGGTGATCGATCAGTTGCTCGCGGAGCGCGCATTTCCCAATCAATCCGCGGTCGGGAAGCTCATCCTGACGCCGTTGCCGAACGCGCCATCCGCGGAGGTAATCGGGGTCGTGAAACATCAGCGGCTCTTCTCGTTGGCCGATCCAGGACGCGAAACCGTTTACTTCAGTGAAGGCTTCGCCGGCATCGGTGTGTCGCGCTATTGGGTGATTCGAACTACGAGCGACCCCGCGCGCTATGCGGGAGCAGTCCGGGAAGAACTCAGAAAGCTCGACCGGCGAATGGTGGTTTCGAAGTTCCAGACAATGGAATCGCTAGTGGAACGAGACCAGGCCGGGACCCGGTTCTCGCTTTTGCTGATTGGACTCTTCGGTGGAATCGCGGCGCTCCTGGCGACAGTCGGCCTTTACGGAGTGCTCGCTTCCATGGTCAGGCAGCGGACCGCGGAGATCGGCATTCGGATGGCGGTTGGTTCGACTCCCGCGGGAATTCTCCGGCTGGTGATTGGTCGCGGATTGCGACTGAGCGCCGCTGGAATCGCCCTCGGACTTCTGGGCGCACTCGGGCTGACGCGCACGATGTCGAGCATGCTCGTGGGAGTGAGGCCGATGGATCCGCTCACATTCGCTGCGATGGCGGCGCTATTCTTGTCGGTTTGCGCAGTGGCATCGTGGCTGCCAGCGCGTCGCGCGGCGCAAGTCGATCCGTCAGTCGCATGCCGCACGCTCTAAGAGGCTTGGCCCGTGGCGCGAACACTCTTGTTCGCCGCGTCGACACTCCTGTCGACGCTTTCGGGGGGCCATAAAGTCTGCACGACGCGCAGATTTGGTGCGCCCTCGAAAAGCCTCGACAAAAGTGTCGAGACGGCCCGTGGCGCGAACACTCTTGTTCGCCGCGTCGACACTCCTGTCGACGCTTACGGAAGTCCGTAAAGTCTGCACGACGCGCAGATTTGGTGCGCCCTCGAAAAGTCTCGACAAAAGTGTACGAGACGGCCCGTGGCGCGAACACTCTTGTTCGCCGCGTCGACACTCCTGTCGACGCTTTCGGGAGTCCGTAAAGTCTGCACGACGCGCAGATTTGGTGCGCCCTCGAAAAGTCTCGACAAAAGTGTCGAGACGGCAAAACAGAGTGTTTGCGCCACGACCTAAACCGCGTCGCACGTCGTTAACTTGCCGCCTGCCGCGCAAACTTCCGCTAGCGCTCGATCGGAATCCTCGCGTTTTAGCGTCTGCACTGCGTCCGTGACCACCGTGACCTGCTTCCCGGTCTCCACCAGACCGCGCGCGGCGAACAGGACGCAAATCTCCGTCACGACGCCGTAGACCACGAAGTGATCCGCCCCCAGCATCTCGATTAAGCGGCGCACAGTATGCGTGAGAAATACATCCGTCGTCTGCTTCTCAACGATGATCTGTTGTGCACCATCCAGCGCAAATGCGCCGTCGCGATTCGGAATCACCACACATCTTTCGAGCAGTGTGCGCTCGGGCTTGTGCTGGCCGTTCGTCCCCAAAACGCAATGGGGAGGCCATTTCGCGAACTCGGGGTCGTTTTCGCTGTGAGCATCCACCGTGGAAATGACCGGAATGCCACGTTCCGCAGCCAATCGATTCAAGCGAGAGATCGCAGGGACCACATGCTCGGCACCGGGGACATACAGAGCCCCTGCGGGGTATAAGAAATCGAGCTGAGAATCGACATCGACAAAAACCGTCTTCATCGGCCCAGATTCCGCCGTGTCCGCTCGATCAGGTCACGCAATTCGCGGCTGTGGATGACCGGCCATGGCTCTCCCACTTCCAGCTCTCGTAAGGCGGGCGACAGTTCCGCCACCGACTTTGCCGCATGTTCCCGAGCCTGCTCTAGCGATGGCAGCGGTTCGATCAGTTTGCCGCCCAGCATCACGGGCTTCAACAATGCCGCACCCTTGCCGCATTCGCCGGAGCGCGCCACCACATCCCGGGCCACGTCGCGAAACAATTGCTTCGCCCCCGGAATCGAAATCTTATCCTGGCTATATTTGGCGGTGAAGCGCTTGATGCCGCTGATGTCGAGCTCCACCATTTTATAGGTGGCGCTCAAATTTGGCGCATCCGCCGAAGTGGAAAGCTGTGTGCCTAGCCCGAACATATCGATGGGAGCGCCCGCCTTCACCAGATCGCGAATCTTGTACTCGTCGAGATCGCCGCTCACCATGATCTTCGTCTCGGTGAGTCCAGCATCATCGAGAATCGTACGCACCTCGCGCGAGAGCGTTAGAAAATCGCCGCTATCCAGCCTGACCGCGGCCAGCGGTTTGCCCAACTTTGCCGCGTGCCGCGCGCCTTCCAGCGAATCGTAAGTATCGATCAGTTGAACCGTACTCTCTCCCAGCACACGCTGCAGGCGCCGGAAAGCTTCCATCTCGCACGGAAACGACATTACCCAGGAATGCGCCGACGTGCCCATTACCGGGATGCCGTAGCGGAAGCCGGCGAGCGTGTTGCTGGTGCCGGAGCATCCCCCAACGTAGGACGCACGGGCAGCCAGAACGCCGGCGTCAGGACTGTGCGCGCGGCGAGTGCCAAACTCGATGATCGGCCTGCCCTCGCTCACCTCGACAGACCTGACTGCCTTGCTCGCGATCAGAGACTGAAACGAGAGCGCCGACAGCAGGTACGTCTCGGGGATCTGCGCCTCGATGATCGGGGCGCGAAGCGTGAGCATGGGCTCGCCCGCAAATAGCGGCGTACCTTCCGGTACTGCGAACAGGTCGCCCGTGAACCGCAAACGCCGCAGGTACTCCCAGAAGTTTTGGGACGCGTTGGCGAACTGCGGGAGGCCTCGCAGGTAGTCGATCTCTTCAGGAGAAAAGTTGAGATTCAGAAGGTAATCGACCACCTGAGGAAGTCCGGCGGCCAGCACAAAATTGCGGTGAGGGGGTAGCCGCCGGATGTTGAACTCGAAGGTCGCCTTCTCGTCAGCCTTGCCGGTTTCGAAGTACCCGGCAGCCATGGTCAGCTCGTACAAATCGGTGAGAAGTGCGTTCATAAATGCTCATGGGACAGGCCGAAAGACCTGTCCCATAGACTACTTCTTCTTTGCCGGAGCCTCTGGGGCCGCTTCCTTGACGTCCGCCGCCGCTTTCTGTATGTCGTCGACGGCCTTGCCGTCTACTTCATAGATGCTCGGTTCGTTCTCGCGTTGCGCGAAATAGCGGTCGCCCTGCTTTTTCACTGCCACTTTCTCCACGCGTTTGTCGCCGTTTGACGCCACGGTGATATTTAAGACCGGGTCTCCGCCGCCCTGCTCCACGAATTTGGTCGCGCTGAACTCGCGAAGCTTGTCGATCAGGTTCTGCACGGACGTGTTGTCCATGGTCTTGGCCCCGGACATCCACTTGTCGCCGCTCTTGGTATATGTGGCGCCTTTGATCTCCACACGGTTCGGGTCGCTGAACCCGAAATCGAAAAGCTTCTTATTGCGGAAGTCGTCGCGCGACTTGTCCAAAGCATCGCCCACATCCGTCGCGATCTTGAACACGCCTGGAACCGCGGAACTTTTGGCGTAGTAGTTATTGTCTTTGGTCTTGTGGACTTCCAGCGTCTGGGTGCCGCTCGAATCCGCGACCGTCACGGTGGCGATTTTCGGAGCCTCGCCAAACTTCTTCGCGGCGTCCGGGTCGGGATTGGTCAGGTCCATCTTCGCGTCTTTCAGCTTGCCCACCAGCGAGTCCACCTGCGAACTATCGGCGCGCAATGGCTGCGGCTTGACGATCTGCCACTCGTTCGAGCCGTTTTTCCCGAACTCCACCGCCGACCCTTTGGCCTGCAACTCCACTCGCGTCAGTTTGTCGGAATCGAAGGTGAGCAGGCGCTTGTCGCGCAGATCGTCGGACTTCTTATCGAGGCCGGTCTTCACGAAGCTGCCGATGGTAAAGACGCGCGGATCGCCGGGCAACTTGGCGTACGCTCCCGACCCAGTCGGCACATCATCTCCGATCAAGACTTCCGAAGTTTTGCCGTCCTTCTTGGTAATTACGATGTCGAGCGTTGGTGTGTCGAGGCCATAAGGCTTGAGGTCCGTTGCATTGTCCTCGATCACTTTGTCGGCATTGAGCGCAGAGAGGCTCGTGACCATCGAACCGACCGCGTCCTGGTCGGCTGCAAGTGGGGCGGGTTCGGTGATCCGCCACTTGCCGTCTTCGCGACGGAGATCGAGCACCTCGCCGGTGACTTTCTTCTCCCGGATCTCCTGGAAATCGGCATCCGGAATCGTGAGCATCTTGACTGTCGTATCGGCGGGTTTCTTGGAGTCCGCCTTCTTGTTGGACCAAAGAACCAGACCACCCGCAACCACCAGGAGGCCCAAAGCGATGAACAACCCCTTCGGGTTCACAACCTACCTCCTCTTCAACCAGGTGACCATGCCGAACGCGACGACGCCCAGGGGGAAGATCACGCAGCTCAGCCAGAACAGCATGCTGACCTTTTGCGGAGTGATGTTCAAGGGGCGATCTTCGGGCGCCTTCGGCCGGATCGAGATCAGATCTTCGTCCGCTGTCAGCCAGTTGATCATGTTGAGGAACATGTCGCGATTGCCGTTAAAGCGGATGAAGTTGTTGGCCACCCACAGCGAACTGCCCACCACGACGAAACGCCCCGCTGGAGTGCCGTTGAAGGTTCCCGCAGCCGCCAGAGTCAGCGGACCGGGCTTGTCATTCTTCGGATCGCGCCGAATGCTGCCCGAACTCAGGTCGGTGGTCGCAAAGCTGTTTTCGCCAGTAGCAAAGAGTTTCGAAACCGTCGTTTTGTCGCCGTTCTTCACATCGAGCGACCGCGCCAGCGGATACGCCGTGGCGACGTCTTTCATCTGATTCACGATCGGGTGAGATTCGTAGCTGGCCACCAGCGGCACCTCGGGACCGAGTCCGAAAACTTGTCCGATGCCGCTGGTGTCGAGTACCAGATCCTTGACAACCGTGACGCCCCAGGTATTGAGCAACGCCACAAGCGTAGCCACTTCGTCCGTGCCGGAACGCGCGGTATTAATCGGTGGATCGAGCATGAACAACGCATGTCCTCCGCCCTCTACGTATGCTTTGATTGCGTCCGTCTCGGGCTGAATATAGTCGTGTTGCGGGCCACCGACGACCAGCACCGTGCAGTCGCCCGGAACTTCTACCTTGCCGGCCGTGGGTGCCGTGGCGTCGCCGCCCGCAGCGGCGCCCGCACGCAGCAGAGGCAGATTCCGTGTTTTATAGTTGTTGCGCTCCAGTGCCTGCTTTACCGCTGCATAGCCGCTCCGATCCGTGTCGTCGAGGCTATGCTCGCCCGACCCGGTAACGAAGCAGGCATTGCGATCGCCCGATTTCAGCGACCGGATCAGCGCACCGGTTACCTCTTCTTCAGTGAGGCTCTTGGCTTCCTCTTTCTTCGGACCGCCGCTATCCACCAGGATCTGAACGTCGCGACGGTAGCCCGCGGCCTTGGCCTGCTGGGGCTTCTTTACCGGGTCGACATAATCCACGTGCAGATTGGGGGAGAGATTGGAGTAGCGGTCCAGAAGGTCGCGCGCGGCGGGAAAGCGGGACTGCTCATCGAAGTAGGTGACATGAACGTCTTTCTTCAGTCCGCGCACCACCTTGATGGTCTGGTCGGAGAGGCTGAACTCCTTGTTCGAAGTGGAATCGTAAGAAGTGTCGTGATTGGCGACGAGGTAATTCAATGCGCCCACAAGGGCGAACACCACCAGAATGTATACGGTGACGTAGGCGGTGTACTTGGTCTGTCTGGTCCTGACCCATTCGGTTCTCATGTTACGACCTCCACCGCAGCGATTCCATCCGCCGCAGCGTCAGGAATAGCGCCAGGAAAATAAACGATACGTAGAACACGACGTCCTTTAAATCCAGGACGCCTTTACTGAAATTCTCCATGTGCGTCACAATCGACAGATAGTTGGCAAGCTGCGATACCCAGGTGTTGCCGAACGCCGTGAACCAGCTCAGCATCCACAGCATCAGGCTGAGATGGAACGTCACCACCACGGCGACAATCTGATCCTTGGTCGTGGTGGAGATGAAGGTACCGATCGCCAGCAGGCATCCACCTTGTAGGATCAGGCCCAGATACGCCACCAGCACCGGCTTGATGTCCGGCTTGCCCCACGCGAACAGCACCAGTACGCTCAGCATCGACATGCCCAGAACACAGAGATAGAGAGCCATCGCGCCGAGCCACTTACCGATGATGATGCCGCTATCCTTCACCGGCGAAGTCATCAGCAGCTCGATGGTGCCACTGCGCTTCTCTTCGGCCACCAGCCGCATCGTGATCATCGGAATCAGAAACAGCGCGACCGTCGCCGCGAAGCCCAGCAGCGGCCGGATGATCTGGGCATTGATGTCCATGGGCTGCTGCTGGCCCATCATCTGGCTCTGGAAGCTGAACCGGACGAAGTCCGCAGTAGCGGTGTAGAAGGCGACACCGAAGACCAATGCAAAGTCCGCGAGCACCGCATAGGCGATGGGGGAAACGAAGTAGCTCTTGAGTTCCTTGCGGCAGATGATCAGGATTTTGTTCACTGGGTGCCTCCTTTGGCAGACGGGCTTTCCTTCGTCTCAGGCTTCGCTTCCGACTTGGTCAGGTCCAAGAAGACATCCTCCAGGCTCGCGCCGAGAATCCGCAACTCGGCGAGGCTCCAGCCCGAGTTGACCACCGTGCGAGCCAGGTCGGCGCGGATCTGCCGCCCCGGAAGGCCTTCCACCTCGAACCCCAGACGCCCGTTCCTCGAATCCTTCATCACCACCCGGCTGACACCCGAGACCTGCTCGAGACGCTGCTGCACGTCGGTCGGATTCGGATTGCCACCGGTAGCTTCCACTTCCACCGCCACGTGCTCGAACCCCCGTGGCCGGTTGGTGAGATTGACATAGGTGTCGTTGGCGACCAGCTTGCCTTCGTTGATGATGATCACACGCTCGCAGTTCTGCTCGACTTCCGAGAGGATGTGCGTACTGAGAATGATGGTGTGTTCCCCCGAGAGTGCCTTAAGAAGGTCACGGATTTCGATGATCTGCCGGGGGTCGAGACCGGAGGTGGGCTCGTCCAAAATCAGCACATCGGGGTTGTGAATGATCGCCTGCGCGATGCCTACGCGCTGCCGGTAGCCTTTCGAGAGGCGGTCAATCAGCTTGGTGCGGACATCGCCGAGCGCGCACCGGCTCATGGCTTCATCCACGCGCCGTCCGATCTCGCTCGAGGCGATGCCCTTCAACTTACCGACAAAGGTAAGGTATTCGAAAACTTCCATTTCTGGGTAGAGCGGGGGAGTTTCAGGCAGGTACCCGATGCGCTTCTTGACTTCCATCGGATGGTCCATCACGTCGAACCCAGCGACGGTGGCCTTGCCGGCGGAAGGCGGCAAAAAGCAGGTCAGAACCCGCATAGTGGTAGTCTTTCCGGCCCCGTTGGGGCCCAGAAAACCGACGATTTGCCCTTTTTCGACTTCGAAGGAAATATGGTCCACCGCAAGCGTACGGGCGTATCGCTTGGCTAGACCTTCGACTTTAATCATATTGCGGTATTCCAGAGAGGAGAGACGTGGTTAAGTGTCATTTTGGCGCAAAGAACGCGCGTTAGAAGTTGGCGCCGTAACCGATATAGATGAAATTTCATGATACGGATCGCGGACCATTATTGTCAATCGCTTAGAAGATCACGCAGCCCATGCGAGTACCGTCTCCAGCAGAACCTCGACCCCACGTGCGCAATCTTCCCACCGGCTGAACTCCGCGGGAGCGTGGCTGATCCCTCCCACACTGGGCACGAATATCATTCCCATGCTGCCGAGCGTCGCCATCATTTGCGCGTCATGGCCAGCACCACTGGGAAGGCGCCGCGACTTCAGTCCCAGCTTCGCGCAAGCGGCCTCGATTGACTTCTGTACTTCCGGTGTGGCGAGCGCCGGATCGTGATGCGCCGCGGGGCGGACTTCGATCTCAGTGTGCGTCTCTGCACCGATTTCCTTGGCGCGGGCGACGATCTGCCTTGCCAGTTCCGCGATCTTCGCCGCGGCGAGATCGCGCAGTTCCACCGTTAGCCGCACGAGTCCAGGCACGACGTTCGGCGCATTCGGAGTGACCGAGATCTGGCCCACAGTGCCCACCTGCGCTCCTGGCTCGCGGCGGACGATCTCATTCACCGCGATCGTCAGATAGGACGCGGCCAACAGAGCGTCGCGGCGTTGCGGCATTGGAGTTGTGCCTGCGTGATTGGCGAAGCCGCGGATCTCCACGTCGTAGCGGTCGATGGCGACGATCCCTTCCACCACGCCGATGGGAATGCCGGCTTGTTCGAGCGTGCCTCCTTGTTCGATGTGCAATTCCAGATAGCAGTGGAACGATCCAGGCTTAATCCGCGCTTCCGCAATCCGATCGGGATTGCCCCCAACTTTGCGAATGGCGTCGGACTTCTTGACGCCGTTCCAGACCAGGTCCAATTCGCCCGGGTCCAGATGCCCGGCCGCGGCACGGCTGCCGTAGATCCCGTTGTTGTAAGCGTAGCCTTCCTCGTTGCACCAGACTACGATTTCGAGCGGCCTCCGGGTCGTGATGCCTGCTTCGTTGAGGCTCTGAATCACCTCGATGGCGCCGAGCGACCCCAGGTCGCCATCGAAATTCCCACCGCTTGGGACCGAATCGATGTGCGATCCAAAGAGCACGGGGGGCAGGGAAGCGTCCGACCCGGCTCTGCGCGCGAAGATGTTACCGGCGGCGTCGATGCGCGGCTTGAGTCCTGCCGTTTCCATCAGTCCCATGGTGTAGCGGCGGCCAGCGACATCGGCATCGGAATACGCCACGCGGCTCACTCCATCGGCGAAGGTGCCGTTTGCAGGCCGGCCAAAGACGCTGAGTGCTTCGATCCGTTCGCGCAGGCGAGCAGAGTTTACGCGCGGAGTCCCCGGTGCGGCGAAGGCAGTGGCAGCAACGGCGCCCAGGAAATGTCTGCGGTTCATGGGTTCCATCGTGACACAGACGGAACTCTGACGTGGAGCGGACACTCGCGCCCATCGCTCGCGCCTACTTCGCAGGCGGATTTGAAGTCAATTCGTACACGTTCCCGTCAGGCGCCCGAAAGTCCTGCCAGTCCGTGCCGTCTTCCGACTGCACCTCGCCCAGCAACTCCACCCCCGGAACTCCGATCAACTCCTGCCTCGCCGCATAGACGTCGTCCACCAGAAATCCGATCATCACGTGGTTGGGATGAAACTCCCACGGCTTGGTCTCGCCGCCGGGTCCGTTCAACTCGAATCGGTCGCCATTTTCGGCGATGGCTTCCAGGAAACCGGTGCTGGTCTGTCCCTTTTGCAATCCCAGCGTGTCGATCACGAATTGGGACATGGCATCGAATCGATGGGTCTTCAGGCCGGCCCATTGGATTCCTTTGATTTTCATGCAGAGATGATCATAGCAACTGTTGTTGACGCCAGGATCGCGCATGCTAAGATGTCTTAGTATTGGAGGGTGCTGATGCCCTGGGTGCGACGATTCGCTAATCACTTCCACCGGAAAAAGCTTCAGAGCGAGATCGACGAAGAACTGGCATCCCACCTGGAAGAAGCGATCGAACGCGGACGCGACGCTGCCGCGGCCAGACGCGCACTCGGCGCGCCTCTCCGCCATCGAGAGCAAAGCATGGATCTCAGGCTGCTCCCCTGGCTCGACGCCCTCGCCTCCGACATCCTGTTCGGCTGGCGGCAACTCCGCAAACATCGCGTGGCGAGTGGCGCTGCCATCCTTTCCCTCGCCTTGGCGATTGGTGCAACCACGTCGGCTTTTCGCCTCGTGGACGCCGTTCTCTTGCGACCCCTACCCGTCTCCGAGCCAGGCAGACTGTTCTTCCTGGCCGTCACAGAAGTCGATCCGCACGACGGACACCTGGCCGTCCGTGACGACTCCGATTACCCCACCTTTCGCAAGAGGCGCGACCAGCTCGCCGACCGCGCCGATGTGATGTTGGTGGGCTTCAATGCCCCCGTGGCCATCATCCTCAACGCTGATAACCAACCGAACCAGGTGTACCGGCAGTTCCTGTCAGGCAATGTTTTCGCGATCTTCGGCCTTGTGCCCGCTGCCGGCCGTCTGCTCGCGCCCGACGACGATTCCGCTCCGGGCGCGCATCCTTATGCCGTTCTGAGCCACGACTTCTGGAGCAGGCGCTTCGGGCGCGATCCCAGCGTCGTCGGGAAGACCTTCCGTATGGGCCGCGCCAGCTACCAAATCATCGGCGTCGCTCCCAAAGGATTCACTGGAACCGAGCCGGGTAAAGTTACCGACATCTTCCTCCCAGCCACGATGAATGTGGACGCGCTCGATAGTACGGGATGGTCATGGTTCCGCATCTGGGTGCGTCCGAAGGCAGGATTCTCACGCCAACAAGTGGCGCAGCCGCTACAAGCGGAGCTGTCAAGGTCGCTGGAGGAGTTCTTCCGCAAGACTGAAGCCACTACTCCCAGGGCCGTCGTCGACGCGTACCGGAAAACCCAGGTAATGCTCCTGCCCGCGGATGCCGGGGCATCGGAGTTGCAGAACAGCTACCGTCGCCCGCTGCTCATTTTGACGGTGCTGGTGGCGCTTGTACTGCTGATTGCGTGCGCGAACGTCGGAAATCTGCTCATTGCACAGGCGGCGTCGCGTGCGCGCGAAATGGCTCTGCGCGTCTCCATCGGAGCAGGGAAGGCTCGCCTGATTCAACTGATGCTGGTGGAAAGCGCGCTGCTTGCGGCAATTGCCTCGTTTGGTGGAGCACTGTTTTCCTGGTGGTCGGCTCCTCTTGTGGTGTCGATGCTGGCGCCCGAGGAGCAGCCCGTGCGGCTTATCCTGAATGCCGACTGGCGCCTTTTAGGATTCGGCTTCGCCCTTACAGCGGCGGTCATTACACTCTTCGGACTGGCGCCTGCGTTGCGCGCATCCTCGGTCAAGCCGATGAGCGCGTTGAAAGGCGGCGCGGATCCACAAAGCCGGCGCGGATTCATGCAGTCCATGATCACGCTCCAGGTGGCCTTTTGCGTCCTGGTGCTCTTCGGAGCCGGACTTTTCGCTTCCACTTTCGACCGTCTCTCTCACCGGCCTCTGGGATTCTCGCCGGCAGGCGTTCTGGACGTCAAGGTGGAGTCGCGTGGCGGGAGTTCGTCCGCGACGTGGCAGCAGGTCGTCGACCATCTGCGGGAGGTCGATGGCGTCGAGGCGGTAGCAAATGCCAGTTGGGAGCCGCTTAGCGACAATCGTTGGACCGGCAGTGTGCGCGTGCCCGGCCATCCGGAGAGTTTACATTCGCCTTTTCTGCTCGATGTTTCTCCAGGATACTTCTCGACGCTGAAGATCGGCCTGATTGATGGCCGCGAGTTTCGTTCCGGCGACGTGCATCCTAAGTTGGTTGGAGACAACCAGCCCGTAGCCGGGTCCGGCATCGTGAACGAAGCTTTCGCGCGAATGTACTTCGATGGATCGAACCCGGTTGGCAAGACGATCGGCGTTCGCGAAGGGAAAGATCTTTTCGCCGAGATGACCATCGTCGGGTATGTACGCGATGCCTGCTACAACAGCGTCCGCGAGGTCGTCCCGCCCACCGTTTATTTTCCCGTCGAAGACAAGGGCGCCGGTACGTTTCTGGTGCGGAGCAACCGTGATGTGCGCGTGTTAACGCCCATTCTGCGTCGAGAGATTTCGCAGGCGCGCGCCGATCTGGGAGTTCGCAGCATTCACACCCAGGACGGAGTGGTGATAGGCCAGATGGTTCGCGAAAGGCTCCTCGCCACTATCTCTCTTTTCTTCGCGATAGTGGCTGTGGTGCTGGCGGGAGTGGGGCTCTACGGTGTCCTGAATTTCTCCGTGACGTTGCAACGCCGCGAGATCGGCATCCGTATGACACTTGGCGCGAGACCGGGACAGGTAGTGCACCGCATCACCAGCAGCATCGCGGGGTTGGTGTGCCTCGGAGTCGCGATTGGGCTCGCAGCCGGATTGGCTTGCCAGCATTTTGTCGAAGCGCTGCTTTTCGAGGTGAAAGGCAACGATCCCGCGTCGCTCACCAAGCCTCTCGCCATGATCCTGGGTGTCGCCGTGTTGGCCGCGGTGCCTCCCGCCGTTCGGGCTGTGCAGACGGACCCCGCTCAAACGTTGCGGAGTGAGTAGCCAGGGATCGTGTGGAGCCTCAGAAGCCGTAGCGTTCCTCTCGCCAGGGATCGCCTCGCATGTGATAGCCATTCGCTTCCCAGAAGCCGGCTCGATCCTTTTCGATGAGTTCGACTCCCGCCACCCACTTAGCGCTCTTCCAGGCGTAAAGTTGCGGCACGATCAGGCGTGCCGGCCCGCCATGCTCGAGCGAAATCGCCTCACCATCGTGGAGAATCGCCACAAGCGCGTCTTCCGCCAGGAAAGCGTCGAGCGGGAGGTTAGTGGTCCATCCGCGATCGTAGCCGTGCACCAGCACGAATCGGGCTCTGGGGTCTGCCCCGCCTGCCAGGCGCACCAACTCGCGGGTCGAGACGCCCTCCCAAAGGTTACCCAGGCGCGACCAGCGTGTCACGCAGTGGAAGTCGGCAAAAACCTTCACCCGCGGCAACGCCTGAAATTCTTTCCAGTCCCATGCAACTTCTGCACCTGTCAAACCGGAGATCCGGAATCGCCATTGCGCGAGATCTACGGCCGGAGGGCCGCTAGCATCGAGGATCGGCCACTTCTTCGTACGTGTCTGCCCTGGGGGAATTCGCCCAGCCCGCAGCGTGTCTGTGCTCACGATGACATCGGGCGGCAATCCTTCCGGTAAAGGGATATCTTCGCCTTGCGTTTTGGTACGGTCCATACCGAACATCCCGTTGGCACCCTCCGACAAACATTCTATAATCGACGCGGGCCATAATCGACCCGGGCGGGCGTCTGCGGGCGAAAGGCGGTATCGTGCGCAATTTATCAAGGTTATCGATATTATTTTTCACGCGCCTGCTGAATCTGCGCCATAATACGTAGACAAGCCGCCAGGGTGTAACGGCTACGTTGGTACCACGGGTGCTCACGGTGATGGCGATGCTTAGGTGCTCGATCGGGTGCGTTCCTCACAAAATTAAGCTCTCGGCCTGTCTGTTAGTCGCAGGCGCCAGCATTCTCTCCGCGCAAGACCTCATGCCTGTCTCCGGTCCCGGTGGCCGGGTCCGCTTATTTACTTCGGATGCTGCGATTCTGGAATCGCAGGATGTGCGCAAGGATCTGCCCTGCACGGTCAATGTCACCAAACCGGTGCTCGGCTTCGACCTGAAGTATCATTCGGGGTACGAGGTGACGGTTCCGCTAAAGGAACTGGCCGGTTCGGACAATCAGCTCACCATGGTCTTTCGGGTGACTCCGGAGAACCATCCCGATGAGCCCGTTTACTTCTCCCAGCACATTCAGGTTCCCAACATCGATGAGGATGCCGGTGGCCCTGCTTATCTGCAAGGCACTTTTGAGGTCGGCGAGGGCAAGTACCACGTCGATTGGCTGATGCGCGATCGCGCCGAGCGCCTCTGTTCGTACTATTGGGACATTGAAGCGAGTCTGCCCTCGCGAGACAAGCAGATGGCCCTGGACATTCCTCCCACCGCGGTGCAACCTGCGGACAAAGAGCCCTTTAAGCAGGAAGCCCCCGTCGAAAGGCATTCTCCGGATACGCCGCTCAACGTCAAAGTGGTGATCAATTTCGCGCCACAGGACTCGGCGTCGGCCACCATGCAGCCGCTCGACATCAACGCTTTGGTTTCCATCCTGCGCAACATCGCCCGCGAGCCCCGAATCGGAAAATTCTCGATCATCGCTTACAACATGCAGGAGCAGCGGGTCATCTACCGGCAGCAGGACGCGTCCCAGATCGATTTCCCGGCATTGGGAAAGGCGTTGAATTCCCTCAGTCTGGGCACGGTGGACCTGAAGCGTCTGAGCCAGAAGCATGGCGACACCGAGTTTCTGACCGGCCTGATGACCAAAGAGCTGAAAGACGAGAAGCCGGATGCCGTGATTTTTGCAGGACCTAAAGTAATGCTCGAAGACGGCATCTCGCAGGATACGCTGAAGCAGCTTTCCGACGTTAAAGTCCCTGTCTTCTACATGAATTACAACCTGAACCCGCAGGTCAACCCCTGGCGCGACGCCATCGGAAATACGGTCAAGTACCTCAAGGGTCTCGAATTTACGATCACCCGGCCTCGTGATGTGTTCTTCTGTTGGAGCGAAATCATGGGCCATATAGTAAAATCGAAGTTCGGGAGGACCGGAAGCGCTTCGGCTTCGCAATAATTATGCGGGCATTGCCCCTTGGATTGCTGTTGCTCTCGTTTGCATCTCCTGCCACTGCTCAAAAGTTTGGCACCGCAGAGAATCTGGCGCCCTACATTCCAACCCCCCAATACCTCGTCGAGAAGATGTTGGAGGCCGGTCATGTCAAAGCCGGCGATGTGGTCTACGACCTCGGGTCGGGTGACGGCCGGATTGTGATCACAGCTGCGCAGAAGTTCGGCGCACGCGGCGTCGGCGTCGAAATTCAACCCGATCTGTGCCGCAAGGCGACCGAACTGATCAAGTCTTTGGGACTCGAGGATCGCGTCAGCATGGTGGAAGGCAGTGCGCTCCATGTGGATCTGACCCCGGCTACCGTGGTGACGATGTTTTTCCTCACGAGTTCCAACGAGCGGATGAAGCCGAATCTGGAGAAGTATCTGAAGCCCGGCGCGCGCGTGGTCTCCAATCAATTTCCCATTACCGGCTGGAAGTCCACTGAAGTGGTGCATGTGAAGGCCGGGTCTATGAACCATACCATCTACGTGTACGAAATCGGGCGTACACGGTAAATTCCTTGCCATCCTCTATTCGTCTCTTGACTGCTCCGCCAATTACCACCACAATGTGATGGTAATCTTGAAAGCGAGGAGGGAGAGTTCTATGAGACGTGTAATTGCGACCCTGCTCGTGGTCGCCGGTGCCGTTGCGGCAGCCGATCAGCCGGGGACCCGCGCCATCTTACAGCCACCAAACGAACGCAAAGCGGCGCCCGATTTCGTTCTCCGTGACAGTACGGGGAAGATGGCGACGCTCAAGAAGTACCGTGGCAAAGTGGTGCTTTTGGACTTCTGGGCCACTTGGTGTCACGGATGTAAAGAGGAGATTCCGTGGTTTTCCGAATTCGCCAAAACCTCCTCCAAAAAAGGACTCGCGGTGGTAGGCGTTTCCATGGACGAGGGCGGATGGAAAGTCCTGGAGCCATTCCTCGCCGAAAATCACATTCCGTATCGAATGGTGTTGGGCGATGACGCGACTGCCAAAGGCTATGGCATCGACAACCTGCCCGACACGTTCCTGATCGACCGGCACGGCAAGATTGCTGCCGCTTACGTGGCGGGGATGGTCGATCGTGGCGACGTCGAGGAGAACATCAAGAAGATGTTGGAGCAGCGGTAGCTCGATCCCTCACCGGGCCGAGGTCACGCGCTTCATAACGCCATCGAGAGCTTCCGACAAGCGATCGAAGACGCCGTGTTGTGACAGGTAGGCCATCACCTGTTCGTTGGTTCCCCCAGGCGTTGCGTGTTCGGCCGACATCGCCCGGAAGCTCTTTTCTGGAGATTCCATCGCCGTCGCGGACAGCCCCGCAAAAATGCTGGTGATGTAGTTCTGCGCCTGGCACGGCGGTATCCCGTGGTCCGTCAACCAGGATGCGATTCCTTCCGCGTATCCGAAGTAAGCGGCCATGGTCGCGGTAGCCGTGCACAGCGCGTCAAACTGGCCTTCCGTCTCCACCACAATCGCCTTGCCAAGCAGTCCGAAGATCTTGGCCGACTCGGTGTCACCTGGATAGATCGGCGTCGGGCAGCGGCGGCGGGCGGTGGACGGAAGCGGAACCGCTCTGGAGATCGTTGTAGCGGGAGACACCAGTGCGGCCAGTCGCTTCACCGAAAGCCCGGACACCAGGCTGATCACATTGTGGTCATCGCGGAACCGCAATTCCGCCAAGACGCGATCCACAACCTGAGGTCTCACGGCAATCACCACGATACTGCTTTGGTCGACGACCTCCTGATTATTCGAAGCAACCGACACCTGCGGAAAACTTCGCTTCAAATGTTCCGCCACAGTCGCATTGCGAGGTGAGACGATGACCTCGTATTCCGCGGTACCCGTGGCGTGGAGGCCGGTCACCATCGCCGAGGAAATGGTGCCGGTTCCGAGAAACCCGAGTTTCATAGACACGGAAGCGTTAACGGCGGCGTCCCTGACGATCGCCAGCGGCCGCGGCGCCTTGGCCGATGAATCCGGAGCGGGGCGGATTGCCGTCGTCCAACAGCACGTACTCCGCGGGCGCTTCGGCGCGCGAAGCTTTTACCGTACGCAGTGCGTCGTTACCTGCAACCGTGAGCACCATGTGCGCAGCGTCCAGCGGATTCTTCGCGGCGAAGACCAAGCCTTCGCGCTCGGAAGCGTGAGTTTCGCCATCCATGCGGAATACGGCTCCGTCATACGAGAGCCCCAGCTTCTCGGCCCACGCGGCCAGCGCCGAGTTGGCCTCCGGACGTCCCACGAAGATCACATCGTGGTGCCGCAGGAGTTCGTCCGATACTTCAAAATCCTTGTAGATGGGCACTTCGCTTTCGTAGCGGTCCAGGTAATGGAGCTGCATCTGCTCCGCCGCATAGCGATTCGCCCCTGCCTCGCGCACCGTGCCATATACGAGAACCGCCGACGCCAGATGGCGCGTGATGTCGCTGGTCAGGTAAGCAGGTCCGGGACCCGGCTCGGTGAATTCGAAGGGCACGCCGGCCTTGTCGAGAAAAGATTGCGCAGTGACAGTCTTCGTAGCGTTGGCTGCGAAATAGTCCGCCATCAACTTCAGGAAGGCGTCGTCGCCCATCTTGCGGCGAAGGCCGTCCAGGAAGAGTGCGCCCTTCACCTCTTCCAGATGCGCGCGATTCATGGCGTTGTCCGGACTGAGCTTGAGGCCGCGATATTCAGCACGCTGCCCGCTCAGCGCCTTCTCCACCTCGTCCGATTCCAGAACTCGGTAATAACTCGCCGAGCCGCCGACGAACCATGTGTCCGCCTCGGAAGCGGGCAGCAGCCAGCCTTTCCACAGACGATCCTTCAGAGATACGGAGCGCTTGGCGTTGCGTTCTTCGGCCTTTGGCTTCTCTGCCAAGCGCGCCTTTTCGTTCTCCTGTATCGCCGTGCGTAGTGTGTCCGACGGCTCGGCGCGGAACAGCGAGTAGCCCGACGGGTAGAGTCCGTCATTCTTCGCGTATCCATACCTTTGCGAGGGCACCCATTCGCGTTGATTCGGTTTGCCGATCTCGGCCCACACCATCATGCGCGAGGCCAGGTCGGAATTCGCCACCTTGGCGTCCATCGTGCTCGCACTCACCAGCGGCGCTGTGCGGAAAGCGAGAAACGCGAACTGCTCATCGATCTGACCGCGATACTTGTTGTACAGATCGTTCCACGCCAGGTCGCGAACTCCGGGAACAAAGGGAATGAAATCGGGAGCGCCCTTGGGGTCGGGATAGTTTTCCAGCCGCACGTCGAGGTCCTTGGCGTTGTTGTTGCCCCAGTAGAAGCCGGGAGTATTGCCGAACCATTCGTGCTTCGAGCTGCGCCATAGCTTGGTCTTGTTGGTGCCGAGTTCATACATGGCGATCTCGTTGTTCTTGGCGTCGCCGATCAGCCACTCGTTGGTGTAGAGTCCGTTGTTGCGCGTCCCGAGCTGCTTCACCACCTCATCTACATTGCCCCCGTATTGGATAGCCATGCGAGCGCGAAATGCCACCGGCGTGCCTTGTGCATTGAACGGCGTCTGCCGGATGGTCGTCTCGGTGAGCACCACACCCGCATCGTTCTGATACCAGTCGGTTCCGCTCTCAATGCCGCCGGGATAGCTCTGGATCAGCATGCGATGGCCCGAGGCAGGCTTGATGTCGAGCATTACATTGGTCTGCTCGGCGAGAGTCAGCGGCCACCAGGTGACGTGACCGATCACCATCTTCCCGTCCCGCGTGGCGGGCCCGGTGGCCGCGAAGGCGCTGCAGTGGTCCATCACGGAATCGCGCTTGGCGCCCGCATAATCGGGCTTATCGAAGCTGCTGCCTTCGAGGCCGGTGGCCGTGGTGCCGACAGCCGAAGCCAGCTCGCCCAGTTCGACCGTCACGTTGGCGACCACGATATCCATCAGATCGATACGGCGGTTCAGCCATTTGGCGCCCGCATCGGACGCACCATCGGCGATGCCGCGCATCTCTTCCATAATTTCCTTGTCGAAGCCGCGGAGGAAGAGCGCATTCGCCGTGGTGCGGTATTGGCTCCACTGGTCTTTCGACCCCAGGTCAGCCGCGCAGCGTTCCAGATATTCGGGGATCTCGCGGGCCATCAGATGTCCATGCTGGTAGCCGCGTTCGTATGGCGCGCCTTCGATGTGCAGGTAGATCCAGCCGGCCTGCGGATAACGATAGGCCGGGCCGAAAGTCTGCACGGCGTCGCGGGTGGGCCACTCGTCGCCGGAAGATATTTCGTCGAGGCTCACGCCTTCAAACCAAGCCTTCCCGCGCTGGAAGGTACCGCCGGCCGCGGCCGTGAGCATGATCGAGTCCTGGGCTCGAGTTGCAACAAACTTCAAAGAGAGGCGGGTCCATGGCTGGGTGCCACCCACGGAGGCCGAGTGGACGTCAAAGGGCATGGATGCCATGGTGAGTGCGGCGCCGATCGCAATGGGAGAGCGATCGAGATCCTTGACTTCCAGGTCTTCGGTGCGCACCCAGCCGCTGAGTTCATAACGCTTGCCGATAGTGAGCGCGATTGGCGCGAAGCGAACGGCAACGTCGGGCTGGGTCTTGACCCCCTCCAGGCGCAGCGACTTGTTATTGTTGTGCAGCACGGTTGCGTCCGGCGAGGCGGTGCCGCGCACGGCGGTCCAACCCTGGCCGGGCTTCTCGAAAGAGGCTTGAAACAGAGGTGCCGCGGCATACGCGGCGACCGTTGACAACAGACAGCACAGCACCCGAAACATAGCTTCTCCTTGTTGCTCCAGAATACCTGATCCGGGAGGTCCTCGGAGTGTGTCACGAACCGCGCACGTAACCAAGCGTTGTCGTAGATACGAGCCGCGCGTCTGAGAGCTGCTGAGAACTGAGAACTGAGAATTGCTGAGAAGCTGTGAAAAATCCGACTGGGACATCGCTTGCTTACGCGCGCGGCTCGCAACGAGCCACGACCGTAAGGGAGTGTTTTTCGGGCGATCGGGCATCGCTTGCTTACGCGCGCGGCTCGCAACGAGCCACGACCGTAAGGGAGTGTTTTTCGGGCGATCGGCATCGCTTGCTTACGCGCGCGGCTCACAACGAGCCACGACCGTAAGGGAGTGATTTTCGGGCGATCGGACATCGCTTGCTCACGCGCGCGGCTCGCAACGAGCCACGACCGTAAGGGAGTGTTTTTCGGGCGATCGGGCATCGCTTGCTTACGCGCGCGGCTCGCAACGAGCCACGACCGTAAGGGAGTGATTTTCGGGCGATCGGCATCGCTTGCTTACGCGCGCGGCTCGCAACGAGCCACGACCGTAAGGGAGTGATTTTCGGGCGATCGGGCATCGCTTGCTCACGCGCGCGGCTGGCAAGCGCACTGATCGCGCGAACGTATTTGGGTAAGCTTACGAGCCGCGACCGTGACGTGTGGTGACGCGAAAGAATCGCCCGCAAGCGGGCCGGGCAGGCGATTTCCGCCCGCGCTCCGGATTTTTCACGCCTTCTGATCTCGACTTTATCCAATCATTGGGCATAGCAAGCCGCTTCGTGCAGAGCGAGGACGAGGCGGTGCGGGATAGTGACCTTGCGACGAGAATTCGAGAAAAGGAGGGGATGCTGCC
>Ga0209060_10000817_pt1 | contig 44074 bp, 36 predicted proteins | sample Coa_R1_8_FD_187155 | JGI IMG/M metagenome (GOLD analysis project Ga0209060, IMG submission 187155) | Surface soil microbial communities from Centralia Pennsylvania, which are recovering from an underground coalmine fire - Coalmine... | ecosystem: Environmental > Terrestrial > Soil >...
CGGCGGCGACCGCCACACCCTGATGAACCCCGTCTTCTCCAACGTTCTCTTCGGTCCCGGCCAGCCCTTCGACATCACCAAATACTTCCTCATCCTCCCCGACGACATCGGCCAGGGCGACTCCTCCAAACCCTCCGACGGCCTCCACATGAAGTTTCCCCAGTACGACTACGACGACATGGTCCGCTCGCAATACATCATGCTCACCGAGGGCATGCACGTCGACCACCTCCGTCTCATCCTCGGCACCTCCATGGGCTGCATGCAATCCTGGGTCTGGGGCGAAACCTACCCCACCTTCATGGACGGCCTCGCCCCCTTCGCCTGCTACCCAGTCGAACTCGCCGGGCGTAACCGCATGACCCGCTACATCGCCATCACGAGCATCGAGAACGACCCCGCCTGGAAGGGTGGCGACTACACCACCCAGCCCGCTGAAGGCCTCCGCGGAGCCGCAGCCATGCTCCTCGTCATGGGCTCCGCCCCCCTCCAGATGCAGAAGAATTACCCCACCCGCGCTCAGGCTGAAAAGTACGTCGACGACTACATGACCCGCACCATCGCCCACACCGACGCTAACAACCTCATCTACTACGTCAACGCCTCGCGCAACTACAACCCCGAGCCCAAACTCTCCACCATCGTTGCCCCCGCCCTCTGGATCAACTCAGCCGACGACTTCATAAACCCACCCGAACTAGGCGAGAAGATCATCAACGATCGGGTCCTCCCCAAGATGCCCAAAACAAAATTCATCCTCATCCCCATCTCCGACGCCACCCGAGGCCACGGCACCCACACCGTAGCCACCATCTGGAAGCAATATCTCATCGACTTCATGGCCGAAACCGAACCCAAATAAGCCACTCATTCCCCGACAAAAAAAAGCGACGGCATCGCGACCGTCGCTCTTTTCTTTTCTGTACTGACTCAACTTCCAGGAGCAATCGCCAGATATTGCTCAAGCTTCCCATCCGGCTCCTCAAACACCAGGATGCGCACCGACCTCCCCGGAAACTCAGCCGTAAACACCCGGAACACCATCCCGCCACGCTTCGACGTCGAAACCTGCTTGAAGCTGGTCGGTGTACCCAGCGGCTTCAGGCTCGAGGCAAAATCATCCAGCGCCTCCTGCGTAAAATAATCACTCGCCAGCTGCGTCAACTGCGACCGGTCGATCTTCCCTTCCTGCAGGCCAGTGAAGATCGCCAATGCCCGCGCCTCCGCAGCTTTTGTTGCAGGGGAGTCATCGAAAGCAGTGGCAGAAGCACTAGCAAGCACCAGAGGCACAATCTGGTGAACCAGGGTACCCGCCGCACTGGAAGCGTCCTCGTTCGTCAGCACCGTTACAGCGATTTTGTCGTTTGGAAGAACCACATTCGCTGAGACAAAACCCGACACTTCACCATCGTGGAACACAGTGCGATGCCCATCGTGATCCCCAACGAACACACCCAACCCATACTTGCTGCCTGTGCCGTCCTTCAGCTTCACCTCGGTAAACATCTCGTCGTACGAAGCCGGAGCCAGCAGTGACCGATTTATCAGACTGATGTTCCACAACGCGAGATCACTCGCCGGCATCGCCAACTCACCCGCAGCAAACATCCACCCCATCCCCTCCTGCGGAGCTGGCCGCAGCGGCCCCAGCGCATGCTGGTAGTACCCTGTAGGATCGTTCGCCGGCAGCCTGCTCGCATCCGAATTAAAAACTCCCGTCATCTTCAACGGTTTGAAGATTCGCTCCTGCAATTGCTCAATCAGCGGCTTGCCTCCAACGATCTCCGCAATCCGTCCTGCAATCACATAGTTCGTATTCGAGTACTGCCATTGCGTGCCCGGCTCAAAGTCCAGCGGCTTCTTTCCCCACACATCCAGAATCTGTTGCGGCGTAGTGGGCTTCATCATCGAGGTCATCACATAGTCTTCAGGCCAGAAGTCCTGATACCCCGACGTCATCGACAACACCTGCCGCACCGTCACCTCATTGGCCCGCGTCAACCCCGGCAGAAACCTCCCCACCGGATCATCCAGCGTCACCTTGCCTTCCTGCACCAGAAACAAAATCAGCGCCGCCGTGAACTGCTTGCTGATCGACCCAATCGAATACTGCATCGACGGATCAGCCGCTATCGGAGGCTCCAGCCGCGCCATTCCATAGGCCTTCACATACGCAATCTTCCCATCCTTCACCACCGCGACGGACGCGCTGGGCACACCCGATTTCTCGAGCACCTTCTTCGCAGCAGCATCAATCTGGCCCGCCGTAGCCGCCGATAAAGAGTTCTGAGCCACGCAAGGCAACACTGCCATCGCACACGCCAACCCCAAAACACCCGCGGTCCTTACAGTCAAATTTGTCATGCCCGAAAGATTACCAACCCCGCCCCCAAAATGTATCGACATTTCTTTTATCCACTCCACGACTGAATTCCCGTGACGCGCGCACCTCCGCCAGCGTCCAACCATATAACACGCGTGCACTTGTTGATCGGAGGACCTGTTGCTCACCCGTCGCCGTTTTCTTCATACAGGCCTTCGCCTCGCCGCGACCTCCCCATTCGTCCCACATATCTTCGAAGCAGAAGCCTTCCAACCCCCATGGCGTCAACCCGTAGCCTCTTCGCAAACCATCACAGTCGGCAACTCGTCGATCCAACTCGACCTGGGCAATGGCAACCTCGATCTCTCACACGACGCCATCACCCTCTGGGTCCGCCGAGCCGTTGAAGCCATCGCCAAATACTATGGCCACTTCCCCATCTCAGGCGCACGAGTCCTCGTCCTTCCCTCCTCCGGCGGCGGAGTCCACAACGGCACCACCTGGGGCAACGTCGGAGGCTCACCCGCCTTCACCCGCATCCGCGTCGGCGAACACACAACCTCCGATCAACTCCGCGAAGACTGGATGATGACCCACGAGCTCATCCACACTACCTTCCCCTCGCTCCCAGAAGAAAACCATTGGCTCGAAGAAGGTACCGCCGTCTATGTCGAACCCATCGCCCGCGTACAAGCCGGTCAGCTCGATCAACAACTCGTCTGGGCCGACATGATCCCCAACATGCCTCAAGGCAATCCACGTGACGGCGACCGCGGCCTCGACCGCACTCCCACCTGGGCCCGCACCTACTGGGGCGGCGCCGGCTTCTGCCTCCTCGCCGACGTCGAGCTTCGCAAGCAAACCCGCAATCGCCTCGGCCTGCAACAAGCCCTCCGCGCCATCGCCTCTGCCGGCGGCACCATCGACCACGACTGGCCCATCGACCGCACCCTAGCTGTCGCCGACAAAGCCACCGGCACCGACGTCCTCACCAAACTCTACAGCCGCATGAGCACCACGCCAGTCCCCATCGACTTCGATTCCCTCTGGACACAACTCGGCGTCGCCCCATCCGGCAACACCGTCATCTTCAACTCCAAAGCGCCACTAGCCGAAATCCGCCAGGCAATCTTCACACCGCTTGCCTGAACGAAGCAAGTGCTCGCGGACGAACTCGATCTCCGTCCGTCCGCGAGCTTCCCTCTCCATTCTTCAGTTGGTCTCAAGGAGCCGTTGCAGCTTGTCGAGCCCATTCGACCAGCCGTACGAATGCCCCTGATGCGACTCAGCCGTAACGAATCCTTCATGCACCAGCTTCATCTCCGTTCCGCCTTCAACATCCCGCAGCATAACGGTCACCAGCGACTCCTCGTCCGGAGACCAGGTTGCCTTCCACGTAAACGCCACCAGGTCATATGGCTCGACACGAACATATCTCCCCGTGACGTGACCCGAGCGCTCCACTTCTCCCGGCTTCACAACGCCCCGCGTCGAGATGCTGTACTCCCCATCCACTCGGGTATCCGTATCCGCCTCAGTGATGGATATCGGCCCCGGCCCAAACCACTGCCGAATCATCTCCGGTCGGGTCCATGCATCGAATACTCTCTGCCGACTCGCCTTGATCACCCGTGTCATCTCGACCTTCAACTTCTCTGCCTTCGCCGTCTGATTCTCAACTACGCTTGTCGCCATCGTCTTCTCCTTTTTTGCTCTCGTCTTTAGTTCACAACTTAAACCGCAAAAAACGCCTGCAACTTATCCAGCGCACTCTCCCAGCCAGAGGCATGCTGATCGCGCGATGCCTCCGTGAGGAAGCGCTCATGCGTTAGCTTCAGCTCGGTTCCACCTTCCACGTCCTTTAGCTCGATCGTCACTAGCGATTCCTCCTCCACAATCGTCGGATTCCTCCACGTAAACGCCAGAACGTCGTAAGGATCCACCCTCGTATAACGGCCGGTCACCAGCGTCTGCCTCTTCTCATCCTGCCGCTCACCGTCTACGCACTCGCCATTCAGCAACAGCCGCCATTCGCCGCCCACACGCGCATCCATGCCGGCATCGGCAACCGTCATCGTCCCCGGAGTGAACCACAGCCGTATCGTCTCCGGACGAGTCCATGCGTCAAACACCCTCCGTCGACTCGCCCGAATCACTCGCACCATCTCCAGCTTTATGCCCGCATCAACCCGCTCATCGACCCCGACCAAACTAGTTGCCATCGTCCTCTCCTTCTTCCAGGTAACGCTGCAGCGAATCGATCTTCTCGCTCCAGAACTTTTCGTAGAAAGCCAGCCACTCCTCCGCCGGCCTCAGGCTCTTCGCTTTCAACCGCACAATCTGAAAACTTCCTCGTCTCTCCCGCGCAATCAACTCAGCCTCCTCCAGCACCTTCAAGTGCTTCGACACCGCAGCCAACGACATCGCATAAGGCTTCGCTACCTCGCCAACAGTCTTCTCCTTCGCAGAGACATCCCGCAGGATCGACCGCCGAGTCGAGTCCGACAACGCATGAAAGATTGAATCAAGCCGTACTGCATTAGACTTAACCATTTGGTTGAATGCTAATCCGCGAATCTGAATCTGTCAACCATTTGGTTAAATGTTTTTTTTGAGCATAAAAAAGGCCCACTCGAACAGAGCGGGCCTCTCTCATCATCAACAGATCGCACTAACCGCAGAGCGCTGCGACATTTAGGTTGTCGTTCCCATCTCCCTTCCAGGAGATATACATCTTCCCGTTATGGGCACTCAGTGCCGGAGCCTGTGGACTCGTCTCAAACGACGTATACTTCCCGCCAAAGCTTGCACCATTATTGGTCGAGCTTTCCACGTTCAGCCAGTCGTTCCCATCGCCCTTCCAGCCCATGTACAGCTTGCCGTTCACCGACGCCAGCGCTGGAGTCAACTGACTCGTGTCGCCAACCGTCAATTTGTTCGAGAAGCCCGTAACATTCGCACCCGAAACATTCACATGCGCGACGTTCAGGTTATCGTTGCCATCGCCCTTCCAGCCGATATAGAGCCCGCCATTGTGCGCCGTAAGTGATGGAGCCTGCGGACTCGTCTCCGGAGATGTGAATTTCCCTCCAAACGTCGCCCCGTTGTTCGCCGATCCCATTACGTTCAGGTTGTCGTTCCCGTCTCCCTTCCATGCGATGTACAGGTTCCCGTTCAGAGAAGCCAGCGCCGGAGTCAGCGGACTCGTATCCCCCAACGTCACCTTGTGCGAGAAGCCTGTCACATTCGCGCCCGAAACATTTACCTGTGCCACATTCAGGTTGTCGTTCCCATCTCCCTTCCATGCGATGTACAGGTTCCCGTTATGGGCACAGATCGACGGTGACTGCGGGCTCGTCTCCGGAGATGTGAACTTTCCTCCAAACGTCAGACCGTTATCGCCTGAGCCCATCACGTTTAGGTTGTCGTTCCCATCCCCCTTCCACGCGATGTACAGATTGCCGTTCAGCGATGCTATCGAAGGGCTCTTTGGACTCGTATCCCCTAGCGTCACCTTCCCGGTGAACACTGAGGCTGTCGAGTTGTTGTAGTACAGGTCTACCTCGCCACCTGGCGATGCATTGCTCACAATCACTGCCTTTTGGCCGCAGTCGGTCACCGGGTTATAAGCCGTCCACGCCGGCGTCACATTCGCTCCACCCGCCTGGATCTGGATCGCCTTCATCTCCGTCCTGCATGTCGCCGGATAATCCGTGCACTTCTGCAGCCCATAGCATTCCAATGTCTGCACGCACCACGTCAATTGCTGCACATTCGTAATCGGCAAGCTCGTATTCGCAATGCCGGCAAACTGGCAGTTGTAGCTGAATCCGGTCGCTGACTGTGCCGTCTCATTCATCACACCCACCAGTACCTGTCCGGGAGTCACTCGTACCAAATTGGTGTGGAACGACTTGCCATTCTGTCCGTCCGCATACCAGCTTGCCACCGCCCAGTACGGGCCGCCGCCTGCAGCCGAGACGCCCCACTGCAGCACCGGCTGGTAGATCATCGTGTCGTTCTGGATCCCATTAAACAAAAACAGAAGCTGATTTTCTGATACAGCAGGCGCCGGCGGCACCACCCAGCTCGTCGTGAAGTATGAGACTGGCTTCGTGTTCTCCGTCCAACCCGCATACACAATCCATCCTGTCCCCAGCGCCGGAACCGCAGCTGGGTTCAGCGATACGTTCTCCGGCATCAGCGGTTTACCCGTGCTCCGCGGCGACAGCATGCCCAGGTCCTCCACATGCGCTCCCTTCTCGCTCTTCTTGCTAATCTTGTTTGCTGCGAAGTCCAACACCTCGCCCGGCTGCACCAGATGCACCTGCGAGCTCTTTCTATACCCACCCGGCGTCAGCACTAAATCGTTCGCCGTAGCCGGCGTTCCATCCGGCTTCACGTTCTGCGACGCCGTCACCACCTCAAACTGACCCACAGACTTCTCATTCACCGCCTCCCCGGGTTTCACCGCAATCACGCTGCTCTTAGGACGAGGCCCACCAGGCGTCATCACCATCTCGTCCCCACTGGCCTCATTCGGCCCCTTCATCACGTTCACCCTCATCGACATAAATCACCTCATGAAATAAGAAAAGGCCAAGCAACGGGCAAAGAAGGAAAGCTTGGAAAGGACCTCTTGGGAGAAAGAGCGCTCGTATACTTGACGAAGAAATCTCACAACGACGTTGCGGCCCGTAGCAGCAACTGTTCGCCGATCCGCACAGCAATTGTGGCGGAATAAGCCCGTAATTTTTGGATTGGGCCCATGTCTCTCACCCTTTTCGGGTGAACCCGATTTTGAGAGACACCATTTGGTGCGAGAACTATACTCCCACTCGCCGCGTTTTTCTCTTTCTCTTTTTGGAGCCTGACCCCCTACTCAGATAGCGCTCCCGGCTCGAATCCAAACGGATCCACAATCGCCCACTACCGCCCCATCAACTCCAGAGTCACGACCTCAAACGGCTTCAACTCAAACCGATGCGCCGTCCCCGCCACCAACGACACCCCCGCATCCTCTTTCCATGGACTCCGCGCAACAAATGTCCGCCCTGCACCCAGAGGCAACTCCAGTGCCTCGCCCACATCCAGCGAAATCCCCTGAGCCTTATCCGAAGGATTCCGCAGCACCAGGATGCTCTTTCCTTCCGACCAGGAAGCCCACCCATACACCTCTAGCCACGCCGGATCGCCCCCCACCCAATGCGTATCCTTCAACACTTCTGCATTCTCACGAGACCACCGCGCCGCCTCGGCCAGCACATCCCAGTTCTTCGCCGTCAGCAGCGAAGGCGTTATATACATCTCCTGCAACTGCGTCCCACTCCCAAAATACGACCGCACCTCATTCCCGAAATCATCCCCCGGATCATCATTCAGCCGCTTGTTGTACTGCGCATAGATAATCCCATGCAGCATCAGCGAGTTCAGCGGAAACAGCGGCCCCTTCGCCACCACCCGCTCATACGTCTGCTCATCCCGATACGTAATCCAACGCTCCCGCTTCGTCCCCACGCCAGCCAGATCGTCATCCTCGCCCCCGCGCCAGATCGAATCGGCATACCGCAGCCAGAACGGCGAAGCCGTAGTCCCCGTCGTCAGATTCACATACACATCCGGCTTAGCCTCTCGCAACTCGCCGATCAAATGAATCATCGCGTCAAAGTCGCTATCGAACCGGCTCCCCGGCACAACGCGATTCACATTCCCCGTCCCATCGAACTTGAACTGATTCACGCCCTGCTCACGCATCATCTTCAAACACACATCGCGAAACCGCTCATAGTACTTCGGCCCCGACAGCGCGAATCCGCCATCCTCAATCTCGAACCCAGCCGCCGCACCAAACTTCACCCTTTCCTGCTTCGGCTTTGAGTACCCACCCCACGGCGACATCCAAACCCCCGGAGCAAATCCATACTCCTTCGCCGCATCGCGAATCGGCACAAACCCATTCGGAAACCCGCTATTGAAGCTCCAGAGCGAAGCATGATCATCCCACCCGTCATCGAACAAAAACGAGTCCATCGTCACCCCACGTTTCACCTTCAACTCCGTCCCAAACGCCTTCACCCGATCCAGCGCCATCGCCTCGTCATACGGTGTAAAAAATCCCATGTCGTACCACGAGTTGTAGTGCAGAAAAGTCCTGTAAGGATGCGCCCGCTCTCTCTCCACATACGTCAAAAACCCGCGCCGCATCTGCCCCGCCGGCACCACCCCCACCACCGACGAATAAGTAATCGACTGCCCCTTCGGCAACGGCAGCGTCCGCTCGATCTCCCCAATCGCTTCGCCCCGCACTACTCGACTCACCGAAAGCGGGTGCTCAAATCCCAGGAAGAAATCCCCCGCCACCATCGGCGACCCCGCCACCGTCCCCACCACCCGAACCTCCGGCAACCGCACATCCACCAACCGCACCAACCGCATTGCCAGATCATGTTGCGGAGCAGAAAACGTAACACTCTGCCGCACATACTCCGACCCATCCCGCAACTCCAGCCGCCACTCCACCCGCAGCCCACTCTTGTCATCCTCAAGCACCGCGCGAACACCCTTACCCCCGATCCGCTCTGCCGCGCGCGAAGCCTCCGCATCCACCTTCAAATCCTCAACCACCGGCCGCTCCACCACCCGCATCTGCTCAGCCCGCACAATCGACCCATCAGCAAACAACACCCTGAACGGCGATCCCAACTGCACCGCCCGATGCCCCACAACATCCCTCACCTCAACCCGCAACCCACCCTCACCCGCACACCGAGCAGCAATCGCCCGATTCCCCACCACCACACTTCTCGCCGCACCCTCGGAAACTGCCTTACCTCCATCGAACCCCACCAACCCCTGTGACCACCCCGCCACCGCCGACAAGACCACCACCACCGCAACCCCAACCCTCTTCATGCGACCTCAATCCAGACATGAAATTTAGCTGAAATTAGACCACATCGAAAGTCGCACCACGCATCTCGCTCTGATCCGCTCTGAGCCGAGCCTCATCTCCTGCAAGCCTCCAAGTTCGGAATCGACAAGACTCCCGCTTCCATGCCCTCCGAAACCACCATCCTCAGCCCATTTCCACACATCGGATGATTACGGTCCAGCGCAACGGAAATCGAATAGTCTTTCCCGGCAAAGAGCGGTAGTGTCGCCACCCCTGTTGAGTCTGTAATCGCTGATCGGCTTGGCTCGCCAGGTTTACTGTTGTTCGGGAAAGCGAACAGTTCCAGACCCGCCGGAGCAGCAGAGCCATCTGGCATCACAACTCGCACCACCACCGGTACGGTCGTCCTCAGCCTGGCAAGAACAAAATTCACCTGATCGGCTGTTGCCGAAGCCCCGAGTTTGATAATTTGAGCCTCCTCCACCGTGTTTGAGTGAGGATAGTAGATGGTCGAAGCCCCTTCTTCCGTCAAAGCACCCGCACCCCGTATAGCTACGACGTATTCGCCAGGCGATACATGCTTAAACTCATAGCTCCCATCCAAAAGTGTCGTTACAGAATCAGACACCCGGGGAAATCCCGCCGAGGCATCCTTAGGCCGTTTCAGCTCCAGCCTTTGATCTGCCACGGGCCTCCCATCCACATCGGACACTCGCCCTCTGACATGGCCTTCGTAAGTGACCCACCAGTTGACCCCCGCGCACCCTTTGTCTGCCACAATTGCCTTGAACGGAGGCTGGGTTGCAAAACCATCGGGCAACTGAGCCGACACCGTGTACTCCCCAGCTCGAAGATGCTTGACGGAATACTTACCCTCCTCATCCGTCACCACATCCCTTCGTTCGGGACCGTCCAAACGCACGGTAGCCGGAACAGTAGTCCTCCCGCTGTCCGGCGGCAACAGCACAGATCCAAAGATCTCGGACCCGGATGGAGCCTTGCTCCAATTACGCATCCAGACCACTGCCGCGTTCTCCACCCCGGGTTCCAGCAACGTAGTTCTCGTGCAGTGCGAGGTCCACAGTTCCCCTTCGTGCTGATACGTAAACACAACGTACTCACGTCCTACCGCAAACGGAAATCCGCACGCTGCGCTCTGCTGTGCCGTGTACACAACCGCCTCAGAGTTCGCCTCACCGCTGAACGTCTCCTGAACTGCAAATCGGACAACGAACTTTTTATTACCGACGACCCGCCTTGAGGTCCCATCCGGTTGCTTCATCATCTGCACGTTTTCAATCAGCGTTCGTTCAATCACCGTTCCACGAAAGATGCTCGAAGTTCCAAGCTGGATCGAGCACACCGGCCCAGGTCCACCGCAGGAACACGCATGCCCCACACCCAATGCCAGCTGAAAAAACGAGATCAGAAAGAGGAGCTTGATCACTACTCGCATTGGGACACTTCCTTGAGGGCTCTTCGCCAAACGCCGATCCTTGTCCGCAGCTTGAAAGCATAAAACATCCCGACGCCGCTGCGGCTGGAAACCTGTCAAGCCATCTCACCACCTAAACTTCACGAATGCAACAATATACATCTGCCGACCTGTTTCCCTCACTCTGCTAGAATAGAAACAGAGAAAGCCTCGGGATCCCCGGGGCTTTCACCGTTTTCTTCAATCACACCGGGGTTAACCAATTTGTACCCGGTCAGACCGAAGTCCGGACCTAAGTCGATTGAATGGAAGACTTTACGCAAATAAGTACCCCGGGGGCCACCCGCGAGTCCAACAAGAGAAACCGATGAGCCATGAGCCTAACAACACGATCGCAGTCGCCATGTCCGGAGGAGTCGACTCTTCCGCCGTCGCCGCGTTGCTGCGCTCGCAGGGTCACGAGCTCGTAGGCCTCACCCTCCAGCTCTGGAATCAGCGCCGACTCGCCGGACACGAGGGCATGCCCGAAGCCGTTCAGGGCCGCTGCTGCTCCATCGACGACGTCTACGACGCTCGCCACGTGGCCGAGCAGCTCGACATCCCCTACTACGTCGTCAACCAGCAGGAGCGCTTCGAAGCCGACGTCGTGAAGCCCTTCGTCAGCGAGTACCTCGCCGGACGCACCCCCATCCCCTGCACCCTCTGCAACAACCACCTCAAGTTCGATCAGCTCCTCACAACCGCCCGCCAGATCGGCGCCGACCGCATCGCCACCGGCCACTACGCCCGCAACCACTTCGACGAATCTCGTCAGCGCTGGATCCTCTCCCGCCCTGCCGACCACTCCAAGGACCAGACCTACTTCCTCTTCGGCCTCACGCAGGAACAGCTCTCTCGCACCCTCTTCCCCCTCGGCGAGATGCAGAAGCCAGCAGTCCGCGTCATGGCCTCCGAAGCCGGCCTCGATGTAGCCACCAAGCCCGACTCGCAGGAGATCTGCTTCATCCCCGGCGGCGACTACAACACCTTTCTCAAGGCCTACCTCGATGAGCAGAACCAGCCCCTACCCGACACCGCGGGCGAACTCGTTACCACCACCGGCGAAGTCATCGGCCACCATCAGGGCATCCAGTCTTTCACCGTAGGCCAGCGCAAGGGTCTCGGCCTCACCAGCACCAATCCGCTCTACGTCCTCTCCATCCACCCCGACTCGCACCAGGTCACCGTAGGCGCAGACGAAGAACTCTTCTCCCGCGACCTATACGCCAACCGCCTCAACTGGATCTCAATCCCCGACCTAACCGAAGGCGAAGAGATCCGCGTCTCCATCAAGATTCGCCACCGCCACACTCCCGCCCTGGCCACCCTCCGCCGCGCAGGCGACGACCTCGTCCACGCCATCTTCGACGAGCCCCAGCGCGCCATCACACCCGGCCAGTCCTCCGTCTTCTATCAGGAAGATGAAATAGTAGGCGGCGGCTGGATTACGCAACCACCCAAAATTTAGACTCCGAAATCGTCGCTCCCATAGCCATTCCCACCAGGAGGACGCGTCTTCGCACGCGCGGTCGACCCTTTATTACCTCGCACAAACGAATCGATGCCAGCTTTCAGCCCATGCATCAAGCCATTGAACTCGCGCACCGGAATCGAGACGCCTTTCTGGAGGGTCGAAGCGATTCCAGCGGTCGTATCCAGCACCGACGACACCATATCGTCCACCCGGGCAGCCTGCGCCCTCGTCTTTTGATTCACATCCGTAATTGTGCTGTCGAACTCCTCCGCCTTGGCTCGCACAACATGGCTCGTCTCCACCAGGTTGTCCGTAATGATCTTCACCTTGGGATGCAGATCATGCAGCACATCATGCGTCTTGTCGATCACCGGCAACAGCTTCAGCCGAGCCTCTTCGGCAATCGCCAGTACTCGCTTTTGAACCTTGCGTGCGCCAATCGCGGCGATCAGAATCGCAATCGCCTGCGTCAGCATGGCCACCGCCACCAGGCCTACAAAGATCATCAGCCATTTCGAGTAATCGTTCGAAGTGAACGAATCCGAATCCTGCAACCAAGCGCCTGACAAAACGATATGAGCCGCTTCCATGCAGCCTCTCTTTCGTGCAAGAATTTTGGGCCCGACGCTTCATTCAGCAACCAGGCCCACATTTGCAACCAAAGTAGTGCCTAGGTCGACGGGGTGTCGTGAGTCGCGTGAATATACGCATCCTTACCCGCATCAATCGCCGCCGCGACCTTACTCTGGTGCTCCTGCACCAATCCCTTACCCTTCTCGACATACTGGGACCACTGCGTACGCCCGCGGTCATAGTACTCCTTGCCGCGATCGACATACTCGCCAAACTGCTGCTTGCCCTGCTCCGCATATTGAGCGGCACGCTCACGCCCCTGCTGCGCCAGCACGGCAGCCTTCTCCTTGGCGTCCATCGCACTCGCTACCAGGTCATCGCGCGTCTCCTTGCCCGACTTCGGCGCATAGAGAACTCCAACCAGCGCGCCAACGCCGAGCCCAGCAAGAAACCATCCCAATCCGCTTACACCATTGTCGTTGTCTGCCATCTCGATCTCTCCTATTCAACTTTCAAATAACGGAAACTTGTCTCTCCGCTGTTATAACTCATTTCTTTTCTGATTCGTGTCGCGGGATTAACTCGAATGCTCAAGCATACCGCCATCCACGCCGCACAAGGTTTTTCCGCGCAGGCATCTCTTGTTTAGGGTGGATGCCCGCCCCTCCGATTAGGTTGCGCGCCCCACTCCGCCATACTCCCAACTTCCAACTCTCCGATTCGCGCCTCCGTGCGTCTACCCATCAGAGCAGCCTTCGCGGGCAATCATGCAGCCGCGAAACAGACCTTTGCATCACATAGCAATCGGGTGAGTTAGAGTGTTTTCAGCAACGACCAAGCTCGACCGCAAGAAAAGGGGTTCCATGTCCGTCCAACGCATTCTCTCCGCACCACGCACCATAGCCACCGTCACCGCGCTCTCGCTGGCCCTGGCCTTCTCAGGCTGCAAAAGCTCCACACCCGCCACTGACGACGCCACCCTCGGCACAGCGCTTCAAAGCCGCATCGCAGGTGACAGCGCTCTCAGTGCTGAATCCATCCAGGCCACCGTACAAAACGGCGTTGCCACTCTCAACGGCAACGTGAGCAGCGAAGCCGCCCGTTCACTCGCCGCCGCCGACGCTGCCCAGGTAGCCGGCATCCGCACCGTCGTCAACAACCTGACCGTCCAGCAGCCTGCTCCAACCGTAGCCGCAGTAACCCCGACGCCGGCTCCGCTCCTCCCTCCCGCTCCGAAGAAAACCCCGGCTCCCAGGCCAGCACCTCCAGCACGTCAACCCGCGCCAGTCGAGCGCCCAGAGCCCGCACCCGTAGCAGTTCAGACACCCCCTCCTGCTCCCGCTCCGGCTCCGCCCCCAGCTCCAGTTACTCCTCCGCCGCCAACATTCAAGAACGTAACCATCCCCTCCGGAACCACAATCCCCGTCCGGATCACTCAGACGCTTGACAGCGCAACGACCCAGCAGGGCCAGTCCTTCTCCGGCACGGTTGCCACAGACGTCATGTCCGACGGCCTCGTCGCCATCCGTCAGGGCACCGCTGTATCCGGCCGAGTCTCCGCCGTGCAGGAAGCCGCCCACTACAAGGGCAACTCCCTCCTCACCGTTGAACTCGTCAGCATCAATCGCCACGGCGAATCGCTTGCCGTCACCACCGACCCCTACAGCGTCCAGGGCAAGGGTCGCGGCGCGAACACAGCAGCCAAAGTCGGCGGCGGGGCAGCCGTCGGAGCCATCCTCGGCGGCATCATCGGCGGCGGAAAAGGTGCGGCCATCGGTGCTGCATCCGGCGGCGGCTTAGGTGCCGGAGCCAACACCATCACCCGAGGCCAGCAGGTTCAGATCCCCTCCGAGAGCCTGGTCAACTTCAAGCTCACCAACACGCTTGCCATCCGCGTCTCCACCTCCAACACCCTCAGCACGGCAGCAACGGAGACTCAGGGTCAACGCCGCCCCATAAACCCATCGCAAACGCAGGACCAGCCTCAGTAGTCGTAGTTGCTCGATACCAAAACCAACGCGGCAGACTCCTCGGAATCTGCCGCCTCACCCTCTACCCTTGCGCTGTGGTGTAGACTCAAAGTCTCAGCAGCAAAACCCAACCAGTGAGGAAGTCCTACCGAAAATCAAGCCCGAGGTAACCCGTCTTGACGAAGGCATCCCCAAATTCTGCGCAGCGTCCCAAAGGATTTCTCACCCTCACCCTGCACGCGCATCTGCCCTATGTCGTCAACCACGGTACCTGGCCCCATGGCATGGAGTGGCTGCATGAGGCTGCCGCCGAGACCTATCTCCCCTTTCTAAGAATGCTGGGTAATCTGGAGCGTGACAACATCCGCTTCAATTGCAACCTCAATCTCTCCCCCATCCTCCTCGAGCAGCTCTCGCACCCGGTCTTCATCGCCGAGTTCCCCAACTACCTCACCCGCAAGATCGTCGCTGCTCGTGAAGACGAGGCCTACTTCATCCAGGCTGGCGAATCCCACCTCGCCGAAACCGCCCGCTTCTGGCACCGCTTCTTCTCCACCGCCCTCGACGACTTCAACGCCCTCGACGGCAACATCATCGCCGGCTTCCGTCACTTCAACGACATCGGCCTCATCGAGATCATCACCTGCGGAGCCACTCACGGCTACATGCCCCTGCTAGGCACCGATGAGTCCGTCCGCGCCCAGGTTCGCCTCGCCGTTGACACCCACATTCGCCATATCGGCAAACACCCCAGAGGCATCTGGTCCCCCGAGTGCGGCTACCGTCCCGCGGGCTTCTGGAACTACCCCGTCCCCTTCGCCGACGGTGCCCCGATGCCTCCAGGCTTCGACCGCATCGGCGTTGAGCAGGCCCTCTCAGAATCCGACATCGACTTTTTCTTCGTCGACACCCATCTCGTCGAAGAATCTCAGCGCATCCCCTCACCCTACGAACTTCTCAAGGGTTCCGTCCCTCGCGACCTGCAGACCGAGCAGATGACGCACGGTCCGCACCGCAGCCTCTACCAGCCCTATTACGTAGACGGCCCCTACGATAAGCGCTACGCCACCACCATCTTCCCCCGCGACCCCAAGACCGGCGTACAGGTCTGGTCCGGCGACACCGGCTATCCCGGCGATGCCGTCTACCTCGACTTCCACAAGAAGCGCTGGCCCGGTGGTCACCGCTACTGGCGTGTCACCGGCTCCAAAGTCGACATGGGCGACAAGCAGCCCTACTATCCGCAGGAAGCAGCCGAGCGCACCAAGGCTCACGCCTCCAACTTCATCCATCTCGTCTACGAGGCCCTCAAGTCCGGCTTCAACGACACTATCCCGCCCATCCTCTGCTCCCCCTTCGACGCCGAGCTCTTCGGCCACTGGTGGTTCGAGGGAGCCCTCTGGCTCGAAGCCATCGCCCGCATCCTCCACGACTACGACACCGGCATCCAGCTCATCAGCGGCTCCGAATATCTCGATCAGTATCCCCGCGCCGGCTTCATCGCCATGCACGAAGGCTCCTGGGGCGCCGAGGGCAACAACCACGTCTGGATGAATCCCGATACCTCCTGGACCTACACCCACATCTACCCCGCCGAGCTCTACGCCCGCGAAGTCTGCACCGTAGGCCACTGGCGCAACTCCCCTCTGGGCAAGCGCATCGCGCAACAGCTCTGCCGCGAACTTCTCCTCCTCGAATCCTCCGACTGGCAGTTCCTCATCACTACCGGGGCCGCCCGCGACTACGCCGAGATCCGTTTCTTAACTCACAACGACCAGTTCAACGAAATCAAAACCATCTACCAGACCTTCGAAGCCAATGGCCGCCTCACCGTAGCTCAGGAGGCCCGTCTCGCCGAAATCGAACTCCGCGACACGGTCTTCCCCAACATCGACCCCGGCCTATGGGCCGCCGGAGCCAAACAAGAGGGCCACATACAAGCCCCCACGTTCCCGCCGGCGTTCCCACCCGCATCGGCCCCTGCACCCGCTCCAGCCGCAGCCTACGCCAAGTCCGAACCCATCGACTAGCTCAGGGCGATTTGCTGTTGCCTGCTTGCTTGTCATCCCCGAAGGGGATCTGCCGTTGTCTTTCTAGTTGTCATCCCCGAGGGGATCTGCTGTCGCAGTTTTATTTCACCAAATGCCCCGCGAAGCCGCCGGAACCTAAAATAACCAGGTGCCCGCCAAATCCCCCCTCGCCCTCTGGCACCTGCTCTCCCTCGACGCCCCCACCATCGCCGTCCTCTGGACATGGTTCATCGGCACCGCCAGCCACGTCCATCTACCCATCACCTCGATCCTCGCGATGGCCAGCGCCGTCTGGACGCTCTACGCCGCCGACCGCCTCCTCGACACCCAATCCGCCACGCCATCCGACCTCGAAGCCCGCCATTACTTCCACCACCGCTACCGCACCGCCTTCCTCGCAGGAATCCTCTTCGCCTCGCTGGCCCTCGCAGTCCTCCTCCCACGCATCCCCTCCGAAGCCATCCACCTCTACCTCATCCTCGGCGGCCTGGTCTTCGGCTACTTCATCCTGATCCACGTCCCACTCAACCACTCACCCGAAACCAAAGCCGCCCCACGTCTCCCCAAAGAGATCGCCGTAGGCATCTGCTTCGCCGCCGCCATCTTCATCCCAACCATAGCCCGCCACCCCGACCTCCGCCCAACCCTCCTTCCCTCAGCACTCCTCTTCGCCGCCTTATGCAGCCTCAACTGCCTCTTCATCTACGCCTGGGAGCACGACCCACCCGACCCCATCGACCACCCCGTCCACACCATCACCCGCCTCGCCCTCAACCGCCTCCCCACAATCGCCATGACAATCACCGCAGCAGGCATCGCCCTAGCCATCCTCGACCACCGAACCCCCTGGCCCATCCCCATCGCCAACGCCCTCGCCGCAACCCTGCTCCTACTCCTGCACTACCGTCGCCACCAAATCATCCCCCTCAACCTCCGAGCCGCCGCAGACCTGGCCCTGGCCACTCCCATCCTCGTAATCCCCTTCCTCAAATGACCGAGCCCAATTACGACCCCATAGCTCGCCATTGCGCGGAGCACCCGTGACACAGACCAAAACCAGAACCGCAAATTACGACCCCATAGCTCGCCCCTATCAATGGCTCGAATACCTAACCCTCGGCCACACCCTCGAACGCACCCGCCTCCACTACCTCCCCACCCTCACCCGCCAACAACACGCCCTCGTCCTTGGAGACGGCGACGGCCGCTTCCTCGCCCGACTCCTCGCCCAAAACCCCACCCTCCAAGCCGACGCCATAGACACCAGTGCCACCATGCTTCAACTCCTCCGTCAGCGCTGCGAAGCAGCATCCCCCACCGCAGCCGCACGCCTCCACACTTATCAGGCAAACGCCCTCACCTTCACCCCGCCCACCCCACAAAAATACGACCTCGTCGTCACCCATTTCTTCCTCGACTGCCTCACCCAACCCGAACTCGACACTCTCGTCGCCCGAATCACGCCCACCCTCACCCCCGGAGCCCTCTGGCTTCTCTCCGACTTCCGCATCCCTACCGGCCCCATGCATCTACCCGCGAAACTCCTCGTCCGCAGCCTCTACCTCGGCTTCCGCATCATCACCGGCCTCCGCACCACGCATCTCCCCGACCACACAACGCCCTTCACCAAAGCCGGCCTCACCCGCATAGCCCACCATCACCTCCTAGCCGGCATCCTCTCCACCGAACTCTGGCAAACTCCATCGTCTTAGCTAAAACCCACCCGACACTTCCCGCATCACACTGAAAGCACGCCCACATCCCCTATGCCGCGACTCTCTCTCGCCGCCGCGCTCCTCCTCACGCCTCTAGCCCTTCATGCCCAGATCAGCGCCACCAACTCCCCCAACGGAGCCCCGCTCTCCACTCGAGTCGTCGCCTACACCATCGACGCCCGCCTCGACACCGACAAAAAGTCACTCGACGCCACCGAGACCCTTACCTACAAAAACCTCACCGGCCAGCCTCTCACCACCTTCCCCTTTCACCTCTACCTCAACGCCTTCCGTCCCGAGTCCACCTTCACCTCCGAAACTCGCTTCAACGGCGGCGTTCGCGACTCCTTCGGCGACGACTACTACCCCAAAGAAAAACTAGGCAGCATCACCATCTCCCACATCGAGGCCGACACCTACGGTGACCTTACCCCCACCCTCCACTTCATCGCCCCAGACGACGGCAACCTCCTCGATCACACCGTAGCCGAGATCACCCTCCCCCGTCCCCTCGCCCCCAACGACTCCGTCACTTTCCGCCTTGCCTTCCACGACCAGTTCCCCCTCTCCGTCGCCCGCAACGGCTACAAGCGCGACTTCATCATGGGCGGCCAGTGGTTCCCCAAGCCCGGCGTCTTCTGGCACGGCTCCTGGAACTGCCACCAGTACCACTCCACCACCGAATTCTTCTCCGACTTCGGCACCTACAACGTCCACCTCACCGTCCCTAACCGCTACATGGTCGGAGCCTCCGGCGTTCCCACCGGCGAAGTCGGCAAACCCGACAACACCAAAACCCTCGGCTTCTACGGCGAAGACATCCACGACTTCGCCTTCGCCGCCAGCCCCAACTTCGTCATCACCAACGGCACCTACCTCTCCGCGCTCGGTCCCGTACAGGTCCACGTCCTCGCCCTCGCCGCGCACCCCAACATCGGCCAGCGCTACCTCGACATCACCCTCAAGACTCTCCGCAAATTCGAAGACTGGTACGGCCCCTACCCCTACAAAATCATCACCGTCATCGACCCTGAACCGGGCTCCGAGATGCAGGGCATGGAGTACCCAACCCTCTTCACCGCCGACGGCAGTTGGACAGGCCCCTTCAGCGTCGCCGAGATCACCACCGAGCACGAATTCGGCCACCAGTACTGGTACGGCATGGTCGCCACCAACGAGTTTCAGGAAGCATGGCTAGACGAGGGCATCAACTCCTACACCGAGGTCAAAGTCCTCGATGCCATCCTCGGCCGCGATACCTCGTTCCTCAACCGCCCCTGGGCCAACCTCAGCGACCGTGACTATCAACGCCTCGACTACCTCGCCATCCCCGACTTCGACCCCGTCACCCGCTTCGCCTGGCTCTTCCGCAACGACACCTCTTACGGCGGCGTAACCTACGGCAAATCTGCCACGGCCCTCGCCACACTCGAAGGCATCATCGGCCGCGACACCATGGACGAGGCCATGCGCACCTGGTACCAGCGCTTCCGCTTCTCCCACCCCACCACCGAAGACTTCCTCCGCACCATCGAAGAAGTAGCTATCAAAAACGGCAAGGCCCTTCCCGGGGCACCCGCGAGCTCACACAACAAAACCACGCCGAACAATCAGAACGGCACCCCACAGAATGGAGCCTCCGTCCCAGCAAACTCCGGTGTCGCCAATGGACCCGGCAGCGTCATTCCCGGCGAAGGCAGCCCTCTCACGAACGGTGTCGGCGTGACAATAGCTGACGATGGAACTGTCCTCCTCAATGGAGGAACACGCGCAGCAGGCTCCTCCGCCAATGGCCCCACTGCCCCACTCACTCAGCCACAACCCTTCCCCACGACCCCACCCCTAAGCCCGACCGGCTTCCCCGACTACGCCACCGCCCCCATCACGAACTCCACCCTCCGCCCCTTCTTCAATCAAGCCATCTACGGAACCCAGATCCTCGACTACGCCATCGACAACATCAGCTCGGACCCAGTCCAGTGGTGGCTCCCCCCACCCAAAGACCCCTCTCAGATCGTCTATCGCAACGCCGTCCACCTCCACCGCAAAGGTGACTTCATCCTCCCCGTTACCGTCGAGATCGTCTTCTCTGACGGCACCCGCCTCCGCGAGCACTGGAACGGCATCGACCGCTGGACCGCCTTCATCTACAACAACAAAGCGACCATCCTCTCCGCCGAAATCGACCCCGACCACACCGTCCTCCTCGACAAAAACTTCTTCAACAACAGCTACACCAAGACCCCCAACAAAATCCCAGCCCGCAAACTCACCAACCTCTGGCTAAACGTGCAACAGTTAGCCGCCCAACTAACCGCCTGGCTCGTCTGACACCATGCCCACACACACCCCATCCATCGCCGCCCTCTCTCAACGAGCCACCCAAGCTCGGGTGCCCCATCTTCGGCGCAGCTTCATCGCGCCTAAGGTGGGAATGTACACAATCCCCCAGCCAGCTCTTGCCGTTGCTTTTGCTGTTGCTGTTGCAATTGCTGTTGTCTTTCTTGCTTGTCATCCCCGAAGGGGATCTGCTTTTGCAGTTGCGGTTGCAGTTGCCTCTAGGTACCCCAAGGCTTCAGCCTTGGGCCTCTACGCCCCACAACAGAAAAAAGGCTTTAGTCCTTGGGGTATGCCCCACATCCTCCGAACCACAGCCCTGGCCCTAATCACAGCCACCATCCTCACAACCACCGCCTGCTCCCCCCGCAAGCCCGTCCCCGATCCCAAACCTCTCCCCAAGCCCATCCCCAAAACCATCACATCGAGATAAATGCGCCGAAACATCCTCATCCACGGACTAGGCATCACCCTCCGCCGTCTCCCGGCCTTCCTCTGGACCTATGTCTTCAACGTCACCCTCGCCATCCTCTTCTCGCTCAGCCTCCACCTCCAGCTGGCAACCCTCCTCAATCACTCCCTCGCCGCCCAACGCCTCTTCAACGGTTTCGACCTCGGCGCCGCAGGCGAAGTCTTCCTCCACCTCCACGAAGGCCCCGTCGGAGCCGCTGGAAACATAGCCACCCACGCCAGCATTCCCGCCTTCTTCGTCCTCTACTTCCTCCTCGTCCCCGGAACCCTCTTCTGCTACCTCAACAAAACCCCCGCGCGCCTCTCCACCCTCTTCCACCAGGGCCTCCTGCACTTCTGGCGATTCGTCCGCATCACCTTCCTCGCCCTCCTCGTCAGCGCCATCATCCTCGGCCCCCTGTCCGAACTCGAATCCCGATGGAGCGACCACATCGACGACATTTTCGTAGGCCGCCCCGCCTTTCTCCTCAAACTCGCAGCCCTGATCCTCGTCCTCCTCGTCGCCTCTCTCCTCCGCCTCTACTTCGATCTCGTCGAAGCCTACACAGTCCAACTCGGCCTTCAATTCCGACCCGCCCGCATCGGCATCGCCAAGCCCGACCGCCGTGTCCGCCGCACCCTCGGCCCGGCCTTCCGAACCCTTCGCCGCAACTTGCTCCGCGTCTGGCTCACCTTCCTCTTCCTCGCCATCCTCGGAGCCGCCGCCTTCGTCCTCTCCACCCGAATCGCGATCCATACCCTCGCCCAACCCCGAGTCTGGCCCACCTTCCTCTTCGCCCAAATAGGCCTCTTCCTCATGCTCTTCACCCGCTTCTGGCAACGCGGCGCCGAAACCTCCCTGATCCTCCAGAACCCCCTTTTGCCACCCCCAGAACCCATCTCCACGATCTCAACGCCCCCAGTCGGCCCCACCGACCCACCATCCCCGCCACCTTTCGCTATCACCGCCCCCGACCCCATCCCCAATCCCGAACCCGCCGCCCCATCCCTCGACGAACCCGACCCCGGAGTCTTCCACCACGACCCCAAACCACCCCACTAACCCCCGCCTTCTCCGAAAACCGAACCATCCACGAGCCAGCAAGGCTCCACATTTCACCACCTTATAACCACACCCAAACCGCACAAAAACACGTCTCATTTAGAATGTGAATAGACTATGAATCTCTTCATACTCCGCCACGCCAGCGCCGGTCTCCGCAGAAAAAACCCACTCCTCGACCTGAAACGCCCCCTCGACAAAGACGGCAAACGCCACTGTTTACAGCTGGCCCACGTCCTCAACGCCCTGAAAATTCAGTTCGATCTCATAGTCTCCAGTCCACTCAAACGAAGCCTCCAGACGGCCTCCCTTGTAGGCACCGAAACCGGCTACGAGTCTCAAATTTTGCTCTCCAACGGCCTAGCCCCCGAAGCCACCCTTCAGGACTTCCAAAAACTCCTTCACGAGTGCCGCGGCCACGAAAACGTCCTCGTTGTCGGCCACAACCCCAACCTCACCAACTTCATCGGCTCGATGCTCGTCCCCGCATCCGATCCCCTGCCTGCAGCGGTTCGTCTCCGCAAAGGCACCATCGCCCGCCTATCCTTCAATCGCAGCCCCGCCATGCTCCAGTGGATGCTCGATCCCCGCACCGTCCGCGCTCTCTACGCCACCTCGACAAAGAGCTCCCGCCGAAAGACCTCACGGAAGTAGTCCGCCTCTTTCTTCAGCGACCAAGCCTCCAGCTCCGCCCCGCCCCGTCCCGGCACTAGCTCCAGCAGCACGCGCTTCGGATACACATGCGTCCGCAACTGCACCACCGCGCTAGCTCTGTCTTGATTCAGCGCCACCGCCAGCCGCAGCAGCACAATCGCCCGCACGACGTGCGTATGCTCTTCAATCGGAATCGCCCGCATCACCCTGTCCATCGGGTCGGGCCGCGTCTTCCCTAGATACCGAGCCAACGCACTGACAATCGCCCTCTGCTCCGGCGAAAATCCAAATATTTCCGAGTTCGCAATAATGTACTGCGTATGCCGGAAGTGTCCCTGGTGATTCATAAACTTCCCCGCATCCTGCATCATCGCCGCAGACTCCAGCCAAAGCTTGTACTCCTCCGGCAACTCATGCACCCTCGCCAGCTGATCAAACAGCTGCACCACATGCTCCCGCACCGGCTCCGCAGTCCTCTGCTCAATCCCATACCTACGGCACAACTCCAAAACTCCCGCCCACCGCTCGCTCTCCATCTTCTGGTGTACCGAAGCCCGCAGATCCACCTCCGCCAGCATCTGCGCCAGCATCCCATCCCGCAGCCCCAGCGACGAGTAGCGAAACCCCTTCAGCCCCATCCGCTCCAGCAGACTCGCATACACCAGCGCCCCACCGACGATAATCTCCGACCGACGCGGCCCAATTCCCGGCACCGCAGCGCGCTCGTCATTCGTCATCTTCACGAGCCTGTCCGCCAGCCGCCGCACATCCGAAGTGTCCGCAGTCAGCTCACCCACCCGTTCCAGCCGCTTCTTCGCCAGCGTCTTCTTCGCCGACCGTCCCCTCCGCACATGCCCACTCGCCTCTGCCAGCGCCGCAGCCGTTCCCGAAGTCGCAATCACCAGCCCTACCCTCGGTGCTCCAACCTTCTTCTCCGCCTTCCTCAACTCGCGGTCGATAAACTGCTTCAGCCTCGCCACATCTTCCTTCGCCGGCGGATCAGTCTGCAGAAACTCCTCCGTCAGCCGAACCGCACCCAGCGACATGCTCGCCATCGCCTTGATCCGTCCACCATCCGACAGCGTCACCTCGCAGCTCCCGCCGCCTAGGTCAATCATCAAACACCGCCCCCTCGCCCCCACCTCATGCGTCACCACTCCCAGGTGAATCAGCCGCCCCTCTTCCAACCCCGAGATCACCTCCACATTCCATCCCGTCGTCGACCGCACCCACTCCGTAAACGCCTCGGCATTCCTCGCATCCCGCATCGCGCTCGTCGCCACCACGCGCACCTTGTCGGCCACATGCAGCTGCACCGCCTTATGAAACCGCTTCAGCGCCCGAATCGTCGCCGCCATGGCCTCCGGCGAGATCACCCCCGTCTGAAACACACTCTCGCCCAGCCGCGTCACCTCGCGGTCCTCATGCAGCGTCTTCAGCCGATGCATCTGCACCGTCGCAATCTTCAAACGGCACGAGTTCGACCCAATATCAACCGCGGCAAACGTAGGCATCCTCACCTCAAAAACGCAAAATCCCTATCACAAGCAAGATACATCCCCACCCACCGAATCCCACACCCCATCTTCCACAGCCATCATCTTGAAATGGCGCAACTTTCCCCAGTCCGTACGGGTCTTTATCTTGTACGGCTTTCATTAAGGACCCTTTCCCACGGTGCTACGGCAGCCTCCTTGCATCCAATCCATAGGTACTTGCCTCACTTCTTTATCTGAAATATCTGAAAGAGCAGCTAAACCATGATTATTTCGCCCCTCCCTGCGAGCGTCTCCGAGAATCTTGCTGAAAAAATCGCAGAAAAAATCACGGGACAGCCCCTCTCGCTTCCCCTCCCCTCCGACTCCCCCCGCCGTTCTACCTCCCTCCTCATCCTCACCGGCCTCTGGATCGTCATCTTCTTCGCCGCCCTCTTCGCCCCACCCCTGCTCGACGATGCCGACGGCACCCACGCCAACGCGGCTCGCCACATGGCCCTCACCGGAGACCTCGTCACCCTCCACGTCAACGGCATCCGCTACCTCGAAAAAGCCCCCCTCCCCTACTGGCTCGACGCCCTTAGCTTCCGCATCTTCGGCTTCAACACCTTCGCCGCCCACCTCCCCCAGGCCATCGGAGTCCTGCTCCTGGCCCTCCTCGGCTTCCACTGGGCATCAAAAGCCTTCGGCAACCGCACCGCCTTCTACACCGGCCTCGCCATCCTCACCTCTGCCGGAGTCTTCCTCTTCACCCGCATCTACATCCCCGAAGTCCTCCTCTCCCTCTTCCTCTGCACCGCCCTCTACACACTCCTTCAGTCGCTAAACTCCTCAAAGATTGAAGGTGTCCTCACCGAACCCGAACCGCGAACCCACACTCTCTACCCCTACCTCATGTGGACAGCCCTCGCCCTGGCCGTCCTCACCAAAGGCCTCGTAGCTCTGGTCTTCTTCTTCGGCACGGCGACCATCTACCTCGCCCTGACCGGCGAATATCGCAACCTCCGCAAGCTAAAACCCCTAACCGGCTTCCTACTCTTCTTCGCGATAGCCGCCCCCTGGCACATCCTCGCTGGCCTCCGCAACACCGGAGGCATGAACGGCCACGGCTTCTTCTGGTTCTACTTCGTCAACGAGCACTTCCTGCGCTTCCTTGGCAAGCGCTACCCAATGGACTACAACAAGCTCCCCGGCTATCTCTTCTGGAGCCTCCACCTAGTCTGGCTCTTCCCCTGGAGCCTCTTCGTTCCGGTCGCATTCATCGCGGGATGGAACCAGTGGAAGCAGCGCGGCAACAAACTCCTCGCTCAGACCAGCACATTCACCGGCCGCACCACCTTCCTGCTCGCCCTCTTCTCCGCCCTCGTCCTGGTCTTCTTCTCCCTCTCCACCAACCAGGAGTACTACACCTTCCCCGCCTATCTCCCACTTCTGATTCTCATCGCCGCCGCTCTCACCCGCGCCGAGGACACCTACGAGGAAGACAAATCCGCCCACCGCTGGATCACCGTTGCCCACGCGACCCTCACCGTCATCGGAGTCGCTGCCGCATCCGCCCTAGCCTACGGTCTCTGGACCTCCCGCAATCTCCCCTTCGTCCCTGACATTGGAGACCTCCTCGCCCACCGCGGCGTAGGCGACTACACCCTCTCCATGTCGCACTTCTTCGACCTCACCGGTCCCTCCTTCGCCGCCTTGCGTCTGCCCGCCGCCCTCGCAGCCTTCGCCTTCGCCCTCGGCCCCACCGTAGCTTGGCTCCTCCGCTCCAAACGCCACCACCTCGCGGCCACCACAGCAATCGCCCTCACCAGCACCGTCTTCCTGATCGCCGCGCACATCGCCCTCGTCCGCTTCGAGCCCATGCTCTCCTCGCAGGACTTAGCCGAAAAGATCCAGGAACTCGAAGACGACCGCGCCATCTCCCGCGACAATCAGGTCCTCCTCTACGGAGACCAGTCCTACGGCTCCTCCATCCCCTTCTACCTCGGAGAAGACGTCTACCTCGTCGACGGCCGCTCCTCCTCCATGCTCTTCGGATCCACCTTCCCCGACGCACCTCACATATTCCTCACCCACGACGATCTTTTGAAGACATGGGGCACCGGAGAACGTAAAATACTATTTGTCCCCCTCGAAAAGCGCGACGAAGTAGACCGCCTCCTGGGCAGTAAAAAGATCCTCCTCGAGGAGACCTCCGGCAAGGCTCTATTCACCGATCGCCCTTTAGATAATCCCGCACCAAACTAACGAACCTGAACGAGACTCATGAACTACCGCTCCACCCAAACCGTAGAAATCCTCCCGGCCCCAGCGGAACAGGTTTCTGCCGAGCACCACTTCCCCACCGCCACCATCAGCACGCCCACCCGCCGTTGGAGCCCCCGCTCCATCGCCATCCTCTTCCTCGCCTGGGCCATCCTCCAGATCGGCGGCCTCTTCTCCCCCGGCCTCCTCGATGACGTCGACTCCATCTACATCGAGATCGCCCGCGAGATGCTCCACCGCCACGACTACGTCACTCCCTTCGTCAACGGCGTCCGCTTCTTCGACAAGCCGCCCCTCATGTACTGGATGGCCGCCGGCGCCATGCACCTCTTCGGCCCCTACGACTGGGCCGCCCGCATCCCCCTCGCCCTCGGCGTCCTCGCCCTCCTCCTCGCCGTCTACGCCCTCGGCATCCGCCTCTTCAGCAGCATCTCCCCCGCCAGCGCACCCGACCGCGGAGGCTTCTACGCCGCCCTCGCCCTCGCCACCAGCATCGGCCCCTACCTCTACACCCGCTTCTACATCCCCGACATCCTCCTGGCCCTCTGGATAACGCTAGCCGTCCACCTCTTCCTAATAGCCCTGGACCGCATTCAAGCGAACCACCTCCAAGTCGAAGACTTCGACTCACCAAAGAACCGGGTGCCCCATTCATCGCAGTCTCATCGTGATGAGTGGAACATTCGTACGAAGCACGAGCCGTTCTCCTCTCTCACCCACAAATCTCCCCTCCTCCCCTGCCTGGCCTTCGCTGCCATCATGGCCCTCAACGTCCTCACCAAAGGACTCATCGGCCTCGTCTTCCCCATAGCCTTCGTCTTCCTCTACCTGGCCGTCACAAAGCAGCTCCGCCTCCTCACCAAGTTCCACCTCCTCGCCAGCACCGCCGTCTTCCTCGCGATAGCCGCCCCCTGGCACATCCTCGCCGCCATCCGCACCCCAGCGATCCCGCTCCCCGCAGGCATGGGCCTCCCCGCCACCGGAGGCTGGGCTTGGTTCTATCTCTACAACGAGCACATCGCCCGCTTTCTCGGCCGCCGCATCCCCCATGACTACGGCCAGGTCCCCATCCCCCTCTTCTGGCTCCTCAACGCCCTCTGGATCATGCCCTGGGCCACCTTCCTCACCCCCGCCCTCACCGACCACATCCGGACTCTTCGCAACCGCAGCGCAGCCACCGCGCGTCAATACGAAACCGCCCTCTCCCTCATCCTCTGGACCGTCGTCGTCCTCGGCTTCTTCACCCTCTCCAGCCGTCAGGAGTACTATGGCCTCCCCGCACTCCCGGCCCTGGCCCTCATGGCCGCAAGCCTCCTCACCCGCGCCGACGACAATAGCGCCAAAGCCCGCACCAGCGCCCTCAACTGGACCCTCTACTTCCTCGTCCCCCTCACCACCCTGATCGCCCTCATCTGCGGATACTTCGCCATCACCGCCCCCCATCCCGCCCCCGGTGCCGACATAGCATCCCTCATCGCCGCCAACCCCGAGTTCTACAACCTCTCCCTCGGCCACCTCTTCGACCTCACCGGAGCAGCCATGGGCCTCTTCCGTGGTCCTCTCGCCGCCGTCGCCCTCAGCATGCTGGTCATCGGCCCCGTCAGCTACCTGCTCCGCCGCACCGGACGAACCTACGCCGCAAACCTCACCCTCGCCGCAGCGATGACCGTCACTCTCCTGGCCGCGCACGAAGGCCTCGCCCGCTTCTACCCCATCCTCGGCTCGAAAGATCTAGCCGTAGCCATCAACCGCGCCGGCATCCAGCCCACCGACAAAATCATCCTCGACGGCGAACTCACCTCCGGCTCCACCCTCGTCTTCTACACCCGGCAGCAGGTCCACCTCGTGCGCGGAAGAGTCAACGGCCTCTGGTACGGCAGCTTCTGGCCCGACGCCCCTCAAATCTTCGAGACCGAAGACTCACTCCACCAGCTCTGGTCCAGCTCCCGCCGCATCTTCCTCATGACCTACGACCCCAGCCGCGCCGCCGACCTAGCCCACTACGGCCCAGTCCACACCCTCGCCTCCTCCGGAGGAAAGATTCTCCTCTCCAACCAGAACTAAGAGGCCTCTCAGACGGTAGCACTCAGTTGGCAATCTACCGTCACCATCCTCCGATTAGCTGTCGCAGTTGCACCTAGGTACCCCAAGGCTTCAGCCTTGGGTCTCTCTCAGCGCAAAACAGAAGGGGGCTTTAGCCCCTGAGATATGCCTTCAGATCCTCGCGAGATACGAATTAGCCAATCTCCTTATACCGCCCATCCGCATCAATCGAAAACTTCCCCCCGTGGTAATAAACGTGCCCCGGCAAATAACTAAAAACCCAAAGTACCCCACCCAACAAATCCCGCAACGGATAGATCGCGGTCTGCCACACCCACATCGGCTCCCCCAGCACTCTGAGCATTACCCCAGCCTGCAGCCACCGATTAACACAACTCCCCATCAGCAGCAGCAACCCGGCAATCGGATGCCCCGCCAGCAGGCCCCACAGCAGCCCCACCAGCCCAAACGGCACACTGAACGTCAACCCTGTCCCCAAATGCCCTAACGGGCGCGACCGTCGCGTACTCTGCATCCACCGCAACTGATTCTTAAACGACAGCGCAAACGAAGTCTCCGGCACCACCAGCCGAATCACCTGCGGCGATATCATCACACCCTTTCCCTGCTCAGCCAGCCGCTTGCCCAGCACATAGTCTTCCGCCTGATACTGCCCCAAATCCGCATACCCACCCGCATCATAGAAAGCCTGCCGCTGTAGCACCATAATCACGCCCAGCGCAAACTTCGTACCGCCCTCCACCATATTCGCGACCAGCACACCCGAACCCATCTCAACGCTCTTGCCCACCGCATCCAGCTCCGTAGCCAGGTTCGACACATCCGCCGTCCCCAGGTACAAACACCACGCTAGCTCCAGCTTCGGATCCGCCATCGGCTGCACCGCACGCCTCAAAAAATCCCTCTCCACCCGAGCATCCGCATCCGCGGTCACTAGCAGCGGATACTTCGCCGCCTCCGCCATCACCCCCAGCGAAAACATCTTCGGATTCGGATACTCCGGTTCCCCACAAGCGATATACCGCGCCTTCACCCCCGGATACCGCTCTCCTACCCGCCGCGCCGTCTTCAACCCCTCATCCGTCTCATGACGCGCACAAAACAGCAGCTCAAACTCCGGATACTCCTGCTCAAAAAACGTCTCAAGACTCCGTTCCAAACCCGGCTCAATCCCATGCAGTGGCTTCAGCACACTCACCGGAGGCATAAATGGCCCCGCATGATCCACGCGCCGCCGCCGCAAACCAAACCGCACCGCCGCCACCACCACCATCAGGCAGTAGATCGCAGACGTGACCGTACCAACGGCCGCAACCCAAAACAAAATCTGAAGCAACAAGCTCATTTCATCCTTGAAGCCGCCCAGGCCGGAAAATCAGTGAAAGGGCAGTCTTCAAGTCTATCGCAGCAGAAATCCCAGGTTCTTATCCGCGCCTATCCGCGTTCATCCGTGGTCGCTTCCCCACCAAACTACTTCTTCTTTACGATCTTCACCGGAACCACCATCGGCCGCCGCAAAGGAACCAACCCAGCCTCCGGAGTCTGCTGCTGATGCATCCGCGTCAGCATTTCCGTACGCACATAGTCAACAAACCCCTGCATCTGGCGGTTCATCTCCTCCATGCGCTCCCGCATCTGCAGCACAATCGCAATCCCCGCGATATTCACCCCAAGATCGCGCGCCAGGTTCAAAATAAACTCCAGCCGTTCCAGATCCTCATCCGTATACAGCCGAGTATTCCCTTCACTCCGCGAAGGCCGCAGCAACCCTTCCCGCTCATACAGCCTCAACGTCTGCGGATGAATCTGATACATCTCCGCCACCGCTGAGATCATATAAGCACCCTTGTTCTTCCGCTTCGTCACCATAACCCAACCGTCCGGTCCTTTACCGAGAGTCTAGCTCTTACCCGCGTCATCGCAAACAAAAACTAATTCGGTGTTGCACGTCACAATCAATCTCACGCCTTAGCGAACAACTCCTCCCGCGGATCCTCCGGATTCAGCTTAGCCAACTCCCGCAAAATCTCCTTGCTACGCTCATCCTGAACCTTCGGCACGACAACCTTGACTTCAACAATCTGATCCCCGCGCTTGCCCTCCTGCGAAGCGCTCGGCACGCCCTTCTCCCGCAACCGCAGCTTCTGCCCCGACTGCGTTCCCGGCGGAACCTTCAACTGCGTCCGTCCGCCTCCATCATGCGTATCGATCGTCGGCACATCGATCTTCGCTCCCAGCGCTGCCTCCGAAATTGCAACCGGAACGGTTACATAAATATCATCCGCGTTCCGTGTAAACACAGGATGCGTCCCCGCCTTAATGATCAGATAAAGATCCCCAGCAGGCCCGCCATTCGTACCGGCATTGCCCTTACCCGCCAGCCGAATCCGCTGCCCATCCCGAGTCCCCGGCTTGATCCGGAATTCAAGCTGCTCCTTCTTCGTCACCACGCCCGCGCCATCGCACGTCGGGCAGCTATTCTGCACCTTCCCCGAACCGCCACACCGAGGGCACTGGATATTGAACTTCATCCGGCCGCCCATCTGCGTCACCTGCCCCGAGCCATGGCACTCCGGGCACTCCACACTCCCGCCCGTCGTCGACTTCCCCTTACACGTCGGGCAAATCTCCTGCCGCTGAATCTCCAGCCGAGTCACGCCACCGCGCACCGCCGTCCAGAAGTCCACACTCACCTGGTACTCAAGATCAGTCCCCGGCTGAGGCCCACGCGCCCCACGGTTCCCTGTAAACATCCCACTGAAGATGTCTCGGAAGCTCCCGCCAAATCCTCCACTCGACTCCTGCTGATGCGTGCCGGGGCCGCCCTGAAAGTCTGAAAAATCAAAGCCTTCAAAGTCGAACGGAACCTCCTGCGCGCCGCCGCGCCCACCAGCATGCGTGCCGCCGGCATACCCGCCACCCGGAAATCCACCACCAGCATATCCTCCACGAGCAGCAGCCTCCGCCGCAGCCGCATCGATATTGTCCGAGTAGAACCCGAACTGGTCATAGATCTTCCGCTTCTTGTCATCGCTCAGAACATCGTTCGCTTCGGAGATCTCCTTGAACTTCTCCTCTGCCTTCTTGTCCCCCGGATTCACGTCCGGGTGATACTTACGCGCAGCCTTCCTGAACGCCTTCCGAATCTCATCCGCCGTCGCCGTCTTCTTTACGCCCAGCGTGCCGTAATAATCTTTTGTCTTAGTCGTCGCCATAGTCTTCTTCCATTCTGCAACCAGCGCGAGCCTTCCGCGCCTCGAAACCTTCTGCTCTCCCTAAAATTCTCACTCAGCCTGGCAAACCGGACACCAGAACAGATTCCGCCCCGCCATCTCCTTCTTCAAAACATCCGTCCCACAAACAAAGCAAGGCCGCCCATTCCTCCGATACACATAATGAGCCTCCTCCTTCAAAGCCTGTCCCGTCTTATGCGGCCGGTCCGCGGGCTTCGTCGTCACAATCCTGCGATCCACCATCCCCGCCTTCATCAAAACGCCCGCCTCTTTCCATATCGACCGCAGCGTCTTCTCCTCCACATCCTTGCCCAGCCGAAACGGACTCAACCGTGCCCGATACAGCAGCTCCGCCCGATAAATATTCCCCACTCCCGCAGCCACCGTCTGGTCCATCAGCAGCTCTCCAATCGACTTCTTGCTCTTCGCAACCTTCGCGACCATCCTCTCTGGTCCATCGCCATTCAGCGGATCAGGCCCCAGCCGCTTCAACAATCCATCCCACTTCTCCTGCGAATACACGGAACAATCCATCGGTCCTCGCAGTTCCACCCATGCAACCTGAGTTGCATCGATGTTGTCCGTACCATCATCCTCCGAGTACCACCGATGCGGCTTACTCGCGCCCGGCGCCGCAGGCCTCTTCACCGCGGCAGCATTCCACATCCTTAGCCTCAGCGCGCCTTTTACCTCTCGCAGCGGCCCTGAGCCCTCCGTGAAGTCCCCCTGCAGTCCAAGATGCACATGCAGAATCCGATCCTTTCCAAAGTCATACCCCAGGTGCTTGCCCACGGCCATCACCCGCTCAAGCTTCCGCCCATCCAGAACATCCGCATCGGTAAACCGACCCTGCGGTCCATCCACCCTCACCGGCTTCCCGGCAAACGCCGTCGTATGACGCTCCGCCCACCGATGAATCTCATTCCCTTCAGGCACTCAACCCTCCCAGAAATTCCATCCACAACGAACGATGGCGACGGGCACTGGTCATTTACCAGAACTACCGTCGCCACGCCCTTACTTCTACTTCCTGAAACTTTAGTTCCAGACCTGCTTCGCTTCAATCGCTTCGATCGAAAACATCTGGTCCGGCTCCATCTGCTGCATCCGATGCGCAAACTGTTCTGCCTCTTCGCGCGTATCGAACATCATGCGGTTATATAACTTTCCCGCACGAACCTGGTCGCATCTCCACATCGTCTCGGTCATAGCCTTACCTCCAAGTAATCGATTGAGTTCCAGGTTCTCCAGCCACAACACATCAGAAAAACTATCGTCGTTTCTATTCCTACTTCGGTTCACTTGCAATAACCTTTCCTGGTCACTAGACGCACTCTACACGCCAACCACGTTATTCAGGCCCGGTACAACAAGAGGGGCACCCACTACGGAACGCCCCTCTTTTTACTACGCAACTGCAACCACTTTGGACTACACTTACTGCTCTTTATTTTTCTTTACTTCTTCTCGTCGACGTCAACATACTCCGCGTCGATCACGCCTTCATCCTTCTTCGGCTCCTGAGCCGTTCCTGCAGCGCCGTCCACTGGCTCCGACTGAGCACTCGCCGCCGTGGCCTTGTACATCGCCTCGGCAAGCTTATGGCTCACTCCAGTTAGACGATCCTTAGCCGAATTCAGCTCACTCGCGCTCGGAGTTCCGCTCAGAGTTTTCTTCGCATCCTCCAGCGCCGTCTCAACCTCGCTCTTGTCGGACCCGGCTACCTTATCGCCCGCATCCTTCAGCATCTTCTCGACGTTGTAGACCAGTGAATCCAAGCCGTTGCGCGCCTCAACCTCCTCGCGCTTCTCCTTGTCCTCGGCAGCGTGAGCCTCGGCATCCTTCGCCATCCGCTCAACCTCTTCCTTGCTCAGGCCCGACGAGCTCGTGATCGTAATCTTCTGATCCTTACCCGTCGCATTGTCCTTCGCCGTCACATTCAGAATGCCGTTGGCATCGATGTCGAACGTCACCTCGATCTGCGGCACGCCACGCGGAGCAGGCGGAATCCCGCTCAGCTTGAACTTGCCCAGAGTCCGGTTCTGCGCCGCCATCGGACGCTCGCCCTGAAGCACATGCACCTCAACCTCGGTCTGCGAGTCCGCCGCCGTCGAAAACGTCTCCGTCTTCTTCGTCGGAATCGTCGTATTCCGCTGAATCATCGGTGTCGCTACCCCGCCCATCGTCTCAATCGCCAACGTCAGCGGAGTCACATCCAGCAGCAGCAGGTCCTTGACCTCGCCCGCCAGAACACCAGCCTGCACAGCAGCACCAATCGCAACAACCTCGTCAGGATTGACGCCCTTGTTCGGCTCCTTGCCAAACAGCTCCTTCACAAGCTGCTGAATCTTCGGCATACGAGTCTGACCGCCGACCAGCACGACCTCGTCGATCTTGCTCGCGTCAACGCCCGCATCCTTCATCGCCTGCTTGCAAGGCCCAATCGACCGCTGCAGCAAATCATCAACCAGGCTCTCGAGCTTAGCCCGCGTCAGCTTACGAACCAGGTGCTTCGGCCCGCTCGCATCCGCAGTGATAAACGGCAGATTGATCTCCGTCTCCTGCGCCGTCGACAGCTCGATCTTCGCGCGCTCCGCGGCATCCTTCAGCCGCTGCAGCGCCATCTCGTTGCCCTTCGAGGTCAGGTCCAGACCGGTCTCGCTCTTGAACTCCGAGATCAGCCAGTCAACGATCCTCTGGTCAAGGTTGTCACCACCAAGGTGCGTATCACCATTGGTCGACTTCACCTCAATCACGCCTTCGCCAACCTCAAGAATCGAGATATCGAACGTACCGCCGCCAAAGTCGTACACGGCAATCGTCTCGTCCTTCTTCTTGTCGAGCCCATACGCCAGCGCAGCCGCAGTCGGCTCATTCACAATGCGCTTTACATCGAGACCCGCAATCTTACCCGCGTCCTTCGTGGCCTGCCGCTGAGCGTCGTTGAAGTAAGCCGGAACCGTAATCACGGCCTCTGTCACGCTCGTGCCCAAATAATCCTCAGCAGCCTTCTTCAGCTTCTGCAAAATCATCGCCGAGATCTCAGGCGCCGTGTACTCCTTGCCCTGAGCCACAACCGCAACATGGTCGCCCTGCTGCACGACCTTGTACGGCACCATCTTCATCTCGTCGTTCACTTCATTGAACCGGCGGCCCATAAAACGCTTGATCGAATAGATCGTGTTCTCGGGGTTCGTAATCGCCTGCCGCTTGGCCACCTGACCAACCAGCCGCTCCCCGCTCTTGGTGAACGCCACCACCGAAGGTGTAGTCCGCCCACCCTCTTCATTCGGGATAACCTTCGGCTCGCCGCCCTCCATTACAGCGACGCACGAGTTCGTCGTTCCCAAATCGATACCAATAATCTTTCCCATATCCACACTCCCTCATACGGGCACCAGGCCCGCTCACATTGTTGACTGACCAAGAATCGCACCTTGAGTCACTTACTGTCAATATATCTGATGCAAGAGACCACCCCAACGCTTCAAAATCGGCAGACTATCCCGATGCCTTCCTACCATTCACCCTATTTTCATAGAGATAGCTCAGCAATCTACCAGCCAAACCCTCCACTCCAGACACGGCAACTTCTCCTCCAATCCCCTCCAACTCGATGCCACAATCGGGTCATTGTCGCTTCTGATTCCCCCCGGCTAACCTTCGTTCAAATCTAAGTCGGGCCCCGGAGCATTACGCCATGTCCTCCCCACAACCCAATAGCCAACCCAAGACCCAATCCAAGAGCCTCACCCGCCGCCTCGTCAAACTTGCCTCCCTTGGCATAGCCGGTCTCCTCGCTGGCCTTCTCGCGGGCTGCACTGCCGCGCCTGCGCCCTTCAACACGGCCTCATACACCCACTCCACTAACCTTCCAATCACCCAACCCAAAAGCCTCGAGTCCACTCGCATCCCCGAGATCAAACGGCCGCCAGTCCCCCACCACATGCAGTCCTGGCCCTCACGCATCGGCCAGAACCCGCCCGTCGTCGCCACTGACATCGAAACCGGTCACACCCTGGCTGTCTACACCTTCACCGGAACAGACCAGTCTGCCAAGCTGATCGGCCAATAGTTTTCATCTGTGCCCTCCTCCTTGAACAACTCTAGGCGGTCGCCCTCTGGGGACGAACCGCCTTCTTTTTTCCACCAATCTGCACTTGCAGCCGTTTGCTACGTTTGTCATTCTGAGCGCAGCGAAGAACCCCCGCATTTCGCTCCAAGCGGCAATAATGCCAACGGGAAGGAACAGAACATCAGCTAGCCGTTGCCGTTGCTCGCCGTTCCGCAACGCAGGGATCCGCCTTCCCCCCACTCATCCCACAAATCTGAATATTCCAAAAATCCTTCCATCCTCCCGAGACTTCACACATCTCAAGGAGTACCCTGCCCGGGCAGGACTCAATACCTGCCTCAGCACACATCGAAAATCAGTTCCGGCCCCGAAAAACAACTCATCTCCGAAAGGAACTCCGAAATGGCAAATCCCTTCTGTCACCTGGAACTCAACACCACCGACCCGGCGAAAGCCAAAGCCTTTTACTCTGGCCTCTTCTCCTGGACGTACGACGATATGGACATGGGTCCCGGCGGCACCTACACCCTCATCAAGCCCGGCGAAGGCCCCGGCGGCGGCATGATGAAGCACCCCGTCCCCGGAGCCCCCTCCCAATGGCTCCCCTACGTTCAGGTAGACGATCTCGTCGCCTCCACCGCCAAGGCCAAATCTCTAGGAGCCCAGGTCATGCAGGACAACATGGAAGTCCCCAACATGGGCAACTTCAGCATCCTCATCGACCCCACCGGTGCCGCCATAGCCCTCTGGCAACCCAAGTCCAAATAGACTCCGTTAGCGGCTGACACACCACGAGGGCTTACACCTACACATCCGGATGTAAGCCCGTCGTTGCCTTTGCTTTTCTTGCTTGTCATCCCCGAAGGGGACCTGCTGTCGCTGTCGCTGTCGTTGCCGCTGTTGCTGTTGCTGTTGTTGCCGTTGTTGTTGCTTTCTGGTTGTCATCCCGTTAGGGATCTGCTTTTGTCGTTGCGAGTTTTTGCTCGTCATCCTGAGCGAAGCAACTCGCGCACTTTGCGAGTTGCGCAGTCGAAGGACCCCGACACCCTATCCCTCACCCATACCCCCAAAACCCTTTCCGCCCACAACTCCGACCCGCTTCCCGATCATCCCGTCAAGCCCCAAAAACCCACAACCATCTCAATCCAAAAGACATAGACACTGCGCATTAATTCCACACCGTTCGCTATACTTAAAAGAGAAAAGAAAGCCCCGGCCAAAAACCGGGGCATTTTCGTTTACGATCACAGACAGACAAAGGTCCAGACCTATAACCTTTGTTTCGAAGACTTTAGGACTTAAGTATCGGGGGTGGGGTACCACATGCAACACAAGCCAACGCGTCATAAAAGCCATCGCCGACTGCTACTCTTCATGATCCCCGCCCTGCTCCTGACCCCATCCCTGGCCCAAGCCCAATGGGACATCCAGGACTCCCACACCACCGCCAGCCTCCGAGGCATCGCCAACGTAGGCGGAGGAGTAGCCTGGGCCAGCGGCACCGAGGGCACGGTCCTCCGCACCGAAGACGGAGGCTACCTCTGGCAGACCTGCGCCACACCCCCGGGAGCCGAAAAACTAGACTTCCGCGGCATCCAGGCCTTCGACGAAAACACCGCCATCGTCATGTCCTCAGGCAAAGGAGAACTCTCCCGCCTCTACAAAACCAGCGACGGCTGCCGCACCTGGAAACTAATCTTCACCAACCCAGATGCTCCAAACGATGGCTTCTTCGATACCTTGCTCTTCCTAGATCGAAACCTTGGACTTGTGTTTGGCGATCCAGCACACGGCCTGAACAATCCTGTGGAAGGCGGCTACTATGCCTTTCGCATACGGGGCACCTACGACGGCGGAAAGACATGGATACCTGTCAGCGATCCGGAGACACCTTCGCCCGGCGAAAATCTGATGCCCGTTGGCAGCGAAGGGCTCTTCGCTGCCAGCAACTCCTCTGCTGCTGTCTCTGGCGGATGGCTATGGATTGGGACCGGGGGAGGTAGAGTACTCCGTCGCCGCCTCTACAGCAATCTTGAAGACAAAGCGTTCTTATTCCAGGGACAAATTTGCGGAGGCGCTATAGATCCCATCTCTCACGCGTGCGGCATCGCTTGGATGGACTGGACAAACACAAGCACACCGCTCTCCGCTTCAGGTCAGGCCGCAGGTATTTTCTCTCTTGTGTTCCGTACCCCTGAAATTGGGGTCGCGCTAGGAGGTGACTACCAAAAACCGGATCAAACGAAGTCAAACGCAGCCTATTCTCTCGACGGCGGAGCAACTTGGCGATCCGTCGTTACCCCACCCCAGGGCTATCGCAGCGCAGTAGCCTACAACCCCACCACCAAAACCTGGGTCACCGTAGGCCCCAACGGCACCGACATATCCCGCGACGACGGCAAAAACTGGAGCCCCCTCAAACCCACCGCCTCCGAACCACCCGACGCCGACAAAAACTGGAACGCCCTCTCCCTCCCCTTCGTCGTGGGCCCCAAAGGCCGCATCGGCAAGCTCCGCGGAGACGCCCTCAAACCAGCAAACCCATGATCAAAAACAAAAGGGGCAGAGAAGCCCAAGCCTCTCCACCCATCTTTTATCCGTGATCCGCGAAAATCCGCGGTCACCAGTTACTTTTGCGAAGGCACAAACTCCTCCATCACAGCCTTCCGCATCAAGTCCGGAGGCAACAACCCCTGAGCCAGAATGAAGTCATGAAACTTCTTCTGGTCGAACTTCTTCCCCAGCGCAGCCTCGGTCTCCTTCCGTAGATCGAGCAGCCGCGTATACCCATAGAAGTAGCTGTTCGCCTGCCCCGGAGCGCGGAACGTAAACCGTTCGACCTCCTCTTTGGCAAACGCATGGCTCAGCACCACATCCTTCTCGAGCACGCGGTAAGCATCTTCCGGCGTCACCTTGCCCGACTGCAGCTCCGGATCCAGAAACGCCCGAGCCGCACGCAGCAACCGCAGGTCCAGCGACATCAGCTGACCCTCGAGCGGCATATAAGGCTTCATGATGTACTCCGAGTACAAGCCCCAGCCCTCGGCATTGGTCGAGTTGAACGCATACAGCGCCCGCGCCAGACTCACCCCATGCTCCACCATCGAGTCGAACTGCAACTCATGCCCCGGCCGCGCCTCATGAGCCGTCAGCGTCCAAGCCACGGCATCAAAGGTGAAGTCGTCATACTTATCCTCCTCGCCGCCCGTAGCTGAAGGGATATTCAGCGGCAGCACAAATTCCCCCCGCTGCCCCGTATTATGCAGAAACGGAGGCGGCGTCATGTGGGGTGCCGGCTGCTGAGCCGTCTCAGCCGCCGTCGCCAAACGAATAATCGCCGGCCGATCCGGCAGCGTCACCAAATTTTTCGCCACGATGATCTTCTCGATCTCATGCAGCCGCCCTTCATAGAACGGCATGATCGCATCACCCGTAATCTGCGTCTTCTTCAACTCCGCAATCACGTCGCGATAATCACTCGACTTGTACCCCTTCTCCTTCGCGATCTGAGCCGCCAGCGAAGCCATCTCCGCCTGATACTCTGCAAACGCTTTATGAGCCATCGCCGCAATCTGCGCTGGCGGAATATCGATCCCATAGCTCTCGAAGTTCAGCGCATACTCCTGAGGAGGCAACCGGAAGTCCGTCCGAGCCTTCGGCAGCACATTCGCCCGAATCCAGGCGTCATAGTCCGCCAGCTGCACCTTCAGCTTCGCGTAAGGCTCTTCCCAACCAGTCAGCTTGTACTTCGTAAACAGCTTCGCAATCCCATCAACGTAGTTCTGATTCCGCCCAAGCTCCGTCTCCAACTCATCCTTCGACGGATAGATCACACCTGGCTTGGCAATCTGCTCCTCAACCCTCTGCCGCAGCAAGTCGGTAAACGGCTTATATCCCGGCTCAACCCCCGCATACTTCCGTAGCCGGACAACCGCATCAGGCCGCCGCTCTGCCGCCACCTGATCATCCAGCAACCCCCGCAGCCCCCCAAACACAGCCTGACTCGCATTAATAAACGGAACCTCATGCTCAAGCGAGAAGTCCTCCTGACGAAATTGCAGGTCAAAAGCCTTGCGCAGAATCTCCAGATCCTCAAGGACGTTCTTGTCCTTCTCCACGGCCTCCTGCGCCTTCAACTTCGCCAACACGGCCTTCAGTTCCGCGCGCTTAGCCAGATCGTCAGCCAGCGTCGGATTGCTGATCAGCTTGTCAAACTTCACCAGCCCCTGCCGCGACCCACTCTCCGGACTGTGCTGCATATCGACATCAAGCAGCTGCTGCGTGTAGCTATTACTCTTCTCGATCCATGCCTTATTAGGCGAAGGCTGTTGCGCACCTGCCACGGCTACAACAGCCGACAAAGTCCAAATCGCACCGAACATCTGACGCATAACTATCTTCCTTATTTCGAAATCTCGAAGTTAGAGCTGAAAATCAACCTTACCCATCTTCTGGTCGCACACTCCACCAGGAAAGGGTCTTGGTCACAAATTGGCTAGGACGTTTTTCCCTTCACTGAGGCGCCGAAGGCGAAGACGGAGTCGTAGGCGCAGGCGTCGCACCAGGTGTAGTGGCACCCGGAGTCGTCGTGCCGGGAGTACCTCCGCCCATCCCCGGACTCACATTCCCCGAAGCCGACCCAAGTCCCGACGAGCCGGAAGCAGTCGGAGCGCCACCAAACAAACTAGCCTTCGCCTTCATCTGCTCGATCCGCGGATCGTACAAAAACTCCCACGTCTGGTAAGTCGTCTGTTCGTTCGGCTCAACAATCGAGTCGCCTGTCTTCGAACTCCCAACCCCCATAAAGAGAGCGCCCCCACCAGTAAAGCTCGTCGCCGACTGGCTACCGATCCCACCACTCGCCCCCGAACTGGTGCTGGAACCAAATGCCGAATCGCTGCTGGTACCCGACCCCCCGCCCGGGGTTCCAGCCGTCGTCGTCCCAGGCCCGCTAGCCGATGATCCCGCTGTGCTGTTTAGGCTCGAACCCGGACCACCGGATGTGCCGCCCGATCCGCCTGCACCAGTCGAAGGCGAACCGAACGCAGGCGTAGAGGACGATCCCGCCGCCCCCGCACCGATCGCGCCCTGCGACGCCATCCCCGCCGCCGTTCCAAGCCCCGGACTCAGGCCTGACAACGGCTGCCCAAAAAATCCCTTTACCGTGGTCTTGTTCTCTCCCACCTTGATCAGCCGCCAGTCGGCCTTGCCCGTCATAGGATCGACATAACGCTGACGAAGAAACCGAATATTATTCGACTTCTCCAGCTGATCGAGCGATCCCGGATAGTGCTGAAACTTCTTGTAATAGAGCTGAATAGCCCGCACATATTGATTAGCCCTGTGCTCGGCCTCGACCTCGCGTTCCCGCCGCAGATCCCGCGCAACCTTAGGCGCTGCAACTCCCAGAGCAAGCAGAATCAAAAAAATCGCAACGATCAACCCCACGAGCATGTAGCCCTGCTCGTCGTCACGTCGCGCAACCGTTTTTGTCCTGACCATACTCATCTAGACGCTCACGCATCCTCACCGTCATCCGCAGCCGCGTCTACCGTCCGAAGTTAGTGGCCAATCAAAGGCAGCGTCTGCCGATTGTTATTCGTCATGTCCTCAACCAGCACCGTGTTGGCGGACACAGTAAGCACCTTATACCGCCGCTGCACAATGTCGCCATCCGTGGCCAGAAAAACATCCTCCCCATGCAGCAGAAACGCCTGCCGGTGCCCATTCTCCAAACTCGACGTCCCAAAGAACTTCAGGTCGATCGGAGGAGGCGGAGGCGGTCCCTGTGGAACTATCGGCGGAGGCGGCAGCACCGCTTTAGGTCGCGGCGGAGCAATCGCCTTCGGTATCTCAATCGGCACCGAGCTAGCCGAGAAGATGTTTCGGCCGCCACCCGAATACACAAGCGCTTCGGTGACCAGCATCGGCCCCATCCTCAGCGTCGGATCAAGCTGCGCCGATGTAATCCCGGCGTTCTTCGCAGCCGCACCAGAACCGCTGCTCTTCACAACCGGCGTAGCAGGCGTCGAAACAACAACCGGAGCAACCACCGGCGCAGGGCTAGGCTCGGACAACTGCGTATACAGATACACGCCCGCACCCAGCGCCATCACGCCGACCACCCCAAGCACCGCCAGCTTCTTCTTATCCTCTATTCCGACCTTCATCGCGGCTCACCCCCGCTGGCGGGCTCACTCGTCGCCGTAGTCACGGTCTTCTCCGACCGCTCCGTTCCCACAGGAGGCCGCAGATACGTCTTCAAACGAAGCCGCAGCCCGACAGTTCCCGTCTGCTGGCCAGTCAACGTAACGCCCTCGATCAGGTAGAACATCTTGTCGCGCTCCAGCCCATTGATAAACAGCACCAGCGGCCGATAATCTCCGCTGAGGCTAGCATCCATCCGGACCTCAGTCAGCGCACCCGCTCCGCCTTCGAGCACCGGCGCCTCCGTATACTGCACGCGGGTCAGCTTCACATTTTCTTTTGTCTTGAGCTTGCCCAACTCCGCAGCAACCTCCGAGTAAGCGAACGGCAGCCTCTTCTCCGAAAACTTATCCGCATCCGCCGTAGCCTGCGAGAGCTTCGCATCCAACCCTTCGAGCGGACGCTTGGCATTTTCAGCGTTATGCATCATCGACGTCTGCTGGGCGATGGCGTCTGCATTCTGGCTAGTCGCCGCCCGCCACGCAAAGAACATATGCCCCAACAGATAGACATTGACCAGCGCCAACACCGCCACAACGGCATAGTAAAGATTCAAGCGCGTCAACAAGGCCCGCGTACGCTCCGACACATCTTGCAACCTCTGTGGCACAACAGTCCGAGTCGCGACAGTCATCGCACACCACCCGTCTGCGCGCGCTTGCTCGGATGCACAGCCTTAGTCCCGTGCACTTTCTGCGTCACACTCTTCTCCGCATCGGCCGGAGCATCCGCATCTTTCTCCCCAACCTCATCATCACTGACCTTCTTGACCGCAATCTCAGGCAGCGGGTTATAGCCGCTGAAGATCTCGAACTCCACACCCGGCGGCCCCGCCTGCACACCAGGCATACCCTTATCAAGAGCCTGTTGTGCCGCCTCACCAGCCAGCCGCGGAGACACAAACCGCTGCGAAGTCTCCAGGTTCCTCACCAGCTGCACCGCACGATCACGATCGCCGCTCACACGCAGCCGGATCACCACATCGCCTTCTTTCGTAATCGAAGGCTCAATGCTCGTCACCTGCACCCCAGTCGGCAGCACTCTCTCGAGATCCATCATCACCGCTGTCCAGCTAAAGCTCTTCGCCGCGAAGACCGCATTCAGAAACTGGCTGCGTTCAAGCACAGCCATATTCTGGGGCTGTCGCATCCGCGCCTCATTCCGCTGACGCTCCTGTTGAAACTGCAGCGTCTTCGCCTTCAGCGAATCCATATGCGCCTGCGCCACTCTGGCCTTGGCGTTCAGCGAATGCAGCGCAAACCCCAGCCCTATAGCCAGCACACCGAGCGCAATCGCAGCCAGTCGCAGCCGTGCAAACAGAGGACGCAGCTCGACAAAGGGCCGTGTAGCAAGATTGACCGAGATCCGCATCAGTTCTTCAAAGCTCCCCTCACGCCCGCCAGCCAGCCACGCGGCACACTCGACGTCGTCGCTCCAGCCTGCAGCACTCCCGCCTCAACCACCTCGCGCACGCGAAGCCCCTCAATCCCGCTATCCCGCAGCGTCGTCGAAAGCCTCTCAGCCCCCAGCGTCCCCGCCGAAAACAAAACCTCCGGCGCAGCCTGCAACGTGTCTTCAAAATAAGCTGCCGCAACACTGACCGCCTGCGCTATCTCTCGCGACGCGGCACTCGCAGCCAACTCATGCAGCTCCGCTCTCTCAACAACCGATGTCTGAATCGCAGCCTCGGCATCGAACCGATCGATCTCTTGATCCACAAGACGCTGACGCGCCCAGACCTCAGCAGACCTCTCGCGATCTTCCAGCGGAAGCGCCGTC
>Ga0209060_10000820_pt1 | contig 43847 bp, 35 predicted proteins | sample Coa_R1_8_FD_187155 | JGI IMG/M metagenome (GOLD analysis project Ga0209060, IMG submission 187155) | Surface soil microbial communities from Centralia Pennsylvania, which are recovering from an underground coalmine fire - Coalmine... | ecosystem: Environmental > Terrestrial > Soil >...
TACATGGTCAGCGACCAGCGTTTTGCTTCTAAGCGGCCGGACGTGCTGGTGTATGAGACGGAGCCGCTTGATAGAGACATCACGATTGCGGGGCCCGTGTCGCCGCACCTGCATGTCTCGACTTCCGGAACCGACTCTGATTGGGTGGTAAAGCTCATTGATGTCTACCCGGCCGATTATCCTCAACCGGAAACGCAGCAATCTCGCGCCGACGTCGCACCCCCGATCGACGTGCTGGGCGGATTCCAGCAACTGGTTCGCGGCGAGCCTTTCCGCGGCAAGTTTCGCAACAGCTTTGAGCATCCCGAACCATTTACAGCGGGCCAGGTTACCAAAGTGGATTTCGATATGCCCGATGTAAACCATACGTTCCGCCGTGGACATCGGATCATGGTCCAAGTGCAAAGCTCATGGTTCCCGCTTGTGGATCTCAATCCGCAAACGTTCGTCAATATTCCCGAAGCCAGGCCCGAAGATTTCAAAAAGGCCACGGAGAGGGTCTATCGTTCCAAGTCGGCGGCCTCCGGGATTGTGGTGAATGTGCTGCCCGAGTAATTTTTCGAATCAATAAGCAAGGGGCAATCCCGATATTTCCGGATGCGCGAAATCGCGGCGGTAGCGTTTGCGCATCCGGAGTTTTGCTACTGACCAAGGCTTGTCAAACATTTGCTGGATTCATTCGCGAGGTTGGCTCGCACTCCCGCCACTTCCTTCCGTCGAGGCGTGTATCTAAGATGTACATGTAAAGTTTTGTAAATATTCTTCTCCGTGCGAGAGATCACGCTCTCCCGAGGGTCTAACTATTGCAAGGATAACTATTACTTGCCTTAGTTGCTTGGTCCATTACTGCCGTGATAACCGCCGTAATGGAGATCAAAATGCGCTCCATTCCGATGGTAAGATTTGGTCAGTCTGCTGGTGGATGGAACGGCGGACTTTCACTCTCGGTTTTTGCGGCAAAATTTGAAATCGGTGTATTGCAAAATCTCCTGGAGGTGTTCTTTGAAGAAGTTGGCTCTTTTGATGTCTTTGTGCGTTTTTTTCCTGGTTCTGCCGGCGGCTTACGGACAACAGCTTGATTTGGGCTTTGCGATGAGCGGGCTGCTGGCGCCTTCGGCGACAAGCGCATCGGGCAATTTCTCGCCGCAGTCAATCGGCGGCGGCGCATTTCCGGGGTTCAACGGAGATTTTCTCTTCAGACACAACTTCGGCGTGGGAGCAGAGGTCAACTGGAGAGCGAAGCAGAACGTTTACAGGGGTTTTCAGCCGTTTCGTCCGATCCTCTATGACTTTAACGGAGTGTGGGCGCCAAGGCTGGGAAAAAAGGCATCTGCCGAGCTGCAAGCAGGAATCGGAGCGGCCAGCATCCGCTTCTACAATCCATTCGTGACGTGCAATTTCTTCGGATGCTCCAATTTCAGCAGCTCGAATCATTTCCTCGGGCACTTTGGCGGCGGCGTGCGCCTCTATGTTTTCCATAACGTATTTATCCGTCCCGAGGCTCACTACTATCTGATCCACAATAACTTTGAGTTTAGTGGCGCAAACTCTACGAGAGTGGGCATTACCCTGGGCTACTCCCTACGGGGCGAACAATAGCAGGCAGGGAATGACTTTTGCTTCTCATATTCGAGAGGACCGAGTTTATCTTGGTCCTCTTGAAGCACAAAGCAGGGCGAGATCCATTCGAGTCATTGGCTAGAGATATTTCAAACTTTTGAATTTGTGAAAACCCGCTTCCGTCAGCCTTGCCAGTTCGGCGAATAATTCCTCATCGATGACCGTAAAGTTGAAGCAAGCCTTTCCCTGCATGCGCTTCTTCAGGCCGGGAGACATGGCTTTCAGCAAATCGGGGCATGCATAGGCGGACATCAGATAGTAGCTCACGTAGTTTTTCCCCAGGCGCACACCCGCAAAGTACATGGGCCTGTTCTTGTAAGTGGGAGTCTTGCTTTCCAGGCTGAGATGGCCGGGTTTATCCGTCTGGGGTCTCAGTTCGTCCCTGTAAGGCTGTAACAGCCCGCACAATGCGGAAAACACTGGCGCAAGCTTGTTCACGCCGGTTTGGGAAGGTGAGGGCGTGGCGCGTTTCTTCACCGTGCTCTTCGCCTTCTTCAAGCCCGGCACTTTCAAGACTTTCTTCTTTATCTCCGCGTCGGCGTTTCTTTGGGTGGCAGCTTTCCTTCCTCCAGCGCTCTTTTCCTTAATGATCTTTTCCCTAGTGCTTTTCGCCATAGGCCGCAAAGTATATCGTGGCGTTTTCAGCGTTGCTGTTTCTCGTTTGCATTTCCTCCGAGCGGCTTGCTTTTAACTGAAGATCGGGTGATCGAAGATCAGGGGGGGAAGGACCGCGTAGCGACTTTATTCCGCTCCAACACTTTGCGCTGAAAACGCTCTCGATATGCGGTGTCGAGGGGCTGAACTCTTCAGGCTTCGCCAATCAGCCGGGAAGCTTTGTTTGATCGGGACCTGGCGTCGGAGGCGTGGAGTGGTTCATATTTACCAGGAGCCATTGATCGCCCTCTTTTCGGTAGATGGCTGTCCCACGCGCTGTGACAGGTTGGGACGATTGAATTTGCAGCTCATATTCCAGCCAGATTGCATCTCCCAGGGCATGATGCGAACGAGTGGTCATGGCGATGGAAACCCGCGGCTGTTTGGCAAAGAAGTTTTCTCGAAAGTATCCGAGCACCGACTTACAGCCGCGGTAATCCCCATTCACGGTAAAGAGCACGACCTCCGGGTCCAGACACCCGGCAAAGGTCTTTTCATCGCCCTGGTTGAACGCCTGTAGGCATGACGCTAGCTGCTTCTCCAATTCAGGAAACAAATCTTGCGCTTGCTGAGACTCCATTCCAAGACGGGCGACCCGGTTGGTGAGGTCGATGGTGAGGTTGAGCTTCTCCATCAGGTCGGCGCCCAAAATACCGTCGATCCGTTGGCCGCATGCGTGCCCAATGGCGGAAAGGTCGATCGCGGGAAGCCGAAGCTCGATGATGCGATGTTTACCGACGACGAAGTCGCGCAATACTACCTCGCGCGCGACCGTGGCTGATGCCCCATTCCATGCGTAAACCTTGACCCCGGTGGCGGCTCCTTCAAGAAACGACTTTGCATTAAGAAAGCTCGAAGCCGCCGTATCGAGCAGGAAGCGGAACTGTTTTTTCCCGGCGGAGATTTGAATGGTGGGCAGCCGGTCGCAACTGTCGAGCGGAACCTCTTCGGCAGCCAGGCCGAGGGTGACGATGAGCGAGAGCATAAGGGCACAGGTCCGGAACACGGGGCGACTCCTCTCTCGGGAAGCATAATCGGGAGTATCGCACAAATACGAACGTTCGTGCTATTATAATTTTGCGATATCATAGGAGTCGATGACGGCTTCCGCTCAAGTAGGCGCCCGCGTCCGCCGGGCGCGCGGTATTCGTACGCGCGAAAGTATCTTGCGTGCGGCCGTTGACCTGGCATCCGTAGAAGGGCTGGAGGGGTTATCGATCGGCAGGCTTGCCCAGGAGCTGGGCATGAGCAAGAGCGGTCTCTTTGCTCACTTCGGCTCCAAAGAAGAGCTGCAGCTCGCGGCGATCGATACCGCCAACGAGATGATCATCGAGCATGTGATCCGTCCCGCCATTGCCAATCCGCGAGGGATGCCGCGGCTCTGGTCATTGTGCAGCCGGTGGCTTGAGCATGTGGAAAAGAAGCTTTTTCGGGGGGGGTGTTTTTTTACGGCGGCCTCCTTCGAGTACGACAGCCGCACCGGAGTAGTGCGTGACAGAATCGCTCTGATGATGAGAACATGGCTGGGCACTTTGAGCCGGGCTGTCGAGGGTGCTCGCGCGTGTGGCCATATCAAGGCTTCGGTCGATCCGGATCAGCTTGCCTTTGAGATTGAAACCGTGGCGATTGGTGCCTTCTGGGCATTTTTGCTGCTCGACGATCAGGAGGCCATGGCCAAGGCCCGGGCAACGATCCTCAATCGGCTGAAATCGCTGGCTACCCCCAAGTGTCCTCGGTTTGCGCGGTAACTTCACTAAACGTTTTTTCTTTGAATACGGAGTGCCGTTCGTATTCCCCGCACATTCTGTTTCGTGACTGCCAACCCGGAAGTTCATCGGAAATGCCGGTTCATTTCTAGTTGGCCGATCATTTGTTCATCATTGGTTCATAATTAATGCCATGTATTCCTGGGAGGCTCTTGATCCAATTCCCCTCAAGCGTGGTGGGGTAGTCACCACTGCGTTCCTGGGAATCGCGCCTGATTTTCGCGCGGCTGCGCAATACGTGTGTGGGCTACCGTACGGGAGGAACTCGAATGCCGGCGATCCGCTCATCGTGTTGACCGAACAGCGAGGAACCTGCAGCACAAAGCATGCACTCCTTCGCCGTCTGGCTATTGAGCAAGAGCTTAATCTTCTGCTGGTTCTTGGAATTTTTGAAATGACCGAGCGCAATACTCCAGGAGTTGGGGCGGTTTTGCAGCGGTATGGCCTCACCGGTCTCATCGAAGCGCACTGTTATTTGCGAACGGCGGGCAAGCGTATCGATGTGACGAAGGCGTGTTTGCAGAGTCGGGGAGAACCCATAGGATCTTTTCTGCATGAAGAAGAGATCGAACCAAACCAGATCACGGATTACAAGAACGAAGTGCACCGGAAGTTTCTTAAGCAATGGATCGCCGACAGCGGCGGGCTAGCCGGGCGGTCGCTTGCAGAGGTTTGGGAAATCCGAGAGGAATGTATTGCGAAATTGAGTGAGTCAAGCGAAACGCCAGATTGACGCCGTATTCCGGCTAGCGTTACGGCAGGGATGGGAAGGGACCGCTTTTGTGGCGTTCCTGAAGCCCGTTTCTGAATAGCTTGCGGGGTTGCCGATCAACCGGAGATTACTCACCCCTAGAAGCATTTACCAATACCTTTCCTGCTTCACTGCGGAAACAAGCTCTCTGAGCGGATTGCCCGCGCATTCGCGCTTGCCAGTACCATAGTCCTGCTGTACACTAACAGTGGTACAGTTATGTTTAAGCTTAATCCACAAGCCGGCCAGCCGCTTTACCTACAGCTTATGCAGCAGATCCGACATGCAATTGACACTGGCGCCCTCCGTGCCGGAGACCAGCTACCGGGGATTCGTACACTCGCAGAGGAGATCGTCGTAAGCCACAACACGGTAGCTAAAGCATATTCGGAACTGGAGCACGAAGGCACTATCGAATTGCGCCACGGTTCCGGTGCATTCATAGCGTCCCGAAACAAGGTCCAAGCGCGATCGGAAAGGTTTCGCCATGCCCAGGACCGGGTCCGAGTCTTGGTCGAAGCGCTTCGCCGCGACGGCTGGTCAGACGATGAGATTCACAGGATGTTTGAAGCAGAACTGCTCTATCCGGAACGATCCTCGGTGAAGAGATAGAATGATGGATTACGTTATTGAAACACGCGATCTCAGTAAACAGTTCGGAACCGTTCAGGCGGTCACCGGCCTGAATCTGCGGGTTACCCGCAACCAGGTCACCGGGTTTTTAGGTCGAAACGGGGCCGGCAAAAGCACTACGATCAAGATGCTCCTCGGCATGACTCATCCCACCTCAGGGTCTGGCCTACTACTCGGGCACTCCATTACCGACCCAAAACAAGACCTCGAAGCACGACGCCAAGTGGCGTATTGCGGTGAAGACAAACAGCTCTACGCTTACATGACCGTGAAGCAGTTGATCAACTTCACCGCATCCTTCTATCCCGACTGGCGGAGCGAAGTCGCGGCCAGCCTCCTCGATCAGTTTCAGTTACCACCCGGTCGTAAGGTCAAAGCATTATCGAAAGGCATGCGCACCAAGCTGTCCCTCCTGCTTGCGCTTGCCCGACGCCCTGCCCTCCTGATTCTCGATGAGCCAACTGAAGGACTGGACCCGGTTGCAATCGAAGAGCTGTTGCAGACCTTGGCCGGCTCGCCCGCTGACGGAACAACCGTGTTTTTCTCTTCACACCAGATCTCCGAAGTCGAGCGCATCGCTGACCGGGTTTGCATCATTGATCGTGGCAAGCTTGCCGTCGATCTCTCGCTCGACGAGATCCGCCAAGATCATCGACGAATAACGTTGAGCTTTTGTCGCCAGCCTCCTGAACATCTTTTCGATCTGCCCGAAGTCCGGAGCATCGAGACTAACGGCAGCCAAATGATCGTGGTTTCCAGTCACGGCGTTGACGCTGTTGTCGAGCGAGCTAAAACTGCCGGTGCAGTCGTTGTCGATATCGTTCCAGTCAATTTGCGCGAGCTTTTTCTTTGGACTGTTCAGGACCACAAATGATGCTCCTTTACAAGGCATGGCTCGAAAGCCGGGCACGATTCCTGCTTGGCCTACTGGCAATGGCAGGATTGAGCGGCGTATTTGTCTTCTTCAATCACGACGTGCGCACCGTGGTGACCGATCATGATGTAAGCTACGCGGAATATATCTGGAGAGGCATTTTTAAAGGACAGCTCCGCGACATCTACGTGGTCCTCACCCTCTTGCTTGGCTTGGGCGGCCTCGATCGAGAGAGGTCATACGGAACAGCAGGTCACACACTCGCCCTTCCTGTCAGTCGCTGGCGATTGATTGCCGCACGTGGATTGACGGGGATTATCGAAACTGCGATTCTGGCCATTTTGCCAGCGAGCCTGGTACCGGCTCTATCGCCTTTTGTCCAAGAGTCCTATCCGTGGCGACTCGCGCTTCAATTCGGCGCACTTTGGACGGTCGGTGGCATTCTGATCTTTGCAATTAGCTTCCTTGCTTCCGTGTTGTTTTCGGGCGAGTACTCGGCTGCAATCGCTGCCATCATTCTTCTGGTCGGATACTCAATCACGACCGACCTGCCAGGCATGGAGCATTACATCGTTGATGTCCACGACGTGATGAACGGCTCGGGACCTCATGGTCCCACTACACTCGCAGCGATTTCGATCATGGCCGTCGCAACCATTTGGCTTGCAGGTTATATCACTACCAGGAAGGACTACTAGCGATGTGGTTAAAGGCCTGGCATGAGAGTCGAGTGAGATTTCTGGCGATTGCGTTGACCCTATCAGCGCTCTGCGCCTTTGCTGTCTTGTTTGAGCCCTATATCCGACAGCACCAGGTCCCAATTGCATTTCGTCTGCGTGAGGGTTCCTATACCGAATACATCTACAATTTTATCTACTCCGGAACCGCAAAAGGGGTCTATGTACTCCTGGTGATTTTTCTTGGATTGGGCGGATTGCAGCGGGAGCGCGCAAATCGCACCGCCGGGTTCACGCTTGCCTTGCCGGTGAGCCGTTTGCGTGTAGTCTGCAACCAAATTGCAGTTGGCACAATTGAATTGGCAGCGTTGGCTTTGACGCCCGCAATTCTTATCCCTTCCTTGTCAGCGTTCTTGCACCGTTCATATCCGCTTCCGGTCGCGCTTCATTTCAGCGTTCTTTGGTTTTTTGGCGGCCTGGTCATCTTTGCTACGTCATTCTTCTTGTCGGTCATTACCCCTGGCGATACACGGCACCTGTCGTTTGTTATTTGGCCTTGGTACTCCATACATTCGTGGCGGGTTGGCATCCGTTGGTCGAGTATCGCCTGAATCTCATGTGGATCATGGGAGAGTTTCAGACTATGCGCTGGAACGCCGAGCATAGCCTGTTGCAACCGCCACCACTGTCATGGTGGCAAATGTCCGTAATGGCATTCCTGGCCCTCCTACTACTGTTGGCGGCAATTCGCGTGACAGACAAGCAAGATTTTTAGTAACTAAACCTGCAAAGACTGTACCGGCGACGCTGGTCACCGAGCACTTCGACACACGCAATCACCAATGCGCTCACGGACTCCGGATCGGTACTGGTATGTCGGCATGGCATCATGTTTGTGCCCACACGGGTCCGCCGGGATTGAGGTCGCATGTGCGTTCCCGGATGCTTATCTCCCGCCCAGATAGTCATCAACTCTTTCGTCTTTCATCCTTCATCCTTCATCCTTTCAAGAAGGATGTGAGCAGGGCTTATTTGTTCCTAATCATCGCCGCGCGAACGAGGTGGTCCAGTTTAGGAAATTCTTTGTCCATATAGGCGTTGCCGCCTTCGAATATTTTGTCCTGATGTCCGGCACGCATCCCGCTGCCGGAGTTCTCTCCGTATCCACCGTAGAGCTTCTCCACAATTTCCCAGCCTTCAACGACCTTGCCGAAGGGAGCAAAGGCGGGTTCGGAATCATTGAGAGCGGAGTTGTCTCGGAGGTTAATGTAAACCTGTGTGGAGCGCGTTCCCGGGCCAGTGTTGGCAAAGGCGATGTAGCCGGGTTGGTTGTGGACCTTGAGGGTATCGTCCGGAATGGTTTTATGACGCCAGGATTGGGCGACCTTTGGATCTCCAGCGATACCAAACTGAACCCAACGCCCGGGAACGACTCGGAAGAAGCGCGAGTTATCGTAATAATGCTCGCGGACGAGTTCGTAAAAGCGGTCAGCACCGTTCGGCGACCAATCGCGGTGCGTCTCGACGACGAAGCTTCCGGCGGTGGTGTCGATCCGGGTTCGGAAGACAGTGGGCGCATGCGAAGAATGGAACAAAGGAAAAGCCAATAGGACTGCGAGCAGAAGCTTCATGCGGTCCAGTGTAGCGCGACTTGCATTCTTGGAGACCCACTTGAAACCCACCCTTTGTTTCGAGCGCGAGAATCAAGAGCGCGCTCTTACAAAGGATGGGGCACCCTCTCGTTCGCACATTCACTCTTGTTGAAGTGAAAACAGCGCGATTTTTGGGTGCAGCTCTCTTGGAATCGAAGGAATCGATCTTGTGAGTCGATCCTCTTGTAAGGAGATCTTCCTGTGAGAAGATCAGGCTCTATGTGCTCCTACCAAAGCCGGGGATGGAGCGATTGCGGAGAAGGCCTGATCCATGATCCGCAAGGCATCGTCGACGTCGGTTTTGGAAATGTTGAGCGGCGGCGAGGTGCGAATGACATTTCCGTAGAGTCCGCCTTTGCCGATGAGTAGGCCGCGTTTACGGCACTCTTCCATGAAGAGGTTCGTCTCCTGAGGAGCCGGTTCTTTGGTGTTGCGGTCTTTGACCAGCTCAACTGCCAGCAGCAGACCCATGCCGCGCACCTCTCCGATCAGCGGGTGCTTCTGCTGAAGGTCTTCGAGGCCCCGGCGATAGTAGTCTCCGACAACGGCCGCATTGTCCATGAGCTTGTCTTCCTCAATCAGGTCGATGGTGGCTTTGGCCGCGACCGAGGTGACAGGATTGCCGCCAAATGTCGAAATTTGAAGCCCCTGGAAACTCGCCGCAATCTCAGGGTGGGTCATGGTAACGCCGACAGGCACTCCATTGGCCAAGCCCTTGGCCGAAGTAATGATGTCCGGCGTAACCTCCCACTGTTCGATTCCGAACCAGCGTTTGCCGGTGCGTCCCCAGCCAGTTTGCACCTCGTCGGAGATAAAGAGCCCACCGTAGTCCTTCACGATCTTGAACACGATCTTGAAATACTCTTTCGGGGGCGTAATAAAGCCGCCGACACCCTGGATCGGCTCGCCAATAAAGGCGGCAATCCGTCCGGAGGTTGTGGTCTGGATCATCGATTCCATGTCTTTTGCGCAGGCCACTTCGCAGGATGGATAGGTCTTGCCGAGCGGACAGCGATAGCAGTAGCCATTGAGCCCGTGAACAATGCCCGGCGTTGCAACCGGAAGCGATTTGCGCCAGGTGTTGTGGCCGGTGAGGGACTGGGCAACCTGCGAGCGTCCGCTGTAGCCGTGGCGTAGCGCCACTACCTCGTAGTGGCCCGTCGACATCCGCGCCAGTTGAATCGCCGTTTCATTGGCCTCGGTTCCGCTGTTGGTGAAATATGACTGACTGATCTCTCCGGGCGTAATCTGGGCCAGCTTCTCAGCCAGGGCCACAATCGCTTCGTTGGGAAAGCAGGTCGAAGCATGCTGGAGTTTGTCGATCTGAGCCTTGACTTTGGAGGTCACACGCGAGTTGGCATGGCCTACGGAGATGGTGACGATGCCGCCGAAAAAATCCAGGTACTTATTTCCGTCTACGTCCCAAACGTACTGCATGGAGGCGTGGTCGGTGACGAGAGGGTCGGAATAATAATTGAAGACGGAAGGAAAGAGATATTGCTTGTGCTTCTTGATAATTTCTTCTTTGGTCATGCGCAAGCCCCGCGTTGGTCTTATGTCTAGTGGTCTTTGGTCTTCGGTTTAGGGTCTTATAGCCCTATGAGAATTTGCAGCCCGCCTATTGTAAACGCTAGGCCATGCGGTAATTCAACACGGGATCGCCTGCGGGGCATCGGCATGAAAACCTTTCATGGCCTTTTCTTTTTGGGAAGGGATCCAAATGACGCTCGGAGCATGGCGTGGCACACTTCATCATGCCCAGGCAATCGCATGAGCGGGAGCCTCTCTCGCATTACCAGCATTGCAAGGTCCTGGCCACGCTGTTTCCCGCGCGGCTTGTCCTTCAATTAAAATGATTGAAAGCCAGTAAGATCATGAAATAACGAGAGCCGAAAACGGTCAAACCAGGGGCTGAAGCCTCACCCTTTAGCAACACCTTACGGTGTCCTAAAGGACCCTCTTCCGCAAGGGACCCTCCTCCATCTGATTTTTAGAACTCCGGCTGTAATCCAGGCTCGTTCGGCAGTGATTTCGCTTGTTCCTTTCAAAAGTTTACATGTCAGGCAAATTTAAATACGTCCATGCAAGAAACATACTTTTTGCGCGTTCTGAATAAGGCTGGTTTGCAAACGCTTCCGGCTCGTCGAGCGCTTCGGTTGATCCTATGCAGGCCCTACGCGGGCAATGAGAATACGTGCAAACAGCATCTACATGCGATTCGCCTTATGGCGGCGATCTACTCGTTCTCAGATGGACGCAGGCTTTTTGCGTACTCGGCCGGGGCTTGTCCCACAATGGCCTTGAAGTCGCGGACAAAGTGCGCCTGATCAAAATAACCAAGTTGCAGCGCGAGGCTTGCGCCATCCACAATCTTTCCCGAGGCAAGCTGTTCGGCGGCCTCCACCAGCCTGAACCGCTGAATCACCCACTTTGGGCTTGCGCCAACGTAGCGGCTGAACAGGCGTTGCAGGGTCCGCTTGTTGATTCCAAAGCGGTCGACAATGTCTTCCACTTTCACGATCTGCCGATCGGCCACCGTTTGGGAGATGATTTCGGCTGCCAATGCGATGTTCGGATCTTTCTGGGGAAGCCGCTTGCGCAGGAAATTTCCCGCAATCTCGATCATCTGTTCTTTTTGAGGATCGTCGAGGGCCAGAATGGATTTTTCCAGCTCCTGGCCGTCGTTGCCAAAGATGGAGGAGATTTCAACAATCTTTCCTGTGAGCCTGGAGACCGGGGAGTTAAAGAACGGATAGAATACGCCCGGCCGGAATTTCACCCCAAACACCCGGCTTTTACCCTCGAGCAGGATCGAAAATTTTCCTTTCACGATTCCATAGATGCCGGAGCGGCCTTCTTGCACAACCAGATGCACGCTGGGGTGGGGAAGAGTCTCCTGGAGAAAAGGCTCGCATCCGCGAAGATCCCAGGTGATGATCCAATAGTGCTCTATGAAATAGCTGAGGTCGGGCGCGGGCAGATGCCGCGAGTATTGAAATCGGCCTTTCTCTGCGCGCAGCCGCAGGACGCCTCTCGGCTGGCCTTGGTAAACCTTCAACATGTTTTGGTTTCATTTTAAGCTAAGCGTAAAGCGAAGATCGCTCGTCTCTCCTGGCGGCGCGTGTAACGCCCCAAAAAGCCATCGTCCCATGACGGCGGCAAGCGCGGTGGATAGCCCTTGCTTCGCACCGCACTCCATGAGGAGGGCAATGGTAAAATCATAAAATCATTGACGTGGGGCCCTGTAGCTCAGATGGATAGAGCGACGGTTTCCTAAACCGCAGGTCGCAGGTTCGACTCCTGCCAGGGTCACCAGCTTAAGTTTTTCACAATCAAAACCTCAAAATTAACCTGGAAAGCCAATTTTTCTCACCGCGAAGAACAATTGAAGAACTTTGGCTCTGATGAGTTCGCGGATTTTTTTCGCAGTTGACCGCGCTCGAGCGATTGTAAAAAGCGCGTCATTCATTAATAACCGCAATCAATAACTACAATTAATAACCGCTTCTTCGGATTGAAATGAGAGGTTTACGGCGATGGAATGCAGAGGCCCCAGGCATCTGATCGATAGTCTCAAGCGCAACAACCAAGCTCAATTTTTTTCGCAAGCTCAGATTCATCGCATATTGAAGCGAACTTTATCCAACATTTTGGTCTTACTTGTCATTTCGACGGTAGTCTATGCATCAAGTACACACCGCAGTCCCGAACCCGCGCAGGACATCGCACATATAGTGGATTTCGCAGCAGCTTCGGTCGATGTGGAGAAGGACATTCAGGATGGCAATATTTCGCCAAAGCTGAACTCATCACAATACTGGGCTGTGAGCCTCAACCACCGATGGGAGCAAGCTCGTCGCTGGAAGGCGTATCTTATGAGCGACGGGACTTGGGAGACAGAGTTCGGAGAGCACCGTCCTTATCCAATCGAATATATCCTGCCGTTCTCCTATCGAGGAGCTTTTAGGGTTCGATGGAATGTTCCGGAGCGTTCGCCGCTTTTAATTCTGAATGGTAAAGCGGAAGCCTATATCCCAGCCAATGGCGTTTTCGCGACATCATCGGAGGGACCCGGCCCAGAGTTCTCATTCTCCTTCGAGCGCAATGGGGAGCGCATCACCATTCCGGTCTATACGTTTGACCAGGATGAAATCGGAGTCTTTCAAATCGGAATTTCTTGCCGGGAAGAGAATATTCGCTGTTATGACTATTTCGTTGGTTCACGCAAGGAATGGCATGCTTTACAAAGTAAAGATCACTCGCACTTCGTGATGGGCTCGACTGCGGCGGCGCTCGATCTTGTGCCGCGAGGCACGCCCATGGCCGATCTCAAGGAATTTCGAGGTATAACGCTCAATGGCCGCGCTGTATCGCTCACCAGGGACAGCATTGGCCGCACCTCTTGGAGATATATTGAACCCGAGACGAGTGTGCCGAATGCATCGGACATTACGAAGGACTTAGAGGGATATGTAAAGACCCTGGCGGGTTCCGATTCTCTGCCGAAGATTGAGCAACTAGGAGGAGACATAGAACAGTTGAAATCTTTGGTTAAGTTGTCTCGACTCGGCTCATTTCGACTTGTGCGGCTTCCATATAGTACGAATATCCAAGCCGAATTGCTCTTTGATAAAGAGCGGCATCCAGCGCTTCGCGGAAACGTTTACGATGGATTGATTTTCTTGCGTCAGCCTTCCGGCTGGAAGCTGGTCGCAGGGCATTTTGAGGACGCGCGAAAAGATCCCAAGAAACCAGTTGCTGCCGACACTCTCGATTCAAATATCACGGAATTCTCCGGAGAAGCTACCGCGGAAGGAGGGGTAACGGTTTGGTTGCGCCAGGATGGAACCTGGGATTTGGATACTGAAAATGTCAGCAATAGTTCGCTGTTAAAACCTGGAATTTATATCGGCCGCGATGTCAATGGGAACAAGCTGGAACTCGAACTGACTGTGGATGGCCGTAGAACTTGGCGCCAAACTGAAAGTTCGCAGGCTACCTACGAAACGGTCCTGCGGGACTTGAATCACGCTCTGGATCGTTACATTGAACTGCTTGCCGTCAACAAGGTGCAACAGTACGTTGAAGAATCGGAAGCGTCCGAACTGGCGCCGATGGATGAGGAGTTGGTAAAGAAGCAAACAGTGGACCAACAGCATGAGCTTGCTTCGTTAGTGCGCCATTTGGTGGCAGTCGATGTAGGAAAGACCGACGGACCGGCAACACTCAATGCTTTCCGCTGGTTCCGTACGCAAATGCCTGTGATCCGAAGGCAGCGATTCTCAAAGAAATTCTTCGCTGAGTATCAGCCCGAACCGACCGACTTGGAACCACCCAACACAGCGAAGATCTTAACTGGCAGCGGATCAAGTTGGATACCAATTTGCTTGGGATCTCGACCCATCCCTGGGGCCTGTTTGCCGCTGCCGGAAGAAGGTGACGAATAAGAGACCAAGCGGGCGGCTGTCATCTTGTCAGTGGTGAACGACCTTGATGATTCTCGGTTTTCAATGCGTACACAGAACCAATATTCTTGGTATTTTCTCGGGAATGTTGTCCTTCAACAAAACTCCGTTGTGGGAAGACCGCGTAGGCTCCATCCTCTTCTAAGGAAAATTTCCAAAGGTGCTTCGGCACGATTCCGATCTACGCGGGAATAAGCCTCTGGCCGATTCGTGCGGCTTTCATGCCATTAAAGCCTGCCTTGGCTTGTCGATGCTATTTTCAGCATAAAGGTGGTTGATGGACTCGATATCCCTACGCCTATTCTCCCTGGAACAAATGCCGATATCCCTAAGAATGAAGACAGATTTGTGGATTACGTATTGACCCGGCTTGCAGAGTTGCAGTAGACTCCGATTGTGATTTTGAAAATGAAATTCAATTTCATTTTCAAAATCAAATTGGCATCTTTGGGGTGTTGCATGTCCGTTTTATGGCAGGGAACCTGCCGCATTTTTTTCATTGGATTGCTGCTGTTATTGGGATCGACCTTCTTGCACGCTCAGGAAGTTTCCTTCGTTACTTATTCCCATCAGATGGAGGAGCCCGGTAACCTCGAAATCGCCAACAGATCGGTCTCCGGATTCCCGAAAGCGGGGAACGCCTTTGTTGGGAATGCTCTGGAACTTGAATACGGTTTAAAGGCGTGGTGGACGACAGAGTTTTATCTTGATTCCCAGGCTACGGTGGGGGAGAGCAGCGTGTTCACCGGATTTCGGGTGGAGAATCGCATCCGACCGCTTCTAAAAGAACATTGGATCAATCCGGTGCTCTACGTTGAATTTGAGGACATCAACAGCGCCGATAAGTCTCTTTTGGAAGTCGTGGGCCATGACGGAATCGCGGATTTTCTGGGTAGAAACGACCGCAGCGAAAAGGCGCGCGAGGCGGAGTTGAGGCTCATCTTATCGAGCAATTTCAAGGGGTGGAACGTTTCCGAGAATATGATTGCGGAGAAAAATCTTCGCGGAAACCCCTGGGAGTTCGGTTACGCCGTTTCAGCCAGCAGACCTCTCTCCATGGTTGCATCCGCGAAGGCGTGTACGATGTGCCGCGAAAACTTCAGTGTGGGAGCCGAAATGTATGGGGGCCTGGGCGAGCGCTATAGCTTTGGGCTGCACGATACCTCACACTATTTCGCTCCCCTAGTAAGCTTTCGTTCGCCGGGCGGCCCAACCTTTAATTTTTCTCCATCTGTAGGACTGAGTGACAACAGTCACGGCGTGCTGTTGCGTTTCGGCGTCTCCTATGAGATTGAGCAGATTGCCTCGAAGTTGAGAGGGAGCCATTGATGATGCGGCGATTTTTCTTTTTTGCACTGGTCTGCCTTGTGCCGATGGCGGCATTGGTGGCCACTACTACCGCCCCGATGTCCAACTCAATTTTTGAAGAGGGAAGCTGGAAGCTCAAGATTCCTGAAAAGCAACGCCTTCGCCAGAATCCCTTTGAGGGCAACTCGGATGCTGTGGCCGCAGGATCCAAACTGTTTCAACAGAACTGCGCTCAGTGCCACGGAGGTGAAGCTTCGGGCCGAGGAAAGAAACCCAGCCTGCGGACGGATCGCGTCCGGATGGCGACTCCGGGTGAACTTGAGTGGCTTTTGAAGAACGGAAGCCTCAAGTATGGAATGCCCTCCTGGTCGCGGCTTCCGGAGCAGCAGCGCTGGCAGATCGTGAGCTATTTGAAGAGCCTGCAATAGCTGAATTATTTTCTGTTTCGTCGTTCGTTGGGAAGTTTGTGCTGGTGGAGTATCCGGGCGGCAGGTCGCCGCCCGGCTGCATGGGCATCTAGATGCACGCGCTTAGATGATGGTCAGGGACATCTGGGCGGTGTGCACCAAATTTCCGCTGGTTGCGGTTACCGTGACCGTCGAGGTCACGCCAAGCTGAAAATTGTGTTTGTCGCTCTGAATGCCGATCGAGGATGACCCCGATCCGGTTACAGGACCGTCGTCCAGGATGTCTGTATGAACGCCAACGGGCAAGCCGCTAATTTGAAATGTTACAGTTCCATTAAATCCATTCACCGCTTGAATGGTCCTATCGATGAAGAATCCTGTCCCTCGCTTGAGCTGCGCTGAGGCCGGCGATATCGTCAAAATGAAGTCCGGCGATGCTTGAATGGCAGGCGCTGTGGTGGCATTTACCGCACGTCCAAGCATGGCTGGAGCGGTGAGAGTAGCGATCAGGCAAAACAAGGTGAAGAAGGCTTTGGTTCTTTTTCCGGACATGGTTCGATCTCCTTACAATTTGCAATTGTGTGCGCCAACGGGCCAACAGTGTAGCCATGCCCGTGGGTTGCGGCAAGACAGGCTTTCCCGGAAGCCTCCGAGCCGCATGATATAAATGTGAAAACGATGAACGTAATGGAAATGCGACATGGCGTCTTTGCAGAACCAGCAAATTCTCAGTCTCGTGGCGGAGGAGCGGTGGCCGGAAGCGGTTGCATTTCTTAGAGACCTCCCGGATGCGTCAGTATCGGAGTTGATCGCCGGTCTTGCCGACGACCAGCAGCAGGCTCTCTTTCGCGCTCTGCCGGAAGATTTGGCCGGCAAAGTTCTGAGTTACTTTCCTTACTATCACCAATACATTCTGCTTCATTGCCGTCCGGTGAACGAGATGCGCCAGGTGCTCGATGCGATGAACACCGACGACAGGATTCGTTTCTTCGACGAGCTTCCGGAAGAAGCGTGGCAGCGGCTGGAGCATGAGATTGGCGAGATTGAGGACTCGTTCCACATGGAGGTGGTTCCCGCGGCGCCCGCGCCGCAGCCCCAAGTTCACCCTCCTGTAGTCCCCGTACCTGCACCGTCGGAAACACCGGCAGCTCCGATTATTGAAGCTCACGGTGTGGAGAAATCGTTCTTACAGCCGGATGGCCGCCGCGTTCAAGTAATCGCGCCATTGGATCTGTCGGTTTATCCGGGAACTATCATCGCTCTGCTGGGTGCTTCGGGTTGCGGTAAATCCACGCTCTTGCGAATTCTTTCGGGCCTGGCGCAGCCAACTTCAGGCGATGTTCATTGGCGCGGCCGGCCCCTCTCTGAGGCCGTTCCTAATGTGGCGATTGTTTTCCAGAGCTTCGCTCTCTTTCCATGGCTCACGGTTCTTGAAAATGTGGAGGCGCCGCTGGTGGCGAAGGGCGTCGCGGCTCCAGATCGCTATCGGCGTGCTCTGCGCGCCCTCGATACCGTAGGTCTTAAGGGCTTTCAGACGGCGTATCCCAAAGAGCTTTCCGGCGGTATGAGGCAGAGGGTGGGATTTGCCCGGGCTCTGGTTGTAGAGCCGGAAGTTCTGTTCATGGACGAGCCTTTTTCTGCCCTCGACGTGTTAACTGCGGAAGAGCTTCGTGGTGAATTGATGGAGCTTTGGTCGACCGGAAAGCTGGGCACGGAAACCATCTTTATTGTGACCCACAATATTGAAGAGGCGGTTCTGCTTGCGGACCGAGTGATCGTTTTGGGCCGGAATCCTGCGCGCATTCGCGCCGATTTTCATGTTGCCCTGGCTCAGCCGCGCGACCGCAAAGCCCCGCAGTTTCTCCTGTATGTGGATTTCATCTACAAGGTGATGACCAAGCCCGACAGCGAGGTCAAGCCGCCGCCGATTTTGCGGGAGCCGGGTAGCATCTACCCGCTGCTGCCTCATGCGCGCCCAGGCGGCATTGCCGGTCTTTTGGAAGTCATGATGGACAGGGGTGGTGAAGAAGACCTTTATCATCTGGCGGAGCGCCTTTTGATGGACGTAGAGGATCTGCTGCCCATCGTGGAAGGAGCCGCCCTGCTGGGATTTGCCAAACTGGAAGAGGGCGATGCGAAGATCACGCCGCGAGGAAGAAAGTTTGCTGAAGGCGATATTCCCACGCGCAAAGAGCTTTTCCGCGAGGCGCTCTCCGGCATTCGTCTGTTCCAGCAAATCGTAACCACGTTGAATGAAAAGTCGGACCGCAGTATCCCGCTGGAGCTTTTCCGAGACCTATTGGATGAGCACTATCCCGACAGCGAGGTGAAGAGGCAGCTGGAAATTGTCCTAACCTGGGGACGCTATTGCGAGATGTTTGGCTACGACTCTGAGACCGAGCGTTTGTTCCTGCCTACGGAATCTTTGGCGCCCGAAGAAGAGGAATCAGAGGAAGAAGTCGATGAGCCGATGCACAAGGGCAGGCCATCGTGAGCGAACCTAGCCAAAATCAACATCCGGCGCATATTCCGTGGGCGGCCATCCTGCGCTCCAACAGTCCGGTCTTCACCGATCTTCCGGTGATCGCGTTTGGCCTGGCGCTGTTCTACTCGGTTGTGATGCTCGCCCATTACTGGAGCGGGCCGCTGACGCCCCAGGTGGAGATCAATCTCGGGGCTTCGGCGCTACCTTTGTATGCCTTTTATTCGGTATTGCGCATTTCTATCGCGTATTTTTTGAGCCTGGTTTTCACCCTGGTTTATGGATACGTGGCGGCCTACAATCCCCGGGCCGAGCGCTTCATGATCCCCCTGCTCGACATTCTTCAGTCCATTCCGGTGTTGAGCTTCCTACCTGGGGTGATGTTGGCCATGGTCGCTTTGTTTCCTCGGCGGCAACTGGGATTGGAACTGGGCGCCATCCTGCTGATCTTTACCGGACAGGTTTGGAACATGGCGTTCAGCTTCTACTCTTCTTTGAAGAGCATTCCCCATGAGATGCGAGAAGCCGCCAGACTCTACCGCTTCAGTTGGTGGCAGCGCTTCACGCAAATGGAACTCCCGTTCTCGGTCATCGGGCTGGTCTGGAACTCCATGATGTCGGTTGCGGGAGGCTGGTTCTTCCTGATGGCGTGCGAGATGTTTGTGCTGGGCAAACGCGATTTCCGTTTGCCGGGGCTTGGTTCCTACCTGCAAACCGCCGCGAGCACCGGAAACACGCCTGCCATTCTTCGCGGACTGGGAGCCATGCTGGCCGTGATTGTTTTGATGGACCAGCTTGTTTGGCGGCCTGTGATCGCCTGGGCGCAAAAATTCAAATTCGAGAATGTGGAAGCGGTTGACGTTCCGCACTCCCCGATTTTGAACCTTATCCGCCGCTCGCGCACGCTCGATTTTCTTTCCAGGAAGGCCGTTACCCCTGTTTTGGAATCCATCTCGCTGCGCTTTGCCAACACGCAGCCTCGTGAAGCAAGTGCTCCGCGTCGCGGCGTTCGGCCTTTGCTGGTCATAATGGGGCTGGCAGCAGCTGCCGGAACCGCATATGCGCTTTTTGATAGCGCCACTCTTTTGGCGAAGTTGGAACAGAGCGAATGGCGGGCGATCCTGCTGGGGGCGGGGGCCACGTTTTTGCGCGTGAGCGTGAGCCTGCTGATTGGAGCGTTGTGGACCATTCCGGTAGGCGTTGCCATTGGAATGCGACCGAAGATGGCGCGTATCGCCCAGCCTCTTGCTCAGATCGCGGCGTCGGTGCCGGCGACTGCGCTCTTTCCGGTGGTACTGCTGGCTCTCATCCGCGTGGGCGGTGGACTTGGCATTGGCTCCATCGTGCTTATTCTGCTCGGAACGCAATGGTACGTTCTGTTCAATGTGATTGCGGGGGCCAGCGCCATTCCCACAGAGTTAAAGGAAGTTTGCAGCGTCTTTCGCTTCAACCGGTTTGAACGATGGAGAACGCTGATTCTGCCCGCGATCTTTCCTTATCTGATTACCGGCCTCGTGACCGCTTCCGGAGGCGCATGGAACGCCAGCATCGTTGCCGAATATTTCCATCTGAATGAGAAGACCTATTCGACGACCGGGCTGGGGGCGGTGATCAGCCAGGCCACCGACAGCGGAAACTTCCACCTGCTTCTCGGAGCCACCATCTTCATGGCGGCCGTGGTTGTGACTGTGAACCGCCTTCTCTGGCGGAGGTTGTACGGATTGGCTGCCACCCGCTTCCGGCTTGAGTAGGCTTTCGTTTTAAGTAGTAAGGGCTATTTCTTCACAGGAAACTTCTCGTCCAGAGCTAGATTGAGTTCCAGCACGTTGACGCGAGGTTCACCCAGGACACCGAACTGTCTCCCTTGCGTGTGCTCGCTCACCAGCTTGGAAAGTTCGTCGCTGCCGATGCCTCTGGTTTTTGCTACGCGCGGAATTTGAAAATCGACGCCCGCTGGAGAAAGGTCCGGGTCAAGGCCAGAGCCGGAGGTCGTTACCAACTCCACCGGAACCGGCTTGCCCGGGTTCTCGGCTTGCAGGGTTGCCACATCTCCTTTCACTCGATCCACGAGCTTCTGGTTGGTGGGACCATAATTGCTTCCGCCGGAGTTGTCGGCGGCGTAACCGTTGGTTCCCGCGGCGGAGGGCCTGGGATGGAAATATTGCGGGCCCGTGAAAGGCTGGGCAATGATGCGCGAGCCGACGATGACGCCGTGCTTGGTGATGATCTGACCGTCTGCCTTTTCGGCCCAGATGCGTGACAGACCGGTTACAGCCAGGGGATAGATCAACCCAAGCAGCATGGTGGTGACAGCCGTCATAAGAATTGCCGTAATGAGGTTTTTCTTCATATAAGTCCCCTTTATGCAAGGCCCATGGCCCGAATGATCACGTCAATGACCTTGATGCCGATAAAGGGCGCAACTACGCCACCCAAGCCGTAGATCAGCATGTTGCGGCGCAGCAGAGCCGCGGCGCTCATGGCCCGGTACTTGACGCCTTTCAGCGCTAACGGAATCAGGGCGATGATGATCAGGGCATTGAAGATGACGGCTGAAAGGACCGCCGATTGAGGCGTCGCCAGCCGCATGATATTCAGCGTGTTGAGTACAGGAAACGTTCCAGCAAACATCGCTGGAATAATCGCAAAGTACTTGGCAACGTCATTGGCGATCGAAAAGGTGGTGAGAGAGCCGCGAGTCATCAGAAGTTGCTTGCCGATTTCAACGATCTCCAGCAGTTTGGTCGGATTGGAGTCGAGATCGACCATGTTCCCGGCTTCTTTTGCGGCTTGCGTGCCGGTATTCATCGCTACACCCACGTCCGACTGCGCTAGAGCGGGAGCGTCGTTGGTTCCGTCGCCGGTCATCGCGACCAGCTTGCCTTCGGCTTGCTCCTTTTTAATGAGGTCCATTTTGTCTTTGGGTGTGGCTTGCGCAAGGAAGTCGTCCACCCCGGCTTCGCGTGCAATAGCGGCGGCGGTCAGCGGGTTATCACCCGTGATCATCACCGTGCGTATGCCCATGGATCGAAGCTGCGCAAACCGTTCGCGAATGCCGCCCTTCACAATGTCTTTCAGGTGAATCACGCCAAGCGCGCGATTGTTTTCCGCGACCACCAGCGGAGTGCCGCCGGATCTGGCAATCGTCTCGACGGAGTTCTTCAACTCTTTGGGCAGGACGCTGCCATTCTGCTGAAGGTAGCGTTCGATGGCATCGACGGCCCCTTTGCGAATCACGCGGCCGTCAAAATCCACGCCCGACATGCGGGTTTGGGCGCTGAATGGAACGAACTGCGCCTGAAGGGAGCCGAGTTCGCGCCCGCGCAGGCCGTATTTTTCTTTTGCCAACACCACGATCGACCTGCCTTCTGGCGTTTCATCGGGCAGCGAGGAAAGCTGGGCGGCATCCGCTAGCTGATCGTTGCTGATACCGGGCGCCGCGACAAACTCTGTAGCCTGGCGGTTGCCGAGCGTGATGGTACCGGTTTTGTCGAGAAGCAGGGTATTCACGTCTCCGGCGGCCTCTACGGCGCGGCCCGACATCGCCAGAACATTGTGCTGTACGAGGCGATCCATTCCGGCAATTCCTATGGCTGACAAAAGTCCGCCAATCGTGGTGGGGATCAGGCACACCAGCAAGGAGACGAGAACAAATACTGTTTGCGGAGAGCCTGAGTAAACGGCGAAGGGCTGGAGGGTCACAACCGCGAGCAGAAAGATCACGGTCAAGCCGGCCAGCAGGATGTTCAGAGCAATCTCGTTGGGTGTTTTTTGGCGCTCCGCACCCTCAACCAGCGCGATCATGCGATCCAGGAATGTTTCGCCGGGGTTCGACGTGACCTTTACTTTGATCTGGTCGGAGAGAACGCGCGTGCCGCCGGTTACGGCCGAACGGTCTCCGCCGGACTCACGGATGACCGGCGCGGACTCGCCGGTGATGGCCGATTCGTCCACAGAGGCTACGCCCTCGATGATTTCTCCATCGCCGGGAATCAGTTCACCGGCAGCCACCAGCACCAGGTCTCCAGCGCGCAATCTTGAGCCGGAGATGTTTTCGGTGTTTCCATCGGGAAGAAGCCTGCGGGCTACCGTCTCAGCTTTGGCTTTGCGCAGCGTCTCCGCCTGGGCTTTGCCGCGCCCTTCCGCCATGGCTTCTGCGAAGTTGGCGAACAGAACCGTGAACCACAGCCACAGGGTGATCTGGAGATCGAATCCGAAGCCGGGATTGTGACCGGCAATGTCTTTGAAGAGCAATGCGGTGGTAATCACACTGCCGATTTCAACCACGAACATGACCGGGTTGCGCATCATCACGCGCGGGTTCAGCTTGACGATGGAATCGACCAGAGCCTGGCGCACGATCTTTGCGTCCCACATCGATTTTGACTTGCCTTGTTTGCCTGCCATTTGTGCGCCTCCTTAAAAGGTCTTGCCCGCATTCATCTGCAAGTGCTCAAGAATGGGGCCCAGACTGAGTGCCGGGAAAAATGTGAGTGCTCCAACGATGATGATCACGCTCACCAGAAGAACCGTGAACAATGACGTGGTGACCGGAAAGGTGCCGGGCGAAGGCGGCACGGATTTTTTGCTAGCCAGATTGCCGGCCACAGCCAGCATGGGGACGATCATCAGAAATCGTCCGATCAGCGTGGCGAAACCGATGGTCAGGTTGTACCAGCGGTTGGCGCCAAGTCCGCCAAATGCAGAGCCGTTGTTTCCGGTTGAAGAGGTAAAGGAGTAGAGCATCTCGGAGAGGCCGTGCGGACCGTTATTGGTAAGCACCGATAACCCAAAGGAAGGCGATAGGGACGAAATGGCTGAGAACACCAGAATCGACAGCGGGAAGATCAGCACATAGAGCATGGCCATCTTCACGTCGTACGCCTCGATTTTCTTTCCAAGATATTCTGGTGTACGGCCCACCATAAGGCCCGCAATGAAGACGGAAAGCACCACAAAGATCAAGATTCCATATAGGCCCGCCCCGACGCCGCCGAATACGATTTCGCCGAGCATGATGTTCACCAAGGGAACCATTCCGCCAAGCGGAGTGAAAGAGTCGTGCTGGCTGTTGATGGCTCCGCAGCTTGCGTCGGTGGTTACAGTTGCAAACAACGCTGAGTTGGCGATGCCAAAGCGGACTTCTTTGCCTTCCATATTGCCGCCCGGCTGCGTGGCGGAAACACTCTGATTGGTTCCGGCCAGCAAGGGATTGCCCTTGGACTCGGCCCAATAGGCCGTGATGACACCAACAAAAAACAGTACTGCCATGGCCGCAAAAACCGCCCATCCATGTTTTTGCGAGCCGGTCATTCTGCCAAGCGTGTAGGTCAGTCCAGCGGGAATCAGAAAGATCGAGACGATTTGCAGAAAGTTACTGAACGGCGTTGGGTTCTCAAAAGGGTGAGCGCTGTTGGCGCCAAAAAATCCGCCGCCGTTGGTCCCCAGCATCTTGATTGCTTCCTGCGAGGCCACCGGGCCTTGAGCGATGACTTGATCGGTCACGGTATCCATGGCGGGTTTTCTATCGGGCCCCATCACGGGTTTTCCGTCGGCACCCAATTTCGGAACTTGCTGCGGCTCAATCAGTTTGGCGGTGTCGTAAGGTTTGAGATTCTGCGTGACTCCCTGTTGTACGAGAAACAGCGCATAGACGGTGCAGAAGGGAAGCAGAATCCACAGGATGGCGCGTGTCATATCCACCCAGAAATTGCCGATGGTCGATTGCTCGCGGCGGGCGATGCCCCGGATGAATGCAACCGCCAGCGCGATTCCCACCGCGGCCGAGACGAAATTGTGATAAGCCAGCCCCGCCATCTGCGTGAAATAGCTCATGACCTGCTCGCCCGAGTAGAACTGCCAGTTGGTATTCGTGGTGAACGAAGCAGCCGTATTGAAGGCTAAGTCGGGAGCCACATTGGCGAAGTGTTGTGGGTTCCACGGAAGGGAGTGCTGCACGCGCTGCAGGAGATACAACACCAGCATCGAGACTGCGCTGAAGAGCAGCATAGAGATGGAGTATTCTTTCCAGCCCATCTCGCGCTTTTCATCGACCCCGGTCAGCCGATAGATAAGCCTCTCCACGGGACGCAGAATCGGATCAAGCCAGGTGCGCTCGCCGGAAAAAACCCTTGCCATCAGGATGCCCATGGGTTTCGTCAGCGCCAGCACCACGGCGAAGAACAGGAGGATTTGCAGCCAGCCGTTGAGCGTCATCAGAATTTCTCCGGGCGCAGTAGTGCGTAGATCAGGTAGATCATCAGCAGGAAGCTGACAATGAGCATCAGAATGTTTTCAATATTCATAAAGTCTCCGCCCGTTTTATCTGAGTGCGTCATTTGAGTGCGTCAGTGCCACGAGACGCACTCAGACAAGCCAGGGCCTCTTACTACTTCAGCTTCTCGCAGGCGGCCGTATAGAGAATGGCCACGAGAAAGAAGGCAACCGTTCCTAGAATCATCAGAAAATCCATATCGGTCTCCGTGTAAAGCTGACTTGTGTCTAGAACTTAACCAGGATGGCCATATTCAGCCGGTTCTCGCTCTTGCGCAAGTCGGGGGTAAAGCCCGGCACCGCCGATCCGAGAGGTCCGGTGTTGCCGCCCGGCGGCGTTACGCCGCCTTGGCCCGCGAAATACGGCACGTTCGAGCCGCGATGGTCATATTCAAAGCGGAACGTTACATACTGGCTGGGCATGTAGTCGAAGGTGCTCGACATATCGAAAGCCTTGTAGGGACCGCCAGGGTTCGTGGTGAAGTCAGGGGTCCCGGAGAACGCCGTGGCGCCGTTGATCGGAGGCAGAAGCACCAGGTAGCGTCCTGGGTTGTTGATCGCACCGCCTCCGAGCGTTACCGCATAAAGATCTTTGTGGAACCAGAAGCGGTTATAGAGCATGGCTCCCAGGAAGGACTGCTTTGGGCCGGCCTTGGAGTTCCCCATACAGCTTACCCCGCTGCCGCTTTCGCATCCGATGTCGCCAGTCAAAGAGAAAGCCATCTTATCGAGAAAATTGCCTGGGCTGTCGTAATACTTAACCTCGATGCTGTCGTCACTGTGGTAGCGAGTCCGGTGCGCAGCCCCGACAGTGTCACGGCCCACTCCATACTGATTGCCTACAATGGAGAGCCAGCTATTCGGGCGATACAGGAATTGCACTCCAAGGCCGGGCCTGCCGTTGGCCGTGCCGTAGGACTGCCATCCATTGATGAGCCAGGGCTCGATCTTCAGGTGCTCTGTGGGAAATATCTGTAAACGAAGGCCATTGAAGAACCAGGGTGTATTCGACGAAACATAGGAGGGCTGATAGGCCCAGTTGTCGAAGTTGTAATAGCTGAACAGGCCGATATAGGACATGAAGATTCCGGCATCGATATTCACGCCATGCATGATGTCGAAGTGGTATCCGCCGTATGCCTCGGAGAGATAACGGTAAGCGTCCGCGAGGTTCCACTGGCCGCGTCCAGGAGTAGCGTCATTACGGGGCGTCATGGTCGAATACATGCCAAACTGGGTCATCAGGCGGCCGCGCACATTGTCATAATGGAAGTCGCCGCCAACGCCTAACTGCTGCACCTGGAATTCGCCGGTCCTGCCGCTTTCCGTTGTTCCCACCAGGGTGTGGTCGATCGGATGATTGAAATCGTAGATGTAGCTGGTGTCGAAGCGAAATTCGCCGGTAAAGAACTTTGTATCGATCGGCGACTCTTTCGTTCGGGCATTGCCGTTCAGCCACGTAAAGTCTCCAAAGGCGAACGGTTCGGCGGGTTTCTTCGTCTCCGTGCCGGCCTGAGCCGCGGCGGCATCTTGAACTGTCGGACTCGCCGTCAATGAAGATGCGACGGCGGGGAGCGCGCCACCAGTTGTTCTTGCGTCCGAACCTGAGCCCGATTCGGCTGCAAGCTGGGCTTCGAGTTCCTGGATGCGGGTGCGCATTTCCTCAAGCTCTTTCAGAATCGCCGCGCTGGAATTGGCTGGTTTATTGGTTGTCGGATTGGATGTGTTGGTACCGCCCGTTCCGCCGGAAGAAGAGTCGGGGGCAAAAGCGCTCGATTGTCCCGTGGTCTGGGCGAAGATTGCGCATGGCGACAGACAGAGTCCTGCGGCCAGTGCGAGAAAACGGCAGAAGATTTTCATAAGCTTGTGTGGCTCCGTTCCAGAGCATTTCAGCGTTTTGTATCCGGTCGGATGTGTTCCGCGGCTTTTCTTCGGCAGAGAGCTGCGCGGAGGTTTTATTCCTGGATACGCTTATGCTGAAAACGCTTTATGGCCTTGCTGAAGTACATAAGAAGCAGAATCGATTGGACAAGGTAGGGCATAAAGATGGGCTAAGGAAATTATTAAAATTCTATAAAGATGATTTGGGCGTGTTGCGGTATTAAAGGCGGGAAAAACGTCCCAAACTCGTCCTACCCGCGCGTCATCGAGAATCGCAGGATCGAGCTATACCGATTCGTTCGGAAGCCAGCCGACATGGCTGAGAAAGAGCTTTAATCTTCAATCTTCCGACGCCGAAAGCTGAAACGCAGGTAGGACGGGCAGTTGGGGATGATCCTTCTCTCGCCAGTAAATCCGAAAGCAATCGCCCAGATGCTGCGGTTTCCACTCGCTGCCGTCTTCGTAGAGAATGTGGCTCGGAAAGAAGGCGACGCCGAGATTCTTCTTGGCGGCAAACATCTCCGTTCCCACCTCGATTGGCCTATCTTGCCCAGGTGGAATCGGGTCATCGGAGTTCCAGGCAAGCACCAGCGGTTCCACCGCCGGGCCGATCATATAGCCGGAAAGAAGGCTGATCTCGCGAATCGGCTTAAGAGTGGAATTACGAACCCGTATGGCGGACGTGCCCTCCAGTTTTTCCCAATTGTCCGCAGCCAGAGAAACCGGACACGAGGGCCGTGGCGCATAGATCGTATAGGTGGCCATCATGCCGCCTTCCATGTGGTCCGAGACATGGCATTCGAACAGCCACGTACCAGGATTGTCGGCCTGCATATCCACGGTGACCATGCTGGCGGGAAGCAGCTGAATCACATCGGTGCGCCTGCTTCCAAAGTACACGGTTTCTCCATGCCAATGGGCGGAGTGGACATCTCTTTCGTCGCCCATACCGAGCATGTGCCAGCGCACCTTTCCTCCTTGCGGCATCAGAAGGCCGGGCAGGTTTCCGAAGATATAACCGTTGATTGCGTGGAACAACCCAGGGTCCTGTTTGTGCTGCTCATCGAAGATCATGAACATCACGACAAACTCTTGCGCCACATCTTTGGGCGCGCCGTTGGCATCGGCCATTCCCGCCGCCGTAACGATAATCGGTCCAAGCAATCCGGAATTAATTTCTTTCTCCGGCTCCACATGAGCGTGATACCACCACACCACCGAGCTTGGCTGGCCCGGCTTTGGGCCGCTGTTCCTGTCCGCCAGCCACTTGTACGTGAACTTGTCACCCGGCTGTACTCCCGCTCCCTGACCGTAGGGAAGGTAGACGGAGCCTTCATTGTCCTTGTCGTAGTGGAGGCCGTGAGGATGAATGCTATGGGATTCCGATCCACGATTGAAAAAGTGAACGTACACGGTATCGCCCACCTCGGCGCGAATGATGGGGCCAAGAATTCCAAGCCAATCCGGCTGCCGTTTCTTCGTGGTAAAGGTGTCGTCGGTGTATTCGATGTAGCGGGTCTTCTTCCAGCGAGTTTGCGCCTTCCAGGGCAAAGGGATGGCAACGCCATGGATTAAATCTCTTCCGCTAGGAGCGTAATCCCACTCGACGTCCTCGGCGGCGATGTAGTAGTGCCTGTTTTTCGCAGCGAATCCCAGAGAAGGAAAGGTCAATACAATGGCGGTGGCAAAGAGAATACGGCGCAGTAGGAATGAACTCATTCGAGATTGCCTTGTCAAAGGAAAGTTCTAGCTTAACGGCTGGTATACGATCCACTCTGCAACCACTAAAGTACTCGGCATTCACCAACGGCGCAACATTTTGGGGTGGATTCCGTCTGGCGGCTTGCCGAAGATCAGTTTCCTTCTGGACGGAACCGATAGCCCACCCATGGTTCAGTGAGAATGTAGCGCGGCTGTTCTCCGGGCTCGATTTTCTTGCGGAGCTGGTTGATGAAAACCCGCAAATATTCGGGCTGCTGCACGCTCTGAGCGCCCCACACGGCGCTCAACAGCGCCCGGTGCGTGAGCACCTTGCTTGGCCGCCGCGCCATGTAAAGCAGAAGGTCGAACTCTTTGGGTGTAAGGTGCAGCTCTTTTTCGCGGACGGTCACGATCCGCTCGCGGGGATCGATATGGAAGTCGCCGATGTCAACCGGTTCCTCCGACGCCGGTTCTCTGGAAAGGCCGATGCGGCGCAAGTTGGCGCGGATGCGCGCCAGCAGTTCGTTAATGCTGAAGGGCTTGGTTACGTAGTCGTCGGCGCCTTTATCCAGGGCTTCGATCTTGTGCTTGTCTTCTCCGCGCACGGAGAGGACGATGATGGGGACCTGAGACCGGTCGCGAATGTTCTCGCACAGCTCGATTCCGCTCATCTTGGGCATGGAGAGATCGGTGATGACCAGATCGGGTTTCCAGTCCGCAAAAATGTTCAGGCCCGACGCGCCATCGTTGGCGATCTGAACTTCATAGCCGTGAGTCGAGAGGCTGGTTTTTAAGACGCGGGTAATTTGCGGCTCGTCGTCCACCACCAGGATGCGCGGCTTATCGGTCATTATTCACAATTCACAATTCGCAAAGGTCCGTGTCACGAAGGTCCGTTTCTCAGCGCGGTTCGCGCGTCACAATATGTACGTCAACGGCAGGAGCATCGCGAAGAAAGCGCTGGATGGCGTTGAGGTAGAGGTATTGTTGCCAGCCGCGCACCGCCGACCGACCAAAAATAATCTGCGTGATCTTGTATTCCTTCGCAAACGCGGCCATGGCCTTGGCGATATCCTTGCCGGGAAGGCGGATGATTTTGGCATTCAGGTTTTCCGCAAAGCGCAGGTTGGCGGCCAGAGAACGCTTGTCTTCTTCAAGCACGGCCTCGCCGGTCTCCACGTGGACCACATAGAACTCCGCCGCATCCATACCTTGTGACATACGCGCGCCCCTGGCAATCAATTGCTGTGATGCGGGCCGATCGCTGATGCAAACGGCAATCCTTTCGCAAACGCCCCAGTTCTGGTCGATGTTCTTTTTCTTAAGATAGCTTTCCAGGCTGCGGTCGACGGAGTGCGTTACCTGGCGCAACGCAAGCTCGCGCAGGGCCATCAGGTTGCCGCGGCGGAAGAAGTTTGTAAGCGCTTTTTCCGCACGCTCCACCGGATAAATATCGCCTCGGCGCATCCGGGTCTGCAGAGCTTCGGGCGTAAGGTCAGCCATTACGATTTCATCGGCGCGCTCCAGAAGCCAATCCGGAACCGTCTCGCGCACCGAAATGCCGGTAATGCTTTGCACGGTGGGGGTCGCACTTTCGAGATGCTGGATGTTCATTGTGGAGAGCACGTCGATCTTGGCGTCGAGCACCTCCAGTACGTCTTCAAATCGTTTTTTGTGCTTACTGCCCTCGACGTTGGTATGTGCCAGCTCGTCGATCAACACTACGCTGGGTTTCCTTGCTAGGATTCCATCCACATCCATCTCGTCGAAAATCGTGCCCTTGTATTCAAGTTTTTTGCGGGGAAGCTGCTCAAGTTGGCCGGCGAGTTCGGCAATTCCTTTGCGGCCATGCGTTTCAACGATGCCGATTACCACGTCTTCACCTCGGCTGCGGCGGCGAATTGCCTCGCTCAACATGCTGTACGTCTTGCCCACGCCCGGCGCATAGCCCAAAAAAAGTTTGAAGATACCCGCTTTTTTCTCCGGCGCGGCTTGCTCCAGCCATTGTTCAGGTGTTTTTTGCAAAGGGTACCTTCCAAGTCAAGTTGCCTGCTTCGGCTAGAATTGCGGTTATGAGAGCGCGGCTACAAGCTCCAATACGGTTCACAATTTGCGCGGTAACAGTTTCGCTGATCACATTTATTTGTTTCAAGTTGACCCACGTAAACCCCACCACGGCCGCCCTGAGCTTCCTGCTGGCAATTTTAGCCGTTTCCGCCACCTGGGGTCTGGCTTATGCGGTCCCCATGTCGATTCTGGCGGCCTTCTGCTTCAACTTCTTCTTTCTACCGCCCATCGGAACGCTTACCATTGCCGACACACAGAACTGGATAGCGCTCCTGGCTTTCCTCGTGACTGCCGTGATTGCCAGCCAACTTTCGGAAAGAGTCCGCCGGGAGGCGCTTGAGGCGACCCGCCGCCGTAAGGAGGTTGAGAGGCTCTATACCTTCAGTCAGCAACTTCTTCTGACAGATAACATAGTCGAATTGCTCCGGTCCATTCCTTTCTACGTCACGGAGACTTTTGGCATCGCCGATGCTGCCATTCACGTCGCTGACAAAGACAAAATCTATCGGTCCGGCGCCGAGACAGAGCAACTACCCCCTATCGAACTGCGTGAATCTACGGCGCACGGCGAGATTGCCCTGGACCACGAGCGAAAGCGCGCGTTTGTGCCGCTGCGCATGGGATTGCGAACCATGGGCACCCTTGGAATGTCGGGAGAGGTTCTGTCGCGGCAAACGCTGGAGGCCCTCGGAAGCCTGGTGGCGATTGCCATTGAAAGAGCCGGAGCTGTCGATACCCTGATGCGCAACGAGGCCTCGCGGGAGAGCGACCGGCTGCGTTCGGCCCTCCTCGATTCCGTGACCCATGAGTTCCGCACACCCCTCACGTCCATTAAAGCTTCCGTCACAAGTTTGCGCTCCAAAGCTCCTATGAACGATGAGCAGCGGGACGATCTCTTGGCTGTGATTGACGAGGAGAGCGACCGGCTGAATCGATTGGTCGGTGAAGCCGTGGAAATGGCTCGGCTTGACGCGCGCGAGGTAAAACTGGAGATGCAGCCTCATCCCATCCGCGAGGCCATCGATGCTGCGCTTGAAGAGTCACGCAACGTGGTGGGGCAGCATCCGGTGCAGGTTCGCCTTGCCAACGATTTGCCGAAAGTCATGATGGATGTGAGCTGGATCAAGAAAGTTTTGCAGCACTTAATCGAAAATGCAGCCAAATATTCAGATCCGGAGTCGCCGATTTTTATCAGCAGCGAGCCGAAGAATGGGCGATTGATTACCAGCGTGGCCGACCGCGGGGTTGGCATCGACGACATGGAGCGCTCCATGGTCTTCGACAAGTTCTACCGTGGACAAAGCCAGCGATACCGGGTGCAGGGAAGCGGCATGGGGCTGGCAATCGTTAAAGCCATCGTGGAGGCCCATGGCGGGCGGATCGAGGTGACCAGCCAGCTTGGCCAGGGCTCGGTGTTTTCTTTTGGATTGCCAGTCGCGGAATAGCCTGGTGTAGGCAGTTTTCCGATGACTTAATCCGGCGATCTAGATTACGCCAATCAGTTTCCAATAACCCACGGCGATCACGAGAGCCGCCAGCGTCGCCAAGGCGTAGATGCTTGCGTAACGAACTCGCTGTGCAGCGCTGAAGCCGCCCCCGCCGGTGATGCCCTCTCCCATGGCAATCCAGATGTTCTGATAGGACGCCCAGAAGGGCGCGGCCCCGAGAATCAGGGGCGCTACAAGAACAAGCGGTGGAATGCCCGCTGCCGTAGCCATATCCGCAATCGGTAAAAAAAGCACCGGTATTGCGACAAAGCCGCTTGGATCGAGGAACCGTAAGAGAAACATGGCGCAGGCCATGACCAGGAGAAAGAGCACAACGCTGAAGGTCAGGTGGCTAGCGGCGGGAACCATCAAGGTTGCGATCCAATCCGTCAGCTTATACTCCTGCAAAACATTGCCTAAACTGAGAAGGCCGCCCATGAATAGAAGCAGAGTCCAAGAGACACCACCCGAAATATCGCTATCTTTCACAATGCCGGTGAGCGTAAAAATCGACAGCGCGAACATGCCCACGAGAAAGCCAGGAAGATGATGGAATCGGTCGGTCGACCAATACGCGATGGAGAGCAGCACCACAGCGGCGGTAATCCATTCTGAGCGCTTTCCCGGTCCCAACGCCCGCAATTGCTTGCGAGCGAAATCGGGGGAAAGCTGAAGCCGGGACTCAGGACGAAAGAGCAGCAGGTTTGCGCCTAGCAAGAGCATGCACAGCACAATAGCGGGGAACGACATGACCCTGGCGTAACCAAGCCAGCTCAGGCTGAGGTGCTTTGCCTGGAAGAGCGAATCGACCACCGGTCCAAACAACGATCCATATAGAAAGGCGCAGCCCGGCAGCACCGCCATTTCAATGGCCGTGATCATGATGAGTGCGGAGCCTCGGCTTTGGCGCTCCAACCCAAGAGATTGCACGATGGCGGAGGCCAGGGGGACAACGATGGCAGTGCGAACCGTCATCGAGGGGATACCAAGCGCAAGCGTGGTGCCAATGACCAGGAATGCCAGGAGCACTCCAGCGTAGGTCGCTGGAAAGATCGAGAGAATGTAGTACGAGAGCCGCTGGGCGAGGCCGGTGCGCTCCATCGCGAATCCGTAAAAGAGCACGCACAGGAGAATCCAGAACTGCGGAGTGGAAAATCCGCTGAAGACAAGAGGCGTGCGCACGGGAACGAGCAGCATGAGCGCCATCATCAGGATCGAGATGACGCCATTGTTCATGGCTTGAAACATCCACAGCACAACCGTGAACGCGATGATTACGAGGAGATGGTATGCCGGCCTCGTGAGTCCAACTGGCATTGGCGCGGCCAGAATTGCCGCGGCGACGAGCAGCGCGGCTCCCAGTCCCAGCCAGCGATTCTTCGTGGCGGGCACAATGGCGGCACGTGCTACAGAACCGGAACCCATTCTCGAATCCTTTTGTAGATTGCTCGACCAACGCCTGGGTGATTTGCTTACGCTTGTCTGCTTACGTGCCATCTGTTCTATTTGCTTTGCGTTGCTGCCTCGTTCTTCTCGCGGGCCTTTTCGAGTTCTTCACTGGCGATGTGAAATCCGGTGTTCGCTGCCGGAACACCTGCATAGATCGCAGCCTGCAAGAGCGCCTCTTTCAGATCGCAAGGTTCCAGGTCGTGGGCGAGTCCAGCGCGTACGTGCAGCCTGAATTCCTCCCATCGAGCCAGGGCTGCGGTAGCCGTCAAGGTCAACAAGTAGCGCGTGCGCCGGTCGAGGCCGGGCCGCGACCAAATGCTTCCCCATGCATAGCGGGTAATCAGATCCAGAAAGTCGGCTGTAAATTCGGTGGCATTGGCTTTGGAGCGGTTCACGTGCTCATCGCCGAGCGCCGCTCTGCGTGTCCGTTCGCCCGTTTGCAAAGAATCTGTGGATGTTTCCTCTGAAAGCACAAAGTTGAGCAGCGCTGTTGTGAACGCTCTGGGACAATCGATGTTCGATAGATGTGCGGCCGGGAGTCGCGTTGCACGAGCCCCAGGAATATTCCCGAACAAGATCTCGCCATGTTCAGCCCACGGGGTGGATACATCGCGGTCGCCTGCAATAACCAGAGTGGGAACCTTGATCTTCGGCAGGGAATCGGTGAAGTTGACGTCCCGGATGGCCGCGCAGCATCCCGCGTAGCCATTTGGATCTGTGCCGAGAAATACGCTTCGAACCGAAGCTGCGCTGGCGCCGCGTGCGGCATTGGCGTCCGGCAGGGCAATGGTGTCCGGCAGAAAGAATCGCTGGATTGCGCCGTCAATGACCGCCCCAATGCCGTCCTTGAGAACTGCTTGGCGGCGGGCCTCCAAAAGATGCGAGGCAAATCTTGACGAGGTGTTGGCGAGCACCAGGTGGGTCATGCGGTCGGCGGCGTGAAGGGCAAGCCACTGGCCGATCGCGCCCCCCATCGAGAGGCCGCAGAAGGCAAATTTGGAAATCTTGAGCGTATCGAGCAGTCCGAGAGCATCTCTTCCAAGGCGCTCGATAGAGTACTCTCCCGCCGTTGCATCGGAGACGCCGTGGCCACGCGTGTCGAAACGAAGAACCTGAAAGTGCGTCAACAAGTCCGGCATCTGGGGAGCCCACATGCCGTGGTCGCATCCAAGCGAGTGCGAGAGCACGAGTACAGGCCGTCCGGCAATGCCTTCGAGGCGGTAATAAAGGCGCGTATTGTCAACGGCAACAAAAGGCAAGCAGGTTACTCCTTTTTGTTTTCGGCTCGGTCTTCTTTATTTTCTGCACGGGCTTCCTGGACCAGCTGCCGTTTACGGAGTTCATCGGCTATGCCCAGATAGCGTTCCGGGTCGGTAAGTTCCTGAAGCATCGCGCGGTCGAGAAGTTTAGCAGCCTGCGGCGTCCTTTCCAGAATTTCAATCAAAGATTCATTCGGCTGCCGATTTTGCAAGGCCTTCTCAATGATCTTATGGGCAGCATCGCGGCCTAAACTCGGCCCCAGCAGCATCATGGCCCGCTCCGCGAAGATCATGCCATGCGTGGCCTCGATATTTGTCCGCATACGCTCCTTGTCCACGGCAATTCCTTCCATCACCTCCGCCATCGATAATGCGGCAACGCCGCAGGCTTGAACCAGCGATGAGACGATCGGCCATTCTGCCTGCCATCCTCCGAGGCCGCGTTCGTGTTCTTGAACCATTGCCGATAAGAATGACGACACGAGCGCTGGAACGCGGAAGGATGCCGCGAGAGCAACCGCGCATCCGACCGGGTTGCGCTTGTTGGGCATGGTGGAAGAGCCGCCACGATTCCCAGCAAAAGGCTCAGCGGCTTCAGCAACCTCGCTCTGCGCCAGCAGGCTTACATCGCGGGCCATCTTGCCGAGGACGCCAGCCAGTACTCCGCAAGCGCTCATCAGGAAAGCAAGGCGATCCCGGTGCGTGTGCCAGGGCGCATCGGGAAATCCGAGGAGGAGTTCTGCGGCCAGGGCCTTTCCTACAGCAAGACCATCGCTGCCAAGAGAGGCGGTGGTACCGCTTGCGCCGCCAAACTGAACTACGAGGGCTTCAGCCAGCGCGGTGTTCAGGCGTGATTGCGTGCGCCGCAACGCGGCCAGCCAACCGGCGGCCTTGAGGCCAAACGTAACCGGTGGCGCGGCTTGCAAAAGAGTGCGGCCCAGCATCACTGAACTTGCGTGCTGCTCGGAAAGCTTCTGCAACGCTTGTTCCAGGCGGGAGAGATCCGCGCCAACTACTGCCAATGCACGCTTCAGGAGGAGGACAAGGGCAGTATCGGCCACATCTTGACTGGTGGCTCCCCAGTGGACAAATCCGGCGGCCACAGGGTCTAACGAGCGCACACGCTCCGTGAGGGCTTTGACTACGGGGATGGCAGGTGTTCCAGCCCTTAATGCAGCGCCAGCGATGGCTGAGATTGATTCCGGAGCAAATTCACTGGTATGGGCCACCTTGCTAATGATCACCGCGGCGGATTGCGGGATCAACTCCAGTCTTGCCTGAACGCGGGCTAAGGCAGCTTCGAAATCCAGCATTGCCTGGAAGACCAGTTCGTCGGAAAACAACAGCGAGAGTGGCGCTGTGGTAGCCAGGCTTTCCATGAACCGCACGGACATCTGAGAAGATCCTCCGCCTTTCGTTGTTGGTTCTAGCGCAGTCGAATCAAACGCTTTGATGCTTTCGCGTTAAAGATCAAAAAATACGGTTTCGCGCTCTCCACAAAGGTGGACTTCAAAATACCAGATGGTTGGATCATGAGGGCTGGGCTTGGCCATCAAGGTGTCACGGCGATCTTCCGGAACCATGGCGAGGATAGTGTCTTCGGCATTGGTTGATTCCCCGGCGAAGTAGATGCGCGTTGGCAGGCGCTTCAAAACTCCACGAGCAAAAACCGAAACATTGAAATGCGGAGCCTGCAGGGAACCGCTGGGGGCGGGAACGCGCCCTGGCTTGATCGTTTCAAACTCGCAACTCCCGTCATCTTGTGTAAACGCCCGGCCAAAGCCCCTAAAGCTGGGATCGACGGCGATTGTGTTCTCTTGAAGATCGTCCGGGTGTCTATACCTGCCATCGGCATCCGCTTGCCAGATCTCAATAGCGGCATCGCTCACTGGATCGCCAGCGCCATCGAAGACGCGGCAAATCAGGCGAAGATGATGGCCTCTTGCCGTGGAAGAGGCGATGATTTTGCTTTCTCTCAACCCAAGGCGGAAAAATGGACCGACAGTCTGAGAGGCCGAGGGAACCAGGTTTTCACCGCTCATCTGTGATCCTCAAACGGCGTACCCTCGCGGCCGCGCAGGACGATGTCGAAGCGAAAGCCAAGCGCCCATTCTGGCTGCGTCACCTGCAAGTCGAAGGATGCCTGTAGCCGCTGGCGCGCTCTTTCGTCTGGGATGGATTGAAAAATGGGGTCGAAAGCGAGCAGGGGATCGCCAGGAAAATACATCTGGGTCACGAGCCTCGTGATAAAGGACGGTCCCAGCAGGGAGAAGTGTATATGGGCCGGCCTCCAGGCATTGTTGTGATTTCGCCAGGGGTATGCTCCGGGCCTGATGGTTACAAAGCGATACTCCCCATTCTCGTCGGTAAGCACCCGGCCTGCTCCGGTGAAATTTGGGTCCAGGGGCGCCGGATGATTGTCCTTGGTGTGCAGGTAACGCCCGGCCGCATTGGTCTGCCAGATTTCAACCAGTGTGTGCCGAACCGGCAATCCACCGTCGTCCAGTATGCGCCCATTCACAATGATGCGTTCGCCTTGCGGCTCTCCTGAGTGCTGGCGTGTGAGATCGCTATCCGTTGGTGAAATATCAGCATGCCCGTAGACAGGGCCGGTCACTTCGCTGAGCGTGTGTGGAACAAAGATCGGCGGTTTTTTAGGCGCACGAAGCACAGTGGCCCGATAGGGTTCGTATAGGGAGCTTGGCTGGCTGTCGGGAGAATGTCGTCGGTAAGGTTGAATCATGACCGGTCAAGCAAAATCTATCAGCGTTTTGCACACACATCAATATAAGAAGGACTCCCAAGAGACAGCGCCGGCTATCTTTGCACAATGTCTCTTTCCTCCGACGCCGTATCTTTGTCTTCACAGGTTTCCCTCCTTTGCACTCTGTTCAACCTCACGTGGCTTCTGGCCTATCTGGCATGGCGAAAAGGTGAAATTCGGGGGATGGGTTTAATGTTCGGTTGTGAGCAATGACAGTTCGAATTTGAACACCTCTTGATGCCGCCGCCACCGAACCAAGTCGATGACTTCAACTATACAAGGCAGCCTAAACCCAACAGTTAACAGGAGATAAGAGCATCACGCGACATTGTTGCATCGTACTGACCTTGCAATGCTGGAGTTGGCTCGCGGCGTGCATCCATTTGCGAAAATTCCTTTACGGAGACTCGCATGACAAGACGTCTTTTCCAGATATTCCTGATTACCCATTTACTCACGGGGATATTGTGGGCCGCCAATGACCCGTTTGTAGGGAAATGGAAACTGAATTCATCGAAAAGCAGAATGCCTGATCGGATGAAAGTGGCGACGGCAGGCGAGAACAGATACGCCCTTACTTTTTCCGGCGACAATATCGAAACGATTGTGGCCGATGGAACAGATCAGCCTGCACTGTACGATTCCACTTTGTCCATCACGGTCTTAGCGTCAAATACCTGGAAGGTGGTGCGTAAAGCCAAAGACAAAGATCGCTTGCGAGTCCTAGCGATCTGGACTTTATCGAAAGACGGCAAGACGCTCACCGACGACTTTACCGGCTATAGAGACGACGGCTCCGTCGCGAAGATGTTGTACGTGTATGAGCGGAGTGGAGAAGCATCCGGGTTTGTCGGCACATGGCAGAGCATCAGCGAGCAAATGCTCTCTGCATATAAGCTTGAGATTCAGTCGAATGAGGGAGACGGCCTCTCTTTTAACTATCCCGATGATGAGCTCACCAAGAAACTGAAGTTCGATGGAAAGGATTATCTGAACTCCGGGCAGGGATCATCTTCTTCGGGGCATCGGGTAAGAACCCTTCAGATAACGGACAAGATCAATCATAAAGTTGTTCAAACTGAGGATATCGAGCTCTCACAAGATCTTAAGACCATGACGGTGACTTTGCGTGCGCAAGAGCAAGACAAGCCAATGATTCTTTGCTTTTGATCGAGAATAGACAGCTTTCTTCTCGATTCTGTTCCACACACCCACATGCCCTTATAGCGTTTTCAGCGTCTCTGTATCCTGTTTACATGCTTCCCGTGCGGCTTTTCTTCGACGGAAAAGCCGCGTAGTGACCTTGCTTCCCGTTCTACACTCACGCTGAAAACGCCGTAGTCGGGTTGATGCTCCTTATTTCGATAGGCCGTATCTTTGGCATTTGGTATTCATTCGGTGGCATTCATTCGATGTGTTGTCCCCCCTGTATTGAGAGCTAACTTTCTTTCCCCCATCATTCGTACATCTGATCTTTGGTCTTGGGATCCTTAGGCCTTGCGATCTTGGGGTCTTGAGCAAGAAAAGCGCCGGCCAAATTTCAAGCCGGCGCGATCCTGCACGCTAATTTCTTCAGCCCTTAGAACGTGAATTTGGCTGCTAACTGAAGTTGCCTTGGATTGAATGCCGTGCGGGGCGCTCCCACAGCTCCGCTGGGGCCGCTGATGCCATCGCCGAAGTGAGTCGGAGGAGTACCCACGAAATCCGGCGCGCCGTAGACCGAAAAGACCTCATCGACGTTGGCGCGGTTAAAGAGGTTGAACGCATCCACGGAGAGATGCAAGTCCAGCTTTTCTTTGAAGTGGATGACGCGTGATAAGCGTAAATCCACCGTTTGAAGAGTGTCTCCGCGATACGTGTTTCTTGCCGAGCTGCCCACGCGGTCCGTGACCGGATTACCGTCGTTGTTTGCGTCGAATCCTACGAACAGGGTAAACGGCCTCGCCGATTGAAGTGTAACGATGCTGCTGAGCTGGAAGTCCCGGAGGAACGATTTATCCGGAGCGCTGGCGACAAAATTGGCGACGAAGCGCTGGCGCGCATCCTGATTGGAGTTGGCCCGTTCAAGATTGCGCTGCGCATTGGATTGCGGGGTGCTCACGAAGGTCACAAAGGTGCCGTCATCCAGCGTGTGTGAGAACGTGTAATTGGCATTTAACTGGAAGTACTTGCCCGCTTTTTCTGTGACCTGCAGTGTCGCGCCGTGATAGACGGAATTTCCGCTTGAATCCGTGAAGTAGAAGATACCGTTCGTTCCCGGCGAGCCGCCCGGAGGCGCTGGAATGTTCGGATCGTTAATGGCAAAGGCGAAGATATCTTTGTTGGTGCCGGTTTCCTTACCTACTGCTGGGCCGATGTTCAAATCGATAGGCCGCACAAGGTGATGCCCGGCAACGAACAGATAGCCTGCGCCGATGGTCAGGCCCCCGCCGATGGTTCGATCGATTTCAAGGCTGGCCTGCTCGGAATAGGGCGGGCGTAGGCGCCTGTCGACCGCCGTCCCTCCCTGGACAAATGGGGAATTATTCGGGAAGGAGCCGTTGTTAATGAGATTTTCAAACGCGGAACTGAGCAGCGGCGGCGGCACAGTTCCCGGAGGCAGCGGCGATCCGGGCGCTACAGCAGGGCATCCAGCAAGCACACAGGGCGTCGGCAGGAACATGCTGTTCAGCAACCATGTCCCTGTCGTTTGATTGTTGACCAACGGCAGTCCTTGGATGATTGGCGGGCGCTGCGGCGCAGGCACAAAGAAGAAGGTCAGATTGTACTTGTCGTCGAAAATGCCATACCCGGCGCGGATCACGGTCTTTGAATCCGGAGAGTAGGCAAGTCCTACACGCGGCTGAAACTCTTTGCGGTACGGATTGACGAAGAAACCAAGCCCGGTTTCCAAGTCATAGCGAAGTCCATAATTCACGGTTAGCTTGGGTGTGAGCCGATATTGGTCCTGGGCGAAGAACCCGTAGTAGCTATGGTTGAGGTGGACAAAGAAGTCTGAAGACAGCGATGGCTGAAAGGCATTTTGCCAATTCGTAGACAAGGAAGGGGATGCTGCATTGTGATCGATGGGTCCGGGCCCAACCGGCGCACCCCAGAAAAAGGCGGCCAGGCAGGGCGCAACCAATCCAACCAGCGGCGGCGGACAGGGCGCAGAACCCCAATTCGGCTTGCTCGAGGCCAGAAGATCGCCCAAGCTTGGGAAGATGATGCGCGCCGGGGTGAATCCAGGCCAGATCACGAAATTGCGGATGTAGCTGGTGTCAAAGCCGAACTTCGCGTAATGATTGCCTTGAATGAGGGAAAATGAATCCGAAAACTGAATGCGCGTCTCGTTGTAGCGGTCGAAAGCGCCGAAATTGTGGCCAAACAAAAGCAAGTTAGGAACGTCGAGGTTAGGCTGCCCGGTTACACCGGCAAAACCATAGTTGCGGCGCGCCCATTGCAACAAAACGTCGTTGACGCGATTGTCGCTGAGTTGCGAGGTCCAGTTGCCAACCAGGCTCTGATCGCGCAGATCGCCATCACGTCCGCTGCTGGGGGCTCCAACTCCGCCGCCGTCCAGGGTCTCTCCCACGAGCATATTTAAGTTGGTGGAATCCTGAATGGAATAGCGGGCGGTCACACGGTTCTTGGAGTTGAACTGGTGATCGAAGCGCATGAATCCGTTGTCGGCATCGGCGGTCTTCAGGACGTTCAGATTCTCAGGCGCGATTCCCAGGCTTTGCTTGAGGGAATTGATGGCCCCTAGATTTTGGGCCAGCAAGGCTGGATATGTTGGGGACTGCCCTCGGCGCTGCCCTTCATAGTTGACAAAGAAAAACGTCTTGTCTTTGTTGATCGGACCGCCCAGTGTTCCACCAAATTGGTTTTGGCGGAAGGTATCGAATCCCGGCAGAGTAAGAATGGAATTGGCATTCAGGGCGTTGTTCTGAAAATACTCGTAGAGCGAGCCATGCAAGTCATTGGTGCCCGATTTGGTTACGATATTGACGATGCCGCCCAACGCGCGGCCATACTCCGCTCCGAAACTGTTATTGACCACCCGGAACTCGCTTACCGCTTCCTGCGAAGGGGTTGCGCGCTGCGATCCCGTGGCGGTGTTGATATTGTCTGCTCCGTCCACGGTCACGCTATTGTTCAAGTCGCGCTGGCCGCCAAACGAGATGCGGGTCACGGTCGGATCCGTAAATGTGGACTGCAGGCCGATACGTCCGGTGGTGACGCCTGGAGTCAACAAGGCGAAATCGGTAAACAACCTTCCGCTGATCGGCAGGGACTCGATCTGCTCCGTGGCGATCACCTGGCTGACCTCGGTGCGCGTGGTCTCAATGACAGGAGCTTCGGCCCGAACATCCACAACCTCGGTTGTCCCGCCAACTTGCATCGCCACGTCGAGCGTCGCAACCTGGCCGACTGTGAGCGTTAGATGGGGCACGGAGAACTTGGCAAACTGGCTGGCCTCCACCGTTAGCTCGTAATTGCCGGGCTGCAGCCCCGCAACGATGTAAGAGCCCTGGCCGTTCGATGTGGTTTTGTAGCTCTGGTTGGTGTCGATATTGCGCAGGGTGATCTCTGCCTTGGCAATTAGGCCCCCGGTCTGGTCGTGGACTGAACCGTTCAATTGGGCTTGTGCGGTGGAACCCTGGGCAGCCGCGGGGATAGCGGCGCCCAACAGCAAAGCGCAAACCGCCAGGCAGGGAACGAGAAGGCGTCTCATAATGCTCCTCCGAATGGCGCGTCCTAACGAACGTACGTTCTATCTTTTTGGGGATTCCAAAAGGCCGAAAAAATCGCCATTCTTAGCGCACTAATTCTGCATGAAGACAGTTCAATGTCAAGATATTACTTTGGTTTTCGCGCCCGATTTTTCTCTGCTGTCGTTGTACGCGGTCTAATGGGAAACCCCCACACGGCAGCCGAGAGTTGCAGGCCTTCATTTGGTGCCTTCTGTTCCTGGGGAAGATGCGAAGATACGGAGCGCTTAGGAAGAGAGTTTTCATTAGACTCTTTTCCTTGTGCTTTGGTGAGCGGTGGTGCTCAAGATCCTATCGGTAAAAAATGCGACTGTTGGTTGCCGGCGCATGTATCATCGTTGCTTTGTTCAACAAATGGATTGTCTCGATCCAACCGGGAGGTAGTTTTGCGAATCGTTCGTTCTGTCCTTTTCTATTGCCTAATCTGCATGATGTTCGCCTTGGCGGCGGCCGCTCAAAGCGGCCTGCAAAGCAGCGATTTATTCAAGTTACGCTCGGTAGGAGCGGTGCACTTTTCTCCCGATGGGGCTCGCATTGCCTACACGGTGTCGCATAACGGGCAGGAAGGGCGTCCCTATTCGCAGCTTTGGATCATGAATCTTGCCGATGGCAAGAGCTCTCAGGTGGGTGGAGAGAGTGATCGCGGCGGAAACCCGGTATGGTCACCGAATGGCCACTTGATCGCTTTCTCCGGCGCGATCGGCGGCAGAGGCGGTTTGTGGGTTGCGCAGGCGGATGGATCGAACCCGAAGTATCTGCATGAGTTGGACGGCACGAATAGTCCCCTGCCAACTACTGGCAATAGCGTGGCTTGGTCACCGGATTCGAAGCAGATTGCCTTTGTTACCGCGACTCCCGGTCCCGAGACCAAAGACCTGAATTCCGATCCAGTCGTTATCAGCCGCTATCTCTATAAGCCTGACTTCGACGAGGGCAACAGTCACTTTAATGACGACAAGCGTCTCCACATCTTCATCGTGGAGCCGGAAACGGGCAAAGTCCGTCAAATGACCGACGGCACTCATTATGAGCATTCGATTGATTGGTCCCCCAACGGGCAGGAACTGCTTTTCGTCTCCAATCGGGAGCCAAATGAAGACCAGTTTTTCAACTATGACATTTTTGCGTTGAAGGTGGGCGATGGAAGCATTCGCCGCCTAACGGCGACCGAGAATGCCGAGTACTCTCCCACGTGGTCGCCCGATGGCAAGTCCATCGCTTACCTGGCCACCAAACGGGGATTGACCGATTTGGAAACCACCATGGAAGACACCCACGTTTGGGTAATGGATGCCGATGGCCGGAATCGCAGAGAATTAGGCGCGCCCATCGACAATCGCCAGGGTACTCCGGAGTGGTCCCATGATGGAAAGTTCGTGTACTTCACGGTGCAGGAGCGCGGCAACAACCGGCTTTACCGCATGCCGGCCAATGGCGGAACGCCGCAGATGCTCATCGGCGATCGCGGCTTCGTAGGTTCCTTTTCCGTTGCGGCAGATGGAAGGATCGCCTATGGGTTTGTAAGCCCTTCCGATACTGCGCAGATGTTTTTGAAGAGCGAGAGTGGTTCGCGGAAGCTTACCGATCTGAATGCCCAAGCCCTGCGTGGAAAGCAGCTTGGAGAGGTCGAGTCGTTGGTATTTGTCAGCAACGACAATAAATTTGAAGTCGAGGCGTTTCTGACCAAACCGGTTGGCTGGAAGCCAGACGGCAAGTATCCGCTGATCGTCAATATTCACGGCGGACCCCACGGACAGCAAGGTCCGGGCTTCAACTTCAGAAACCAGGTCTATGCCGCAAGGGGCTGGGCCACGCTCATGGTGAACTATCGTGGGTCGACCGGCTACGGGCAGAAATTTGCCGATGGCGTATTCGGCGACCAGAACGGCAATGAGGGTCAGGATGTCCTTTACGGATTGAGCG
>Ga0209060_10000822_pt1 | contig 43816 bp, 32 predicted proteins | sample Coa_R1_8_FD_187155 | JGI IMG/M metagenome (GOLD analysis project Ga0209060, IMG submission 187155) | Surface soil microbial communities from Centralia Pennsylvania, which are recovering from an underground coalmine fire - Coalmine... | ecosystem: Environmental > Terrestrial > Soil >...
GGGACGGCCTACGATGATAAGCTCGGCCCACGCGATCCGACAGGCAAAGACCGGGTTCTGGCCCAGGCGGAATGTAAGGTGCCGGTGAGGTTTGTTCATTGAGCACCGTGCAGAGACATTCAAAAGTCCCGTAGAGGGAACTGAGCGGCCGGGACCGACGATTGTTCCCAACTCCTTGAAAATCAGATTTGTGGAGGGACGGGAGATCTATGCGTTAGTGCGCGCCCGCGCAAAATTGGCAATTCCACGAAACAGATCCGGGGAGCAAATCCAGGGGAAATTAGTTTCGATAAGGGATACTTATTGAAACTGATTTACCGCCACGATATCCTGACCCTTGGCTGACCTCCCCATTCCCGCACCCGATCCGCTCGCGCCCTACCTGGCCGAGGCGGAGTCCTACGCCCGCCGCTCCAAGGCGGAAAATACCCTGAAGGCGTATCGCTCCGACTGGGCGGCGTTCGAAAGCTTTTGCCGGGGGAGGGGAGTCGCGAGCCTGCCGGCCACTCCCGCCACTGTCGCCGCTTACGCCGCCGATGCTGCCCGGACTTTGAAGGCCAATACGGTAGAACGAAGGCTCACCGCGATCTCGCAGGCGCATCAATTGGCCGGCTGCGCCAATCCCGTCGAAGACAAGCTGGTGCGAACCGTGATGGCGGGGATCCGGCGCGCCAAGGGGACTGCCCAGCGGGGGAAGGAGCCGTTGTCGCCCGACATCTTGCGCAAGATGTTTGCGGGAGCCGCGGATGATCTTCACACGGTTCGCGACCGGGCGATGCTGCTCGTCGGCTTTGCCGGCGCACTCCGCCGCTCCGAATTAGTGAAGCTCCAGTTCGAGAATATCCGCTTCACCGAGGGAGGCCTGGTAGTCACCATTCCGAAATCCAAAACCGATCCCGAAGGGGAGGGGCAGACCATCGGCATCCCCTATGGATCGCATCCGGAAAGCTGCCCGGTTCGTGTGCTCACGGCCTGGCTCGATCGCTCGGGCATCACGTATGGATTTTTGTTTACGGGGATCGGCCGCTGGGGCGGAGAAGTGACCGCGAAAGCCCTCTCGGATCACCAGCTCGCCAAAATCATCAAGCGTCTGGCCGAACAAGCCGGACTCGATCCCGCCTCCTTTTCCGGCCACTCGCTACGTTCCGGCCTGGCCACGTCGGCTGCTGAGGGGGGCGCCTCCGAACGGTCGATCATGGAGCAGACCCGCCACCGGTCTTTGAAGCAGGTCCGCAAGTACATCCGCCGCGGCTCCCTCTTTCAGGACAATGCCGCCGCCCGGAGCGGATTATGAGCGCGCGGGCAGGGGGGTATTTTAAGGAGACCGGTGATCGAAGATTCGTGACCGCCGCGACTGCGAAAATGCGTGAGGGGGCGAATACCGGCATCAATCCTGCGGGCAACGCCGGACTCACGCCTATACTTCGGCTGAGGTGTCTGATCCGGCGGTATTATGCTACGGTAGCCCACGACGGGAATTGGAGGAAGCGTATGTTTCGGGCAGCCGTCCTGCGGAAGCGCACGCTTGATTTATTGGGCTTCGGTGCCGGACTCAGGAATTGCAACGTACAAGTCCTTTAAGTTCAATCTGGCCATTTTACATAATCTCCAACCGGACGCGCCTTCCACTTGACGAGGAATACCCGATTAGGGCTTTGGGGGCTGCGCGCCGTTCATAGTCACCGACGTTTAAAGGCCGTACCATCATTGGCCTTAAGTATCAAAAAATACACATCAACTATTTATTAGTGAATGACTTATATGATGTATGGAACCTTGGGGTGGCCTTTTGCATAATACTGATTTGAGGATTGAATCTAATCGGAATGGGTATACATTCTGATATGAGAGGTGGTAATATGGGCTCTGCCAAGAAGGAAAACAGGAGGCACCGAGTGCCGGCAACTGCCGTTAGGCAAACCGCCAAAGCCGTGAAGGTAGCGGTCGATTTCCCCGAACCGCTATACCGTGAAACGGAACGCGCGGTCCAAGAGCTTTCGATGAATCGTAGCCTTCTCATCCGCTGTGCGGTGGAGAAATATCTCGCGGATATCCGTAGGGAGAAACTAGAGAAGGAACTTGCGGCCGGATACATAGCGAACGATGCACAGGCAACCATGGTTGCTGAAGAATTCGCTAACCTAGACGCCGATTTCGTTTAGTATGCCCGGACGTGTTTTGCGCGGTGACGTGGTGAAGGTTAATTTAGAACCGACGGTCGGCAGCGAACCCGATAAGACCCGTCCGTGCGTCGTGATTCAGAACAACACGGGTAATCAGTTCTCGTCGGTGTTTATTGTGGCCGCTATAACCGATGCGGAACATGTGCCCAAACGATATCCGGTCGATGTACCTGTAAAAAAGGGTGAAGGCGGTCTTGAGAAAGATAGCGTAGTGCAATGCAACCTGATCCGATGTGTTTCGGAGAAGCGATTGGTCAGTAAGTATGGACATTTCTCGGTTGACATTATGGAAAAGGTGGATCAGGCTCTTAAAATCAGCCTCGCTTTAACCTGAGGGCGGGTGGCGCCTTTTCCACAGCGTTTGCGCCTTCTTAGCTCACGCGAGGAGCGGGCTGGCGGGTATTCTCTTCGGCGAACTTTAGCTCGAACATGTCTGGCGTGTAGGCATCCGTCAGTTCGCTCGCTGATGGGCTGGTCGGCAGGACAGGATAGGCGATGTCCGTGGGACTGATCATGGCGCGATCAGAACGAGATTAGCATATGGCCATAACTAAAGTTTTTAAGCCATTCTCGAAGCAATGCCGAAAACCAGCCGAAAACCGGGCGTTTCGGAAAGGCTTCGCGGAAAGAGACTCCCGCCGATCGCAAGAATTAAGGGTAGAGGTAGAAAACCTGGCTAACCGGTTGCGTAAGGCCTCACATTCATCGGTCCCGGGCGGTCAACCTTAACAGGACGGCAACGGCTACGCCAACCGGCAAACTCACGACCAGGAACCAACGAGCTGCTCCCAATGTCAAGAGTATGGCGAGCATGACAACGGTGACGATCAGCCCGGCAAGATCGCCACTGATGGAGATCCTGGCGATATTCGATTCCGAGGTAGCTGCTTCAGTTTCATGTCGTCGCGAACCCGAAAACAACTGGCCCATTGCACCCCATTATGAGATGAAGAAAGCCGTCGGTCCATACTACGGAAAGGAAACCGGTCAGAAAACGGGAGCCTGATCAAACATTAAAACCTGCGTGAGGATTTTTTGAGGATTTCGCGCGAATCGTTCTCAGGGGTGTTGTTGGTCAGTTGGGCCATGGAGGCGAGCGTCTCTCTATGCTCCAGACCGAGAACACGCCGGCGATTTCCAGGGTCTGGCTATGGAGCACGTCCGCTTGCCCGTACTTCCATTGGTCGTGATACGCCCCTCCCAGATTGGCAATGGCGATCCTTGCTGCCGCAATGTCTGGTTCACCCACTCGTAAACTTCCTCCCGGTTCTGGCCTTCGAAGCGAAACTGATCGCTGCTCCAAAAACGCCTGGATCTGTTCCAGACGCAACTTTTCTCCTGTCTGCATGCTGATGGTCAACCCCCAGCATGCCGGATTGCCGCTCAAGGCTCATCTTGTATGAGAAACGAACCTCCTCTCCAGGCTCATCTTGCATGAGACAAGACTAGAGCACTTTCCACGAAATGAACGATGATAAGGTGGAGGGCCGCATGTTTCACGACAAGATCCTTTTAATTACCGGTGGTACCGGAACTTTCGGCAATGCCGTGCTGCGGCGCTTTCTCGCGAGCGAAATCAATGAAATCCGGATCTTGAGCCGCGATGAAAAGAAGCAAGACGATATGCGGAACCTGCTACGCAGCGAGCGTGTGAAATTCTTCCTGGGCGACGTGCGCGAGCCGAGCAGCCTGGTGGCCGCGACCAGCGGCGTCGACTATATCTTCCATGCCGCTGCGCTGAAACAGGTGCCCTCCTGCGAGTTCTTCCCCCTCGAAGCCGTTCGCACCAACACCCTCGGGGCCGAGAACGTTCTTAACACTGCGCTGTCATGCGGCGTGAAGAAGGTCATCGTTCTCAGCACCGATAAGGCTGTCTATCCTATCAATGCGATGGGAATGTCCAAAGCGCTCATGGAAAAGCTGATGATCGCCAAGGCGCGCGTGCATGGGGACCGCAGCACGATCTTTTGCGGCACGCGCTACGGTAATGTCATGGCCTCGCGGGGCTCGGTAATCCCTCTGTTTATCAGCCAGATTTTGACAGGGAAGCCGTTGACTGTTACAGACCCCAATATGACCCGCTTCATGATGACGATCGAGGATGCGGTGGATCTCGTTGTGTATGCGTTCAATCATGGTGGCCCCGGCGATGTCTTCGTTCAAAAAGCCCCAGCTACCACCATTCTCACGCTGGCGGAGGCTCTAAGACAGATCTTCGATGCCAACAATGAGATCCGGATTCTCGGAACCCGTCATGGTGAAAAGCTCTTTGAGACCCTCCTCAATCGCGAAGAAATGGCTAGGGCGGATGACTTGGGCGGATATTACCGGATTCCCGCCGACTCGCGCGATCTGAACTATTCTCTCTATTTCACGGAAGGACAGGAGGAGGTTTCGTTCGCGGAGGAGTACAACTCCCACAACACTCATCGCCTTAGCCAGGCCGAAATGACGGAATTGCTGCTGAAGCTCGACTGCGTGCAGGAAGCTCTCCGGTCCAGGAGTGGAGCTGTATGAACGTCCTGGTGACCGGCGCCCGGGGCTTCATTGGGCGTAACCTAATGGCGCGATTGCGGGCCCTCGATGGAAGCGTTGTCGTCCCGTTCGGCTCCGACCACTCTCTGGACGATCTGCGAACTGGACTGGCGGCTGCGGATATCGTCTATCACCTGGCGGGAGTGAACCGCCCCGTTGACGTTCACGAGTTCGAAACAGAGAACGCCGGCTTGACGCGCTCGATCTGCGCGATCTTGCGCGAGCTGGGCCGTCGGCCGGTAATCGTCATGTCGTCATCGGTGCAAGCCGCACTCGAGAATCCGTATGGCGCCAGTAAACGCCGCGCAGAGGAGGCGCTGCGGGAGTTTGCGGCCGCCACCGGAGCTGACGTCTACATCTATCGTCTAAAAAATGTCTTCGGAAAGTGGTGTCGGCCCAACTACAATTCCGTGGTGGCAACGTTCTGCCACAACATAGCGCACGACGTTTCGATACAAATCTCCGACCCAGGCTGCGAGGTGGAACTGGTTTACGTGGACGATGTCGTCGAGAGGTTTCTATCCGACCTGCCGGGCAGAGCGGTGGACGGTCGTCGCGACATTCCGTCCTATACGCTGACGCTCGGCGATCTGGCGGGGCGCATCCAGTCGTTCCATGACCTGTCCGAGCACCTTCGACTGCCGGATTTCTCGGTGCGGTTCAATCAGCAACTTTACGCCACTTACCTGTCGTACGTGCCGCCAGTCAGCCGCCGTGTGCAATTGAATATCCGCATGGACCAGCGCGGAGGATTGGCCGAGTTCCTCAAATCCTCGCACTGCGGCCAACTTTTCGTTTCGCGCACCAGGCCCGGTGTTACTCGCGGCAATCACTATCACCACACGAAGGCCGAGAAGTTCTTCGTTGTGGAAGGCGAAGGCATCATCCGGATGCGCCCCATCGACAGTCTGGAGGTCATAGAATATAAAGTTCGCGGTGAGGACTTCCAGGTTATCGATATCCCGCCCGGCTATACACACGCCATCGAAAACATCGGGAGCGGCGAGATGGTCACGCTGTTCTGGGCCAGCGAAATCTTCGATCCGGATCATCCGGATACGTACTTTCTTCCAGTACTGGCGCCCCTCCAAAGCCCCAAACCGGCTTCCATATGAGGGTCGCCACCGTCGTCGGTACCCGGCCGGAGATCATCCGGCTTTCCCGGGTGATTTCGGCTCTCGACCGGTACATGGAGCATATTCTGATCCACACCGGCCAAAATTACGATTACGAGCTTAACGGCATCTTTTTCGATGACCTGGAGCTTCGCCCACCGGACTATTTTTTGGAAGTTGCTGGTAGATCGGCCGCAGAAACGATAGCCGCCGTAATCGCCAAAACGGACGAAATGCTGGTCAAGGTTCAGCCCGAAGCCCTGCTCGTGCTCGGTGACACAAACAGTTGTCTCGCCGCAATCGCTGCCAAACGCCGCAAGATCCCGATCTTTCACATGGAGGCCGGGAACCGATGCTTCGACGAGAGAGTGCCGGAGGAGATCAATCGCAGGATTATCGACCACATCAGCGATATCAACATGCCGTACAGCGATATCGCGCGAGAGTACCTCCTCCGCGAGGGAATTCCGCCGGATCGCATCGTCAAGACGGGCAGCCCGATGTGCGAGGTGCTCGCGTACTATCGGCCCAAGTTCGACCGGTCCGATGTTCTGCAACGGCTTGGACTGCAGCGATTCGGCTATTTCGTTTTCAGCGCTCATCGGGAGGAGAACGTTGACGACTCGTCGCATTTCTCGAAAATCGGCAAAATTCTCAACGACATCGCGGAGCGCTTCCAGCTCCCGGTAATCGTTTCGACCCATCCGCGAACGCGAAAGCGCATCGAAGCCGACGGGCTGGAACTGCGCCCGGAGGTCCGGCTGCTCAAACCGCTCGCCCTTACCGACTATTTGCACCTTCAGAGAAACGCGCGAGCCACGCTTTCCGACAGCGGCACAATCACGGAAGAGTCCTCAATCTTGAATTTCCCGGCGCTCAACCTCCGGGAAGCCCACGAGAGGCCGGAAGGTATGGAAGAAGGTTCCGTGGTTCTGACCGGATTCAATCCCGACCGCATCTTCGAAGGCCTCCATCTGCTTGAATCGCAGGGCCGCGAGGAAGACCGGACGATCCACCTGCCTAAGGACTATAACGTTCCAAATGTATCCGAAAAAGTCGCCCGCATCATCCTGAGCTACACCGATTATGTGAATCGCGTCGTGTGGCGCAAGGATTCACACCAATTGGGCCGTCAAGATCAGCAGGACTGATCGGTTCGCCAAGCCTGCCCACCTTGCCGATCGACGGCACGGCTCCGAAAGAGATCTGGTTTAATTAGTCCGTTTCTACCCGTGGGTCATAGTTCAGGCAAGCCACGTTCATTCCTGGGACTCAGGCTTGGATCCCAAGAACTCAGGAGCCGTGGCGTGACCGGCCTGGCTGGTGTCACGCGCCCTGAAGACCGTGGCCGCTGTGGCAAGCAGGATGCGCACATCCAACCAGAAGCTGCAATGGTCCACGTACCAAACATCCAGCTCGAATTTGCGCTCCCAAGAGAGAGAGTTTCGCCCTTGGGTCTGTGCCCAGCCCGTGATCCCAGGCTTACATTCATGCCGCCGGCGCTGCACCGCTGTGTAGCGATCGAGATACTGCGGCAGCAGAGGCCGGGGACCCACCAGGCTCATCTCACCGGTGATTACGTGCCACAATTGCGGTAGCTCATCGAGACTGGTGCGTCGTAGCCAGCGTCCCAGCGGCGTGAGGCGTTCCGCGTCCGTGCTCAATGCGATCGAAGAGTCCACCGCCTCGTGCATCGTGCGGAATTTTAATAACGTGAAAGGCCGCTCTTTGTACCCGATTCGCACCTGCTGAAACAGCACGGGACTTCCCATGAAGATCCGGATAGCCAGGGCGCAAAGTGCCATGAGAGGTGCTGCGATCAGCAGTATTGGGACCGACAGAGCCAGATCCGTCGCGCGTTTAAGGAACAGTTGCATGATTCCTCAGCGCAAAATGGTTTGGACTATCCTGAATCCTAACTGCCAACCACGCCTGCTCCGGAACCGCCACCCGCCGGGGCTCGAGCATGAGCGCTGGAGGGTAGTGTTGTATGCCTTCGCGGTCAGGCTAGGCATCGTTGCAGCCTCGGTTTGCGGTCTGTTTTTCTCTGCTTGCTCCAATGGTCTCCCGTACCACCGCGATGACCAGATCCTGCTCTTCCGCGGAAAGAGAACTGGAGCTAGGCAGGCAGATCCCTCGGCGGGAGACGTCTTCGGCCACTGCGCCGCCAAAACGTTCTGCCCTGAGGAACGGTTTCTGCAGATGCATCGGAAGGAACACCGGCCGCGCCTCGATATTGTGAGCCTCCATAGCCTGGAGGATGGAATCACGGGTCACACCCAGCCGTGTCTCATCAATCAACACCGTGCTGAGCCAATACGTATCGAAGCACGCGGGTGTTTCCCGGGGGAACAACTCGATCCCTTGGATATCGGCGAATGCGGAACAGTAGCGCAAAGCCACAGCCCGGCGCTGCTGAACGCGCTGGTCGAGAAGTTCCATCTGACCTCGGCCGATGCCAGCCAGAACGTTGCTCATCGCGTAGTTGTACCCGAGATCGGAATGCTCAAAGGCGCTCCCGGCATCACGCGCCTGACGGGACCAATATCGGGCTTGGGAAACCCATGCTTCGTTCCGGGAGACCAGTACGCCGCCCCCGCTTGTGGTCAGGATCTTGTTCCCGTTGAATGAAAATGTGCCCACCTCCCCAAAAACTCCCGCCGAGCGGCCTCGATACCGAGCGCCGAAGGCCTCAGCGGCGTCCTCGACCACCGGAACTCCGTAGCGGCCGCACAGCTCGAGGATCGGATCCATATCGGCGCATCGCCCAAACAGGTGGGTCACAATCACGGCTCGAGGCAGGCACTTACGCGCAGCTTTTGCCTTCAGCGCTTCTTCTAAGACATTCGGGTCCAGATTCCACGAACGGGCATCGCTGTCGAGAAAGACTGGCTTGGCGCCTAAATATAGAATCGGGTTCACGCCGCCTATAAATGTCAGGCTGGGCGAAAAAACCTCATCACCTTCTGCTACCCCCACCAAGCGCAGAGCCAGGTGAATCGCAGCAGTACAACTCGACAGAGCCACCGCCGGCAATCCGACACGCTCTTGAATGGCTTTTTCGAAGGCTGTTACATTCGGTCCCACTGTGGAGATCCAGTTGGTTTCAAACGCCTCCTGGACGTAACGAAGCTCGTTGTCCCCCATGTGGGGCACGGAAACGTAGATTCTCTTGCGAGGTTGATTCATGGGATCAGTCCGGGACCTTATGCGCCGCCTCTCCACTCCTATTGGCTTCCGCAATCACACTCTGGAACAATTGCTCAAAGCGGCCGATGCCAACTTCCATTGACATTTCTTGGAGATAAAACGACCGGCCTTGCGAACCCATTTCGCGGAGGCGTTGTGGGCTGAGCCTCGCCATCTCCATAATCGCACGCGCAATTTCGGGAGCATTGTCAGGCTGCGCCGTAAGGCCGGCCCCGGAACGTCGCACCAGCTCCGCCGCATCACCGGCGACCGCCATCAGCAACGGTTTGGCGGCGGCCATCGAAGCCTGCGTCTTCGACGGGATGGTGATTCGAAACAACGGGTTGTCCTTCAAGTGGACCAATTGTACATCTGCCAGAGCCAGCAGCCCAGATACCTCTTCCATCGGGCAAGGCGGCAGGAATTGGACGTTGGACCTGCCGGCGGATTTCGCCTCCAGGCGCGCCCTTTCGACGCCGCCCCCTACAAACACGAAACGGATGGACGGATTCACCGGTGCGCACAGCGCCGCAGCGTCCAGTATTACGTCGAGGCCCTGTGCCAACCCCATGGTGCCGGCAAACATCACGACAAACGACCCGCTGAGTCCGAGCCGCTTACGAAGGCCTTCGTCTGGCTCAACGGGATGAATGTTTCCTTCATCGCACCAGTTGTAGATCACACTGATCTTATCCTCCGGCACGCCGCGTGAAACCAGGCTCCTTCGAAATCCGGGAGAGATCACGGTCAGATGGCGTGCCTGCCTGTAGACTAATGAGCACCATCGGCGAATTGCACCCAAAGCCACCGAACCGGTCATCATCTCGGAAGCGTCGATGGTGTCCGGCCACAGATCTTGGATGTCATACACGAACGGAATTCCCTTGAGCGTCTTGAGCACCCAAGCGGGCAATCCCACGGTTGCAGGGGGGTGGTAGACATAGGCCACATCTGGGCGGCCCACAAAGAACGGACCCAGCAGCGAGGCGCTGATTGCGAAGCTGGTATAGTTCAGCGTTCTGCGGATGGGGGAACGATCATGACTTGGATACAGCGGCACTCGGGTGATGGGAATGCCTTCGAGCGTCTCCCGTTGCCACGCACGGACGCGGTAACCAGGATACAAACGCCCTCCGGGATAGTTCGGGAAGCCAGTGAGGGCTTGCACCGCGTGCCCGCGGCGTGCCAATGCCGTGGCGAACGGCAGTGCCTTGAAAAAGGGCTCGGGGCTGAAGAACTGGCTTAGGAACAGAATCTTCACGCGTCCCTGGTTCCCCTTGCCTGCTTCGCGTCTGGTCTGGTAATCATCACATCCGCTCAGAACTGGAAATAAATAACAGGCTTACCGCTTCCTATGGCTGACTGGCGGATGAGCGCCCGCACCTTAGCCACACCCTCAGAATAGCACCAGCCATAACTAGCATCGGACACAACATGGCCCACGTGGGCGACCTATTCACCAGCCTAATCCACACTTGAGACTGAAGAAGGTCGACTCGTATCGACTACCTCACAGAGTTACAGCGCCACGCCGCGGAGCTAAAGGCCAAGCCCTCTGAATGGGTGCGCCACGGAACGATCGCGACGCGCTTGCACGTCCAGCAATGTCGGGGCCGGCCCGAGCCCACACGCTACACACCTGCCCATAGAGCGAACAGACCAAATTTCTGATATCCTCGACCCCAGGAACGCAATGGAAATTGTCCGACTCGAGTCTCAGATTGGGCGCGAAGAATTAACAAGCCAAACGGTGCCATTACCAACAGATTCCGTTCCGGAAGTGAGTGTTGTAATCGTCTCGTACAACACGGGTATGTTATTGCGTCGATGCATTGATGCATTGGTCTCCCAAACGAACCTAACAACATATGAAATCATTGTGGTGGATAACGCCTCTGCTGATAACAGCACTGAAATCGTCCATAAGGAATTCCCGTTCGTACGCCTGATCTGTAACTCTGCGAATCTTGGTTTCGCGGCTGGCCAGAATACCGGTTTGCGAGCTTCGCGAGGGCGTTTTCTCCTCGTCATGAACAGCGACGTGCTGATAGACCAGGGGGCGATCGACAATCTGGTGAAGTTTCTTCGAGAAGCTGACCCGGACGTAGCCGGCGCCGGGCCTTTAGTTCGCAACAATGATGGCAGCGTCGCCCCTTCCGCCAGGCGATCTGCCCATTCACTTCCTGTTGTGATAGCTGGAATCATCGATGAGCATTTGAACGTCAAACGGATACTTCCACGATTCCTGACAGAGCATTCCCGGGGACGCGCGCTCCTCGGCCGTTTCCACGACAATTTCGTCGCTCATAATACAGTTCGCGAGGCCGAGATGCTCGACGGGATGTGTGTACTATTCAAGCGTCAAGTGCTCGAGAAGGTGGGTCTTTTTGACGAGCAGTTCTTTTTCGATTACGAGATCATCGACCTGTGTAATCGAATTCGTCATTCCGGGTTCAGATTGTTGTTTTACCCCGGCGCCACGGTTACCCATCTCGGGCACCAGAGCAGAAAGAAAGCTTCTGCCATTGTCGTGGAGACGCACCGTAGTCATCTCATATTCACGGCGAAGTATCACCCCCGCCGTGTTAGTCTCGTCCGGGGATGTATCGGAGTAGTGGCCTTTCTGGCCGCCCTTCTCTGCAAGGTGCGGATGGTCTGGGGTTCGATAAGACAGAAAGAACTCGGGGACCTCCCAGATCGATATCGATTATACACTCGAATTGTCAGTATGGCCCGAGCCTTTGATCGGAAAAAAGTGCACTCGCCTGGCCTCATCGGTTGGGCTGGAAGCGCCGGAGTAGTGGCAGCGGATTCGGCCCGATGACGTTTACGGCTTCCTATTCCGATAGCGGCGGCGCCAATGACCTGCAGGTGGTCTACCTGTCTTTCGGGAGTTCCTTCCTGGCAAGCCATACAGCACGGCTGCCGCGGTGGGGGAGAACGGGGCGGGGAGTGTGAGCAATAGCCAATGCACACTGTCTGGGGGCAACACTGCGGCGATCATCTCGGGAACGGGCGCTATTGTCCCCTTCACCATCCACATTCAAGGCAGGATTCACCGGCACAAAAAACGTCTACGGTCTGGCGCAGAGTTACGACGGGACGCAAAGCGCGATCGCACTGCTTGGCAGTTGGACTCCGTAGCTGTCAGCGGATTGAGAACATAAACGGCCGTGATCGATAACAGCGCCGTTTCCTGCTCAGATTGATTGAACGGGTGCGAGGCTTTTTCTCCAGTCCGGTGCAACACGCTCTAACAGGAACGGTCCCGATCGGAGACTGACTGGAGGCGGACCCAAAAGAAGGTGCCTAAAGAGGGCTTGTTTTCTGTTGGTGAAGAAGGTTACGCTCTCTGGCTGGGTTAAATATGAGATTTCCGAAAACACTGCTCGCCTGGTTTTTGAGCTCGGGGGTGGTTCTCGCTGCATCTTCCGAAACGGCTTGGTTCCGTGTTCCATTAACCACTTCTGCCGTTGGCCGTGCATCAGGCCCTGATTTTTCAGTTACAGCAGACCTCAAAGTCCACGTTGTCCGAGATGGCTCAGGCGAAATCGTGCGGGGATATGTCGACTTCAACCTTGCTGACCCTCTCCCCGATGGCACGGTCGTTAGTGAATTGTCGATCCGAATGACTGCGGAGTCGCGTGCCGTCATTGGCGTGCCGGAGCGAAGCCTCGCCGGAAATGTAAAGGATCGCGTCCGCTTCCAACGTTCGGCGCCTGTGCGGACGGATGACCCGGCCGGACTTGCGGGGTTAAAAGACCTGCTTGCTGGTGCCACCCCATTCTACGTGAGCCTGACGACGAATATTGGCGCCCTGAAGGGAATGGCCCTGCGGATTTCCGGCGGCCCCGTGGAACCGGCCGCTTCCGACGACGGCGTCTGGAAGGAAGTCGACGAAAGCTCTTTCGCACCAAAATGGAGGGCGGGCGTCGTTCCACCGCGATTCTATCGGACCTTCCAGCTCGACACGAATGCGTTCACGCGCTCGCTCCGGCGCGCGCCGATGGAATTTACCCCAGCTGCCCCCGCGGATCGCACTTCCCCCGTGACGATCGCCATACCGATGCCCGATGGACAGTTCTCCCGTTTTCGCATCGAAGAGTCTCCGGTTATGGAACCGGCACTCGCCGGCCAGTTCCCGAACTTCAAGACCTACCGGGGAAAAGGCATTGACGATCCCACTGCCACCATGCGTTTCGACTGGACGCCGGAGGGGCTTCACGCCATCATCCTGCTGCCCGGCGAGACGGTCTACGTCGAACCGGCCGGCCCAGGCGATCCGGAGCACTACAACAGCTACTACCAGAAGGACTCGGCGCCCGGGCTCATCCATATCGATCGCTCCCGGCCAGACGCGATTCGCGAGGAGCGGCAGATCCGCGAGGAACCGCAAAACCCGCTGGCAAGCAACGTGTCCGGATCTTCGAACGTAGGTTCCAGCGTAACGCTGCGAACGTATAGGCTGGCCGTGGCCACCACCAAAGGGTTCACGGAGAGCACGCTTTATGGAGGCGGCGGCAATGGTGTAGCTGCCAGAAACGCCACCCTCGTCAACGTGGGCCAGATGGTCAACATCATGAACGCTCTCTACGAGCGGGATCTCGCCATTCATTTCAATTTGATTGCCAACGAACTCAATGCCATCTTCGATGGCGGCGCCACGCCCTCCAACGCCGATCCAGGCTATACCGACGGCGATTCGGGCACCATGCTGACTCAGAACCAGGGATTTCTGGATGCAGCCGTGGGAAATGGCAACTATGACATCGGACATGTCTTGGGCTTGAGCCCGAGTTCCGGCAGCGCCGGCGGGATCGCCACGCTGGGCGTGGTTTGCGCCAGCACCCTCAAGGCAAGCGCCGCCACCGTCATGGGGATTAAATCCGTAACGGGCAATTTTAATGCCGATGTCCAGGTGCTCGATCACGAGGTTGGACACCAGTTCAATGCGGCCCATACCACCAACAGCACGGCCGGGTTTTGTGCCTCGGAAAGAAACCCGTCGACGGCGTATGAGGCGGGCAGCGGTTCCACGATTATGGCAAATGCGGGAACCTGCGATCCGGAGAATATCCTGCGGCAGGGCCCTGACAATTACTTTCACGGCAACAGCCTTGACCTCATGAATGCCTATGCCTCCGCTGGCGGCGCGTGCTTTGCCGCATCTCAGCCGGGCAACACTGCACCCACCGTCACCGCTCCGGCCAACGTGACTATTCCGATGAACACCCCGTTCACCCTGAACGCCACTTCCTCGGACGCGGAAGGCGACAGCCTCACTTTCAACTGGGAGGAATTTGATGCGGGAGCCTCCTCTCCACCGCTTGGGGATCAGGGTACGCAAGCGCTGTTCCGCTCGGTCGCGCCAAATGCCACCTCCTCCCGCACGTTTCCTGCCTGGACCTACATATTGAACAACGCGAATCAGCCCCCGGCCACGATCCCCTGTCCCGACTTTAGCTTTTCCAATTGCATCCCGGGGGAAATCCTTCCCATTACCAATCGGACGCTGCATTTTCGTGTGACCGCGCGGGATAACCATGCCGGCGCGGGTGGTGTTGCCAATTCCACGGTACAGGTGACTTCCACCACAACCGCTGGTCCGTTTCAAGTAACACAACCCAATACCGCTGTGAGTTGGCAGGGTGGCACAAACCAGACCGTGACCTGGTCGGTGGCCGGCACCACCAGTGCGCCGGTGAGCGCGGCTAACGTGAAAATCTCTCTCTCCACGGATGGGGGCGTCACGTTTCCAACCGTGCTGGCCGCCAGCGTGCCGAACAACGGCTCGGCGCAGGTGGGTATTCCAAACTCGCCCACTACCACGGCGCGTATCAAAGTGGAGGCGGTGGGCAATATCTTCTTCGATGTCTCAGATGTGAATTTCACGATTACCGCCGCTGCCAACAATCCCGTCCTCGTGGTTGCCAAGTCGCATCAGGGGAATTTCACGCAGGGGCAGCAGAATGCAACTTATACGGTGACAGTGACTAATAATGGCGGCGCGGCTACCAATGGAACCACGGTGACGGTCACCGATACAATGCCTGGCGGCGAGACACTGGTGTCGATGTCGGGTAACGGCTGGACCTGCCCGGGCACGCAAGCCAACAACTGCACGCGCACCAGCGTTTTGCCGGCTGGCCAAAGCTACTTGCCCATCACCGTAACCGTGAACGTCTTGGCGAGTGCGACATCGCCGCAGTTGAATTCAGTGTCGGTGGCGGGCGGCGGCTCCATCGTGGGCAACAACACCGACTCGACGGTCATTACGCCAGCACCCGCGATCACGCCCACTCCGCCCTCATTGACCTTCACCGCTCTGCAGGGCGGGGCTCCTCCAGCGGGTCAGAGCATCGGCGTGGCGGTATCGAATGCGCAGCCCGGCGGTACGATTACTGCGACCGTTAACTTGGGCACCATCACCGGCTCAGGCTCCAGTTTTACGGCTACGATAGCGGCCGGGGCAACCTCGTCAGCGGCTACTGTCAACGTGGTACTGAACCAGGGCTTCCTGCCACTTGGTACCTATAACGGCTCCGTCACTCTGCATGCAACCGGTGCGCCGGATGTCACTGTTCCGGTGACGGGGAGTTTCAATGTCGCGGCGGTCGTTAGCGCCGTGTCTGTGACCCCCAACAGCGGCAGCGGAGCTGGCCCGCAAGTGTTTAAGGCGGTCTATTCCGATACCAGTGGCGCTGCCGATTTGCAGGTGATGTACCTGGACTTCGGTTCGGTGGGGGATGCCCCGCATGATTGCAAGGTGGCCTTTGCACAAGGAGCCAATGCTTTATATCTGTTCAACGATGCCAATACCGCGGCTCTGGGCCCCATAACTCTGGGTGGGGGCGGAAGTCTGAGCAACAGTCAATGCACCTTGTTCGGCGGGGCTACGGCGGCCACTCCGTCTGGAAACAACTTAACGGTTCCATTCACCATCCAATTCCTGGCGGGTTACGGCGGCCCGAAGAACATCTTTGGCGAGGCGCAAAGCTATAACGGAGCGAAGAGCGCTAACGGCGTGTTTCAGGTGTTGGGGACCTGGACGCCGGCCACTTCGACTCCCGGTGTCGTGTCTGTGTCGCCAAACAGCGGCAGCGGAGCCGGCCCTCAAGTGTTTACCGCGGTGTATTCGGATACGGGTGGGGCCAACGATTTGCAGGCCGTGTACTTGAACTTCGGATCGGTGGGGTTTGCGGCGCATAACTGCATCGCGGTGTATGTGCCAGGCCCCAACGCCCTGTATCTGTTCACGGATGACAACAGCAATGCGGTTGGGCCAATTGCTGAGGGAGCGGGCGGTGGAAGTATCAGTAACAGTCAATGTACGCTCACCAGCGGCGGTACGCCAGCCACGCTGTCGGGAACCAATCTGACGGTTCCGTTCAACATTACCTTCAAGAGCGGCTACGGGGGTAAAAAGACTATCTTTGGGTTGGCGCAAACTTATGCGGCCGTGCAAAGCAATGGAGGCGTACTTACCAGTTTGGGGAATTGGGAGCCCGCGTTGACCACTCCAAGCGCGGTATCGGTAAGTCCGAGTAGCGGCAGCGGATTCGGCCCGACGATGTTTAGCGCCACATATTCGGATAGCGGCGGCGCCAATGACCTGCAGGTGGTCTACCTGTCTTTCGGGGGTTCCTTCCTGGCAAGCCATAGCTGCAACGTGGGATATCAACCTGGGAACAACCAGTTGCTGCTATTCAGCGACGACAACAGCACGGCTGCCACGGTGGGGGAGAACGGGGCGGGAAGTGTGAGCAATAGCCAATGCACACTGTCTGGCGGCAGCACTGCGGCGATCATCTCGGGAACAAGCGCTACCGTTCCCTTCTCCATCACCTTCAAGGCAGGATTTACCGGCGCAAAAAACGTCTTCGGTCTGGCGCAGAGTTACGACGGGACACAAAGCACGATCACGACGCTTGGCAGTTGGACTCCGTAGCGGCAGCGGATCGAGAACAGAAACGGCCGTGGTTGTGTGCGGTTAAGGCAAAACCTCGTATTGGGAGTGTCGGGAGCCTCCGGCGATTGATCCTGGATCCCCCAGGAGGAATGATTTGGGGGATTCATTCTCGCGGCTCCCGACTCAACCGCCTGGAACGATTGGGCGTAATCACCTCATAGTTGATTGGAAACTAAAGTACTAGTAGTATTAGAAGGAGTGTGTAATATACGGTACATCTAAATGGGAACATCGGGGCTCAGAACATCGAATTTGCGGATTCCGGCAGGCCTTCTGCTCTTTTCCGCCCTCGCCGGCGCCCAACTCCGGATTACCACCAGCAGTGTGCCTACGGCTGCCCAGTATCAGAGCTACAGCACCATGCTGACGGCAACAGGCGGCACGCCGCCGTATACCTGGTCGGTGGTGTCGTCAACTGGCGCTAGCCTTCCGGAGGGCATGATCCTCAATCCGGCGACTGGCGTAGTGAGCGCTACCCAAGTCAACGGGCAAGGCGGGTACGGAGTCACGGTGAAGGTCGTCGATAGCGGTTCTCCCGCCCCGAGCGCCGCGACTGCCACCATTAACTTCGGCGTTACCAGCGACAGCAGCTATGGCGGTTGCCAGATGTTCCCGGCGGATTCAATTTACAATCAACGGATCGACCTTCTTCCCGCGGACACTACTCCCTCACACCAAATTCCCTCCAGCTACCTCAACTCTCCGCTACATCCTGATTTTGGGCAAGGCTTCTCTCCAACTCCCACCGGGATTCCGTTCATGCGGGTCGCGGCGAACCAAGCGAATACCAACGTCAATCTGGCGAACAGCGGCCAGATCGATTCGAACGGAACCTATTCGTGGCCGTTCCCGGCGTGGCCTAACGCGGTCATTGAAGGCACTTCCTACGGGCTCAACGGCGACGACCACCACATCCTGATCCTTCAATCCAGTGTGAACAACATCACCGGGCCGCAGACCGGCCCCTGCACGCTGTATGAGACGTATCAGAGTACGGCCGTCCCTGGCATGTTCAGCTCTGCCAGCAATACGTGGTTCATGTTGGCCGGCACGCACTATATTCTCAACAGCAACGAGATCGCGGCGTCCACGTCCACGCTGGATGATGGAGCACAGGATTCGCCGGGAATACCAATCCTTCCGCTGCTGATCCGGTACAGCGAGGTCCCGCTCGGAGTGCAGCATCCGCTGCGCATCACCTTTCCCTCGCCCACCAACGGGTGGGTTTGGCCTGGCACGGGATGCTGCGGGGGGAGTGGGCCGCCGCAAGGGCTGCTCTATCGGCTCAAAGCCAGCGTGAACTGGCAGGCGATATGCCCTGTGAACACCAACCCACAGGCCGCCACTGTGCTGCAAGCGCTTCAGCAGTATGGCGCTTACATGAGCGATCACGGCAGCTCGGGATTTGTGCAGGGTGTTCCAGATGTGAGGTGGGACGACAACGACCTGGGGTGTTTCAAGAAGTTCCACGTTAGCGATCTGGAAGTAGTGGATAACTCGATGTTGGAGGTGTCGTCGATCAGCGGGCAGACCAAGCCATATGTCGTACCGGCCACGCTGCCGAATGGGGCGGTGGGCTCGGCGTACAGTGCGACAGTATCTGCTGTCGGCGGCATCGCGGCAGGCCGGCGGTGGTCAGTCTCTTCCGGAGCGCTCCCGCCCGGTCTTCTGCTGGACGCTTCGACGGGGGCTATCAGCGGCACAATTACCTCGTCTGCGGGGAGCCCTTATAGCTTCAGTATCATCGCAACCGACAGCCTATCCGGCTATTCCTCGCAAGCGCGGCAATTCTCCGTTGTGGTGACGGGCTCCGACGGCACTCCTCCGTCTACGCCGACCAATGTTTCAGCGGCGGCCGTATCGAGTTCTCAGGTCAATGTATCCTGGTCGGCAAGCACCGACAACGTAGGTGTGGCGGGCTATCGGGTCTTTCGGAACGGCGGCTTGGCAGGAACCGTCACGTCACTCTCTTTTTCAGATTCCGGCCTTGCCGCCTCAACCACTTACACATATACGGTTGCCGCCTTTGACGCGGCGGGGAATGTCTCCGGCCAGTCCTCTGCGGCCACGGCGACGACTCCGGTGGCCGCAGTCGTTAGCGCCGTGTCGGTGACCCCTAATAGCGGCAGCGGAACTGGCCCGCAAGTGTTTAAGGCGGTCTATTCCGATACCAGCGGCGCTTCCGATTTGCAGGTGATGTACCTGGACTTCGGTTCGGTGGGTGGTGCCCCGCATGACTGCAAGGTGGCCTATGCACAAGGAGCCAATGCTCTATATCTGTTCAACGATGCCAATACCGCGGCCCTGGGCCCCATCACTCTGGGTGGAGGCGGAAGTCTGAGCAACAGTCAATGCACCTTGTTCGGCGGCGCTACGGCGGCCACGCCGTCTGGAAACAACTTGACGGTTCCATTCACCATCCAATTCCTGGCCGGCTACGGCGGCCTGAAGAACATTTTTGGCATGGCGCAAAGCTATGGCGGGGCGAAGAGCGCGAACGGCGTCTTCCAGGTGTTGGGCACCTGGACGCCCGCCACTTCGACTCCGGGCGTGGTGTCTGTGTCGCCAAACAGTGGCAGCGGAGGCGGCCCGCAAGTGTTTACCGCGGTGTATTCGGATACGGGAGGCGCCAACGATTTGCAGGCCGTGTATCTGGACTTCGGATCGGTGGGCTTTGCGGCGCATAACTGCATCGCGGTGTATGTGCCAGGCCCCAACTCACTGTATCTGTTCACCGATGACAACAGCAATGCGGTGGGGCCAATTGCCGAGGGAGCGGGGGGTGGAAGCATCAGTAACAGTCAATGTACGCTCACCAGCGGCGGTACGCCAGCCACGCTATCGGGAACCAATCTGACGGTTCCGTTCAACATTACCTTCAAGAGCGGTTACGGGGGCAAGAAGACGATCTTTGGCTTGGCGCAAACTTATGCTGCTGTCCAAAGTAATGGAGGCGTTCTTAGTAGTTTGGGGAACTGGGAGCCCTCGTTGACCACTCCCGCGGCGGTATCGGTAAGTCCGAGTAGCGGCAGCGGATTCGGCCCGACGACGTTGACAGCCACATATTCGGATAGCGGCGGCGCCAATGACCTGCAGGTGGTCTACCTGTCTTTCGGAGGATCCTTCCTGGCTGCGCATAGCTGCAATGTGGGGTATCAACCTGGGAATAACCAGTTGCTGCTATTCAGCGACGACAACAGCACAGCGGCCACGGTGGGCGAGAACGGGGCGGGAAGTGTGAGCAATAGCCAATGCACACTGTCTGGCGGCAGCACTGCGGCGACGCTGTCGGGAACGGGCGCTATTGTCCCCTTCACGATCACATTCAAGGCAGGATTCACCGGCACAAAAAACGTCTACAGTCTGGCGCAGAGTTACGACGGGACACAAAGCGCGATCACAACGCTTGGCAGTTGGACGCCATAGTATCAACGCCAGCCAAACGAAAAACAGGGCCTCAGTGTTTGTTCTGGCGCATGAAATCGGCCCAGCCGGGACCGTTCCGGAATTTTGTGCGCTAAGGCTGAGATCACTCCTGATGGCGCGTAAGCCGACTGCAATTCGAAAACCAGCGCTCTTCAGGATCGCGACCGTTCATTCCATCGGTCGGGCAGAACCGATTGTCCTTTCGATGAGCGCGTTCCAGCCTGAAACGCAGAACAGGCCGAACAGGCATCGGCTGGGTACGAACCCGGTACGTCTGCCGGTACTGCAAGCGCGATTATAAAGTTGACCGAGCTTTACAAAACCGGGGGCTTGCTCCCGATGCAGCAAATCCAGCCTTTGCCTGGTTCCGTAATAACCTGAACGTCTGAGTAACCGGCATCCCTGAACAGTTCGCGATGCTCCTCAACGCTGGAGCAGCGCCGTACCTGTCTTTTCAGAGTATCTCTCCGCAGCTTTTGCAGTGAAGGACTCTGCTCCCTTGTAAACCTCAGCGATGATGATCAGCCTGCCACCGGGCTTCAGGACTCTCAAAACTTCGCGCAGATCCGTCGGCAAGGCAGGCCACCAGAAGTGCGTTTCGACCGCGGTGATGACATCAAAGGCGCCGTCTGAAAATGACAACCGAGACGGACGCCTCCCGAATCTCAACGCGCGCAATATCGATCCACTGCTGGTTCGTTCGTATGGCCATGGACACGCTCTCCGGCGAATGATCGATACCATAGACCTTGCCTTGAGTGACGATTGCAGCCAACTTGCTCACGGTTCTGCCTCCGCCGCAGCCTATATCCAGGATGATGTCCTGTTTCCCTATCGAAAACTGCGATAAGCCCCAATCTGTAACCTTGGAGTTGGCGCGAATTCATATTCCGCAGGACCAATCGTCCCAGCCATCCAGTCGGGTTCTGGCATTGATTTACACGTGAGTTTTTGCCGGTCATATTGGTTCACCCAGCCATTCTACGCATTGGGAATCTTGATTGACAACAATGGCGCCGGATGGATATGCCTTTCATGCGTAGGCGACCGACCAGCCAGCCGCAATCTTGACACACAGGTCGACGGACCGACCACCCGGCGACGCGCAGGGCTACTGGTTGTCGTCGCTGAATAGTAATAAACTGGTTGTTGCCTGGTCAATAACCTACATTGCAGCTATTGGCAGCCAGGCAGGATCGCCCGAAAGACAGGTAGACCACCTGGAGGTCATTGGCGCCGCCGGTATCGGAATATGCGGCTGTAAAGCTGTAAACATCATCGGGCCAAATCCGCCGCGCCCGCTTGGGGCTTACCGACACCGTGCTGGGAGTGGTTAGGGTTGCCAGCTACCCAAAGTCGTGAGAATGCCCCCGTTGCTCTGGACTGCGCCGTATGTTTGCGCCAACCCAAAGATAGTCTTGAGGCCGACGTAGCCGCTCTTAAATGTAATGTTGAACGGAACCGTCAGATTATTTCCCGACAGTGTCGCCGGCGTACTTCCGCTGGTGAGTGTACATTGGCTATTACTAATGCTCCCGCCGCTTGCTCCCTCGGCAATAGGACCGGCGGCAGCGGTGTTGTCGTCGCTGAACAGATACAGTGTATTGGGGCCCGGCACATACACTGCGATGCAGTTATGCGCCGCCAAGCCCACCGATCCGAAGTTCAGGTAGACGGCCTGCAAATCGTTGGCGCCGCCTGTATCCGAATAAACAGCCATAAACGTCTGCGGCCCCACTCCCCCGCCGCTATTCGGACTCACCGATACGACGCCAGGAGTAGCCGGCGCAGGCGTCCAGGTCCCTAGCGCCTTGAATACGCCGTTGCCACTCTGCGTTCCGCTATAACTTTGCGCAACTCCAAAGATGTTCTTCAAGCCGACGTAGCCGGTCTTAAACTGAATGGTAAATGGAACCGTCAAGTTGTTTCCGGACGGCGTGGCCGCCGTACTGCCGCCGAATAAAGTGCATTGGCTATTGGCCAGACTCCCGCCCCCGCCCAGCGTAATAGGGCCCAGTGCACCCGTATTGGCGTCGTTGAACAGATATAAGGCATTGCTTCCTTGTGCGAAGGCCACTTTGCAGTCATGCGCGGCATCGCCCACCGAGCCGAAGTCCAAGTACACCACCTGCAAATCGGAAGCGCCGTTGGTGTCTGAATACAGAGCGCTAAAGACTTGCGGGCCCACGCCGCCGCCGCTGTTGGGGGTCACGGACACCGTGTTTGGAGCTCCAGAAACGATGAAGTTCGCGGTATAGGTTGCCCCTCCACTTGCCGGCACTGTGACGAAGTGCGAGATTGCCAGACCATCACTCCAGCTCGACCATACGTATTGCGTTCCGTTGGTCCCGGCTTGAGGTGTAGTCGTAGCCATGGTGTGGCCAGTGCTGCCGCAGGCGGCGCTGATGGTCTGCGGCGTCGTGTATGAAGCGCCATCGAACTGCACGGTCCGTCCGCTCGGATTCGAGGCGACCGTGATGCTGCAGCCTCCGAGCAGACCAAAGACCGCGACGCCGGTGGGGGTGCCGGTGTACACCTTGCCGTTCACGACTGTAGGAACAATAAACTTATTGCCCCCGCCAAAAGCGTCCTGCTGGTTCGGCGCTTGCGTAGTGTTGTAAAGCTCTGTGGCCAGATTGTTGGCATCGTAAGCGTGCAGAACAGCGGAACCGGCATTTTCGACTGCCCACACAATACCGTTTGCTGTTCCATTCGCCGAGATGGATGGAGTGGTTCCCGGATACGCAAAAGTCCCAGCCGACTGTGAGAACGTGCTCGCACTGAAGGTGCCGTTCGAAAACGCGAAAGACTTCAGGTGCCCGCCCACCGGCCCATAGTACAGGGAGCCGTTGAACCATGCGGGGCCCGACCAGATCCCGCCAGGTAAAGCAGCGTCCAATTCCTGGAAGATCGAGTTTGCACCAGGGTTGAACTTCCCCATGTTGTTACGGTCCACGACGTAGATGTTTCCATCTTTTCCGGCGCCGACCGCCAGCGTGCGACTCACGCCATGAGAATCATTCAGCGGCGGCAATACCAGGGACCCGCCGGAACCAAAATCAATATCCGCGGTAGATTCCGCCACCGTGTTTGACATATTAAAGAAGTCCGTCACCGTCAAAACTCCGCCGGTGGTCGACAACTTCATAAACGCATTTCCATAGTTGCCGCGGGCGGGAAATCCCGTGCTGAAAGTGGTATCGAAGGTGCCGTTGCCGAGAAGGACATAGAGATTGCCGCCGGCGTCCGCCGATGGTCCAGCGCCGGCCCCCCAAATGCCTCCTCCACTCCCATTCGGGGTCAGGTTCATGACGCTCGTCCGCGCTAGCGTGGATTCGTTATACCCAATCACCCATGACGTGTAAGGGGCAGCGTCGCAATGCGATGTCCAACTCGTGTAGAGTACACCGTTGACAAGAATCAGGCCGGAACGCTCCTCATGTTGCTGCGGGTTGAAAATAACCGACGATCCATTACCCTCAGCTCCGCTCCCCGGATAGGTCGCCTGAATTTCGACCGGTCCACCGAACTCCTCGCTACCAGTCGTAAGATCCAAGGCGTGCAACCGTTGATGATAGGTTCCGCCGCTGGTCTTGGACATGGCCACAACATAGATCGTGCCGTGCGGACCCATTTGCAGGTCGATTGCCGGCGTCGCCGTAATCCCGATTTCGGGCGTGACCTGTTGGCAACCCCGGTCATCTGAGGGCGTTTCATTCGCGCCAAGTAACGTCACGGACCAGAGCGGCATTCCGTTATCGGCATCGAAGGCGTACGCCGTGTCATGCTCCGACATAACGAAGAGTACATTGTGAAGGCCCTTGCCGGGGATTTGAAGGGATGGAACATACAGCGTCTGGGCGTCCACCTTGCCGTCTGTGGCAATCTGGAACAGCTTGCCGAAGATCGGCGTTTTGACGTTGGCGGGTGTCAGGATAGTTTCTTGCAGATTCTGTCCCGTTCGGGCATTGTCATTGTGCCAGGTAAGTACATTGGCTTGTCCAAGCAATGCGGCACTCGAAAATGCCACTGCCCCCAACGCTCTTAGGGCCTTCCCATAGCAGATGCAATTCCCCATAGCGATCCTCGGCTTAGCTCCGCCCGATTTCTCTTACACCTCCGGAGCGTGTACATCCAATCTAACACCACATCGTTTCGTTTACTGGACATCCCATGCGAGGGCTTTTTCGATTTCCGTGAGGATGCTGGACTCTAGACTACTTACCATAAACACGTCGGGATAACACAGTAGCGTTCGAGCGGATTGGAGTGGTATTCTCGTTGTTCAACGTTTGATAAACTCTGGATTTCTAGCTCATCGGGATCCGAGACCATCCTCTGAAGTCGTTGAAAACAAGGTGGTAGTGTACGTTTCTAATGATCGCGACCTGGTGCGATCGGTAACGGATGAGAAAGGTAGCAGGAGTGTAACGAAGGCTTGGGCTATTCGATTTTAGTGTAGGAGTAGCGCACAGGCTTTCGAAGATGGGTTGAACAGCGCTGCCTTTATGCCGGCTGAAACGCGTGGGCGAGAGAGGTTACTACCGGTCGTGGGCTGGCCACTGGCACGAAGATTCGCGACTTTTCCCGAAGGAAACAGACAAACGGCTTCACGCGCGCAAGCCCAAGAATTCCGCCTGTCAGCGATAACCGTTTTCCTTCCGCGATTTGAGGTCATTCGCCCGATCCAATCCGTTCCGACCCTGAGACGTGCGTGCGCGACTCGCCCAGTGAAATTGATGGTCTCGCCTCTGACCGGTCTTCTACTGTTATGACTGCGTTGGCGCCGAGCCTATTTCGCCGGTTTTTGATATTCGCCATGCTAATGGCCATGGCTTCGCTAGTGGTTTCGCGATTTCTGAAACCGCTCGCGCGGCCGTTCGGCATTGGAGAGATGGTGGTGATCGCGATTATCGCGATAGTGCCCGTCTTGAAGCGCTGGCAACTCGGGGGCGTCAAAACACTGACCGAGCCTCTGTGCATCTTCAGTGGCGCCGTGGTGGTCTTTTATGTAATACGAGGAGCAGAACTGTTTTGGCGCAGTTCCGTTCCTGAACCGGACGCACTCCTGAAGGCCGTTCCCGCCACGGATGCGGACCTCTCAGTTTCACTGGCTTACGTTCTCCTTGGTTTGTGCATATTTCATGTTGCATATCGTTTCTGGGACCCGCCCGGACCGGCGTTGAGTCTCCGGGCGGCGTGGGAACCCTCCAGACTTAGAACCGTTGGGTTATTGGGAATTTTGGCGGCCAGTGCCTCGACGTTTGCCATCATCGCCGCCTCGGGAGGAATCGGTGAGGCCCTGAGCCACTTCAGTTGTCTGCGCATGGTGACTGCAGGCTACGGATATCTCCTGCTAGGCATTTCGTATTGGAGCATCCTATTCGCATTCTTGCTGCGGGCCCGGCTAGAGGCCAGGAAGAGCATCTGGTTGCCGCTGGCGTGTTTGGGTATGTCGACTTTGTGCGACTTGGCTATGGGCAACCGAACCGGGATTATGTGCGCCTGGACTGCCGGATTTTTGCTTTACGTTTATCAGCCGTACCGGCTTAGTTTGTGGCGCTCATCTGCGATCGCGACGGCAATACTGGTGGGTCTCGTCGCCCTCGGCGTTCCCGTGGCGCGATTACGGGAAAACGTATGCTTCGTCCCTCCGTCGCCAAAAGTGGCGGCCATACCAACTCCAGCTTCAATCCCCCAGCCCTCGACGACAGCCCCCGTCCCCCCCGGGAATATTGCCCCTGCCCCCCAAGCTCCGAAACCGACACTTGCCGCACGAATTCGGGAGTTTCATCCCTTAGTCAAGCTGGGGGAATTAGGCCCAGTGATCTGGGGGCGAGCAGAGAAAGCCGTTCTACGCCTACCCAGCCAATTCGTCGCCCTGGACAGCTTCGCGACGGTGATAGCTTGCGGCCCGAAAACCTTTCCATTCCGGTACGGAGGAACGTATCTCGACGGGGTCCTTTTTGTTGTGCCACGTTTTCTTTGGCCAAACAAGCCGCGTTCGTTTGCCTATGCGATCGGCAAGTACCTGCAGGGAGTCGAAACTGCTATACCCCCGGGATTTATCGGCGAGCTATACATAAATTTTCATGTGGCCGGAGTGGCAGTTGGTATGTACCTGCTTGGCCTGCTGCTACGCTGGGTGCATCGCTGGCTCTTGAGCGGCGACTCCACCGCAGTGGCGGCTTGCCTGCTGTTGATCCCCTACCTGATTGTTCTGGTGGGAGGTTCGTTCCTTGGATCGGGCACTCTCATGTTGATTCCGTTGGGCCTGATGCTGCCGATCATTTGGTACATGGACCGGCGCCGGTCGGACCGTCCGAGCACTGTGCTGGTCACCTGGTCTTCGGATTTTTCGTACCCGCAACCGCAGAGGCGCTGCAACATGTATGCCCGCCGGGGATATCGGACGCTGTTTGTCGGCTGGGACCGCGACGATCAGGCAGGCGATGCGAAGACGATCGATGGCGTGGAGTGCCACTTTCTGATGCGCGGCTTCGGCTACCACAGTATGCGGGCGGCGACGGGCCTCTTATTGTGGATGGGCCGGCTGTTTTGGCTCGCACTGCGCGCTGACGTGGATGCCATCCACGTCTTCGACTTCGATTCCGCCGTGCCGGTGGGACTGGCGTGCCGTTTGCGGCGGCTACCGTTTATCTACGACGTGTTCGACAACTACGAACTTAGGTATCATTGGCCGCGGCTCGTGCGCAAGTGCATCGCGTGGATGGATCGTCGTTTGATACATTGGGCCGCGGCAGTGATTGTTCCAGATGAGAACCGGATCGCGGGTGCCGTCGCCGCCGAACGGGCGAAGGTCAAGGTGGTCTATCCTTGTCCACCCGACTCCGGGCTCCTACGACATCCGGATGAGAGCGCGCCGTTCACGGTCCATGCCGGGGGTTTCTTGGGATTGTGTCGCGGCTTGGGACTTCTTTTGGATGCTGCGGAGGCGCTGCCCGATCTCAGGTTCATCCTTAACGGCAATATCCGGGAGCAAGTAATTAACGATCGCGTGCTGCGTCTACCCAATGTCCGGTATGAGGGCTACTTGAGATGGGACAAGGCTGTGCAACTGGCCTCGGAATGCGATATCGAGTTCGCCTTCTTCGACCCGGCTTATGAAATCAACATTTGTGCGGCCCCGCAGAAGTTGTACGAGGGGATGATGGCTGGACGTCCGGTCCTGATGAATTCCGAGCTCATGAAAGCTCCCTGGGTAGAACGGGAGAAGATCGGCTTCACCTGCCCGTACGATAGTAAGGCTCTCGAGGCCTGCCTTCGGCACCTGGCAGCGCAAAGGGGCGAATGCCGTGCGCGCGGGGAGCGCGGCCGGCATCTGTTTGAGGCCGAGTACAATTGGCAGGAGATGGAGAAGCGGCTATACGCCGCGGTTACAGCAGCCATTCCTTCCCGGGCCCTTCTTCCGTCGACCGTCAAGGCAGTTTCCGAGGCTTAGCGGGGAATGCGGCCCACGCAGGCGACGCACCCGCCAACAATCTCCTTTTCACATTAGTATTAGTCCAAGATCATTAGTTGTTCAGTTCATATAACCTTAGCCAACTGGCGGAAACCTGGGTAAACCAGCAATAGTTACAGTACATATCAATTCCCTTCCAGGAGGTTTCGATCGTTATGAGGCCCCCCGCTTACCAGCGTCTGTTGATCATATTCCTTGCAGGACTATTTGGAACCACCGTTGCCGTCGCTGACGACCAAGCCACGAGTCCTCAGCCATCCAAGGAAGCGGTGCCCTCGGCTGCCGCTGGATCGGTGCGAAAGGCCGCCGACACACCCAAGTCTCCGGCGAGGGGCGGTGTGCTCGTCTTTATCGATCCCTCGACCGGTAAAATAGTCCAACCGAACGAGTCAGACATCCACAGGTTGTTCGGGACGCAAGACGAGCCTCGCCCCGCCGTCTCGTCTCAGGAACTGTACATCCAAGGACCCGGGAGCGCAGTTGGTGTTCGCTTGGATCCCTCATCGTTCAGTTATGCCATGGCCACGCGCACCCCAGACGGCAAAATAGCGCTTGATTGCGTTACGGGCGAGCGCGCCGCGAATTCGCGCGTCAGCGAAGGTGCGCATGGCGATTCAGCAATGAAACCGAAGCCCAGCCCTACATCCGATGAGAAGTAGACTGCTTGCCGGTGTGGGCGGGCTTGCCCTCACGCCGGTCCTATTGACGGGGGCAAGCGTTACGGTGCTCAATGGCGACAGCCCGGGTGTTGGATTCAACGACTCTACTCCAGTGACCCCCGTAGGGGGGAACAGCGGAACGACACTGGGGCAACAGAGAATGATCGCGTTTCAGGCGGCTGCGAACAACTGGGGAAGCACGATTGCGAGCAGTGTGACCATTCGCATCAATGCGGTTTGGACGGCGTTGCCCTGCACGGCGAACTCTGCGGTTTTAGGCAGCGCCGGACCAACCGAGGTTTGGCATGATTTTGTGAACGCCCCGGTGACCGGCCACTGGTATCCCAAGGCATTGGCCAACAAATTCGCCGGCTCCGACATTGATTCATCCGCGGTCGATATCAACGCGAACTTCAATGTGAATCTTGGAAGCACCGGCTGCCTCGCTGGAGCGCCATTCTATCTCGGTCTGGACGACAACCACGGTAGTGCGATCGAGCTGGTGACCGTAGTCGAGCACGAACTCGCGCATGGCTTGGGTTTCCTTACATTTACCAACGGGCAAACCGGCGCGCAATTGGGTGGACTGCCCAGCATTTGGGACGATTTCCTTCTGGACAATAGCATTGATAAAACGTGGACCATGATGACAAACGCCGAGCGGGCAGCTTCGGCGGTGAAGACCGGGCATCTGGTCTGGAACGGCGGAAACGTCTCGGCCGGCATTCCTCTGGCTCTCACTCCGCAGGGGTCGACATTTGTTGGGGCTGATTCTGCGGGCCGGGCGCTACTCTATGCCCCGAGCACCTATCAGAGTGGTTCATCCGTTTCGCACTTCGACACGAGCATGTCTCCGGATCAACTGATGGAGCCTGCCTTACAGGCCGATCTGACGCACGAAGTGACCACGCCGAGGGACTTGACGCTCGCACTGTTGAAAGATATTGGCTGGACCACGGCTACCGGCACCCCGGTCCTGAAAATCGCCGAGAGCCACAACCCACATTTCACGCAGGGACAAGTGGGAGCCACTTATTCGATCACCGTGTCCAACATGGGGCTCGTGGCGACCAGCGGGCAGGTCGTGGTAACCGAAACTCCGCCGGCCGGGTTGACCATTACATCCATGTCCGGCACCAATTGGAGTTGCACACAGCCGGCTGGTCCCTGCGCTCGCAGCGATTCCCTAGCCCCGGGAATCAGTTATCCGAGTATCGGTGTCACGGTCACCGTGGCGGGGAGCGCATCCTCGCCATTGGTCAATCAGGCCACCGTTTCAGGCGGTGGCGCTGCGACAGCCAACACCTCGGACAGCACTACCATTTTGGGCCAGTCTCTCCCGACCGTAGGCCCGGTTGCGCCGATGAACGGGAGCGGCGCCAGCGCCACGTTCAGCATGCCTTTGAACGGCGGCAGCCTACCACTCTCGTACGGCTATGTTTTCATTTCGAACTCCACCGGCAGCCAGAATTGCTGGTTTTTCTACGACCGGCCGTCGAGCACGATCTTTCTGCAGAGTGATGCAGGCTCGTATAACAGTTCGACTCTGCTGGGGACTTCGGCGAGTGGATCTGCTGCCACGCTGAGTAACAACGAATGCACCTTAAACGCCGGCCAGTCGTTTGTCTCGTTCTCGGGAAACTCCGCAACGCTAAATCTCGCATTGTCATTCAGGCCGACATTCGCCGGATTGCTCGGCTTCTATCTTTTCGCGGCGAACAGCGGGGGAGCCAACACGGGCGTGCAATTCCAGGGCTCGTGGACGAATCCGACCTCAGCTACTGGTGGCCGGGGCAACCTCTTCCCATCGGCCGGATCGACAGGAGTATCGACCGTCATAACGCAGCGTTGGACCGCGGGGAATGGAGCCACTTCCGATGTGAATTTCAGCAGTGCGTCCCATATCTCTTCTGGGCAGACAGACTCGTTGGCCTTGTCTTCCGGAACTACGGCGGCGAATGGCACCGTCTCCTTAAATCTGACACTGACTTCGCCAGTTGGGAATGAGCCGGCCGCGCTGCAGTGGACGCTGACTTATCCTTCCAGTAATGTCGTTTCGATTTCTGCGGTTGCTGGATCAGCCGCAACCAATGCGGGCAAAACACTGACCTGTTCTTCCGGTTCCGGTACCTATAGCTGTATTGCTTCGGGGATGAACGCCAATATCATCTCAAATGGAACGGTTGCGGTGGTGAATCTAACGATCGCTTCTGGGGTCTCAAGCACAACGCTTGGTATCAGTGGGATGGCTGCTTCCGCAACGGGTAACTCAATTACACTTGCGTCAACGGGCAGCGTTCTGGTTTCGTCGCCGACCGTTGGCCCGATTGCCCCGATCAACGGGAGCGGCGCCAGCGCGACATTCAGCATGACGTTGAATGGCGGCAGCCTACCACTATCGTACGGCTATGTCTTCATTACCAACTCTACGGGCAGCCAGAATTGCTGGTTCTACTACGACCGCCCGTCGAGCACAATCCTTTTGCAGAGCGATGCGGGCACGTATAACAGCTCGGCGGCCCTGGGGACTTCAGCGAGCGGATCTGCTCTCGCGCTGAGCAACAACGAATGCTCCCTGAGCGCCGGGCAGTCGTTTGTCTCGTTCTCTGGGAACTCCACGACCCTAAATCTGGCGCTGTCGTTCAAACCGGCATTTGCTGGATCGCTTTCCTTCTACCTGTATGCGGCGAACACGGGAGGCGCCAACTCGGGCACCCAATTCCAGGGCTCGTGGACGAATCCTGGGACGGCTCCGACCGTGGGCCCGGTTGCGCCGATCGATGGGAGCGGCGCCAGCGCGACATTCAGCATGACGTTGAATGGTGGCAGCTTACCACTATCGTACGGCTATGTCTTCATTACCAACTCTACGGGCAGCCAGAATTGCTGGTTCTACTACGACCGCCCGTCGAGCACGATCCTTTTGCAGAACGATGCGGGCACGTATAACAGCTCGGCGGCCCTGGGGACTTCAGCGAGCGGATCTGCTCTCGCGCTGAGCAACAACGAATGCTCCTTAAGCGCTGGGCAATCGTTTGTGTTGTTCTTGGGCAACGCGGCCACCCTAAACCTGGCACTGTCGTTCAAACCGGCATTCGCCGGATCGCTTTCCTTCTACCTGTATGCAGCGAACACGGGAGGCGCCAACTCGGGCACCCAATTCCTGGGGACGTGGACCAACCCCGGAGCGGCTCCGACCGTGGGCCCAATTGCGCCGATCAATGGGAGGGGCGCCAGTGCGACATTCAGCTTGCCTTTGAACGGTGGAGGCCTGCCGCTGGCATACGGCTATGTTTTCATTCCGAACTCCACCGGCAGCCAGAATTGCCGGTTTTTCTACGACCGGCCGTCGAGCACGATCTTTCTGCAGAGTGATGCGGGCTTGTATAGCAGTTCGACTCTGCTGGGGACTTCGGCGAGCGGATCTGCACTCACGCTGAGCAACAACGAATGCACATTAAATGTCGGACAGTCGTTTGTCTCGTTCTCGGGAAACTCTGCAACGCTGAACTTGGCACTGTCATTCAAGCAGACATTCGCGGGATCGCTATTTTTCTACCTGTATGCGGCGAACACTGGAGGCGCCAACTCGGGCGCGCAATTCGAAGGAACCTGGCAAAACTGATCGGAAAGGGGCATAGCTCTCGACGAGACTCATGGCCCGATGGTAATCGCGGTAACGATCAGATTGCCCGATCGTGCAGCCTTCACCGACACGGCGTTTGGTCCCTTGGCCAGCGAAGGCGTGCCCTTCACATACTCCGTACGGAGAAGCACGCCGTTCTTGTTAAAGATACGAATCCGGCCGTCGCCCCAGGACTCCACATAGTCTCCTACATTGAGGCTGTGAGGCACTTGGATGGAAGCTCCGCCAGTCGAGACTTCGAGCTTCCTGAGCCTGGCACGTCGCTCGGCGAGCGCCTCAATCAGACTGATGCGGCAGGTCACGCGTGCCTTCGGTAGACGAGCCCAGCGCAAATTCACCGCGGTTACGTTGCTATAGTTGAACTGCTGCAAGGCCGATTTGTAATAGAAGTTCTGGAAGGAGGGCCGCAGCTCGAGGAGGGTCCTTTCGGGAGAAGGCCCCGCCACTACGACCGTCTTGGCGCCAGTAAAACTCAGGTCGATGTAATAGTCCCGATAGATCCCATCGCTGGACTCCAATTGGACGTCTAGCACAGGTGGATCAGCTGGCGAAGTCCCTTCGACCTCCAGCCGGACTGCCAGGGCGCGGTGACTATCCAGGCGGAGCGATCCTGCCCGCCCCTCTCGGGCGGGTGGCCGCGGCACGAATACGCCTGGCTCCTCCGGAGCCGCCTTGGTGAAATCAATGCGCCGGATCAACGCGCCTGGCATCAGCGAGCGGGTGTCCGGAGGCTTCAGGTCGAGTGGCGGCTCGGCCTTGAACATGGTGACATTCGCAGGGTCGCCGGCGTCTCGCAACGGTGCCGCCATCCTAAGGCGAAAGCGGAACGGCTGACCGGCAAACCCGTTCTGGACCATGATCTGGCCCGGTAGGGACGCGGGTTGGGTGGCGTATCGTATCGGTTCGAAGTGGCCTGTCTCGGTCATGTGCCACTCGCCAGTCGCCAACTGGCCGCGCAGGAGATCGCCAGGACTGGACGACCGCCGGAGTTGTTCGTATCTGCCGAGGATGCTCAGGATTTCAGTGGAACGGCCGTTCGACTCGAGCGCCGCCATGCTGGTCTCGATCGAGATGGGCAGATTCAGGGCTAGCATTCGCATGCCGTAATATTCAGCTTCGTCAGGAGTGGTGGCGTGATGATCCGGAGCATCAGCCAGGATGCCCCACCAGCCCAATTCCGACGGCAGGAAGTCATCCTGGTAGCTTTTCCGTGCAACCGCGATTTTGTGGGAATCGAGGAACGGCTTCACAGCCACTGCCGCGGCATCATCACAAGCGCCACGGGAGAAGAAGTGCCAAGTCCACTGAGTCGGACCCGACCCCTGTGCCAGCAACTCGCGTTTCGACCTCGCCCAGATGGCGGACGGTTCCAGACTTGCCCAATACCAGTACGGCCCGTTCGCCATAGCCGCTTCGCTGCCATCGAAATAGATCATGTCGAATCCACAGCGGTTGATCACGCCGGCAACGCGGTCCGCAATGGCTTCCTTGAGCGAGGTCCTGAGATCGGCGAGGTAGTTGCCGAACCGCTCGGCGATGTGATGGATTTTGGCGCCTGCCCTATGGGCAGTCCGCACGGTCCCGGCAAAACCCCGGGTGCAGTGCACAAATCGCGTGCCCTCTATCCCGGCATAGTGGATGATTTCGTCATCGATCGCAATTTCCAGTCCGCCCTTCTCCCCCGAGTAAACACCTTCCCTCGGGAAATCCTGCAGATCAGACGCCGCCTCAATTGTTGTCGCCTTTTCGTTGAGATCGGCGACCAGAGCCGACTCCGCATCTTTAAGTAAACGAGGATCCGGCCTAGGACGCACCAGTGGATCGTTCTTTCCCACGGCACTGGTCATCATGTGCATCCCGACTTTAAGCCCAGCGGCATGACATTTGTCGATCACCTCTTTAAGGCTGGCCTCGCCTCTAGGAAAACTCTTCCGATTGATGGGATAGGAGCCCGCTGATGCGGCCCACGTGTCGCTGTACACGAGGATATAGCGCAGCCCAGCCAGCTTCGCATATGCGATCATTTTGTCTGCATTGGCTTCTGTAAGGTCGGCAAACAGATAGCTCGTATTGATCGCGTCGGATGTCTTAGCCCATTGCCCGTCTAGGATGGCGGACGGGAGCTGGAAATCTCGCTCAACTTGTTGGACGACTTCCAAAAACCGGGGTGTGGGTACGGCAATTATGGCAATACGCTCGCCCACGATGCGATGTTCGGGATAGACGGAAGCCTGCACTACCTGGCCGGCCGCTCGCGAATACACGCGCTCGCTGAGAGCCATCAGGCACACGGCGAAATCGTCGTCCCATCGAACTCCCAAGACTTCGCCGGCATGAACCGAAGGGATGGCTAGTTGGCTCAACCAGACTTCTTCAACCCCATTGCCAGCGATCCCTGCCAGCTCAACAACGATGTACTCAGCTCGTTCGGTGATGCGGTAATCGGCTTCGACACCGGATGTGCCAAAGCTGATATGCAGTGTATTGGTATGTCCTTTGATTGCAGAGGCTGGAAACACTTGTCCGCCTCTCTTGACGGCTGTGAATGCCAGCGGCCCCAGCCGCTCCTTCTTTGTTTGCTTGTCGAGCAGGCTGGTAGCTATTCCATCCGAACGGATAACCAGGCGCACCGAGCCGGTCTCGAAAGCAAATTCGGCTGCTAGCGCACTATAGTCGACCGCCAACGCTACGAGAACCACGAGGAACAGCCTCATGGGTCTTGGTGCTGCGCCAGTAGGTAGTTCGTCATCAAGACACTACGCACTGGCCGCGCGACTCCCACGGTATTGACTCAACAGAAAAGAACTAGGCTCGTAATCCGATAGATACGCGCGGCAGAATTCTACAAAGGGCTCGATCTCGCGCTGTTGCACAATCCGCAAGCTCGCGCGAATCATCTCATCCACTTGGCTTCTTGAAAGCCGTGAGCCATTGTAGATCTTGATCCGGGAATGATGAGTGGGCGCCATCATCTCGCTATCCCGATGCAGATCCTCAGAAAGTTTCTCGCCAGGGCGTAACCCCGTAAACTCGATTTGAACATCTAATCCGGGTTTTAGTCCAGACAGCAGGATAAGATTCGTTGCCAGATCCACAATCTTCACCGGGGCACCCATGTCCAGCACGAATATCTCGCCGCCGCGTCCCATCACCGAAGTCTGCAAAACTAATTGTGCAGCCTCCGGTATCGTCATAAAGTACCGGCTGACGTCTGGGTGGGTCACGGTCACCGGTCCGCCCCCTCGGATCTGTTGCTGAAAAATCGGGACTACACTACCACTGCTGCCCAGCACATTGCCGAAGCGGGCCGCCACGAATTTCGTCTTACCGACTCCGACTCCCGCGGTGACCAATTCGGCCAGCCGCTTGGTCGCACCCATTACGCTGCGGGGCCGGACAGCTTTATCAGTGGAGATCAACACGAAGGTGTCCACACCGTGGGCTTGGGCCGCCCTGGCCAGGTGAAATGTCCCCAACACGTTGTTTTGCAGGGCCTCAAAAGGATGCTCTTCCATCAAAGGAACGTGCTTAAAGGCGGCAGCGTGGAATATCATTTTCGCGCGGTGCTTTTCCAATAACTCGTTCAGCCGCGCACTATCTTGCACTGACCCTATTTCTGGAACCACGGGAACCTGGGGAAAGGCCGAGCGGAGGTTTCGCTCAAGCTCAAAGAGCCCGGTCTCCGCGAGGTCGAATGCCACGATTCGTTGTGGGCCAAACCGCGCAATTTGCCGGCAGAGTTCCGAACCGATCGAGCCTGCCGCGCCACTCACCATGATGACCTGATTTTTTAACTGTTCCTCAATCCGGCGGTGCTCGAGGCGAACGGGTTGGCGTCCTAGTAGATCATCCAGTGCCACGGGACGGATCTGCGGCCCCAAATTAGCCTGGCCGATCAGTTCGCCAAGGCCAGGAATCGTCTTGTATCTGATTTGTAAATTCTGGCAGTGACGAAGTATTCCGGTCATCTGCTCGCCGGTCGCTGATGGGATAGCAATCAGAATCTCATCAATGTTGAGGCGCGGCGCTATCTCGGAGAGCGATGAACCATTGCCCATAATCTTGACACCCGAGAGATTCAGTCCCATTTTCTGAGGATCGTCATCGACGAAACCAACCGCCTCGTATCCTAGCGCAGGGTTCTGCCGGACTTCACGTAGGAGAATTATTCCCGCGCTTCCCGCCCCATAGATCAGAACTCGTTTTGGTTCGGTTGCTTTCCCATTTCGATTCGTCTCGGCGAGTCTCCGGATAATTGCGCGCCCCCCAGCACTAACCACGGTTGCAATCATTAGGTCGATAAAATAAATGGACCTTGGAAATCCGGCCGGCCCGATTCCCAAAATCAAGCCGGCGCACAGCACACTGCCCCCAACATTCCCTAATGTCAAACGTTCCAGGTCACTCAGCGAGAAAAAACGCCACCACCTTCGGCTCAGGCCCATTCGCTTGAAAACCACCACCTTTACGAGCGGCATTGTAAGGCAGGCAAACCGAAGGTGAGGCACGTAATGAGAAGGAATAGCGAAATCGAAACGAAGAAGAAATGCTCCAATAATCGCCACTAGAAATCCAACCAACTCGGGAGCCAGGATCAACGCTTGGTTGTAAGAGACCCCGCTTGAGCGTGCCGGAATGAACTTCATGGATAAATTCCTATGGTAGCCCTTGATAATAAGCGCTAGCAGCCGAAAAAGCAACTGTGTGACTGATTACATTACACCTGGTTCTCAGTCGAACTACGAACGCAATATGCGCACGAATGCGTCGACTTGCCGTCGAGAAATTCGCTTGGTTGCGGTCACCTTAGAAATATGGCTAAAGCAGGCCGAAGGATGGACTGGGGTTTGAGACGCAGTGAACAAAACGACGGAAATAAGTTTATGCCTGGGTTTTTGTCAGTCTCGATTAGCACTTGTGTCCAGATTAGCGTGTCCACGTGAGAGGTGAAGCCTCTGGTAGTTGGTTTCGGGTTTCGCAAGGAACGAATCCATTCCCCCGAGGAAGAGTAGCCGCATCTTTGGCCAGATTCTCCAGTCGATTCCGCGAGTCTGTTACGAAGCGGCAGGACGAGAGCACAACTCGGAATCAATAAGTGGAGCGACGTGAGAGATTTCTCGGACGGCGACAGAATGGTGAGGTGCCGCCGTCAATCTGATATGATCACTCCGAGCCTGACGTAATGCAATGCCCGGCAGGACGGATCAGCGGAGGCGCATGCAACATGGAGAATATTGTTGTAGTTGGTTTATCAGGCCACGCACGCGTCGTTATCGATACGATCGAACGACAAGGCCGGTATCGCGTCGCCGGTATAGTCGATACGTATAGACCCGTGGGATACAGTTGCCTTGGACATGCCGTTCTGGGCGATGAACTTTGTCTGCCCGACATCGTCCGCCAAAATGATATTTGTGGGGCTGTAGTCGCAATCGGCGATAACTGGTTGCGCCATACGCTGGTAGCTCGAATCCGCTCCATTATGCCTGGTCTTCCGTTTGTTACCGTGATTCATCCGTCCGCTCAGATTGCCGATGGCGCGAGGGTCGGCGCTGGCTCCGTTATCCTCCCCGGTGCTATTGTCTGCACGAGTGCCGATGTAGGCGAGTTCTGCATCTTGAATACAAAGGCCTCTCTAGACCATGATGGAACGATGGCTGACTTTTCCAGCTTCGCTCCAGCGGTTACGACAGGTGGCCGGGTAACTGTTAAGCCCTTCGCTGCGGTGATGCTTGGCGTCAATATCATCGACTCGATTTGTATCGGCGAACACAGTGTTGTGGGTGCAGGATCCCTTGTGCTCCGAGACGTCCCTGCCTTCGTCGTCGCCTACGGGTCGCCCGCCAAGGTCATTCGGACCCGCCAGCCCGGAGATCCCTACATGGGCCGCTCTTCCCACATTAAGGAAACGCCATTTGAACACAACCGGGCGGCGACGGCGGCGAACGACCGGTTAGAATGCGGCGACGTACCCGCCGGGCACTTGGAGTCGCAACCAACGTTGATCCGCGATAACTTTTAAGCCATACTAGATCCAATGGGTCGCCATGCAACGCGCAAGGCCCGTACCCCCCCGTCTTCCACGATCTACTCCAGCGATCTTGCGTCAACACTTCCCTCCGGTGTCCGGCCATCAACTTCTGGCGTTCGTCCGAGCCTCTTGCTTCTTAGAGTCTCAAAGCTTTTCCTGTTCCTCTCCGTCTTCTCGGTGGCCGTCGAGTTTCCCGAAGGTAAAGCCGTCTTCTTCCGCATAACCACGGAGTTCTCGCTGATTGCGCTTCTCATTCACTGGGCTTGGGGGGATCACGAAGGTCAACTCGCCACCAGGGCGGCAAAACTAGTGCGGCGCCCGCTCTTTCAGGCTGTTACTGCTTTCGTTTTCTTTTTTGTCCTCTCGAGTTTTTTCGCGTACGACACGCACACGTCATTTTGGTCGGATTTAGTGCGTGACGAGGGGGCATTCCAAATGCTTCATTACTATCTCTTCTTTGTTTTATCCTCGCTCCTGCTCAACACCGAAGGCGATTGGAAGTGGATGCTGCGGACGAGTCTCGGCGCTGCGGTGCTCGTGGTCCTCTATGGGGTGGCAGCCGCCGTGCCCCTACCGGGTTTTATTTGGATTGAGGGTATACCCCCGGAATTTGGCTTTTGGAAGCGCTTGGTTACTTCAGGATTCCGTTTTCAAGGATCACTCGACAACGCATCCTATGCGGGATCGTATCTCATGTTTTCGATCCTCTTCGCGCTATATCTTTGGGTATGGGCGCCACGACCGAAGGCATCGCGTACGATTCTAGGTTATTCGACCGCAGTCCTGTTTTTGTTTGGGTTCCTCTATCTCTCCGGGACCCGTGCCGGATTCGCCGGTCTCCTCGCAGCCATGGTGGGGCTTGCAGTCTTCGTCATCTTGCGCGCTGGCCGGGTAAGACGGTTAGCCGTCGCGGTCCTATGCGCCGTTGCGGTTGTCGTCCTCGTTGTATTCTTGATTCGTACGCCCGCGACAAGGATCTCGGGCAGTCGGATACTGAGCTTCAGCTTGGGAGAGTCAAGCGCCAAACTCCGTCTGGGGGCATGGAAAACTGCGTGGAGAGGGTTTCTCGAACGGCCTCTTTTGGGCTGGGGTCCGGAAAATTTCCCCGTCGTGTTCGATAAGTACGCCGAGAGCCATTTATTCACACCAGGTAATACCTTTCAGAACACGTGGTGGGACCGGGCACATAGCATCGTATTCGACTATTTGGCGGAGGGTGGAATTATTACCTTCCTGGCATATTGTTCGATTCCTGTCACTCTTTATACGACGCTTTGGAGAAAGGTCCGATCCGGCGACGGGGCGTCGGGGCGTAGTTCCTCTTTGAAGGTCGTATCGCAACAGGGGCTCCTGTTCGCAACGCCGATCGGTTATCTTACCCAAGGGCTCGTAATGTTCGACGCGTTTCCGATTTATCTCAGTTATTTCACCTTCGTTGCTTTAGCCATTTATACACTCGGCAATGGATCCGGGCATGAAACAGAGTAACAAGAAAGCCATTGCAGTTGCCGCTGCAGGCTTCCTGCTGTTTGTGGCCTATTACGGCTCATTCCTCCCCATCCTCAAGGAGGAGATGAGTATTCATGCCGAAGAGAAGATAAAGGCTGCCAATTCCATTAATGATGTTGTGGACATCCTTTCGGCGCCGCTGAACCAGGCATCTCCCATCGGCCAGGAAGAACTCATCATAAGGTCTGCCGAGGTGGTTGGCGCCCTCAGCGATAAGTATGGGGCCACGCGCGCGTCCATCATTCCGCCATTAATGGCATTCCTGAAGCGTTACTATGACCCTCACCTTGCCGCCGGCCCATTTGCAAAATCCACTAGAGGTTTGTACGTGATTGGGAACGTTAACCTGCATGCGTACCGTGTTCTTCATGAACAACAGTATCTTGAAGCCGCCCGGCGATACTTTGAGCTTGGACTCGCAAACTGCCCCACTCGGCCGGAGTTCATTTCTTCGCTGTTTGATATTTATGTGACAGAAGGAGATCTCTATGGCGCCAGGAAGATGGGCGCCCTGATGGTAACTAACTGGCCGAACGATTCCGAAGCCCGTGCGAAGGTCGCCCAGGCACTCGCTGCTCTGGAACAACGCGCCCGATGAGCCTCACTGTGGATTACGCGGCTCCGGCCTGGCCGAATCCTCGCAAGGTTACCCGAAATGCCGTGGTGTTGACGGCGTTTCTGGTTCTGCAGAAGCTTCTGGCGCTGGTGCAACAGGTCATGATAGGCCGCGTCAGCGGGTTGAGCGCGGAAGCCGACGCGTTCTATATTGCCCAAACAGTTCCGCTCCTCGCCGGCGGGCTGATCATGGTCGCGCTGACGAATACGCTGATCCCTATCTTGCGCTCGGGCGACGACCGGCGCGCGGCGGGCTTATACGTGAACATTCTGGCACTGCTCGCAGTGAGCAGCTTGGTGCTCTGGGCCTTCGCGCCCGACGTAGTTGGGTTGATCGGATACGGGCTGCCGCGCCCTAGCGCCGATACCGCTGTCCGCCTGTTGCGCGAAATGGCCGTCCTGCTGCTCTTCCAGGGCGCATCTGGCATCTTGACCGCACTTTATTACCGCCGTTTCCGTTTCGTGATTCCGTCGATTGGCGGCTGTCTTTTGTATGTCGGCGCCATCACCGGGGTGGTGCTCAGGCCGTGGACTGGCGTGGACAGTTTCGCTTGGGGCATGGTCGCTGGCGGCGCGGCTCAAGTGCTCCTGCTGTCCTCGTTCGCGGGGCGCCAGGAATGGCAGCGTCCGATATACGGCTGGCAGCTTCTGGCTGGCTTTTCGGCGAGTTTCCTCAGCATTCTGATCGCTTCGGCGGCAGGTGTGAACCTGATGGTAGACCGGCCCTTTGCCTCCTTCGGACGCCCCGGCACGGTGACGGCTGTCACTATCGCAACGGGCTTAATCACGGTTCCTTCCACCATGGTTGTCTTCAGCCTGAACAGCGCCCTCTTGCCGGCGCTGGTCAGCCTCAAGGATGACCGGAACGCCTTCGCGGCGATGTTCCGCCACGCGTTCTCCTACATGGCGCTCTTTCTCGGCCCGGCAAATCTGATCCTGTTCTTTACCGGGGCTCCAATCATACGTCTGTTGTTTCACTCCGCCCGCTTTGATAATGATTCGGTCCAGATGACCAGCACCTTGGTGGCTGCATATAGCCTGGGGATTTTTGGCTCGGCCCTACGGGACATGTTGGGCAACGTCCTGATCTCCCGCGGAGGCGAATGGATTGCCATGACCGCGGGTATCGTCGGTCTGGCCGTAAGCATCTCGTTAAAACTGGTCTATCTTGCTCCGGATACTCCAGCCTGGATTGCGTTCAGTACCAGCATCGCCACCTGGACTTCTGCTGCCATCGTCTTAGCAGGTACGGCTGTGCTGATTCCTGTCGATTGGCTGCGTCTTTGGCGGGAGAGCGGTCGGCGGTTGGCGTTGGCCAACGGACTGTTCTTGGGCTTATGTCTGGTGCTGCGCCCTTATACGCAGTCCCAGTCCCAGTCGTACATTCCGGTGTTAGTCCTTGTCGGTGCCGGAGCGGTGTACTTGGCAGCCGCCTGGTTGGGTTTTAGAAAAAGTCGGGCAAGCCCAACGGTAAAGTAGACTCAGGCTAAAACCGGCTGAGTGGGCCGCTCAGAGGGAAGTTTTGCTCACGGCGAGTTTGATCTCGTTCGGCGTAATCGCCGAAACACGCCGCATCGACGCACCAGTTGCTCGGCGACTCAAGCCGCGCCAAACCGCGCCGTTTTTGGCGAAGCTCAAAAAGTGGAGGAATCAGTGGCCAAAGCTCACGAACCCTAATAATCCGTCCTTCCCTGACACTGCGCGCCCTCCAACAGGAGTTGTTTGACCTATCCAAATCGACGTTGCTCTGCATACTTGGCGCGGGCTGCAGCAAAGGTCCCTTTTCTGCCCTTGTCGAGGGCATCGCTGTTTTTTCTGTGGGCCCAAAACGGGCCAAGGGTGCGGGTACCGTCCGTTTATTGCCGGTACACGTCCCGCACCTCTTCCGAGGTGAAAGGTGCATTCATAAGATCCCGTGGGAACCATGAAACGAACCGTGACGGAGTCGGTCTGTTCGACCAAAAAGCGCCGTTTGCCCGCGGCAAACAGGACATATTGTATTGTAATCGTTAGATTTACAGTTTGAAGCTATCAGGGCCGATCAGGTGCCTAACGTTGCAATACTTCCCTTTCAGGTTCAGTCACTTACCGTTTGCTGGTCCAATCACCCTGCCCGGCAAGCGCCGCCGTAAGTCCTGACCCCGGCGTGAAGTGCACCACCACCTTGGCCGACACCTCCACTGCCTCTTCCCTCAGCGGATTCCTCCCCAACGCCGCGCTCCCGCGCGCGCCGGCGGAAGCTGCCAAATTGCCGTCTCTACCTTGCCGCCCTTGTGCAGTTCCTCAATCGTCGAGTCGATTCACCGCCTCGACCACCGCGGTCGCCTGTTCGGGGGTAAGGCCCACAGCGGCGCGCACACTTTCGACCAGCAGCGACTTGCCTGAATACCGGCTCTCTCTCTTGCTTTCGCCATCCGGCTACCCGGCCTCCGGCACTCATCTTCCGTTTCTTCGCCAGGGCTTTGCCTGACTGGTTCCGTCCTTACCAACGCCGCCGCCAGCCACGCCGCGGCGAATGGACCCGAAGCGCACTTTCGTCTTCGAATGCAAGTTCCTCGCCAGGTTCTTGCGAGACGTTAATGGTCGCCTCCGCGCGCAGGGCCCCCAACGGCGTGATCGCCGAGCAAAACGCCGCGCAGGATGACGTGGTCAATCACACGGGATGCAACGAGACTCCACCCACAGGTCGGCAAGGCTGCGTGCCAGTTTCTGGTCCGCTGCGTCCCACTGATCATTCCTATCGGCGGTGCTACGGAAGGCGTCGAAGTCGTTGGCTGCGGCCTTGGAGAGCGCGAACAGCTTTGCCAATAACTCCTCCGCCTTCTCAAACTCCACATGCAGGCTCCCTGGCTCCAGTTGCATCCCCTCCGGCAGATTCCCCAGCCGTCCGGGAAGTCCGTCCGTCTTCCACCGGTAGCACCACCCGTGCACCCGCACGGTGACGGCGGATCGTCTCCAGCGCCTCCGTGAGCTTCTGTTTGCGCCGCGCCTCCCGGGCGTATTCCGCCCCTGCCTGCAGCGGCTCCAACTGCCCCATCAACTGCAACCTATCCAGCAGAAACGTCCTTCCCGCCTGGTAGCCGCCGAAGAAGTGCATCAACTGGATAGCCCGCCGGCGCCGCACCCCGAACAACCTCTCGAACACCGCCCGGTCGACCACCGGCACTTCCATCCCCGCCAACTCCTCTTGAATCTCCGGAATCCGTAGTACCACGTCTTTCTCATGGGCATAAATCACCTCTCTTTCTTGGGTTTGCTGCTTGTATCGGCTGTAATCCGCTGTTTACTGTTTGTGCACGAGTGTGCACCCGGTGGGAAACTGCCGGGAGGTTTACCTTATGATAATCCGGGTTATAGATAGTGATTAGTGATTGTTCTGTACTCTAGAACTTATCTGATGCAGTCACCTTTTATACCCTTTTTGAAGTGTTCGAGGGGGTTTCCCTTCGTCTCCGG